>Ga0308158_10000509_pt1 | contig 60832 bp, 49 predicted proteins | sample PhyBR2_FD_201038 | JGI IMG/M metagenome (GOLD analysis project Ga0308158, IMG submission 201038) | Phyllosphere microbial communities from UC Gill Tract Community Farm, Albany, California, United States - DLSLB.R2 | ecosystem: Host-associated > Plants > Phyllosphere > Unclassified | place: USA... | reverse complement strand
ACTTTGCCATGGCCGGTTCTGCCGGGCCGGTGATTCCGGCGGATTCGCATGTAGCGGTTGTGCATCCATCCCAACACGACGGCGTGCAGATGCTGCGCCGCGGGTTCAACTATGTGGATGGCTCGGATGGTTTGGGGCGCCTGGATGCCGGGCTGTTTTTCATCGCCTTTGTCATCGATGCGCGCACGCATTATGTGCCCTTGCAAGAGGCCATGAGCTCCAAGGATGCCATGAGCGAGTATCTGCGGCATACTTCCTCGGGGCTCTACGCGATCCTGCCCGGCATCAGCCAAGGGCAGTACCTTGGCCAGCAGCTGTTCGATTCCTGACTCAGGGGGTTACATTGGCGCCCGCGTCCGCTGGGCTTTGCTGGCTGAGCGGCGCCTGCCCGCGTTACCGAGCCTCGGCTCGGCGAGTCTCCGGGTCATTGGCGATACTGCCGGTTCAACAACGCCTTGAACTTGTTCTTCACCGTTGGACAAGGGTTGGCGCCACGGTTTCGGCCCGCATTCTGTCGAAGTGCGCTTTTGCCAATCGACCGTGGCAGGACACCAACCACGCCCAGTGGAACAACGCGTTTATCATGGCTATAGAGAAATCATTTCCCTGACATACGCAGTTGGACTTACACCAAGAACACGCAAGACGCACCGTAGGAAGACGGAATGGCCCTAAAAGTTTTCACCCAGTACATGCTCTCGAAAATTGCCCAAGCACTTGGCAGCAACGACTACATTTCATACGATGCCTTGGACAACATTTGGATGGGGTTCGGTGACAACTCAGCTTTATCTGATTCCACCAAAGCTAAAAAAGCTAATGAAATGGTTCAGAAAATATCCAGGAAGCCTCTTGCTGATGCGGAACTAGTGCAGATTCTCAATGAGGTTTTTTATCATGACGCTAAAGCAGACTCAAGGAAAGAGAACTCCTCATTCAAACTGCTTAAAAATCAGCTCCTAGAAGTGGGCTTCACAGCTGGCTTGGAGGGTTTTAAACTTCCTTCCATTGACCTAGTCACCCAGAATACACATGCCAAGCCTAATTTTTCCGAGCCTAAGCCTTCGGATAAATACGCCTGGGCTGAACCTCAGAAACCCTGGGGCGATATTCTAACGTCCGTGAAACAGCAGACAATGCAGAATAAAGACCCCAGAAAAGTGTTCATCGTGCACGGGCGAGACATGGAAACGAAAAGCACACTAGAACAATTCTTGAGGTATATCGAGGTGTCACCTCTAGATTGGACTGAAGCTCGCGATCTAACTAATCTCTCGGCTCCAACCACCCTGCAAATAGTTCAGTCTGGTTTGAATCATGCACAAGCAGTCATTGTCATCTTTACCCCTGATGATGAGGCACGTCTCAAAACCGAATATAGCGGTCCATACGACGGTCCAGATGAAGTGCAGGTCACGGGTCAGGCAAGGCCAAATGTAATCCTAGAAGCAGGCATGGCCTTGGGCATTGACGCTAACCGGACTGTTTTAGTGCGCAGGGGGAAAACCCGGAACATCTCAGACATTGAAGGTATCAACTGGATCAACCTGAACAACGTTTGGGACGATCGGAAAATGCTGGTTAATTCCCTGAAAGCTGCCGGGGTGACACTAAATGAAAACCGCAATTTCTTGGATGCCAACGCAGGTTCTTACAGCTAATCTCGCTTAGGTGGAGCCGCCGCCCGAAACGTAAACGGGCGGTGACTCAGTTTGCCGGAGTGGAACAATGCCTCTTGGCTTCCACCTAGGGGTATCAGTCCTAGGAATTTTTGCCTTGGGCTTCCATTCCCGAGAGCTTGTAGCTGGTTCAGAAGGAGCTGAGATTCCCGCTCCTCCTCGCAAGACGCTCCCTGCAAGTTTGTGTCCGCGGTTGGCCTGCCAAGCGCGCGTAACCAACCGTGAAGCCTATTTGATGAAGCGTTCAGCGCCTGTCGGCGGTGATACCCTGCGTTCTAGGAACGGTAGCTCCACTTTGCTCCAAGCGTTGCGCCCAATAACCCGGTGCGTCTGTAACGCGTGGTGGATGCTACTTTCCACTTCCACATGCCCTGGCCACCATGAACCAAGTTTGCTTTGCCGTTCCAGCCCACTCGAAACAGCCTGGTTGCCTTCTTCAACGGCCACACTCTCGCACAGGACTGCACGATTCTCGGCGAAGGTGTAAAGGTGAAGCAAAGCTGAGTAGGCGTTGTCTCGGGCTGTCTGTAACTCGCTAGCGGACTGTTTCAAGTCACGGCTCCGGCGTGCAGTCTTGGATAAAGTCATCGGCTACCTACTCGCCTAGTGCTTCATCACCTTGTTCCGGGTAGGGCTTGGTCGCAAGGACAACACCGTCAGGAATCGACTTTGCGCTGCCTTCCACGAAGAACTCTTTAGCTTTGGCCATAATCTTTTCCGGTGCAGTCCGGGGATCGCTGGCTTTGGCTACGGCTGCTGCTTTGCGGTCGTTGTCTAGCTTCGCCTGTCGTGCGTTCTCAGCTTTGGTCACCATGTCGGGTTTCATGTGTGCGAGCTGAGCGATAGCCTGAGCGCGGGTTAGCTTCTTCGCCAGCATGAGCGCCTTCACAGCGTCTTTGAAGTCCTTGGTTGGGTCTGCCATGTCCTGCGCTCCTCCGCGCCGTGCCAGTGCCTGTTGCAGTCGTTCCTTATTCCGGGCTTTGTGTTCTCGCTAGCGTGCTTGGACGGCTTCGGGCGAACGTGGATTGGTTGCTGCTTTCGCTACGATCCACCCCATTTGGCCGTGCGCCGAAACATCTACGCCGGAAGTTTCCAGCACTGTCAGGTTTACTATTTTGCGAGCTTTCGCCAGCTGCTCAAACTTCGCCAGTGTCTTGTCTTTCTCGTCCATGTTCTTAGTGTCCTGCTCGTGGTGGAGGACCAACAAGAGCCGACACTCAGGGGCACTTTTCCACCCTTGCACGGGCACTCATGGAGGGTGGTATTTGGCCTTTTCGACTAGTCAGGAGGGGTCTACCAGGCGGTCATAAGTTATCAAAACAGAACCTTGTGACACCGACTCGCGACGAAAAGCCACCAGGAATCGACATTCCCGGCCGTCGCGGGACCGATTCAGCAGATCCTTGTTGATCGCCTTCGGCCAGTACGGATCCCTTGAAGAGGTGTTCCAGCGCCGGGTGAATCTGGCGCACCGGTAGACCGGCGCAACAGCGTGCCTGGGGCCAGCAAGCTAGGCGGCCAGATGGATCCGGTTTCGCTGCGGCCGCTGCAGCGGATCCAGGTGCTTGGGCAGGATGATGTGCGCCAATCCGCCCATCGATACAAGGGTCAGCAGCTTGGCGTGAATGGCGTGGTGGTGCGCGCGGCACAAACAGCTTCCGTTGCGCGTGCAAGTGCCACCGCCATGCTCCCACCAGGTGTCGTGATGGTACTCGAGCATTTCCGGCCCCGCGGTGCAGCCCGGGACAATGCAGCCTCGATCGCGGGCAAAAATGGCGCGCTTCATCGCTTCGGTGAAGAAGCGCTCGGATCGGCCCAGATCCAGCGGTTGCCCGTCGGGTCCGAAAATCACCCGGAAGATTTCGCCTTGGCAGATCAGCTGGCCGGTGTCCGCCGGCCCCAGCTTGACGCCGTGCTCCGAAATGGAGGTGAGGTTGTCCGGGTTTTTCAGGTCGGCCAGGGAGCCTAGCTTGATATGAATGGCAATTCTGGGGGCCACTGTTTTTCCGGTGCGCGATGATCCACGGTTCTTCAGGGCGGCGATCAACGCGTTCAATCGGCGCTGGGGCACCGGCACCTCCAAATCCGCGAGCGGACCGGTATCGCCAGGCTCCTGCTCCCCGGTATCGGCGGTGCCCGGATCGGCGAAGTTTTGCTCTTGCTCACCGGTATCGGCGGTGCCCGGGTCAGCGAAGTTTTGCTCTTGCTCCCCGCCCTGCGGAAAGCTGGTTTGCTGGTCTTCCGGGGGTTGCCCCGCAGGTTCCTGGGCCCAGGGTGGCATGGGCTCATCGCTGCTGAACAGGTCGTCCCGGGCGGCTGGGTGCTCGCCTGGGCGGTCGGCTGGGCGGTCGCCGGCGTGATCCTCCTGCGCCGCCGACGAGCCCTGGGTGCCGCGGGCCGATTTGCCGGCATCGGTGCGCGGGTTATCGCTTTGCCCTAGCACCGACCGGATTTCCTCGCGCTGGGCGCCAGCGACGATGAGCTCGTAGCGGTCGCATTCCCCGATGGTGCCACGCGGGTAGAAGCCGGGCTGCGGGGACTTGATGGTTTTGCGCGCCAGGCGCTCAGCGGCGATCAGCTCGGAAACGCGGGACTGGGCGGTGGCCAGGTCCGGCTCCTGGAACAGCTCGACAATGTGCTCCTCCAAGGTGCGGCCGTCGGCGTGGGTGGCGGTGGCATCCAGCGGCAGGCCTTCGAAGGCGGTGTCCGCCGGTTCGAATTTATCCAGGGCGCGGGCGGCGCGGGCCACGGTGCGCGGGTCGAGCACCGGCGAGCCGGTGTAGAGCTGGGCAAGCTTGGCCAGGCGCGGGGCGATCGTGGAGCCGTCGATGGCCCGGCGGGCGATGAGCAGATGCGCGTCGGACACGCGGTGATCTGCTTCGTGGAAGTTCAGCCCCAGCCAGCTGGCAAGGAAATCAGCGGTGCCGCGATAGTGCGCGCGCTGCGAGTGCACTGTGGCCGGACGGCTGAAGTCCGTGGCGCCCTCGCAGGCGGCGGCCAGATCGTCGTCTGCCAGCAGGTGGGCGGCGGTGGATTCCAGGTGGATGGCGCACTGCAGCTGCTCGCGCACGGTGTAGCGGAAGAGGGTTTCGATGAGCCGGGCGTGGGCGGCGGCGGCGCGCGGGTCTTCGCTGGAGCGCAGGGCTTCGGAGAGCTGCCCCAGCAGGGCGCAGCAGGCGGCCATGATTTCCAGGAGCACCGCGCACGCCCCGCGCGGCAGGCCCCCGGTGATCGTGTGGCGCAACGCGGTGAGCGTGCCGGCCAGCTGGTGGGTTCCCATGGACCCATGATGGGCGCCGGAGCACAGATCGGGCACAGAATAATTCCGGCTGTGGGAAAGTGCCGATCCGGCGCCGCGCTAGCTGGCGGTGCGCACCCGGGATTGGCGAAGGACCAGGAAGATCAGATAGGGCGCGCCGATGACCGCGGTGGCCACGCCGGCCGGCAGGACTACCGGGAAGCTGCGGGCGGCGGCCAGATCGGCCAGCAGCACGAAGATCGCGCCGATCAGCGCGCTGTGCAGCACCGTGGGAATGGTGCTGCGCGCGATGAGCCGGGAGGCATGGCCGCTGGCCAGCGCGACGAAGGCCAGCGGGCCGGCGATGACGGTGCCCGCAATGGCCAGCAGCGTCGCCAGTCCCAGCATCAGCACCCTCTCGCGCCCCAGATTCATGCCCAGCGCCCGGGCGGTGTCGGAATCCAGGGCCAGCACCTGGCGCTGCTGGTGCAGCATCCCGGCCAGTGCCACGCAGAGCACGATGGCCACCGGCGCGAGCAGCAGATCCGACCAGGAGATGGCGTTCACCGTTCCGGCCAGCCAGGTCAGCGCCTGCTGCGCGTTGTAGACCTCGCCCAGGGTCAGCATCCAGGAGGTGGCCGCGGCGCACAATCCGCTGAATCCCAGCCCGACCAGAACCAGCCGGTTGCTCTCCAGGGAACTGTGCCAGACCAGGGCGAACACCAGGGCGGAGACGAGCAGTCCCCCGGCGGTGGCCGCGAGTACCAGCCCGTGGCGCAGGAAGAATTCGGGCAGGCCGGCGACCTGGCTGGCCAGCGCCAGCACGCTGACCGCGCCCAGGGCGGCCCCGTTGGTGACCCCGAGGATGTCGGGGCTGGCCAGCGGATTGCGCGCCACGGTTTGGGTCAGCGCCCCGGCAACCCCGAAGGCCACCCCGGCAAGCACCGCGGCAACCGTGCGCGGCAGGCGGAATTCGAGCACCGCCAGTTCGGTGCGCGGATCGGGGGCCGCGCCCAGCAGGCTGGCGATGACATCGCGGATCGGGATCGGGGTGCCGCCGATGGCCAGGTGCAGGCACAGCGCTCCGAGCGCCACGGCCAGCAGGCCCAGCGCAGTGGACATGGCGCGCCGCGATCGGCGCCGGGCCGCCGGCGCAGCGTGGTGGATGGATTGGCGGGTGCTCATACGGACACCGCCTTGCGGCGGCGGGCCACATAGATGAAGAAGGGGGCGCCGATCAGTGCGACCACTACGCCGACGGGCAGTTCGCCGGGGCGGGCCAGCACCCGTCCGATCACATCGGCCAGGCACAGCAGCAGCGCGCCGCAGGCCGCGGATCCTGGTATCACCCAGCGGTAGTCTGCGCCGAAAATCCGGCGGGCCACGTGCGGGACGAGCAGGCCGAGGAACGCGATCGGCCCGGCCAGGGTGACTGCCAGGCCCGAGAGCGCCACGATGGCGGCCAGGCCCAGGGTGCGGGCGCGCGCGGCGGTGACCCCGAGGCTTCGCGCCGAATCCTCGCCCAGGGTCAGCGCGTTCAGCCCGCGGGCGTTGGCCAGGGCCAGCACGCTGCCTAGAACCAGCAGCGGCCACAGCGCCAGGAAGGAATCGTAGCCCTGGACCACTGAGCCGACCTGCCAGAAGCGCAGGGTTTCCAGCGCCGCCTCGCTGAGCAGCACGATTGCCGAGACCGCCGCCGCGCACAGGGCGGTGACCGCGGCCCCGACCAGCACCAGGGTGATCGGCGAGCTGCCCCGCCCGTCCACCCGCCCGATGCCGAAGACGACCAGGGCCGCCAGCAGCGCGCCGCCCAAGGCGAGCACCGCTTGGGTCCACGGGGCCAGCGGGCCGGTGAAGACCGCAACGGCCACGATGGCCAGCGCCGCGCCCTGGTTGATGCCCAGCAGGCCAGGCTCGGCGATCGGGTTCCGGGTATGCCCCTGGATGAGCGTTCCGGCCATGCCCAGCGCGGCGCCGGCGGCCAGCGCGGTGACGGTGCGCGGCCAGCGGATCTCGCGGATGGCGATGTCGCTGGCGGAGCCGTCGGGCGCAAACAGGGCGTGGCCCAGTTCGGCCGGGGTGGACGTGCTGCTTCCGACCCAGAGGCTCAGTGCGACGGCGGCGAACAGCCCCAGGGCCAGGGCCAGCAGGCTGGCGGTGCGCAATGTGGTTCGTGGAATGGCTCGGCGCTCTTTGTCATATGGCAGGGATGCGGGTTGATCTCGTGCGGGGTTGACCGCAATGGCCTGGGCCATGCTACTGTTCAACCTGCGCATTGAGCTTACCCTTGCCTAACCTCCGGGTGCAAAATTACACAATGCCGCAATCAATAAATCTTCATCACGGAAAGCACTCGCATGCACACTCGACGAATTCTGCCCCTCACCGCGGCCCTGGCCGCTGCCGCTTTGGCCCTGACCTCTTGCGGCGGCGCCAGCACGAGCGAGCCCTCGGCCACCGCCGCCTCGGCCGCCGACGGGCAGTTCCCGGCAACCATCAAGCACTTCCGCGGCACGACCGAACTGCCACAACGCCCGCTGCGCGTGGCCGCGCTGGATCCTTCCTATGTTGATGCCACGATGCTGCTGGGCGCCGAATTGGTCGCCTACACCGAATACCGCTCCTCGGGCAGCCCCTTCCCGGAATACCTCGGCGATGTCTCCGAGCTCACCGACGAGGCGGTCAACATCGGAACCACCACCGAGCCTGACCTGGAAAAGCTGCTGGCCGCAGAGCCGGATGTCATCATTTCCGCCGATGTCCGCCAAGGCGCGATGTACGACCAGCTGAACAAGATCGCACCGACGATCTTCTCCGAATCCACCGGGCCAACCTGGAAGGAGAACGTGGTCCTGCTCGGCGAAGCACTGGGCAAGAAGCAGGAAGCGCAGGAGGCCGTGGCCGGCTACGAGGAACGCGCCGCCGCGGTCGGCAAGGAAATCCTCGCCAAGGATGCCGCTGCCACCTACTCCCTGGTGCGATTTGCCGGGGAAGACACCGCCCGCTTGTACTCCAGCGATTCCTTCATCGGCGAGATCATGTCGGATATGTCCATCCCGCGCCCGGAAGGCTCGCCAGATACCACCGAATCCATCTTCGTGCCGCTCTCGCCCGAGGAAATCCTCAAGGCCGACGCGGGTGTCATTTTCCAGTCCACCTGGTCCCCTGAAGGCGCTGAAGGCGATGCCTCGCGCGACCAGGAGAAGAAGTTCACCTCCAACCCGCTGTGGAAGAAGCTGAAGGGCGAAGTGGTTCCGGTCGACGACTCCATCTTCCTGTCCTCGGTCTCGATCCAGGGCGCAAATGAAGTGATCACCCAGGTCGCCGAGCACTTCGACGTGGATCCGCAGCTGCCGTAGCCCTCCGGGCGCGCGCCCCTTGGCCCCGATTCGTCCGCGGACCGTGCCAAGGGGCTTTTGCGGTGGTGCGCGAGCCATGCCGGGGCACCGAAGCCGCTGGCAGCTCGCGGAACAATGCGCGCAAGGCCCTGGCCCGGCATCGGCGCGCGGCTAGACTCGGTGGCTGCGGCCAGCGCGGTCCCCGGCCGGGGATCGGGCCGTGGCCAGCACCGCATATTGAGTCCAGCCTAAGGATCGGCCCGTGGCAGCGGCCAGCGAACATCTAGACGCCTGGATGGTGATGTAGAAGCTCGAACGCGAATTCGGCGGCATGACCACCGTGTGCACCCAGCGCGCCGGGCGTTCGTGGTGACGTTCAACCGCGCGCCGGATCAGCCGCAGGTGGTGGCGCGGTGATCGCATCGAACTCGGTGGTTGCCAAGGATCTGGAGCCCTATACGATGGTGGGCGGCGTCCCGGCATGGGTGAACCGCCATCGCTTTGAGCCCGAAACGGTGCAAGCGCTGCAGCCCTCGGCGTGGTGCGAGTAGACTCCCAAGGATCTGACGCGATGCGATGCCAGGTCCCCGGACCTGTTTGCGGCGCAGGTGCTGCGCGGCCGTGAGCATGGCCAGTTCCGGCCATTGGAGACACAGCCGTTGACCGCCGGGGTGATTTCAGAACATCTGGACGCCTCGGCTGCCGCTGGCTGATTCCCTTCGGCGCGATGCCCGGCTAGGCGACGGTGACGCGCAGCTGGTTGTTCCACGGATCCTTGAAGCGCAGTTCGGCTCCCGTGTGGTGGTGGGCGATGTTGGCGAAGCCCAAGCGCTGTGCCAGCTTGCCGATTTCCTCGGTGGTGGGAACGTTGATAAGCACTTCGCCCAGGCCCAGGGTGTCCTTGCGCGGGCCTGCGCCGCGGGAATTCCAGACATTCATCGCCATATGGTGGTGGTAGCCGCCGGCGGAAACGAAGAGCGCCTGGTTGCCCAATGCGGTGGTCTGATCAAAGCCGAGGGTGTTGACGTAGAACTGCCGTGCGGTGCCCACATCGCCAACCTGCAGGTGGACGTGGCCAACTTCGGCGCCAGCCGATTGCAGGGAAGACACGGCCTGCTCGCTCAGGTGCGTTTCGAGGTAGTTGTTCGGATCAAGATAGATGGTGTCCATGCGCACCTCGCCGTTGTTCCAGGTCCACGTGTCGCGGGGCCGGTCGAAGTACAACTCGATGCCGTTGCCCTCGGGGTCGGTGAAGTAGAAGGCCTCGGAGACCAGATGATCCGAGCTTCCGACAAATTTTCCCTGATCGAACTGCGCTGCCGAAAGCACGGTAGCGGCCAGGTCGGCCTGGCTGCTGAAGAGCAATGCCGTGTGGAACAGGCCCGCTTCGCCGCGTGCCGGAAGCTTGAGCCCGGGAGCATAGCGGAGGTTGACTAGTTCCTGTGTGCCGCGACCCAGCCGGGTGCCTTCCGCGGTTTCATCCAAAACCGCCAGCCCCAAGGCCTGCTGGTAGTACCCGCTCATGACCCTCATGTCGCCAACCTTCAGCTGCACGGCGTTCATGTGGGTAGTTGCGGCGAGCTTGTCTTCTTTGAGCATGGTCATCTCCAGCGCCTTCTTTCCAATAAGGACTTCCTGTTGGCTATAACCCTACCCCGATTTACTTGATGCTTCAAGTAAATTCTCGTGTTCCGGCGCTCACGCCATTGAACACATCGGGAGCACCCCGGCACTAGGCCGGTAAGTGTGCGAGCTTCGGATGCAGATGCCTGCTCGATAGCGCTACCGCCGCACTGCTGGCAGCCGCCTCCATCGACGCCTGCACTGGCGCGCCGCGCAGGCGGGCAGCCAAGAATCCCGCCATGAAGGCATCTCCGGCGCCATTGGTGTCGACCACCTCGACCTTTGGCGCGGCCACTTCCCAACGCCGGCCTTGGAGATCCAAGGCCACCGCACCCTGCTCCCCCAGCGTGCAAACAGCCAGGCTGGGGCCTCGGCGCAGGCAACCGGCCAGCAGCTCCCACGGGTCGCTGGTGGCATCATCGTTCATGAAAACTACAGAAGCCGCACCCAGGAAGGGCTGATGGAACGAGGAAAAACCATCAAAGTCATGCAGGTCGACCCATAGCGGCACGGCCGGCTCCCGCAGTCGCTCAATGACCCGCAGCCCCAACTCGCTCAGGTCAATGACCGCCAGATCGGATTCGCGCACCGCGGCGCAAACTGCATCGACATCCGCATCCGCGGGAGCGGACGGGGCGGCAAGATAGACCGATATCCGCTCGCCGCCAGCCATGAGGTTAATATGCTGCTCGGTGCTCGCGCTGGGCACCACCTGCAGGTTGATGCCAGCGTCCAGGAGCGCACGCCGCAGCGCCTGCCCGGATTCATCGCCGGCCACCTGGGTAAAGAGCTTGGTGTCAATATCCAGCGAACTCAAGTGCAGTGCCTTGCTCGCAGACGTGCCGCCGACGGTGTGCCACGCGCCGCGCGCGAAGAGTTGCTGGGGGCGGGGTTCGGGCAGGCGGTCGAGCTCAACCAGCTGATTCCAGCTGGATGGACCACAGACAAGCACCTTGGGCTTCTGGCTCATGCACTTATTCAATCCCCCGGCCTCAGGTGATTCAAGACTTCGGCGGGTAATAACGCTTCCAAACGCTAGGACTTCCAAGTATATTGGCAAGTGATCCGCCTCACTCTATCGACGGGGCGCCATTGTCCACGCGAGGGAAGGTTAGTTGTGAGCGTTACCGATGAATTCAGAGCTGCCCGCGATCGACTCCTGGAATTGCGCAACGATTACGAACAGGCGCGGGCCGAGTTCCGCTGGCCCCAGTTCAGCGAGTTCAATTTCGGCTTCGACTGGTTCGACCAGGTGGCCAAGGATCCGCAGCGGGCGGATACCCCGGCGCTGATCATCACCGAACGAGACGGCAGCTCAATCAGGCGCACCTGGGCCGAGCTCTCCGAGCGCTCCACTCAATTGGCACGCTGGCTCTCCGACCAGGGCGTGAACCGCTCGGATTCCATTGCCATCATGCTCGGCAACCAGGTTGAACTCTGGGAGTCGATGCTCGCCGGGATCAAGCTCGGCGCCATCCTGGTCCCGTGCACCACGCAGCTGACGCCCACGGATCTGGCCGACCGGATCGATCGCGGGCACATCCAATGGGTGATCACCAATGAGGCCGAGATCCAGAAGTTCGACACCGTGCCAGGGGACTACACGCTGATCCAGATCGGCGGCAGCGTCCCAGAGGGAATTCTCGACTTCACCCAGTCCCACCAGGCCGAGGCCAGTTTCCAGCTCGACTCCCCCACGCGCGCAGATGAAACGCTCTTGCGCTACTTCACCTCTGGCACCACCTCCAAGGCCAAGCTGGTTGAGCACACCCATACGTCCTACCCGGTGGGCCATTTGAGCACCATGTTCTGGATCGGGCTGGAACCCGGGGATGTGCACCTGAATGTCGCCTCGCCGGGCTGGGCAAAACATGCGTGGTCCAACCTGTTTGCGCCTTGGATCGCCGAGGCGACCGTTTTCCTCTATAACTATGACCGCTTTGACCCGATCGCGCTGATGAACCAGATGGATTCGGAAAAGGTCACCAGCTTCTGCGCGCCGCCCACCGTATGGCGCCTGCTGATCCAGGCGGATCTGGGCGCCCTGAAGACGGCGCCGCAAAAACTGGTCTCGGCCGGCGAACCGCTGAATGCGGAAGTCATCGACCAGGTGCACAAGTCCTGGGGACAGGTCATCCGCGACGGCTTTGGCCAAACCGAAACCACGGTGCAGATCGCCAATCCTCCGGGCGAGCGGATCACCATCGGCGCCATGGGCCGCGCAATGCCCGGCTACAGCATCGTCCTGCGCGACCCGGCCACGGGCGAAGTTGGCGACGTGGGCGAAATCTGCCTGGTGACCGAGCCGCGCCCGCTGGGGCTGATGAAGGGGTATTTCGAAAACCCGGAGAAGACTGCCGAGGTGTTCAGCGACGGCGTCTACCACACCGGGGATATCGCCGAACGCGATGAGCGCGGGGTGCTGACCTATGTCGGGCGCGCGGACGACGTCTTCAAGTCCAGCGACTACAAGATCAGCCCGTTCGAGCTGGAGTCGGTGCTGATCGAGCACCCCGGGGTCGCCGAGGCGGCAGTTGTCCCGGCGCCGGATGAACTGCGCTTGAGCGTGCCGAAGGCCTACATTGTTCCAACCAGCAGCGCGCAGCCCGGTCCCGAGCTTGCCGAGTCGATCCTTGCCCACTGCCGCGAGCACCTGTCGGCCTTCAAGCGGGTGCGGCGCATCGAGTTCGCCCAGCTGCCCAAGACCATCTCGGGCAAGATTCGCCGCGTGGAATTGCGCCAGGCCGAAGAGCGCCGCTTCCAGGGCGGCGATCCGGCCGGCACCGAATACAAGGACACCGATTTCCCTTCGCTGAAATCCTAGCCTCGGAAATTCCGCGTCCCGGCGGGTCCCGCAGCCATAGGCTGCGGGACCCGTTTCCTTTTAGGGAACAAGCCCCAAAGGACTTGTGACTCGAGCATGACACGAAGTTTACATTGTGAGTTACGACCCATACTATGAATCAGAGATTCATGACCCAGCTCACTTTGCCCCCGTATTCAATGAAGATCGGAACCCCATGTCAGATACAGCGATTCTGATAAACACCGCCGTGGCTGTGCTCGCCACGGTGCTGCTGATCGTGAAATTCAAGGTCAATCCAGTCATCGGCCTGATTCTCGGCTCCCTGTATCTGGGGCTGAGCACCCAGCTGGGAATCACCAAGACCATCGAAACCATCACCCAGGGCTTCGGCGACATCATGGTGGAAGTCGGCCTGCTCATCGCCTTCGGCGTGCTCATGGGGTCGATCCTGAACCAGGCCGGAGCGATCCGGCGCCTGGTGGAAAAACTGCTCAGCGTCTTTGGCCCGAAATACCTGCCGTATTCCATGGCGGTAGCCATGAGCACCGTGCTGCAGTCGATCTTTGTCGACGTGCTGCTGGTGATTTCCGCCCCGCTGGCACGGCGCATGGCGCCAAAGATCGGCCCCATGGGCACCGCCCGCCTGGCCACCGCAATGGCCATCTCGCTGGAGTGCGGCATCATCTTCATGGTTCCCGGCGTCGGCTCGCTGGCCGTGGCCGGCGTGCTCGGCGTGCCGCTGGGCACCATGCTGATCTGCGGGCTGCTGCTGGTAGTGCCCACGGTCCTGCTGGCCACCATGGTGATGTCCTTCGTCTTCCGCCGCGGGTTCTGGAAGCCCGAACGCGACGAACAGCATGTCTTCGAAGAAGACGACTTCCCGCAGGCCAACCCATCTGGCCCCGGGCAGATTGCCCGGACTCCCTTCGCCAGCGCGGACGAACAGGCCAGCGCCGTGAAGCTCGCGGTGGACCAGGAGCGCAAGAAGGAAACCTCGCTGCTGCTCCTTTTTGCGCCACTGCTGCTGTCGCTGCTGCTGATCGCCATCGGCGCGGTGACCCAAATTGCGGAGATCCACAATTCCGTGCTCGAGCTGGTCGGCAACCCGGTGGTCGCGCTGCTCATCGGACTGATCGGCACCACCATTGTGGGACGCGGCGCCATCGGCCAGCAGGGCGTCGAGGAAGCCATCACCACCGGCTTCAAGGAAAGCGGCCAGATCCTGCTGCTCACCGGTGCCGGCGGTTCGCTGGCTGCCACCGTGGCCGCCGCCGGCCTGGGCGATATCCTCGGCGGATTCTTCAGCGCCAGCGCCGTCGCTCCCCTGGTCGTCGTCTGGGTCATCGCCGCGGTCCTGCACATCGCGGTAGGCTCGGTCACCCTCTCGGCCATCACCGCCGCCGGCATGCTCGCCCCGATCGCGCCGGCCCTGGGACTGGATCCGGTGCTCATCGCGCTGGCCGCCGGGGCAGGCTCGCTGTTCATGATCCACGTCACCTCCAACACCTTCTGGCTCCTGCAATCCCTGCTGGGCCAAACCGTCCGGGGCGCCCTGAAGTCCGTGACCGTCGGCGTCTCCGTCGCATCGGTGATCGCACTGGGACTTGTCCTGGTCATGAGCATCTTCATCTAATTCCAGCCAGCTGACCCAAGGAGCTATCCATGAGCCGCTTAGAGGCCAACACCCCGGCTATCGCCCCGCTAGAAGGCATCCGCGTTCTGGAACTGGGCAACTACATTGCCGCACCCACCGCAGGGCGCCTGCTGGCGGACTTCGGTGCCGAAGTCATCAAGGTCGAACGCCCCGAAACCGGCGACGAACTGCGCAACTGGAGGTTGAAAAAGGGCAGCGTGTCGATGCTCTACCGCACCATCAACCGGAACAAGAAATCGGTGGTGCTTGATCTGCGCAGCGATGCCGGACGGGCCGCCGTGCTCGACCTGGTGCGCGAATGCGACGTATTGCTGGAGAATTTCCGGCCCGGCACCCTGGAAAAATGGGGCCTGGGCCCCGAGCAGCTCAGCGCCGCCAACCCGAATCTGGTGATCACCCGGATCTCCGCCTTCGGCCAAACCGGCCCGCTGGCCGAACGCCCCGGCTTTGCCGCGGTGGCCGAAGCCTTCAGCGGATTCCGCAACCTGGTCGGCGACCCGGACCGGGCGCCGGTGCGCGTGGGCGTATCCATCGGAGACTCCATTGCCGGGCTCTATGCCGCCTTCGGGGCAGTGATGGCGCTCTTTGAACGCGACCGCAAGAGCGCCCCTGGAAAGCCGCTGCCCCTGGATCACCGGATCATCGACGTGGCATTGCACGAGGCCATGTTCTCCATGATGGAATCGCTCATCCCCGACCAGGGCGCCTATGGTGAATCGCGCACCCGCACCGGCGGGCGAATGGAAGGCATCGCTCCCTCCAACGCCTATCTCTGTGCCGACGGAGCGAGCATCGTCGTGGCCGGAAATGGCGATGGAATCTACCGCCGGTACATGGAAGCCATCGGGCGCCCCGACCTGGCCGGCGATGCATCCTTGAAATCCAACGCCCAACGGTGGGAACAACGCGAAATGCTCGATGAGGCCATCGGCGCATGGAGCAGCACTGTGGACTCCACGGCGGCATTGGAGATCCTCGACGCCGCCGGAGTGCCGGCCGGTCCCATCTACACCGCCGAGGACATCGTGAACGAGCCGCAATACCAGGCCCGCAACATGATCCAGAACTTCAGCGTATCCACCGGCGAGGAAATCCTGCCCGAGGTTGGATTCCCCGGAATAGTGCCGGTGATGGGATCCGCCTCCCTGCCCATCCGCAGCCTCGGCCCGGACCTGGGCGAGCATACCGGAGAAATCCTGGGCACCCTGCTGGGCTACAGCCCAGAAGAAATCATCAAAGCCACCAACAGCGAAACGAGCCAAGCATGAGCTACTCCTTCACCCCGGCAGCGACCCTGCGCGACGTCACCCTGCGCGACGGCCTGCAGCTGACCGGAAAGCTGCTGGACACCGAGCAGAAAATCGCGACCGTCCGGGAACTGCTGCGCCTGGGCGTCCAGGAAATCGAGCTGGGCTCGATGGCCCGGGCCGACCTGGTCCCGCCGATGGCCAATACCCTGGCGGTGGCCGAGGCGCTGACCGCGGAGGAACTGGCCCACTGCTGGATCTGGGTGGCCACGCCCGGACATGTCGCCAAGGCGGCCAAGGCCGGCATCACCAACTTCCAGTACTGCCTCTCGGTGTCCGACGCGCATAACCAGGCCAACATCTCGCGCAGCACCGAAGCGAGCCTGGAGGCCCTGCCCGAGGCCATCAGCTACGCGCAGGCGGTCAACGGCAGAATCCAGCTGTGCCTGGCCACCTCATTCACCTGCCCCTTTGACGGCCAGGTTCCCGAGTCGCGGGTGCTGGAGATCGCCAATGACCCCCGGGCCGAAGGAACCTGCGACATCGTCATCTGCGACACCTTGGGCCAGGCGGTCCCCGCCCAGGTGGCCTCGCTGATCAGCAATGTGCGCGCAAATTCGCCGCAGCGGCGCATCGTCTTCCACGGCCACGACACCTGGGGGCTGGGAGTGGCCAATACCTTGGCTGCCATCGCCGCCGGGGCCGACGTGGTGGACGGCGCGTTGGGCGGATTGGGCGGCTGCCCCTTCGCTCCAGGGGCCAGCGGCAATACGTCGAGCGAGGATATCCTCTTCGCTACCCGTCCCCAGTGGCTGACCCCGGAACGCTTTGGCGAACTGGTGCAGATTTCCGAAGCGCTGCTGGCCCAGCTGGGCGAGCCAAACCGGTCGAAGTCGGCCCAGGGAGCCCGGTCCAAGGCCAAGGCCTTCGAATGGGTGATCCCCTCGGGGCCCCGCGCCATGGACAGCGCCCGGTCCTAGGCACCTCGAACGATCAGCCCATCGCCTCGCCGCTATGCGGGGCGGTGGGTTTCCCCGGGGAAACGCCCGCCTATCAAGCGGGTCATCCGCTCGGCCGTTTCCAGCAAAGGCTCAACCCAGCTCTCGCAGACCGCTTGCGGCATGCGCAGGGTCGGTCCGCTAATGGTCACGGCAGCCACCAATCGGGCCGCCGAGTCGAAAACCGGTGCCGACAAGCCGGAGGCGCCGCTTTCACGCTCTCCGATGGTGATGGCAAAACCATCAGCGCGGGTCGCCTCCACAGCCGCCTGCAAGTCGTCAAGGCCGGTAATCGTCGAGGAGGTCAGGGACTCCAGCGAGCCCTCAACCAGCCGCTGCATCAGCTCCGGCTTCCAGGCGAGCAGCACACGGCCGGCAGAGCCTGCATGCAGCGGCGCCAGCTCCCCCAGATGCATTTCCCGGCGCAGGACGTGGCGGGTTTCGGCGATGCCAACGCAGACCCGATACACCGCTTCGGCACGGAAGAGGCAGGCCGTTTCCCCGGTGCCATCCCGGAGTTCTGCGAGCAGCGGGCTGATCACGTCGAGCACTTCCTTGCCGCGGGTGGCCGGCGCGGCCCAGTACGCCATCTTCATTCCTATGCGATAGCCGTCCCCCTCGCGGTCCAAGAAGCCCTGCTCCACCAGATTGGCCACCAGCCGCTGGACCGTGGAGGCCGGCATGGAGGTGGCCTCGCGCAAATCTGAGAGGGTCAGAACCGGCTGGCGCAAGGAAAAGGAATCAAGGATGGCGCTGATTTTTCCCAGCACAAGAAGCGGATTCTGTTTCTTGGCGGGACCTTGTTCCTTTGGCATATTTCAGACGCTAGACCATCACAGCCATAACCGTCCAATTCTTTCTCCCACCGCGCATCAAGGGCCGCACTGCTGGATTGACCACCCAGGCATCAAGGGAAAACCAGGGCTCTGGATCCGGCATCATGCACACGGTCAAGCGGCGCTTCGTCCTGCTGATCGCTACCGTATATTGGGTGACAACCAACAATAATGGCTGCTGGCGATGTCGCCCCGACGCAAAGGACTGCGATGAGCAATACCGAGAAGTTCCGAGCCGCACGCGACCTGCTCCTGGACGCCCGCGATGACTACAACAGGGCCCGGGCCGAATTCATCTGGCCAGAATTCACCGACTTCAACTTCGCCTACGACTGGTTCGACGCCATTGCGCAGGATCCGCAGCGCGCCAGCGAACCCGCTCTGATCCTGGCTGAACCAGATGGCAGCACCGCCCGATATAGCTGGTCCGAGCTCTCCGCGCGCTCCACCCAGGTGGCCCGCTGGCTGAGCGATCACGGGCTGCGGCGCGGCGAGGCGATCATTGTGATGCTAGGCAACGAGGTGGCGCTGTGGGAAACGATGCTGGCCGGCATGAAGCTGGGCGCCGTGCTCATCCCCACGACCACCCAGGCCACCAGCGAGGATCTGGCTGACCGGTTCGAACGCGGCAACGCTTCATGGGTCATCGCCGGTCACGGCCAACTGGAAAAGCTCCACTCAGTTCCCGGGTCCCGCACCATCGTGCAGGTCGGCGGAGTCCCTGAGACTGGAACCTTGCATTTCGAGGATTCGCATCGCGCACCCATCGAGTTCTCGCTGGATACCCCAACTCGTGCCGACGAGAACTTGCTGCTGTATTTCACCTCCGGAACCACCTCCCAGCCCAAGCTCGTGCAGCACACCCATACCTCGTATCCGGTAGGCCATCTGGCAACCATGTTCTGGATTGGGCTGGAACCCGGCGACGTTCATTTGAACGTCGCCTCCCCCGGATGGGGCAAGCACGCCTGGTCGAATTTCTTCGGCCCGTGGATCGCCGAAGCCACCGTCTTTGTCTTCAACTATGACCGCTTCGACCCGGTGACGCTGATGGGCCAGATGGAGAAGGAAAACGTCACGAGCTTCTGCGCGCCGCCGACCGTCTGGCGCTATTTGATCCAGGCGGATCTTGCCATACTGGAAAATCCTCCGCGCAAACTGGTTTCGGCCGGCGAACCGCTGAACTCCGAAGTCATCGACCAGGTGCGCAACGCGTGGGGCCAAGTGATCCGCGACGGCTATGGGCAGACCGAAACCACCGTGCAAATCGCCAATTCCCCCGGGGAACCGCTCAAGGTGGGTGCCATGGGGCGCCCGATGCCTGGATATGATGTCGAACTGCGCAATCCAACCACCGGCCAGCTGGCCGAGGTTGGCGAAATCTGCCTGCGCCTGGATCCACGTCCGGTGGGCCTGATGAAGGGCTATTTTGATGATCAGGAGAAGACCGGCGAAGCAATGCGCGACGGGCTCTACCACACCGGGGATATTGCCGAACGCGATGAGGAAGGGATCCTGACCTACATCGGGCGGGCGGACGATGTCTTCAAATCCAGCGATTACAAGCTCAGCCCATTTGAACTGGAGTCCGTGGCTCTGCAGCATCCCGCCGTGGCCGAAGTTGCTGTCGTCCCTTCACCGGATCCGCTGAAGCTCTCGGTGCCCAAGGCCTTTGTCATCCTGGCTTCCGGTTATGAGCCCAGCGCTGCCACCGCGAAAGCTATCCTCGGGTTCTGCCGTGAGCATTTGGCCCCGTACAAGCGGATTCGCCGCTTGGAATTCTCGGATCTGCCCAAGACCATATCCGGGAAGATCCGCCGGGTTGAATTGCGCCTGGCCGAAGAAGAACAGCATGCGGCCGGCAAGATCCCGCCCCATGAATTCCGCGATACCGACTTCCAGGACTGAAATATCGCAGCTTGCGATGCTTGGGTGCATTCAACGCAATAAAGCACCGGCGGGGACAGCTCAATCGAGCTGCTCCCCGCCGGTGCCCTATGAAAATCTGCCGGTTATGGCTCAAAAATCTCTTTTGGCCTTCGCGGCATCAACAATTCCCTTGCCCAGATAGAACGCTCCGTCAGCGTACCAAGCGAGCATCAGCAGCTGGCGGGCTGGCTTGGGAAGCCATGCGAACTTCTCGCTCTTGGCCAATACCGCATGAACACCCAGCCCAGAGGCCAAGACCAAAGCACCGGAGCCGATCAAGGCCTGCGGGTTCCACCCTGCACGGAAGAGCACCCGCTTGAGCCCGGTGGCTTCGCGTTCCTGCTCGCTCAAGGCGGCGCGCAAGCTCCGGAAAGGCCCGCCGGTGGAAATGACACGGCGGTCCTCCGGAATCGGGCGGCCGGTCAGGTAGTCTACGCTTCGCGGGTCGAAGCCCAGCAAAGCGACAAAGCGCTTCATGCCCGCCAAATCAACCGGACGCTGCAGCAGTCCCAAAGCCTCGTCTCGTGCCAATGGGTCGGAGACCAGTTCATCCAGCAGCTGCACCGTCTGCTCATCGATGCCCAAGAGCAGCGCATCAAGTTCCCTGAGGCGCTGCTCGGCTGGAGAATCCGTCTCGGGCTCGAGAATGACCTGGCGTTCCAGATCCAGAACCATCATCAGCGACGGGCCGTAGAGCTCGCGCCGCGGGCGCTTGGCTTCAACGGTGGCCGTGATGACATTGCCGGTGCGGGCCAGCGACAGGAATGGGCGGTTGGAGCGGGCGATTCCAGGCGAGAAGACCGGCTGGGTCGGCATTGCCATGAGTCCGGAATCAGTGTTCCATACGCTGATCTGGTTATCGTCGAAGCCGGCGGCGAGCACCAGTTCCGAGGCCTTCAGCGTTGCCCCGTGAAGCAGCTCATTGGTAGCCCCAAGGTCCCCGAGAATGTCATCATCGGGGGTTGGCCCGTCGATCTCATCTCCGTCAACCAGCACGTAGTCGGCCTCGGTCGAGTTCTTCAATTCGTGCACCAGCTTGGTGACCCGGGAACCTTCGCGCAATTTGCCCTTGGCATCGATGCGGTAGAGCACCGCATCCCGGGCTTCGCTGACAGTTGCAACCTCGGCGAGTACCTCGGTGGAGTTCTCTCGCTCGACGGCTCCCCCAACGAATCCCAGCAATCGGCGGTCGGCCAATGCGGTGCGCACGACTTCGGCGGCGTCTGGCTTGTCGCCCATGAAAATGAACTCTAGGTTGAGGTAGTTGAACTGGGATGAATCCACGAAGGCAGATCCCTTTCACTGGTGAAATAACTGGCCACTGTCAATCATAGTTTGGGCCTCGGGTGCAGAAGCAAAACGCGCCATGGGAAACTAAGTCAGTTCCCACGGCGCGTTAGCAATTGATTCAGTGCGAAGGCGGACTACTTGCCCAAGTACTTTTCGAAGCCGGCTGGCAAGTTCAGGCTCGATGGATCGAAGTCCTGGTTGGCGCCCTGCCCGAAGGAGGCCCCGGCTGGTGCCGAAGACTTCTTGTTCTTGGCCTCCAGCTCGGCCTGCGCGGCCTTGGCCGGGTTGCCGAACTTCTGCTGCTTCTTGCCCTTGCCCTTGGCCTTCGCCTTGCGGGCAGCGCCCTTGCCTGCCCCTGGCATGCCCGGGATGCCGCCGCCAGCGGCCATCTTCTTCATCATCTTCTGCGCTTCGGTGAAGCGCTCAAGCATCTGGTTGACCTCGGAAACCGAGACGCCCGAACCCTTGGCGATACGCGCGCGGCGCGAGCCATTGATGATCTTCGGCGCGACACGCTCATGCGGGGTCATCGAGCGGACGATGGCTTCCACGCGGTCGATCTGGCGCTCGTCGAACTGCTCCAGCTGCTGGCGGGAAATCTGTGCGCCGGGCATCATGCCCAGCAGCTTCTTCATCGAGCCCATCTTCTTGATCTGGGCCATCTGGGCGAGGAAGTCGTCCAGGGTGAAGTCTTCCTGGTCGGCGAACTTCTTCGCCATCCGCTCGGCTTCGCCCTTGTCCCAGTTCTTCTCGGCCTGCTCGATGAGCGTCATGACGTCGCCCATGTCCAGGATGCGCGAAGCCATGCGGTCCGGGTGGAAGATCTCGAAGTCGTCCAGGTTTTCGCCGGTGGAGGCGAACATGACCGGCTTGCCGGTCACCGAGGCTACCGACAGGGCGGCGCCACCGCGGGCATCGCCATCGAGCTTGGAGAGCACCACGCCGGTGAAGTCGACGCCCTCGTGGAAGGCCTGGGCGGTGTTGACCGCGTCCTGGCCGATCATGGCATCGATGACAAAGAGCACTTCGTCCGGGTTGATGGCGGCGCGGATATTCGCGGCCTGGGCCATCATCTCGGTGTCCACGCCCAGGCGGCCGGCGGTATCTACGATCACCACGTCGTGCAGCTTGGACTTGGCTTCGGCGATGCCGTCGCGGGCAACGGCGACCGGGTCGCCGGTTGGGGTGTCGAACTCCGAGGAGACGCCCGGGTGCGGCGCGTAGACCGGAACGCCGGCACGCTCACCGTTGATCTGCAGCTGCTTGACTGCATTGGGGCGCTGCAGGTCGCAGGCCACCAGCATCGGGGTGTGGCCCTCGGACTTCAGGTGCTTGGCCAGCTTTCCGGCCAGGGTGGTCTTGCCGGCACCCTGCAAACCGGCGAGCATGATCACCGTTGGAGGGTTCTTGGCCAGGTTCAGGCGGCGGGTTTCGCCACCGAGGATGCCAACAAGCTCCTCATTGACGATCTTGACGACCTGCTGGCCCGGGTTCAGGGACTCGGAAACCTCGGCACCCAGTGCGCGTTCTTTCACCTGGGCCACGAAGGCGCGGACCACCGAGACGGCAACGTCAGCGTCGAGCAGGGCACGGCGGATTTCGCGGACGGTACCGTCGATGTCTGCTTCAGTCAGGCGGCCCTTGCCGCGCAGGTTCTTGAAGGTTGCTGTCAGGCGATCGGAAAGTGAATTAAACACGTGCCGGGCACTTCTTTCGATAGGTCTTGTGGTGCGCGTCAAAAACGCACAGGACTCGACTTATAAGAATATCAAGAATCACGGCACGATCTAACCAGTTCCATATCACTTCGCGGTGCGCGCCGGCAGTCAAGGGGTGCCATGGGCGACGGGCGCGCAGCTGGCGGTTGCTACGGAGCGCTCGCTTCCGGCTTGGCGGCCACGGCTGCACTGCGCGGTTCTGCGGAAGCTGGCTTCGGCGGGGCCTTGCTGGCGGCCTGCCTGACCGGTGGTACAGCTCCCACAGGCTTCTTGGGCGTGATCGGAGCCGGGGCGGCCTTCGCTACCGGCACCTTGGCCTTGGCAATAGGAGCCTTGGGCTTGGCTACTGTCGCTATGGGCTTAGCTACTGGTGCTTTGGCCTGGGCAACTGGTGCGTTGGCTTTAGCGACCGGCACCTTGGCCTTAGCCACCGGCACCGTGGACTTGGCGACTGAAGCCTTGGCCTTGGCACTTGGCGCCTTGGATGAGGAGGCAGCCGCCTTGGCCATTGGCTTCTTTGCCGGCGCGGCGGTGGCCGCTTGAGCAGGCTTTTTCTTCACGGGCTTCGTGGCAGGCTTGGCTTCCTGCACAGCAGGGCGGGCCGGCGCCTCGGATTCAGTGGCCTTCCCGGCGGTCACCTTGGTTGCCGGCGGCGTTTTCTTGGCTGGGGCCTTGGATGACGACTCGGCCTTGGGCACGCTCGCTGTTGGCGCCTTCTCCGGAACTTTGAGGTTCACTTCCAATGTGGCTGTTGGGTCAGGCGATGGCTCCCCTGCTGGTTCTTCGGTTGGATGGGAATCAGCGATGGGTGCCTGGCTGGCGTCGGTGGACGGCACGCTGGGCGATGTGCTCGGTGTGGGCTTCGGCGATTCAGGCGATGATGATGGCTGCACCGACGGCGATGGCGAAGGCGCGATGCTCGGCTTGGATTCTTGCGTCGGCTCTGGAGCCAGCGAAGGCTTTGCACTTGCCGAAGCCGAAGCAGTTGGCGTGGCAGTCGGGCTGGATGTCGCGTCGAGGCTCGGAGATGCGGTGGGCTTGGCCGTGCTCGGTTTTGGCGTGGGCACCGGTGTAAATGTCTGTGCGCGCTCCGTCGGCGACGGCGAAGCGCTCGGTGATACAGGCCTTGTTGGCGTTGCTGGCGGCGTGCCTGCCGGGCGTGGCTTCTCGGCCTGCTTGGTTGGCGCCGTGCGCCGCGGCTGAAGAACCTTTGGAGCCGTGGTTTTCGCCTTGTCAGTACGATGCTTCGCGGCCGGCGATGCCGCGGGCTTCGAGCTTGATGATCCCTGGGCGCGAACCGGCTTCGTTGCTGCGTGCTTCGCTTCGTGCAGCGGTGCTTTTGCGGGGTGCTGCGCTGCAGCCTGCAAGCTGCGAGCTGGTGGACGCTGGGGACTTTGGCCGGCGAGGAATCGGCTGGCCGCCACCGCTGGAGCATCCGGGAGAAACATCGAAGCGAATTGCCCTGGGCCCATGGCCAGATATTTGCTCGGGTTCTGCCACTGGCCATCGACGATGACCTCGAAGTGGACGTGACAGCCAGTGGAATTGCCGGTGGTGCCCGCCAAGGCAATGACTTGGCCTTGGCTTACCCTTTGTCCTACACCAACGAGGATCAGGGAATTGTGGCTGTATCCGGTCTGGATCCGATTGCCGTGGTCAATGGTGACGCGATTTCCCGAATGGCCGGCCCATGAGGCGACCACAACAATACCGTCCTCGCTAGCTCTCACCGGCGAGCCGCAAGCTATGGGATAGTCCTGGCCGATGTGGATTTGCCGGCCAGGACCTGTCGGATTTCCGCGCCATCCGAAGGGGCTGGAAATCATGCTCGTAGACACAGGACGCATGAGCTGGAAAGACAGCAGGTTTGGCCTGATCAGCGCGTTGCTTGCGGCTGCCCGATACGCCGGCTGCGCCTGCGCTGCCGCAGCGGGCTGGTTGGCTATAGCTTGCGGGTGGATGGCACCGTGGGCTGATCGGGAGTCGGCCTGCCCAATCGCAGCGCCCTTCGGAACCGAGCTGAGCGTGCCGACCACGCCGAGCAGTGGCTCCTGCGACTCGGGTGCCGTCACCAGCACGAGGCCCGGCGGTGCGATAGCCGATTGTTCAATGGCCATGTCGCTGGAGGCCACGCGAACTGGCGGCGGAACTGGCCATGCCGTCGCGCTGCTCAGTCCCACAACCGCTGCGATCCCCAAAGCGAAATATGCAAATCCATGAGTGGTTGCCGGTGCCTGTGAAGGCACAGAAATATCCAAATCGTGATGACGTCGCTTCATAACTTGCCAGTCCCCCAAAACCGCAAATCAACAACAGGCTCTCAGGATAGTCCCAGAAGCATGCAATGACCATAGTTCGTCTTGACTCATAAAAACCTCCGCGATGCCAACTCTTGGTTTCCAAGCTTTGCGGGCATCCGCTGAGCACGACGGATAGATTCGGCAGCCTGGGCAAGCTGGCCCATTGAACTGCTTAGATGCGAAGAACAACAGGCCCAGGCAAGGCCACCGTTGCTAGCTGGACGCCACCTGCAGATCCGTTGACGTGGATTGGTTGCGTCGCGGCGGTGCCCTAGGGTTTCGAAGCGAACAAGGAATTCCCCGAACCAATTGGAGAATCGAAGCCATGGCGCCATCGACGATCGACCAGGACACTTTGCATCGCTACCTCGACCGGCATCTGCTGGGCTCCGAATCCGGGCTTGATCATTTCAAGGCTGCACACGGCACTTGGGCCGGAACTGCCTTCGAAGAACGCTTTGAATCCCTGCACCAGCAAGTGCAGGCGGACCAAGAGGATCTGAAGAAGATCATGGCTGCGCTCGGCTGCAGCCCGCGCCCAATCGGAAAGCTCCTGGCTCCTGTGGCCCGGCTTGCCGGGAAGGCCAACCCGTTCAACCCGTTGCGGCAGCACACGCAAGCCGCTGCACAGGTCCAACTGGATGTTCTCACCGGATTGCTCAATGCCAAGCTGCGCATGTGGCAGACGCTGCTGCTCATGCTCCCCCACGAGCAGCGCCTGGATCGGGCACTGCTGCAGGACCTTTCACGCCGGGCCGATTCGCAGATCAAGCAGCTCGTGGCATTGAGCGACGAGACCTGGGCCGATCGCTTTGCGCCGCAAGAACATCATGATGGCGATGGGCACAGCCGCTGAGGGACCGTTGAAATGCGGCCTGCGCAGATCCCGCTGCCTGGCAGGAAGGGAAACCGGCGCGTGGGGATTCGTCTCGGCCTGTTTGCCCTGTCCTGCGCTGGCTCTGCCACCAGCCTGTTCCCCTGCTGGGATCAGGAACTGGACCAGCATAAGCAGCCGCCATCGGTGGTTGTAATCAAATTTTCTGCCCCTGGTCGCAACCGCGGTTGCTTCCTGGTTGCATTACTGCTAGGCGGCGAAGATTTCGCAGGATTGCCCGCCCGGAGCTGGGCCAGGCCACGGCGGCCTGCTCCGAGGCAAGGCAGAGTGCATTGGCCAGATCCAGCGGTGTGCGCGCCATCCGGGATCCTCGCGGCGACACAGATGCTCCGCCGGCAGTTTCCACTGCGTTGAAGGGGCACCCCGCCAAATCCGGGACGAGATTCATATGCTGCGCCATGCAACCACTCAGCAATCGTTCAGCCAAAATAACCCGTGGCGAGATCCGTTCTATAGTTCAAATTGTCAGTATCAGATCAATTCAGAAAGCAGGAACCATGGGTATTGGAGACAAGATCAAGAACAAGGCCCAGGAAGCATCTGGAAAGGCCAAGGAAGCCTTGGGAGATGCCACCGACAACGAGCGTCTGCAGGCCGAAGGCGCCAAGGACCAAGCCGCAGCCAAGGCCAAGCAGGCTGGGGAACATGTCAAGGATGCTGCCAAGGACATCAAGGATGATCTCTCCTAAGATTCGCTGACCCAGTTGCGTCCCATGGAATGATTTCCATGGGACGCAACTTTGTGTTCAGCGAGTTTTCACGGGCGCTATCCCCTGTTCTCCTCCTGCAAGACAGCACGACCGATGCGCGGTTATTCAGCGGTTGAATAGCCTAGCCGGAACATCCAGGATTCCTCGATGGGGGCAGGCAAGCTGAAGCAACCCGGTTCCCGGCTATCGGAGCCTAGCGCGCAGCCGGGAACCGTTCCCACGCACGATGCGTGGATAGCAGCCGCGCGGCGCTGTCGGCCACCGCGGAGACCTCGACCACGCTGACTCCCGGAGCCTCATCCGGCAGGCCCACGGCACGGAGCAGGCCAGAGGACTGTCCAGGCAGGCAGATGATGGCCTTGCAATGGCGGTAGGCCTCGTTGATCAGCAAACCCGCCCGCGGATCGACAAGATCCCCAGCGCTGCCAGCATCCCCGGCCTTGGCATCCAGCGGAGCCTCGGCATCCGGGGCCGGAGGCAACGGCCCGACCAGCACCAGCGCGTCGAATTCAATGGACCGCGCTGTCAGGTAGGTCCGGTCGATTGCCACTGCCCCGGCGATTTCTCCGCCCCTGGCCGAAACCAGCATTGGGGCCATGCCGCGCTCGCTCAGCGCCGAACGGATGGCCAGCACATCATCGTGGTTTTCCCGGTCGAACACGACCCCGATCTTGCGCCCATCCACCGGCCAGCTCTTGCCGATCTGGGATAGCGCGGGGCTTCGCTCAGGTTCGCCAAGCTCCTGTGCCGCCGGTGCCGGCAGGCCCAGAGCTCTGGCCACGCCGGCAGCCAGCCCGGTGTCGATGTTGGCCAGGCAATCCACCTGCCGCTGGCGCACCTGGACATCGGTGCATTTGCCCAGCTCAAAGGTGTAAGACTGTTGCACGTGCGCCCGCTCAACGCCCGAAAGGCTGAGGTAGAACAAGCGGGCCTGGCTGTAGTGATCCGAGAAGCTGGCCGGCTCGGAGCGTTCTTTCCTGCCGGCATCGATTGGCTGCGGGAACTCCAGGGGCGGCAGCTGCCCGGATCCGAGCTGCGCCATGTACGGACAGCCGCCGTCCAGCGAGTTCGGCTTATAGGGAGCTATTCCCTCGGGCACCCGGTGCTGGTGCAGCCCATCCCGGAACATGTCGTTGACCGGTGCCTGCGGCTGGTTGACAGGGATCTGCGCGAAGTTCGGGCCGCCCAGGCGCGTGAGCTGGGTGTCCAGGTAGGAGAAGAGCCGCGCCTGCAGCAAAGGATCATCGGTGATGTCGATGCCCGGCACCAGGTGCCCGGGATGGAAGGCGACCTGCTCGGTCTGCGCGAAGTAGTTCTCCGGATTGCGGTCGAGCACCATCTTGCCCAGCGGCTGGACTGGAGCCAGTTCCTCGGGGACGAACTTCGTGGGATCCAGCAGGTCGATCCCCTCGAAGCTCGAGGTGCCGTCATCCTCGAAGATCTGCACACCCAGTTCCCATTCGGGCAAAGCGCCGGCATCAATCGCTTCGGCCAGATCGCGGCGGTGGAAATCCGGATCTGCGCCGCCGGCCAACTGCGATTCCTCCCAAACCAGCGAATGGACGCCGAGCTTCGGCTTCCAATGGAACTTCACCAGGGAAGACTTGCCCAGCGCGTTGACCATGCGGAAGGTGTGCACGCCAAAGCCTTCCATCATCCGGTAGGAGCGCGGGATGGCCCGGTCGCTCATTTGCCACATCACATGCGCCTGGGCCGGGGTGTGCAGCGAGACGAAATCCCAGAAGGTATCGTGGGCCGATTGCGCCTGCGGGATTTCTCGATCGGGATGCGGCTTGGCAGCGTGCACCAGGTCGGGGAATTTGATTCCGTCCTGGATGAAGAACACCGGCATGTTGTTCCCCACCAGGTCGAAGATCCCCTCGTCCGTGTAGAACTTCGTGGCGAAGCCGCGGGTATCGCGGGCGGTATCCATGGAACCGCGGGAGCCGACCACGGTGGAGAACCGCACGAAAACGCGGGTGGTGCGTCCGGGTTTCAGGAAGTCGGCACGGGTCATCTCCTCGGCGTTGCCATAGCTGGTGAAGAAGCCATGGGCACCGGCACCGCGGGCATGGACCACGCGTTCTGGAATGCGTTCATGGTCGAAGTGCATGATCTTTTCGCGCAGGTGGTGGTCTTGGAGCAAGGTCGGACCGCGTTCGCCGGTCTTCAGAGAATGGTCGGTATCGCTGACCGGCGCGCCTTGCGATGTGGTCAGGATGTCACTGTCCTGGCCCGGCACCGATTCCGGCTGCTGCCCTTGATCAGTTGGATGCTTCGGCTCATTGGCCATGGCGTTCTCCTGGCTTCTCGGGAATACTGGCTGGATGCTCTCCACGCTAGAGGCCATCGGCTCGCGGTCTCCAGCCGTTCCAGCGATTCCCATGGTTTACACATCTGCCCCTGGATACGCCGGTTAAAAGCGGAAACCGCCGGTGGCTGCATGGCCCACCGGCGGTTTCCTGGACACCGAAATCGTGTCCTACCCCTTGATGATGTATTTGTTATTTTTCAGCTCCCACCCCTTTACTTGGATGCCAGCTGGTATCCGGCCTCGTTGTGCTCAGCTTCGTCAATACCGGCGATTTCGATATCGGCCGATACACGCCATGGGCTGAACTTGCCGATGACCGTGGCGATAATCCACGTCATGCCGGCGGAGAAGACTAGAACCACGACAAGCGTCATGAACTGCGCGAAGAGCTGTGCGAGACCGCCGCCGTAGAACAGGCCGCCTGCGCTTTCCTCGTTTGGCAGTGCAAAGAATCCAAGGAAGAGGGTGCCGATGATACCGGCGACCAGGTGGACGCCCACCACGTCAAGCGAGTCGTCGTAGCCGAGCTTCCACTTCAGGTTCACTGCCCAGGCTGCACCGGCACCTGCCAGGACGCCCAGCAGCAGTGCTGCCCATGGGGCGACGTCTGCACAAGAAGGGGTGATGGCTACCAGGCCGGCAACGAGGCCGGATGCTACGCCTACCGAGCTTGCACGCTCGCCACGCAGCTTTTCAACGAGGATCCAGCCGAGCACTGCGGCGCCTGGAGCTGCGAAAGTATTGATCCAGATCAAGCCAGCTTGCTCAATGGTGGTGGCCGCACCGGCGTTGAAGCCGAACCAGCCGAACCACAGGAGTCCTGCACCAAGCATGACCAGCGGGGTGTTGTGCGGCTGCGGGCGGTCGTGGAAGTTGTGGCGCTGGCCGAGCTTGAGCGCGAGCACCAGGGCCGCGATACCGGCATTGGTGTGGACCACAGCGCCACCAGCGAAGTCGATGGCTTCGCCGAAGAGCTTGCCAAGGAAGCCGTCTGCGGACAGCAGGCCGCCGCCCCATACCCAGAAGGCGACCGGCGCGTAGACCAAGGTGACCCACAGCGGGATGAAGAACAGCCATGGGGCGAAGCGTGCGCGGTCGGCGATGGCCCCGGAGATGATGGCCACCGAAATCATGGCGAAGGTGCCGGCGAATCCTGCCGAAAGCAGGTCAGCCTGTTCGGTGTTGTGCATGGCGAAATCGCTGATTGGATTTCCGATGATTCCGGCGATGGTTGGCTCACCGGCGGAGAACGAGTACCCCCATAGCACCCAGACCACTGCGGTGATTGCCGCGGCGGAGAAGCTCATCAGCATCATGTTCACGACGCCGGTAGCGCGCGTCATGCCGCCGTAGAAAAGTCCCAGTGCCGGCGTCATCATCAGTACGAGTGCGGCTGCTATCAGGATCCATAAGCTGGCTACGTCCAACTCCATCTGGATCACTTCCCCTCAAGGTGTTTGGTGTATCGGTGGCGAATCGGGCCCTGCTGCAGTTTGCGGTGTTATTGGCCCGGTGTTGAAACTATTCTTCGCTAACGATGTTTCGGTTCCCTCGCTGCCGCATTTCAAGAATGTATCCAAGAGCGCTTGGGGGTAACGTTTGGTTCTCGTACCGGTTTCCGGCATGTTTCAAACCCTTCACGAATGGCCGGTGTCCATGTGAATGCAGGGCGAAAAAGCCTGGAAGGGGACGCGCTGGCATACTGGGGTCGTGGACCGATCCTTCTTCATGCCTGATGCGCTCAGCGTGGCCCCTCGCCTGCTGGGCTCGATCCTCAGCGTCGATTCTCCCCAGGGACTGGTAAGCCTGCGGATCACGGAGACCGAAGCCTATCTGGGGGTCGGGTCCACCGGCCCCTACGATCCGGGCAGCCATTCCAAGGATCGGAAGACCGCTCGCAACGCCTCGATGTTCCTGCCACCGGGCCACGCCTATGTGTATTTCACCTATGGCATGCACTTCGCGTTGAATCTGGTGTGCTCACAGGAACACGTGGCTTCCGGTGTTTTGATACGTTCAGGACAGATTGTCCAGGGGCTCGACCTGGCGCGTCGCAGGAGAACGGCGAAGCGCCCGCCAGGACCTAATACAGCACCGATCCGCGACGCCCAGTTGGCCCGGGGCCCGGGCAATCTCGCGGCGTGTCTGGGAATAGACCGTGAAAGCCACGACGGCAGGGACCTATTCGAGCCACCGTTTGCCGTCAGCCGGGCACCGGCAATGGGCTCGCCGATTCTATGCGGCCCGAGAGTTGGCGTTGCGGGAATCGCGGGCGGTCCGGCTTATCCTTGGCGGTTCTGGCTGAAAGGCGATCCGACGGTTTCCGCTTTCCGGCCCGGGCGGGGAGCGCCATCAGCCCGCTGACCCTCTTGTCAAGCCTTGATGTCTTGACGCGGCGCCAAGGACCGGAAGGCACTAGGGCTTTTCGGGCACTCGGAGCTGCATCGCAGGGTGGTTCCCCGGCTCAGGCTGAGGGGAACAGCTGCTCTGACTTCAGCGCCTTTTCCATTCGCGAGCCAAGAGTCCCGGAGAGGGACTGGGCGTAGGTTGCGCTCAGGTGCGAGTGGTCCCAGTAAGCCAGGATTCCGCCCACCACCGTATAGCAGCGGTCGTCTTCGCAAAGCTGGTCATTCATGTCAATTTGCACGATGTTCGGGTCGTCCAAGGCTTTGACCGCATCGGCCTGGGGATCTTGTGGGATCCACTTGTCGGCATCCCCACTGCATTCACTGAGCTCGCCAGAATTTTCCGCAACACAGTCGGGCACATTTTCAAGGGTCGCTCCGGGCCAAGAGGTATCCCGGATAACTGCCACCTGCGCCCCGGTGTCGGCCCATTTTTTCAAGATCGTCTCGTAGGCCTGGGTTGCGGGTTCTTCCGTGGATTCCATGCTGTGCCCGCTGACGGGCACCGACTGCCGGTTGGAACTGATGACCAGGTCATAATCCTGCTTTTCAATCTGACCCGTAGCCCAGTCGCCCAGTTCGCCGCAGCCTTCGTCCTTCGCCTTGGAGTCGAATTCCTGTTCCTCGCCCATGACAGCACAGCGGTTGGCCAAGTAGGTATCGATCTGCCAGCCATTTTCCTGGGCCAGCTTGTCGAGCGCCGGGAACCACTGGCCCGCGTGCGAGTTGCCTACTAGGGCTACCTTGATTTTGCCCTTGCCATAGCTGCAGACCGGGCGGTCCTGGAAATCGGTGGTTTGGCTTGCGAAGCAGTCATCCTTGTAGAGCACAGGCTTATCGGTTTTCGCAGCCACAGGTTCGGGCGCAACTTGTTGATACGGGGTCTCCGCGGCGTCTAGTTTGGTGCAGCCGTCGCTCAGTGCCGAGGCGCCGAAGCAGCTCTCGCCGACTTCCTTTTCGACTTGCGCCAGGGCCTTGTTGACGTCCTGCGCGTCATCGATGATGCGGGCGCTGTTCAAGTAGAAGGCACCGGCCAACAGGGCCAGCACAAGACTCCCGGCAGCAAGGAACCGGGGAGCCGATAGAAGGGCTGAAGTATCGATGAACCGGCGGAAGCGGACCTCGACGAGCTTCTGCGTCAAGACAGCCAAGACCAGGGTCAGCACCAGGGCGATCATCTTCTGTGGCCACTTGAAATCATCAACCATGAATGGCATCAGCACCAGCAAAGGCCAGTGCCACAGGTAAATGGCATAGGAATTATCGCCGAAGAACTGGAACAGCTTGGTGTTCAGGAACAGCGTCGGCGAATACTTGTGGGTCGAATTGGAGAGCAGGATCAGCGCAGTGCCGAATACCGGGATGATGGCGATATAGCCAGGGAACGGCATCTCTCCGGTGAAGGCCACTGCACTGAAGGCAATAGCAAGAACGCCTCCCCATGAGCCGACCAGGCTCATCAGGTCGTTCTTCGCCGCATGGGCCTTGTTGCCCAGGGCGGCGACGAGAGCGCCGGCTGAGAATTCCCAGACACGAGTGAAGGTGGAGAAGTAGGCACCGCCCGGCTCCGTGGCTGTTTCGTACAACGAGTAGCAGATGGACAGCACGAAGACTATCCCGATGCCGGCCAGAACGACGTTCTGCGACTTCTTCTTGTATTTGATCGCGGCGAAGATTAGCAGGCCAATCAGGATCGGCCAGACGAAGTAGAACTGTTCTTCCGCCGAGAGCGACCAGAAATGCTGGAAGGGGCTGGGCGCGTCACCCTCGGCCAGATAGTCGACCTTGGTCAACGCCAGGAACCAGTTTTGGAAATAGTAGGTTGCCGCAAATGCTTGCAGTCCCCAGTCCTCCCAAACCGTCTGCGGAGCGAAGATCCAGATTCCCAGCACGCTGCAGAGAATCACGAGGAATGAGGCAGGAATAAGCCTCTTGACGCGCCGCATCCAGAAACGTGCCACGTCTGCCGCATTCTTCGGCGGCTTGGCAATCAGGTGCGAGGTGATCAGGAAGCCGGAAATGACGAAGAATACGTCAACGCCCACAAATCCGCCTGGCAGGTAGTGGCTCCAAAAGTGGTACAACACAACGATGCCTACCGCAATGGCACGCAATCCCTGGATATCCGCACGGAATCCCCGAGGTTTCGGGTCCTGCGCAACGGGCATGGGCAAGTCTTGGTTGGACGACACGTCTGGATGGATCCTTTACCGTCTGGGCTGTCTAACGGAACTGGCCTCCAAGAACTTGAAGCACCATAGCTCGCAAACAATACTTACCGGAATTCCTGACCGGTTTCTGAACGCGACCTCCATGCCCTATCGGTCTCACCCTGTTCAACTGTCCGACAGAACAGCTTAACCTCGATATTGACTAGGGAACTTACGAAAACGACCAACTCTTGGGATCGAAAGGGATTTGACCTGTCTCACACTCCTGGCGTGGGCGTGTCCTGTAACATTCCGGCGCGAAATGGATGTCGCGCCGGTGGTGCGTCGCCCAGTAGATGCAACGGTGGCCCTGCCGAAAGGCAGAGCCACCGTTGCATCCGGTTGATCCTCCACTTAGCCTTCGAGCAAAGCGTCCACGAAATCCTCTGGGCTGAACGGCGCCAGATCATCCGGGCCCTCGCCCAGGCCAACCAGCTTCACTGGTACGCCCAGCTGCCGCTGGATCGCGACCACGATGCCGCCCTTGGCGGTGCCGTCGAGCTTGGTCAGCACGATGCCGGTCACGTTGACCACTTCCGAGAAGACCTTGGCCTGCTGCAGGCCATTCTGGCCGGTGGTGGCATCCAAGACGAGCAGCACCTCGTCAATGGTGGCCTTCTTCTCGACGACGCGCTTGATCTTGCCCAGCTCGTCCATCAAACCGACCTTGTTCTGCAAACGGCCAGCGGTGTCGATCATGACGATGTCGACTTCCTGGTCGATGCCGGCAGAAACTGCTTCGAATGCCACCGAGGCAGGGTCGGCACCGTCGATGTCGGAGCGGACCGTTGGGACACCCACGCGGTCGCCCCAGGTGGCCAGCTGCTCCGCGGCTGCGGCGCGGAATGTGTCCGCAGCGCCCAACAGCACGTCCTTGTCCTCGGCGACGAGGACACGGGCCATTTTGCCGATGGTGGTGGTTTTGCCAACGCCGTTGACGCCCACGACCATGATGATGCTTGGACGATCCGGGTGCGGCTCAGGCAGGTAGCTGCGGTCCAGGCTTGGATCCACGAGCTTGAGCAGTTCCTCGCGGAGCATGGCCTTCACGCGGGCAGGATCCTTGCTGCCTTCGATCTTCACGCGTTCGCGCAGGGCATCGACGAGCTCCATGGCTGGTTCAGTACCGAGGTCTGCCATCAGCAGGTTCTCTTCGATCTCTTCCCAGACATCCTCGTCAATGGTGTCCTGGCTGAGCAGTGCCAGCAGTCCCTTGGAGAACATGTTGTTGGACTTGGTCAGGCGGGCACGCAGCCGCGCCAATCGGCCTTGGACCGGTTCGGGAACATCGAACTGCGGCGTTGCCGGTACGACGGGCTCTTCAACAGCGACGGCCGCATCGGTTGCACCGGCGGCGTCAGCAACGGCCTCGGTCGTGCCTTCTGCGGTTTGACCGGCTGGCAGGTCGTCAGCATCGCGCTCGGAAGTATATGGAGTCTTGGGCTTGCGGCCCTTGGTGACAAAGGCAATGACGCCAATGCCCACCACGGCAACAACCGCGACAATGATGATGGTTAATGTAAGCGAATCAGACACGTGTTAAATCGTCTCATACCTTCTGCCGGTTGCCTCGCTGGAATGCGTAGCGAAGCGCACTATGGATCAAGGGTTGAGAAGCAAGGAGAAGACATAGACTTAGTTTGGCCCTATCGCCCTTGTCTGTCCCGTAGAAAGGCTGGAAGGCCTGTTTAGCCCCAGGCCATCGGCAATGATCAAGTTTTTCAACCGCACAGCGGCTTCACGCGCGCCGATCCCCCGCGAAATTGGCGTCCTCCTGGTGGCGGCCTTCATTATCGCTTTGGGATTTGGGCTCATCGCCCCGATCCTGCCGCAGTATGCAGTGAGTTTTGATGTCGGAGCGGCGGCGGCCAGTGTCATCGTGAGCATCTTTGCCTTTACCCGTTTGATTTTCGCTCCGGTGGCCGGCGCGTTGGTGGGCAAGCTCGGGGAACCGCGCATCTACGTCACAGGTGTCTTGCTGGTGGCCGTCTCGACGCTGTTGTGCGGCATTGTCCAGGATTACACCCAGTTGCTGATCGCTCGCGGGCTCGGCGGCTTTGGCTCCACCATGTTCACTATTTCCGCGATGGCCTTGATTGCGCGGCTTTCACCCGAGGAGTCCCGCGGCCGCATTTCCGGGCTGTACGCCGGCGCCTTCTTGCTGGGCAATGTGGCCGGTCCAGTGCTCGGAAGCTTCTTGGCGCCGCTGGGCATGCGCCTGCCGTTCTTCATTTACGGCACCGCCCTGGTGATCGCTGCGGCCGTGGTCTACTTCGCGCTGGGCCGCCGCCGCGACCTGGATCGGGATGCCGAGGATTCTGCCACGACCCGCCAAGCCATTGAAGTGGTCACGACCCGGGAGGCGCTGAGCTCCCCTGCCTATCGCGCGGCGCTGTTCTCCGGTTTCAGCTACGGATGGCTGGCCTTCGGCATTCGCAACAGCATGATTCCACTCTTTGCCTTATCCGTTTTCGGTCAGGGCTTGGGCACCACGATTGCCGGATTGTCGATGGCGTTGTTTGCCATTGGCAATGGCTGCGCACTGCTTTTCTCCGGGAAGCTGACCGATAAGGTGGGCCGCAAGATGCCAGTCATGATTGGCTTGGCCCTCTTGCTGCTGTCCATCGGATCCATGGGGATTTTCACCTCGGGGGCCGGGTTTGTCATTTGCTCGATTTTCGCCGGCTTCGGCGGCGGCATCCTCGGGCCGGCGCAGCAGGCGTCGGTTTCCGATGTCATCGGCACCGGACGCAACGGCGGCAAGGCTTTGGCCGGTTTCCAGATGTGCCAGGATTTCGGAGCGATTATCGGCCCGCTGCTTGCAGGCTTCCTGGCTGACACGCTGAACTATGAAATTGCCTTTGGAATCTCGGCCCTGGTTGCCCTGGTGGGCTTGATTGGCTGGTCCCTGGTTCCCCGCACGATCCGCCCTGTGGCGTTGGACGAGGAATCCCCGGCTCCCAAGAACCCGCGCTAGTCACCGGCGGCCCGCAGCACCGCTCGGCGCCGGAACCTGGTTTTAAAATGATGGAGTGAATGCCAATTATTGGCATTAACTCCATCATTTTCTTGTGCGCGTTCAGGCGAGCTTCGCCTTGCGCAGATCGATGCTCAACGCATCGGTGACTGTCCGGAACACAATCGCACCGGCATAAGTTGTTTCCTTGACGTTGGCCGGCATGCGAACACGCCGGGTTTCTGCATGATCGTAATTGACGTGTATGTCTGCTTTGCCCTTGAGGCTGGCGCCCAACACTGAGTAGGAAATCTTGGCAATGTACTGCCCGGAGTCTTGCTCCACGATGGGGAACTGAAGACGACGATCGGTTTCGCGTTCGTCAACATATACTCCACAAGGAGCCGGCCCGATGGCAGGGCTGCAGAAGCGCAATTCAAAATGATCGCTCTTGCTGGAGGCCTTGATCAGCTCCGGGCGCCCAGCAACGTCATCATCCTTCGCCGCCAGCCGCTTCAGTTCCTCGTAGTCCCGAACAATAATTGCCGAGGCCTTGGCAGCATCGTGCTCGCTGAGCACTTCGCCGGTGCGCTCGGCCAGGAACTCCTGGACGTATGGGCCGAATGCCGCCGTCCACAGCTTGGCGCGGGCTTCACGGTATTTCAAGAACCGCTCTCCGGCGAAGAACTTCAAGCCCTTGCGCTTGAATAGGCCTGCAACAAGGCAGCGGCTTGGCTCTGGTGCTGTCGATGGAAACAAGATCCGTCGCGCAATAACCAGCATCAATCAGTTCACGTTGATAGAAAGCGACACGGCACCTCGGTAATGAATTGAACCCGCCATCCTCGCGAAGCTAGGGTTTACCCGTGCTAAAGAATTCCGTTATCCACGAAGAGCTGTTTGTCGGCCGCGACCTTGCCCTCGACTATCACGACGGCGGTTTTCCCATATCAATCGTCACTTTCGAGGCGAGGAACAAGTACATTGACGCCGCTGAGCCCAGCCCCTTCGAGGGTGGCTACGGACGTGGCATCTTTGCACAACTCGGCTTGAATGAATTTCTGGTTAAGCGCAGCAGAAACCACTGGTACCAAACAGATGAAATCGAACAAGTCGTCGACATCATCAAGGAACGTGCCAAGGGGACCACTTTAATTACCTACGGCGGGAGCATGGGTGGCATGGCCGCCATCAGCCTCGCAACGAAACTTGGCGCTAAAACGTTCATTGCCCTTTCACCGCTGTACGATATCGCCGCTGACGGCGAGGTCAAGGATGATCGATGGGGCGACGAAGGAAATCTTTTTGACTTCAAGCACAATTACATCCGCTCAGGAGACTGCAAGGACGCCCAAGGCTACGTGTTCTACTGCCCGGATACGGTAGACGTGGAACACGCCCAAGCCATCGAGCGCATGACCAAGGGAACACTGGTTCCATTGGAATATGGAGGGCATCCGGTTTCGTTCTTCTTGAATGACACCTACAAGCTCAAGCGCCTCGTCAGCGAGATTGCCCACGGCGAATTCGATCTGGACAACTTCTATAACGTGGTGAGAACCAATACCGAACTCACGCACTATCCGCACGAAAAGCAGGCTGCCGAGTTTTCCCGGCAAGGAGATAGTGCCGCCGCCATCAAGGCCATGCGCACCGCTGAGTCCATGAATCCAAAAATCGCGCGGCTGCCCTATCGGCTGGGCGAAATGCTGCTCGCCGCCGGCGAATTCGACGAAGCCAAATTGGCATTTCACAGGGCCATAGCCATAGATCCGTCATTGGCCCGTGCACATGCGCGCCTCAGCCGGATTCACGAAAAACAAGGGAACCTGTCCGATGCCATCCGGGCCATTCGCCAGGCAATCAAAGCGGCGCCGTCAAAAGCAGATGCCCGCTTGCGCCTAGGAGAGCTGCTGCTGAAAGCAGGCAGATCAAAGGAGGCAGAAGCCTCCATTAGCCGCTCCCTGCAGATCAAAGCCAACCAGCCGGCGGCGCACGTCCGCCTGAGCTATGTGTACGCAGACCAGAACCGCTGGTCCGATGCCATTGATGCAATGCAGCACGCCGTCGCGCTGGCACCCGAGAAACCGGAATACCATCTTCGCCTGGGTGAATGGCAGCTGAAAGCACAGGACTACCGCCCTGCTCAAGTCTCGATGCAGCGGGCCATCGATCTGGCCCCCGGGAATTCGCACTACTACGTACGCATCAGCTACGCCTATGCCGGGCAAAAGGACTACCAGCAAGCGGCCAGCGCCATGGAACAAGCCTGCCGCATTTCACCGGACAAGCCAGCCTCGCACCTGCGCTTGGGGGAATGCCTGATCAAGGCCGGCGACCTCTCCGGAGCAGAAGCCGCCATGGGTGAAGCCGCTCGGCTGGACCCGCAATGGCTGCGAGCCCAGGAACGCTTGGCAGCTGTGCAGTCGGCCATCGCACGGCGCCATATGGCCAGCGCCAGCCGGTAGGCGCGGGGCAGTTCGCCCGTATCCGCAATGCGCAATTCCCTGCAGGAGCCCTTCTCCCCCTTGGCCATGTGACGGCTGGGGGCGAGGGGCGGTGCCCCCGCTATGTCAGGGTTCGTTCCATCTTCTGGCTGATGACCGTGGTGACACCGTCGCCGCGCATGGTAACGCCATAAAGCGCGTCAGCCACTTCCATGGTCTTCTTCTGGTGGGTAATGACGATCAGCTGTGAGGACTCGCGAAGCTCCTCGAAAATCGTGATCAGACGGCCCAGGTTCATGTCATCAAGTGCCGCCTCGACCTCGTCCATGACATAGAAGGGCGAAGGACGCGCCTTGAAGATCGCAACGAGCAGCGCCACTGCCGTCAATGAGCGCTCGCCACCGGAGAGCAGCGACAGGCGCTTGATCTTCTTCCCGGCGGGACGCGCTTCCACTTCGATGCCCGTGGTCAGCATGTGTTCTGGATCGGTGAGCACGAGTTGGCCCTCGCCGCCGGGGAACAGCCGGTCAAAGATCCGCTTGAACTGAACCGCGGTGTCGTTATAGGCCTCGGTGAAGACCCGCTCCACGTGGGCATCCACATCGGCAATGATCTGTTCCAGGTCTCCCCGGGACTTCTTCAGGTCTTCAAGCTGGCCCGAGAGGAACTTGTGCCGTTCTTCGAGAGCCGCAAATTCCTCGAGCGCGAGCGGATTGACCTTGCCCAAGGCCGATAGGTCCCGCTCCGCTTTCTTCAGGCGTTTTTCCTGTTCAACGCGGTCAAAGGGCTTGGTTCCCATGGGGTTGCCGTCTTCGTCGACATTTTGGCGCAGGCTCCCCCATTTATCATCTTCATCGATGGCTTCAGGGATCAGTTGATCCGGGCCATAGATGGCAATCAGGTGATCGGGAGTGAATCCCAGTTCTTCCAGGGCCTTGGTTTCCAGGTTTTCGATGCGCAGGCGCAATTCGGCGCGGGCCATCTCATCACGGTGCACCGCGTCGGCCAGCCTGGCCAGTTCGGCGCTGAGTTGCTCGGCCTCGGTGCGCTGGTTGCCGAGCATCTGGTCGAGTTCGGCTTTTTTGGAAGCGAGTTCTTCGCGTTCCTGCCCGGCCATGGACACCGAGACTTCAATGAAGCGCAAAACCCGTTCGGCGGCCTGTTCGACACGGCTCGCATTGGCAGCCTGCGCCTTGCGCTGCTCGGCCCGGCGGGCTGCGACTTCGCGGTGGTTGCGTTCGGCAGCTGCGGTGCGGCGAAGACCCTCGATCCGCGAGCGCAACGCCGATACCCGCTCCTCGCTGCTGCGCAACGCCAGGCGGGCTTCTAGTTCCTGCTGGCGCGCGGCAGCGGCGGCATCGGCGAGCGCGGCACGCGCTGCGTCATCGATGGTTTCTTCTTCCTGGTCCGTGGAGGCAAGCTCCATGCGCTCGGTGATCTCTTCAAGGGATTCCTGCTCGATTTCCAGCTTCTCGTTCGAGGTTTCCAGGCGCTCGATGAGCTGGAGCTTGTCAGCCTGCGCGCTGCGCAGCTTTTGTCCCAGTCGCGCCAGATATGAACTGAGCTCATCGATGGTGGCATCCGATTCGGTCAGCGCCGAGAGCGCGTCTTCCCGTTGCTGCCCGGCGACGGAAAGCTGCGGTGCGCGTGCGGCAATGCGCTCCTCGACCACCCCGAGTTCGTCCTGGCATTCGTTCAGTTCGGCCTCGGTTTGCTCCACCATGGCCTGTTGGGCAATCAGCGACGCTCCAGCGGCATCACCCACTGAGCTGCGCAGCGACGAGAATGTGGTCCCGTCCAAGGTGGTCACCTTCGCCTGCGGATATTCAGCCAGCACGCTGCGTGCTTGGCCGAGTTCTTCAACGACGTAGTGGCCTTCGAACAGCTGGTCCAGCAGGGCGGAGACCTTGTTCTCTGAACTGACGACTTCGCGGGCGATAATAGCGTTGCCCAGCTTTGGCGATGGCGTGGCGGTTTGGCCGATATCCGCGTGCAGGAAGACGGCGCTGGACTCCTCGGACTGGAGCTGCTCCAGCAAGCCGGCTGCCGACTGGGCATCAACTGCCACGAGAGATTCCGCGTTGTCCCGGAGGATCGCCGCGACGGCTTGCTCGTAGCCGGGGTTCACGGTCATCAGCTCGCCAAGGCGCCCGAGCAGCGCAGTCGAAGCCGACTGCAGCAGGTGCGAGGACTGGTCATCGGGCTTGGTGTTGAGCTTCAGCGCTTCAAGCCTTGAGCGCAGGCCGGAGACGCGCACCGACAGTTCGCGTTCCCGTTGGGTGTCGGCCTGCTGGGCTTGGGCCAGTGCGGAGTATTCCTTGTCCGCCAGCTCAAATTCCTCGTTCAGATCCGTTTCGCCGGCAAGCTGGGTTTCCAGCTCGGCAGAGACTTCATCATGGGAACGCTGATCGAGTTGCAGGTCCGAGTCAAAGGATTGAACGCTTTCCTGCAGCCGGAAAATCTCTGCCCGGGTCACGTCCACCCGGCTGCGCGCCGAGGCGACTTGCGAGGCCAGCCGGGAGATCCCTTCGCGGCGGTCTGCCGCGGCACGGAGCATGGCCGCCATGCGCTGCTGCTCTGCCCGGGACTGTTCTTCAGCCTCTTCCTTGGCCTCCACGGCTTCGGCGAGGATTTCGTGGCGGTCTTCCAGTGCCAGTTCAAGCTCTTCGAGTTCTTCGCCCACGCGCTCGGCCTGGGATTCGAGCCGTTCAGGATCACGGCTGGAATCAAAGTGGGTTTCATTGCTTTCGAGCAGTTTGCTGCGTTCGCGGGCCAAGGCGGCCAAGGAGCGGAACCGTTCGGCCTGGGTGCTCAGTGCCACCCAGGTATCTTGCATTTGCCCCAAGCGCGGGGTGACATTTTCCACCTGGGCGCTGAGTTCTGCGATATGCCTTTTGACCCGTTCAAGCCGATCCGAGGCTTCTTGCTGCTGCGCCTGGACCTTGGACTCGTCATCGATGTCCTGGGCAAGCCGGTTATTGAGGGTCACCAGGTCATCAGCGAGCAAACGCGACTTGGCATCACGCACATCGTGCTGCACGCTCTGGGCGCGGCGCGCGATCTTTGCTTGCCGTCCCAAGGGGGCCAGCTGGCGGCGGACCTCGGCATTGAGGTCTTCAAGACGGTCGAGGTTGCCCTGCATGGCCTGCAGCTTGCGCAGGGTTTTTTCTTTCCTGCGACGGTGCTTGAGCACCCCGGCGGCCTCTTCGATGAATCCCCGGCGGTCTTCGGCGGTAGCGTGCAGGATGCGGTCCAGCTGCCCCTGGCCGACGATGACGTGCATTTCCCGGCCAAGCCCTGAATCCGAGAGCAGTTCTTGGATATCAAGCAGGCGGCAGGAGTTCCCGTTGATGGCGTATTCCGAACCGCCGGCGCGGAACAGCGTGCGGGAGATGGTCACTTCCGCATAGTCAATGGGAAGCTGTCCATCGGCGTTGTCGATGGTCAGCGAAACGTGGGCACGGCCCAAAGGCGGGCGTCCGGACGTGCCGGCGAAGATGACGTCTTCCATCTTCCCGCCACGAAGCGTCTTGGCCCCCTGCTCCCCCATCACCCAGGCGAGCGCATCAACGACATTGGATTTGCCGGAGCCGTTGGGGCCAACCACCGCGGTGACGCCGGGTTCGAACTCGAACGTTGTTGCCGACGCGAAAGACTTGAATCCGCGAACGGTAAGAGTCTTTAGATGCACGGCGTGAAGTTCCTAAGTCTGGGTCGTATCGCTAAGGTTGGTTTGGGCAGTAGCACTCAATCCTTCACGCAATTCTAGCGAAGCGCGCTCGGGTTTTTCTGATTCTGCTCGCACATACCATCAAGAAATATCGAGGGATAGATCATTCCATGAGCATTCTGAGCCAGATTGACCAGTGGCCTTCCGCGAACGCAGTTTCCGTTGTCATTGATGGCCACGGTGGCGTGGTCGACCAGCACGGTGACGTGGACCGCGTGTATTCTCTGGCATCTGTCACCAAGCTGCTCAGCGCCTATACCTTCCTGGTAGCCCTGGAAGAAGAAGCGATCAGCCTCGACGATCCCGCCGGCCCTGAAGGGTCCACGGTTCACCATCTGCTGGCCCATACCGCCGGCTACGACTTTGATTCAGAGACCATCCGCTTTGCACCGGGTGCCAAGCGCGGCTACTCCAACACCGGTTTCGAGAAGCTTGCCGCGCACCTTGAGGAGCAGACCTCGATCAGCATGGCGGACTACGTCCAAGAAGCGGTTTTTGCGCCGCTGGGCATGGCCAGCACCAAGATCGCGGGCAGCTGCGCCAAGGATGGCCGGTCCACGGCCGCGGATCTAGCCAAGTTCGCCGCCGAATTGCTCAACCCCACCATCGTGGCCCGGGAAACACTGGAGAATGCCACCCGGGTTCATTTTGAAAACCTGGCCGGAATTCTGCCTGGTTATGGGCGGCAGAATCCCAATGACTGGGGCTTGGGCTTTGAAATTCGTTCCACCAAGAATCCGCACTGGACCGGCAAAGACCATCCGGCCAGCACCTTCGGGCACTTTGGCCAATCCGGCACGTTCCTGTGGGTCGACCCGGAGCATCGCCTGGCGTGCGTGACGCTAACCGATAAGAATTTCGGCCAGTGGGCGGTGGACGCCTGGGCGCCCTTCAACGAGCAGGTCCTGGCTTCGCAGTTGTCTTGACGCAATTCAAGGAAGGCCTTTCCCCTAATGAATTCGAAAGGCCTTCCTTGGCCACATCGTGGACATGACTTGGCGCGGTACACGAATCGGACCGAATATGGACAACAGCAGTACCTTCCGTAGTCCTATCGCCATTTGTGAGGCCGCATGGAACCGTTTGTCAGCTGGCAATGGTGCAAAAATCATGTCCAAGAAATCGTCCTGGTTGATGCCCGCTGGTACTGGGACCGCCCGGGTTTTGATGCCTACCGCACGGGTCATGTGCCCGGTGCGGTATTTGTCGATCTCGATGCCGACCTCACCGGAGAAATCACCGAGGACTCCGGCAGAGGCCCCTTCCCGGCGCCGGAGGATTTCGCCCGGGCCATGTCCCGAGCCGGGATCGACGGTTCCAGGCCGGTGGCCGCCTACGATGACGCGGGCGGGGTCATCGCTGCGCGCTTGGCATGGATGCTGCGGCTGCTCAAGGTTCCTGCGGCCGTGGTATCCGGCGGCATCCAAGCCTATCCAGGCGCTCTGGACTCCTCACCGGTTCATCCGAGGCAAGCTGTTTTCCCTCCCCGGCCGTGGCCTGCAGGTTCCCTGCTGTCCACCCGGGACGTGGCAGCCCTCTCGGAAGCCGTGCTGATCGATGCCCGGCCGAATAACCGGTACCGCGGCGAGGAACCCGAAACCGATCCGCGGCTGGGCAAGGTTCCCGAAGCCGACCCTCGCCGAGGGCATATCCCCGAGGCGATTAATGTTCCATGCCGGGAACACCTCGAGGCTGACGGAATGATCAAGCCGCCGCAGGTCATTCGCGGCAGGTTCGCGGCCGAGGGCATTGTCGATGCCTCCGGCGTGGTCAGCTACTGCGGGGCCGGGGTGACAGCCTGCCACAACCTGTTGGCGATGGAATACGCCGGGCTTGGACAGGGCAGGCTCTATCCAGGAAGCTGGAGCGCATGGAGCCGGAACACTGGGCTTCCGGCAGCAATCGGGCACCGGTAGATTCGCGCCCCGCATCGGCAAAACTTCATGCCAACGCCAGCAACCTGGTTCACCTCCAGGAACTCTTAGGAAGACAAGCCATCCGCTGCCGAAACCCATGTTGGAGAGCACGCCATAGCAGGTCGCATCCATCCTGGCGAGGCCAGCGAGGTCGTCCGGCATCGTCGGATCCGGGCGGTCGGCGGTGCCGCCCGCGAATCCAGGTTTCAAGGTTGTTCTCGTTTCCTCAAACGCCTGCGCCATTTTTCCCCTAGGAGAGAATTGAGGAGCCAATTCGCGTTCGTTGAAGATTCGTGGCATTGAGCCCGGCATTCATTCCGGGCGCTGTCCCCCTGTCTTATATATATTCGATTCTCCAGCCAGTCAGTGAGAACGGCTGACGATTATCAGGTGCTGAGCTGTCGCCATCAACGCCGCGATGTGTTTCTCGGCAATCCCCTCGGACCCGGCCATTCTGCGCTCCAAGTCCACTTCGGCGATCGTCACGGCGTACATTTCTTCATTGGTCGAAGCATCCTCGATCACGCCCGCGGACTTCAAGCAAGCCCACCGAAGCGACTTCCGTGCTTTTCCCATCGCAGCAGCCAAATGACGTGGTGGCCTAGGTGTAATACCCACCGACGTTGAACACACGCGGCGGGTCGCCCCATCCTCGCGCCGAGTGCGGTAGTTAATTCGTTATGTAGGCGACTCTCCAGCATTTGGGATTCCTAGCCGCTCACCAGCACGAATTCATTCTTGGGGGCACGAATTTGCGGATTGACCGGTGATATTTCGCAGTGGCATATTGCCTACCAGCCTTTGTTCTACCTCGTCTAGACACAAAGAAACTTCTCCCCACTCACTCACCGTTCGGGCAAAGGGGCCAATGGCTGCTCACGCCGAAAGAGGACTCACCCGAGTAAAGCGTCGCTGAGTTTGGATACGAGGGGTAGTCTATGTCTAAGTTTCACGCCGGACTTCCATTTTTTGGGGGGAACGGAGGTTCATGGGAAAAGGAGAAATCCTTCTCTTGGCACAAAACTCGCAGCCAGCCCTCACGGGATTGATCTTCGGTGAGGGCTGGACAAATTTAAGTGACTGCTAGTCGCTTGTTTTCAAGCGAGACAGCATAGTGGGCTTAGTAGAAAGACCATGTTTTTCCGTCGAGTGATAGCCGTGCAGGAAGGCAAGAATCGCCTGCGAGGTTTCGATGGGTTCTTGTTCCAGGGGGTAGTGACCAGAGCTATTGAAAACGAGACCGTTTACATTGGTGGCCAGCAATCGCATGCCTTCGGCAACGGCAGATCCCATCGCATATCTTCCTCCTATGGCGAGTACCGGGGTCTTCATCAAAGGGCCGGTCAGCAGCCTTCGGACGTCGGCGACATCACCGCTCCGGGTGCGGTAGTAGCTGAGACCCGCTTCCAAGACGCCCGATCGAGAATAGGCCTGGATGTATGAATTAACTGCTTCGTCATCTAGCCTCGGTGGCCCTGCGCTTTGCGCAAGAAACTCTCCGTAAAAGACAGCTTCGTTTGTGGGCACAAGGTGGTCGGCAAGTCCAGGCACACTGTTGAATGAGCCGTGCCAAGTCGGGTAGTAGTCTCGCCCTGGGGCGGGGATGTCGATGTCGATTCCCGGTAGGATTTCTTCTTCTACGACGAGCGCGGTCACCGCGGATCCCAGTTCCGCAGTTAGTAGGGCGGCCACTGTGGCACCCCAGTCGTGCCCAATCAGGGCGAATCGTGTGATTCCTTGTCGTGCCAGTTCGTTACGAACCCACATGGCGAGGTCTGTTTTTCGGAAGCTCTGAGATCCTTCTGGTGCAGCTCCGAGTCCAGGCAAAGTGATTGGGATGATGCTGTACCCTGCTTTGCCGAGAACTGGCACCAAGTGCCGCCAGTGATTCTCCGTGACTGGCCAGCCATGCAACAGGACAACGGGCGAGGAATCGGGTATAACGGTCATTTTTAAATGCTAGCATCCGTCCCATTTGCACAAGGAGATTGGCGCGCTTTTCTGTCTGAATGCCATTCCGCGCTGACGCCGATAATAATCCTGACTGCGCCTGGTAATAGCAATACCAGCATTGGCGGCAGCATTAGCATTGATTCTTTGAGGACACATAAATAGCCCAGGTACAGGCCGATAATTGCAGCAAGCATTCCTACCAACGCTAATCCAACGGGTCCTGCATTTTCGCTTTCCGGGATTCCCCAAGCAAGTGATGCACTGGAATTATGCTTCGAATACCGAAGTTCTACGCAACAAAGACGAGGCAGAAATAAGCAGCCCGATCCTATTCGGGGAGTCCTGAATGGGATCGGGCTGCTTTTCGTTGGTGCTGCTACTTGGAGATGGTATCCGCCGTGCAGCTGACATTGTCGGTTCCGGACTGCTTGGCCACGCTCTCCCCATCAATGATGATCTCGCAGGATACCTTCTGCGATGTAGTGTAATCGCCACTGGTTACAATGAGGGAAGTTGCGTCCCACCCGGTGACGGTGGTTTCTTGCTCCCATTTACCCTTGAAATCCTCGTTGGACGTACCGCTTGTCGCCCCGAACATGACTGTCGCATTATTTTCTGAAGTTGCCTTGTATACGACTGTGGCTTCTTTGTTCATTTCCTCATCAACGCTGCTGACAAATGCAGCAGTTGTCGCAGTGACAATTCCAGCAATGATGATTCCTACAGCCCCGAGGATTAGACCTGCAACAGACAGACCTTTTGCCCGATTCTTTCGCGTGAGACCAATAATACCGAAGATTACGGCTAGTCCGCCAACGAAGAAGGAGACTATTCCCACGAGAGGAATGAATGAGAAAATAACGGCGATGATTCCGAGGACAAGAGCTGTAACGCCGAATCCATTACGCGGATCTAATGGCGCAGAGCCAGATGGTGACATGGTCAAGTGAACTCCTTGAATGAGTGATGAATGTAGAAGAGGAAATGTATCTACAGAGCTGCAGTTTATTTGAAATGCCAATAAAAATCTAATCTTTAGAAGAACGATCTGCGGCGAATATTCATGCTGGGCTAAAATTGTCAGCAAGAAATCAAAGCGGTGTGTTTAGCTCGACTCGATTTCCATGGCGAAGAAGAAGATCAATAGAAAATCTTTGGTTAGCTTTTCTATAATCACGTAAACCTCTACGCACGCTTCGGCCAGGATAGCTATTCTAGGAGACTGGACGAACGCACATAGTGCTAAACCCGCTAAACAAGGCGATGAGGCTAGGCGTTCGAGTCTGATCAGATGAAGTCGAGCGGACATATCCGGTCCCATCAACCTTGCCCTAATGGTTGCCTTCCGGTGCCGTTGCTCAGCCATGAGTAGGTGCTCGGCTGAGAAGAAATTTCTCCTGGCAGTAAAGAAGGACAGGGCTTCTCCAAGAAGCACTGGCCCAGTGGGATGTCGCTGAGCGGAAAACTAGGTTTGCCGCTTCCATGCCGCTAGTCCCTGCAGGAGGACAACCAGCACGATTCGCATCTGAATAGTTCCATGTCACTTCCTGCAGGTGGAATCTAGAGTTCTTTTTGCAGCTGCATTTGGAGCACATAAAACTGGGGCGCTTCACGGTCCTATACCGCGGCCTGTGGCAACGGGGCAAGGTACAGATCCCATTTGCATTCGGCGCCCTGTCAAGATGTTCATGACGAGCTGGCTGGCCAGCCTTAACTGCATCCGCGATGTCGCCGCTCAACGCTTTCGTCTGTTCAACAGTAAGCTTCAGAACGACCCCAGTAAGGCCAAAAAATCGGGCAAATCGCTACCATCGACCACTTGCGGGAAGATGAAAGCGCGAAAGTTTTCTTCGGTTCCTGGAACGTTCTGGCAATCATTGCCTATGTTCTGCAGTCCATCGATTCTGGAACGGATTGGTCTGAACAATTGGCCGCGCTCTTGCAAGAGTTCCCAGCCTCACGCACTTATCTATCGAAGCAATGGGAACACCCGGAAATTGGGAAACGCACGACCTCTGGCATGGCTGAAGCACACGGAAACCGTTCGTCAACAATACGCCCAGTCCTGCCTGACACGTACCTAACATACATGCGAACGGCCCGAGCAGCAATAAACAGAACAGCCCTACTCCTTGACGTGATAAGCGTTACCACCATTTGTTGAGACCACCTCTAGCTGGGTGAGGCTCAAACCACGCGTCCGAAAGTTTGACTTCTAGCGCCGCGGACGTGGCTGGCACACCGGGCAAGTGTAGGACGAGCGCCCCATGAACGCGTCCCGGCGGATCACCGAGGCCACCCCGTTTTCGGCGCAGCGCAGGCAGGGTTTGCCCTCGCGTCCGTAGGCGTTGAGCGAGCGAGCAAAATAGCCACTGGCCCCGTTGACATTCACGTACAAGGAATCAAAGCTCGTGCCGCCAGCCGCCAGCGCGCGTGTCATGACATCGATCAGTGCATCGTTAAGCCGCTGCACTTCAGGACGCCTGATCGTGGCAGTTTTCCGGGATCCCGACAGCTTGGCCTGCCATAGCGCCTCATCGGCGTAGATGTTGCCCACCCCGGAAATGACTGCCTGGTCCAGGATGGCGCGCTTGAGGTCGGTAGTACGGCGGCGCAGGGCCAGATAGAGGTCCTCGGCGCTGCGATTCAGGTCAAGGACATCGCGGGCAATGTGCGCGGCAGCCTGGGGTATGGCAGGTTCTGGGGATCCCTGTCCGGCCGGCAGCCCGTCGGAGGTTGCTACCAGTGACGAGAGGAACATCCCGCCGAATATCCGTTGATCAACAAATCTGAGTTCATCTGGATAATCCAGGTGCTCCCCCAGAGACAACCTAACTTTGAGGTGTTTTTCGTCTGCCGCTTCTGGTTGCTCAACTAGTAGTTGGCCGCTCATCCCCAGGTGCGCGACGAGGACCGACGGCACATCCAGCCCATCGAGTCCTAGCCAGAGAAATTTTCCTCGGCGCACCACCGAGGAGACGGTGCAGCCTGTCAAAGTTTGCTCGAAATCGAGCGGACCATCAAGGTGCCGCCTGACCGAACGCGGATCCAGCACCTGTACGGCTTCGATCCTTCGCGTGCGCACCCATTTTTCCAGCCCTCGACGGACTACTTCCACTTCTGGCAGTTCAGGCATCTGGGTGGCGCTTAGCTTTTGGGTACTTGCTCGCCCGGATTGAACTGCAACCACGTTTGGTGGGCAGCTTCCTGCTCAGCTTCTTTTTTCGAGGGACCATGTCCCTGTCCGTATCCCTCGTCGCCAATATGCAGTACAGCAATGTAGGTGCGGGCGTGGTCCGGGCCGGATCCGGTGACTTGGTAACGAAGCTCGCCTAGTTTACGGGAGGCGACAACTTCCTGGATAACAGTCTTCCAGTCGGTTGTGGCTCCAATCAGCCGGGGGTCCTCTAGCAGCGGAGTGACAAAGCGCAGCACAAAGGCTCGTGCGGCGTCCATCCCCTGCACCAGGTAGGTGGCACCAAGAATCGACTCCATGGTGTCAGCCAAAATGGAGGACTTGTTAGCACCGTTGGATTGCGCTTCCCCGCGTCCAAGCAGCAAGTGCTCTCCGACTTCCAGATCGCGAGCGATCATCGCCAGGGCACGGGTGCTGACAATGGCAGCCCGGCGCTTCGCGAGATCGCCTTCGGGCAGATCCGGGAATTTTGCGTAAAGGTATTCTGCAACGCAGAAGCCAAGGATCGAGTCGCCGAGGAATTCAAGGCGTTCGTTCGTTGGAATGCCACCGTTCTCGTATGAGTACGAGCGATGGGTGAATGCAAGACGAAACGTCTCGGAATCAATATCGATTCCGAGACGTTTCATAAGTTCTTCTTTAGAAGACATGTCTTAGACGTCTGCGACCTTGCGACCCTTGTACTCAAGGAACAATTCGGTACCAGCCGAGTCGGTGACAACCTTAGCCTGGTGAGGCAGGCTGTAGGTTACGCGACCGTTTTCAACGGTCTTCACCAAGCTCGGTGCGGTAGCCTTCCACTGAGAACGGCGGGCACGAGTATTCGCACGGGACATCTTCCGCTTTGGAACAGCCACGACTACTTCTCTTCTCTCTTGTCTGACGTTTTATTTGTTGCCGCATCCTCTGCGACATTGTCGGACAGCTGCGCTAGCGCTGCCCAACGTGGATCCAGAATCTCATGGTGATGCTCAGGGTCTTCGTTGAGGTTGATTCCGCATTCATTGCAGAGCCCCAAGCAATCTTCCCGGCAAACCGGCTGGAACGGCAGGGCGGTAACCACTGCGCTCCGTAATACCGGATCGATGTCAATCAAGTCACCGATTACCCAATACTGATCCACATCATCATCGTCTTCGAATTCTTCGCTCTCTTCATAGTAGAAGAGCTCCTGAATATCAGCCTCATAGTCGTACTCGATGGAATCCAGGCATCGTCCACATTCCCCAGCAATTTGCGCTGTAGCGGTACCCGATACCAAAATTCCTTCATGCACGGCTTCAAGGCGAAGATCTAAGTCAAGCTCAGATCCTCCACGAATGCCGATGAGTGCATTTCCCACATCTGCGGGTGCCGGAACCTGCTCGTTGAGAATCTCCATTGAGCCCGGCGAACGGCCGAGATCCCTGGTTGAAAAAACCAGAGGCGAGTTGCGATCGAGTGCGCCATGTGACGATCGATCAGAACGCTTTTCGCTAATGATGACTCCTACTAAAACATAGTCCGACATTTCATCTTAGCTTGCCACAACCCAAGATCCCAAACTGAAACCAGTTGTAGAACCCTCCCGTTGGTGTTGCACTCACCACAACATATCGTAGCGCGATTCAAAATGAAGTCCATGCACATCTGGCTCGAAGGGCCGAAAAGCTGTTTTTGACCGCCTGCCAGTGGGCTTACCTGTGCGAATTTAGATCAGAACCTTAAAATTACCTAGGTTCATAGGCGTTTCAAGGCATGGCGACAGCCCACGGCAATAACTTCCACTTATGCTTGGTCTAAAGGGTTATTTTTAGTGGCAAAGGATCTCTGATGAAGGTGTTGAAAACCTTGAATAACGCGGCATCATATGCCGGGCAACGCCTTGCTGCTCGGCAGCAGCGTAAGTACATTGACCGTCACGCCACCGAGCTCTTTCATATGCCAACCGGTGAAGACCGCTACCGCGTTGCCCTGTACTTCGCTGATGAGATGGTCAACGCCTATCAAATCAGGCAGTGGTACGAGCCAATAAAGCAATTGGCCCAGTACGTACCCGTCGTGGTTATTACCCGTCGCCCTGATTCGGCTTTGGCGTTGCGCGAGGAATGCCCGTTGCCGGTGTATTACGCTCCAACCATTGAAGATGTGGAACGACTCGTCGATTCCCAGGACCTGCGACTGGTGTTCTATGTGAACCAGAACATCCGCAATTTCCAAATGATGCGCTTCAATGAGCCCAACCATGTCTTCATCAGCCATGGCGAAAGCGAAAAAGCCTATATGTGGTCCAACCAGCTTAAGGCCTATGACTACGTTTTCTCTGCTGGTCAGGCGGCTCAGGACCGGTTGAACCTGCACCTGCGAAACTATGACGCACAAACGCGCACCCGCTTGATTGGCCGTCCACAGATTGATGTTTCATATCTTGCTCCTTATTCTCTGAATACTTCGCTGCCAACGGTGCTCTATGCACCAACGTGGGAAGGCGACCGGCCCTCCATGCATTATGGTTCGGTGCTCTCGCACGGCGAGAAGCTGGTTGATGCGTTGATCAAGGATGGCGGATTCAACCTGATCTTCCGCCCTCACCCACGATCCGGCATGAATTCTTCGGCCTACGGACAGGGCGTAGAACGTATCCGGCAGAAGCTTGCCACGGCTAACGCAACGTCCGCGGCACGGTTGCTCTTTGACGACACCACGCACTGGGGTTGGCAGTGGGCCGTATCGGATCTCTGCGTGACTGACATCTCGGCCGTCGCCTATGACTTCATGGCCACTGGCAAACCAATGTATGTCACCACCCCGGTTTCCACGGAGGCTACGGTCACCGATTCCCCGGCTTTGGCCAAGGTTCCTGCGTTGACGGCCGAAGAAGCCGAGGATATCGCCGGCATGATCCGCTATGCGCTAACCGAGGAGAACGAGGGCTTCCGCGAGGTTGTTGAATACTACTTCGGCGATGTCACCGCTGGCGCCAGCATGGAACGTTTTATCACCGAATCGTTGAAGCTTGTGGTGGGTGAAGTCCATGTTGAGCAGCTGCCCCACCGCCGGGCAGCCTAGGATCTTGGGCTAGACCCGCAAATAGCTGCAAAGCAAGCCTTAAAGCAAAGGATGGAGTGCGATTTCGCACTCCATCCTTTGCTATCTAACCCTAGACTTTGACGCCGTCGACCAGTCGTTCAAACTGGGCCAACGCGCTCTTCTGGTATTCCTGGGCATCGAATTTCTTTTCTGCTTGGTAACCATTCAGATACCGGGTCATGCCGTCAACCAAACCGGCAGCCGAATTTTCAACGAGCAATCCGTACCCGCCAACTAGAACGCTGTGCGATCCCACGACGTCAGTGGAAATCGCTGGAAGCCCCAACATCATCGCTTCAACCATGGCCAGGCCTTGGCCTTCATAGTCTGAAGAGAAGACGAAGCAGTCAGCAGTCTTCAACGTCGGGAATGGATTCGACAGCAGCCCGGTGATGACGACTTTTCCAGTAAGTCCACGGGCAGCAACTTCGGTTTCCAAATCGGTACGCAATGGACCATCACCAATGAGCAGCAGTCGCGTCTGCGGATGCTGTTCATGTACTTGCGCGAACGCATTCAGCAATTTCATCTGTCCCTTTTCTGGCGACAGACGAGCCATGTTGGCAAAGACGGTAAGGTCCTCGCCGGCGAAGCTGTGCACCGGCTCCTCAAGGGTGGACCAGAGCAAGGGCTTCTCAAGATCCAAGAGGTTTTCGGAAACCGTGAATTTTTCCTCATCCAGTCCAAAGAGCGTAGACAGTTCCTTGACGTTCTGCTCTCCCACGCTTTGGGTCACTGAGACCAGTTGATCGAAGTGGCGGTAGGTAGCAAAGAGCCCCGGCATAGTGCCGAAACGGAGTTTCCATTCACCGACCATGTCATTGTGCAAGTAGATGTATGTTCGCGCTGCGTGGGTGTGCGCCGCGGCGAACAAGCTAGCCCAGAATCTGGAGTAGCCCTCGAAGTCAATAGCCGCATCAAAGCGCGCATCGCCGAAGGAGCGTTGAATTTCCCTGGCCATGGTCCCCAGGTGGACTAGTTCGGCACCCGGCGAATCAAAGCCACGGCGGGCATGGTAGCTATCTGATACCCAGCGCTCCTCAGCTGACATGATGGTGGCACCGGCGCGTGGGAGGATCTTCACATGCTCTGGCAGAGACGAAAGAATCTCCAAGGAATCGGCGTTATTTCCCACAGCTCCCATATCGACGGCAACGGACACGTGATACTTCGCCGGATCCAGGGAACCGATCAAGTTGGTAAATGCCGTCGCGATGCCGTTGGGCTTGAATGGGCCCTGGTAGAACAAAAGCTTCTTGCGATGGTCCTCGACAGGTGCCAGCAGGTGGGACTCATCGTCGAAGAAGAAGAACTCGATGACTCGGCTCGTTGCCTTGCCGTCTTCCATAGGCGCAAAAGCATCCAAGTTCTCGGCAAAGTTCCGGTGAAGCTCAGGCGCCGAGGCCTGTAGCTGCGTCTGCAACTCCTTGGCGACATCCTCGATCGTGTCGAGTACTTCTCCTGGCCAGGTCGAGCGTTGGAAGTATAGTCCGCGCTCTGCCTCGTATGCTTCGAAGTCCGGGGTGTAGAAGATGACAGGCTTCTTCGCCGGCAAGAAGTCGTAGAAAATCGAGGAGTAGTCGGTGATCAGGACGTCAACTACGGCAAGCAGTTCATTGGTATCGATGGAGGATGGGACAACAGTCGCATCCAGCTCCGCGTCGCCAATGAGCTTCTCCGCGAAGCGATGGGCGCGGAAGAGCATATGGTGCTCCCCCTGGGCCATGGTCGCCAAATCCTCGACAAGTCCGTTCACATCGTAGGAGCGGTCCTTGAGCTGTCCGCGCCAGGTAGGTGCGAACAACACTACCTTCTGGTAATTCCGCGGATCGATGCCCAGTTCCGTGAGGATCTCGTTGCGGCGTTCCTCGCTCATGTTCAGCATCTGGTCTATGCGCGGGCTACCGGTCAAAGCGACCTTCGCCGGGAATAGGCCATCAAGGTCATGGTCCGTGCTCAACGTTTTCAACGTATGGGTGTTCGGGACCATCATGTGCGTAGTCTGCAGGAAATTGCGCTGCACGTTGCGGTGCTCCGCTACACCGTCCTTGACGAGTTTTCCCATGAACTTCAGGGGTGTTCCATGCCAGGTGTTCAATACCTTCTGGCCCTCGCGACGGGCAAAGTACGTTGGGAACGTGGCGTTGTTTACCAGATATTTAGCGGTGCCCAGAAGCTTGATGTACTTGTCAGAATGCTGCTTGATAATCGCGACATCCGGGTCATTGGCAAGTTGTGCAGGAATTTCGGATTGCTCGTTGAATACCCACGCATAGCGGAACTGGGCAAATCTCGAATCCTGACGCATCTCTTGGTAAATCGCGAAAGGATGGCAGTGGACATTCTTGCCGTGCGAGGACTCGAAAAGGACAAGATTCTCATCCAGCGGCTCAACTTCACGGGCATGAATTGCCAAGGCGCCGCGGCGGCGGCCTACGCCCTTCAGCGCATTTCCGATGCCCGCCATGGATATCTCAGTGAAGAGCAGCATCCCGGCAAAGTATTCGCAGGCCCGTTCAAAATCGCCCAGTTTGGCATAGGCTTGGCCGGCGCGAGCCTGCCATTGGCGTTCGGTTGAGGAGGCATGCCAAATGGCTGAGGAATACGCGGCTGCCGCTCCAGCCCAATCACCGGTCGCAGCACAGATCGCGGCTCGTTGACGGTGTTCATTTGCCCGGGCGCCAGCTGCCTTGGATCCCCGGAAGGACGTTCCAAGGTAGCCCCATTCGGAAGCGGCCTGCAGGAAACGGTCGCTAGCTTCAGCGAATCTGCCGACCTTTTGCAGGCTGTAGCCATAACGGAACAATGCGACGGAACTTTCCACGCGCTTCTGCTCTGGCAGCAAGTCGATAAATCGCTCGAAGCTCTTGGCCGCAGCCTCGAAGTCCCCGGCGCGTGAGAGCACGCGGCCTTGTGCGTACCCTGCCAGAACCCGGTCGTCAGTGTTCTCAGCGAGCTCTTCGGCACGCTGGTAATACTCAGCGGCCTGCTGGAATTCAAAGAGGCGAGCCGCAGCTTCACCGGCACGATAGTTGAGCAGGTAAAGGTCAACGCCTGCTTCTGATTGGGCCAAAAGGGCCTCGTAAGCGTCTAGCGCCCGGTTCCAGTCGTCTTCGCGCTCGTGGATTTTGCCAATGCCGATTTTTTGGACGGTTTGGTCCCCCGAGCGCAAGACGGCATTTGAATACGCGCTCTCGGCTTCGTCGTCCTTGCCCTGTTCTTCGAGGCTGCGCGCCAAACCGTACCAATACTTGACCTGCTGGTCATCAAATTCAAGTGCCTTGCGATAATGCTGTTCTGCCAGCTCAAACCGAGACATATAAGCAGCGGCCTCGGCCGTCAGGAATGACCATTTCGGGTCCTCCATGTGCTGATTTTCGTACTGAAGCCGCACATCCAATTCTCGCCAGCGTTGGCTGCTATCGAGCAGGAACGTGGCGATAGCAGAAGAAGCCTTGGGATCGTCAGGGAAGTCTGCGACCAGCTTGTCGAGAACCGCTGATGCATGGTCCGCCTTACGTGCCAACCGGGCGCAGCGAGCCCAGCGGATGCGCCAAGTGATGTTGCTCGGGTCGCCCTGGCAGGCGGCGGCAAAGAGCTCGAGGGCGCGCTCGTACTTCTTGAGTCGCTGCATGGTCAGAGCCAGCGTCTGGATCCAGCCATATCGGTGAGGCTGACGCGCCACAGCGGCTTCAATCTGAGTCATGGCCTTCGCGTACTGCTTGCACTTGTAAAGGCTAAATCCATAGCGGAACTGGATTTCTGATGACTGCGAGAGGCCAGTGGCCAGGGTGCGCTCGTAGAAGAGGCTGGCAACCCTGTAACGACCTAGCCGTTCAATGCGACGGCCGATGCCTAGGGCTACGCGCGTACGAAATTCATCCACCAGTTTTGTATCCTTCAAACATGATCTTACAGTTAGGCACTAGCTGACTTGTGCCCATATAACTATCGATTCTGCCCTAATTGGGCCGTGATTCCGCCGATTACACCCCGAGTGTTGGACACATCGCACGCAATGCCAAACACCGCACAAAAACACCCCAAGCCAGCTCAGCGAAGGCTTAGGGTGTTCAATTGGCCGCTAGCTGTGGCTCAGCTTCCCGCAGCGTTGAAAGCACTCATTGTACCGAAGACCAACAGGACTTCTTCCTTCTGATGACACTCTTCGAAGACCGGCAGCCACTGCGCCACCGAGTAGATGTTAACGGCGTAATCGCCAAAATACGCCACGACAGACCAAAGCAGCGAAACGCTGAAGACCCCAGCATTCACCTCTGAGAGCCGATCGCCGAAGCTCATCGTCCGTGTAGGGCATTTCGCTTTGAGTCGGCAGCGGCCCTTGCGCAATGATCCTTTAACGTTCGTTCTAGCGGAACGGAGGAAGTTGTCGACAGGCACCGAGAACTTTAGAGTGCTACGTCATCCGCATGAACGCAGGAACTTCGCCTAGCTCAGTTCTTTAACAATCTGGCTCAACGTATCCAGCGTACTCTTCAATGACTGGACATGCCGTTCATCGAATTCGCTCAGCACGCGCTTCATCTCAGTCGTTGAAATTCCCGAAGTGCGCGGAAGATAGACGACTTCCACTTCGTCACCAAGGTCGTCGAATTTCCCCTTCCAGTCTTCACCGATTCCGAAGACCTTGGCATCATACTTCTTGATATCAAGGCGTTTCTGCTCCCAGTTCTCTTCCGGGATAGCAAGGTCAACATACTTGATGGCCTGGACGATTTCACGACGCTGCTCGAAAGGCACTACCGGCTTTTTACCCTTAATCGCGTTGAATTCGTCCGTTGACACACCAACGACCAGGCGATCCCCTTTTTCCTTCAATCGTTTAAGGATGTTGAGATGCCCGATATGGAACAGATCAAAAGTGCCGTAGGTTAGTACCGTTTTGGCCATTTGCGGTCTCCTGCTGTAGTCAGCGACGGTTCCCATTACATTTGGGAACCGTCGATAGGGTTCCCTCGAGCAACCCTTGGTTTCTCGGAGGTGAACTGTTTATAACGTTTACACAATCATGTCATGAAGATCTGAGGGAAATCTGAACGCTACGCGTTATCTTTCGAATGACGACTTGTAAGGGAAGAGCGAGTCAAGAACTCGCTTAGCAAGCTTCCCCCTCTTTTCATTCTCTCTGACGCTTGCGACTTCATTTAGGCAAAACATTTGCATACCACGGCCGCGCACAAGCCGATAGAGATTCATCGGCAAATGATCGCCGCCTAAATCGACATATGCGTACTCAATATCAGCTGGAACGCCGACGCCTTCTGCAGCTGCAACATAATGCGCCAGTGATGAGGGCACGGAAATGTCACTTACATGCCTGAATTTGTGCTTAGCGGTCTCACGCACTTCAGCGCCAAAGGATTCTCTGATTAACTCATGCATGCTGCGTAGTTGCGGGTGAGCGACATGCTTGAATTTTCGCGCCGTTGTTTTTCCATACTTGGATTCAATGAGGTCAGCGTTGAGTTTTGCCGCTAAATTTACAGCGAGTCGGGGGTTAGCGGCTTCGGCAAAGTGCGCCGCCGCCAACGAGTATTTAACAGATCCGCTTCCAGTGAAAAATGCATTTGGTGACATTGGGCGACCAAAAAATATATCGTCATTGACATAGATGAAATGCTCGGCAAGGCCATTTATCCGGGAAATTTGTGTCTCTATTGCATGAGAATTAAATGTTGGCAAGCAATCATCCGGTGACTCAAAAATATCCGCATGGTCGACAACTCTAATTTTGCTATTCGTTGTGTCAAGCCATCGAGGAGTCTGGCCCGCTGTCACCAGATAAATATTTCGAACCCAGGGCATATTCATCTCTAGAGATCTCAGCGAATATTTAAGTTCATCGCGTGACGTGTATCGAGCTAAGTCTCGGCTGCTTGGGTGCGATCCCGCAGTAGGGACTGATTTCATGAACTTCTTGTATGAAGTCTGCCACTGGGGATCTCCAGAATCGACCCATGTATAAACGGCATCCACAGGTCCCGTGAAGTCCTGAATATCGGAGACTAAGGTTTTGCCATCCGAATAAACGGCCCAAATCGCTCCAAGCCCGGAGTGCCGACTACGCGCGCTCCCTGACCCTGACTCGCGAACCTGTACCGACCAAACTTGCAGTGCACCATAACTTGCGGCGATGGAGTCAAGTCTCGTAAATTTGTAGCCTGAATTTGAAAGCAACGAAGTCAATCGTGCCCAGCTCGATCTGTGAACTTTCGTCAGCCCAAGGATTGGATCGTGGTGGAAAACAATGCCGGCGTTATTGGCGATTGCTCTGGAGCCTGCAACGTTCGTTGACCGAACCTTATTAATATCAAGTGAACTGCCGTGAGATCTGTTAGTGGACCATGCCAAGACTTTTTCCCAGAACGAGTCTGGAAGACTACGGCTCAGCTTTCCTTTCCACCCTCGGATCCCCAAAATTCACACCATCCAACGTCTGTTATCGATACACATGGAATGCAATCCATGATTCGTTCATAAATATCTTACCGCTTGTTCATCTTAAGTTTGAATGACAGATCGACAATATCGTTACTTCCCATTGCAATGGGACAAGCTTCAACCGCAGATCGCAGGATTCGGGCTTGGTTTTCTCGCGCAAATTCAAAATTACTAGCTAAATAATAGGTGGTCGTCCAGAAAGCGTCATTCGAAGCAGCGTTATCCAACGCAGCTTCGAGCGTGGTTCCCGGTACCACGGGCTTCCCTTCCAACCCGCCTTCCAACCAGCCAAGTACTGGTTGACTGCGTTGGGTTTCTTGCGCATTCGCAGGCATTCAATGAGCATCCACGTTGTCGGGTAGATCCAGGTGAACGGTGCAGGCAAATTCCTGCGAGCAAGCCAAACACGATTGCGGGCGTTAAGGCGATAGAACTCTTCATGCCGACGCGGGTCCACTACAGGGTGTCCGATACGCATGTCGCCGGCATACCAGACGTACGTTCCAGTGTCCCAAATACGCCAGGCCAGTTCGATGCCTTCGTGCGCGTACCAGAACCCACCGGCCCAACCACCAGTGAGGTCAAAGAGCTCGCGAGTTGTCACGAGGCAGGTCTCTCCGACGTGGAAGACGCGGCTTGGTTCTTCCGCGGTGCGCTTCTTCAACCGGGGAATCCAGCGAGTCGGATTCTGATCGCTGTGCTCAGGATCGGTGATGCGAGGCTGGAGCAGCCCCATCCTCGGGTACTTCTTAAAACGGCTTACGGCAGTAATCAAGAAATCGTCGTCCAGGAACCACGAATCGTCATCAAGGAAGCAAAGGTACTCCCCTTCGACTTGAGCTACGCCGGCATTTCTTCCGGCAGGAATGCCGAGGTTTTCTGGCAGGAAATGGGTCTTGATTCCTTCAGGGATGTCGGTTGGATCCCAACCGTTGCCAACGACCACCGCATTGATGACGACGTCCCGCTGCGCGAGCAGCGAATCCAATGCACGACGCAGTTCTACCGGGCGATTGCCCATGGTCAATACGACAACGCCGATTGTTGGAGCGAGTCGATTATCCATGCTCTGCCCTTTCCGTTTGTTTAGTTGCGATAGCGAAGCTTTACGCCTTCAACCGCGAAGACACCATATTTGATAAAAAGTGCCCGATATTCACCAATACGCAGGCGGGAAGCAGAATCCATATCATCCACTTTTCCGCCAGCCCTGGCGTCCCTGCAATGGCCGAAATGATGGAGCACAGGAGAATGAGCAAGCTCAGCTCCACAGCATGCAGCAAACGGTGGAATGGAAGGAATCGCGCCATCGCGCGTAAACGTCCAATAGCAGTCGCGGTAGAGACAGCTCGCGCGGCAGCAGTATCCGGAAGCTTCGGCAAACCAGCCATGCCCCGAGCAGCGTGGACCATCAGGGACTGCGAACGATTGAGGACCAGCAGGACAGACAAGCAAGCACCCATGAACAGGACAGGCCATGCCTGTGCACTCATCGCGCCGTCGACCGAGAGTTCTTTGAACACCCGGTAACCCAGCGCAATGGGAATCAAGGCTTCCGTCGTATGGTGCCCCACCATATCGATGAAGATTCCACGTGGCGACTGGGAGGCGCGCCACCGCGCCACCTCGCCATCAGAGCAATCGAAATACAGCTGTACTTGAGACAAGACAACCGCGAGAACAGGACCCCAAATACCGGGTATGAGCAGCGCAAGCGACATGCACCAGCCGGCAAGAATCATCAAACCGGTGACTCCATTAGCCGTGATGCGTGTTCTGACCAAAACGGCCGTCAGGTAAATGGAGATATGCCGAAGATAGAGTTCGGCGGTCCAGTGTTCAGCGTTCTTCCGAGCTTTCACCTCAGGTGGCTGGCATACAGCTCGGAGCTGGTCCAGCGTCGGATTCTTTGG
>Ga0308158_10000507_pt1 | contig 60934 bp, 44 predicted proteins | sample PhyBR2_FD_201038 | JGI IMG/M metagenome (GOLD analysis project Ga0308158, IMG submission 201038) | Phyllosphere microbial communities from UC Gill Tract Community Farm, Albany, California, United States - DLSLB.R2 | ecosystem: Host-associated > Plants > Phyllosphere > Unclassified | place: USA... | reverse complement strand
CGCATCGACCTGGAAAGCATGCAGCGCCTGAACGGCGACCAGATCCGGCAAGAGCTGCGCCTCTTGGTCGAGCGCCTGCTCGAAGAAGAGATGGTCGTCATCAACGACGCCGAGCGCAAGATGCTCACGCGCGACATCCAGAACGAGATGCTGGGCTTTGGCCCGCTCGAGCCGCTGCTGGAAGACCCGACCGTCTCGGACATCCTGGTCAACACGCACAAGCAGGTCTACGTCGAACGGCGCGGCAAGCTCGAACTGACCGACGTGACCTTCACCGACGAAGCCCACCTGATGAAGATCATCGACAAGATCGTCTCGCGCGTCGGGCGCCGCATCGACGAATCGAGCCCGATGGTCGATGCGCGCCTGCCGGACGGCTCGCGCGTGAATGCGATCATCCCGCCGCTGGCGATCGATGGCGCGGTGATGTCGATCCGGCGCTTCTCGGCCGATCCGCTGCGCCTGGCCGACCTGGTTGCGTATGGCAGCATGACGGCCGACATGGCCGAAGTGCTGCAGGGCCTGGGCAAGGCCAAGGTCAATATCGTGATCTCGGGCGGCACGGGGTCGGGCAAGACGACGATGCTCAATGTGATCTCGGGCTTCATCAACCACAACGAGCGCATCGTGACGGTCGAAGACGCGGCCGAACTGCAGCTGCAGCAGCCGCACGTGGTGCGCCTGGAGACGCGGCCTGCGAACATCGAAGGCAAGGGCGAAGTGACCCAGCGCGCGCTGGTCAAGAACGCGCTGCGCATGCGCCCCGACCGCATCATCCTGGGCGAGGTGCGTGGCGAAGAAGCGATGGACATGCTGGGCGCGATGAACACCGGCCACGAAGGCTCGATGGCGACCCTGCACGCCAACACGCCGCGCGAAGCGCTCACGCGCCTGGAAAACATGATCAGCATGGCGGCGCCAAACCTGCCGCCAAAGGCCATGCGCCAGCAGATCGCGTCGGCCGTGGGCGTCGTGGTCCAGGTCTCGCGCCTGACCGACGGCAAGCGCAAGGTGCTGTCGATCACGGAAGTGACGGGCATGGAAGGCGACGTCATCACGATGCAGGAGATCTTCACGTTCCGGCAGACCGGCGTGGCCGATGACGGCACGGTGCTGGGGCAGGCCACCGCCACCGGCGTGCGGCCGCACTTCGCCGAGCGCCTGCGCACGTTCGGCGTGAACCTCGCGCCGCACATCTTCGAGCCGCGCTAGGACCCCTGGCATGGATACCACCTTCCTCCTGTTCATCCTGCTGGTGTTTGCCGCCGTCCTCCTGCTGGTATGGGGCGTGTACACAGCCTGGCAGGCAAACAACAACCCGGAAGCAGAGCGCATCGCGCGCCGCCTGCGCAGCGTGATCGGGCGCGAGACGCGCGAGCTCGATGTCACCATCGTCAAGGAACGGCGCCTGGCCGATAACCCGGAGCTCGAGCCGCTGCTGCGCCGCCTGCCTGGCGTGTTTCGGCTGGACCGCATGCTGCTGCAGGCGGGCAGTACGCAGAAAGTGGCGTCGCTGCTGGCCGTGTGCGCAGCATGTGCGTTCGGCGGGATCGTGGCGGCGTTGCTGCTGCGCCTGCCCTTGCTCGGCTTCGTGGGCTGCACCCTCGTTGCCGGCTGGCTGCCGCTCCTGCGCCTGGCGCGCGCGCGCGATGCGCGCATGGTGCGCTTTGATCGCCAGTTACCCGAAGCGCTCGACATGATGAGCCGCGCGATGCGCGCCGGCCACGCGTTTCCGACGGCGCTGAAGCTGGTGGCCGACGAAGTGGCCGCGCCGCTGGGCGAAGAATTCAAGACCGCGTTCGATGAAGTCAATTTCGGCGTCTCGATGGCCGATGCACTGAACAACCTGGCGCAGCGCGTGCCGAGCATGGACTTGCAGTACTTCGTCGTCGCCGTGCTGATCCAGCGCGAGAGTGGCGGCAACCTGACCGAACTGCTCACGTCGATCTCCCGCATCATCCGCGATCGCCACAAGCTGGCCGGCCAGGTGCGCGTGCTGTCGGCCGAGGGCCGCATCTCGGCCTGGGTGCTGTGCCTGCTGCCGTTTGGCGCCGGCGGCATGATGGCGCTCGCCAATCCCGAAACGATGGGCGTGCTGGTCAATGATCCGATCGGGCGCCAGCTGAGCGGCGCTGCGCTGGGGATGATGGGCTTTGGCGTGCTGGCGATCCGCAAGATCGTCCGCATCCGGATGTAACGAAAGAACGACACGATGACCATGGCAAACATTCTCATGCTGGCAGCGATGTTCCTGCTGGTGTTCGGCATCGCGGTGGTCGCCTTGCTGCTGCTGACGCGCGATCCCGTCAAGGCGCGCCTGGTGGCGCTGAACGAACGCGATGTGCCAACGACCCGGCGCGGGGACGGCTGGCGCGAGCGCCTGGCCGATTTTGCCGAGCCGCTGGCCAAGCTGTCGGTGCCGGCCGACGGGTGGGAATCCTCGCCGTTGCGGCTGCGCTTCATCAATGCCGGCTGGCGCGCACCCTCGGCCCCCGGGCTCTACCACGCCGGTAAATCCGTGCTGACGCTCGGCCTGCCGCTGCTGGTCTGGATCGCGCTGCCGCACCATGCCAACCGGCCGCTGGCGCTGACCTTCCTGTTGCTGGTGAGCGCGGCCAGCATCGGCTACTACCTGCCGGACTTCCTCCTCAAGCGCCGTGTCGCCAATCGCCAGCGCGACATCTTCGAAGGCTTTCCCGATGCGCTCGACCTGATGACGGTCTGCGTCGAAGCGGGCCTGGCGATGGATGCAGCGCTGGCCCGCGTGGGCAGTGAGATCGGCCTGAAAAGTCCGGTGCTGGCCGACGAACTGCAACTGGTGACGCTGGAACTGCGCGCCGGCAGCGCCAAGGAAAAGGCACTGCGCAATCTGGCGCTGCGCACCGGCGTGGAAGACGTCGATGCGCTCGTCAAGATGCTGATCCAGGCCGAGCGCTTCGGTACCAGTGTCGGCACGGCGCTGCGGGTGCAGTCGGAGCAACTGCGTACGCGGCGGCGGCAGCTGGTGGAAGAGAAGGCGGCGCAGATTGCGACCAAGCTGCTGTTTCCGCTGATTTTCTGCATTTTTCCGGCGTTGCTGGTGGTGCTGCTGGGACCGGCAGTAATTCAGATTTTCCGTGCGATGACCCCGGTGACCGGCAACTGAGCGGGTAATTCAGGTTCGCGCGGCATGGAGGAGCCCTGCCCATCGGCGCGGAAGGGCAACGCTTGGCATAGGCATGCTGAATCGACCATGTTTGAGGTTGAAAGTATTTACGCGGACTACACGCAGATTCGGCACTATTGGCCGAAGATGTTGGCCGTGTGCAACACACGACTTTCCCGCATGTGCGATCATATTTCTTTTGGGCATCTTTGCCATGCGGCGTTCCTTGGCATACGCAGGGCGCCGGTCTCTCACACCCTCCCGGATAACCGTTGATGAAAAACTTAAAAATAGGCACGCGCCTGGCGTTCAGCTATGCGGCCGTACTGATCCTCATGGCCATCGTGATCGTCGTTACCCTCGGTCGCATGGGCGACATGAAGGATGCGACTGACCGCGTGGTCAACACGAGCATGAAGAACCAGCGCAACGTGGCCGAGTGGTCCAGGATCATTGAGGTCAACCGCGCGCTGGTCGAGATGGCCTATCGCACGCCAGAGCCCGACCAGATCAAGATCATCAGCGACCGCATCGCCGCAGGCTCCGTGCGCTCCACCGAATTGCAGCAAACGATCAAGGCCGGCTTGCGTAATCCGAAGTCGCAGGCGCAGCTCGAAGAGGTGGTGGCTGCCCGCGTGCCGTACGCGGCTGCGCGCAAGGCGCTGCTCGCGGCCAAGATGGCGGGCGACAACGAGGGTGCGCAGCGCATCTTCGAGAGCCAGATGCTCCCGACCAGCCTGGCCTACGTCGAATCGATCAGCAAGCTCGCCGCTGCGCAGCAAAAGTCCGCGGAGAAGTTCGTGGGCGACGCAACCGCAGCGTACGACACGGCGCGCACGACCCTGATCGGCCTGGGCATCCTTGCCATGGCGCTGGGCGTCACCTTCGGTATCTTCATCACCCGCTCGATCGTGCGGCCGATCCAGGATGCCGTTGCGGTTGCCGACCGCGTCTCGTCTGGCGACCTGGGCAGCCAGTTTATGGTCACGACCCGTGACGAGACCGGCCAGCTGATGGCGGCGTTGCAGAAAATGAACGACAACCTGCTTGGTATCGTGACCCGCGTCCGGGCCGGCACCGAGACCATCGCGACGGCCTCAGCCGAAATCGCCGCCGGCAATCTGGACCTGTCGCGTCGTACCGAACAGCAGGCCGGCTCGCTGGAAGAAACCGCCTCGTCGATGGAAGAACTGACGTCCACCGTGCGCCAGAATGCCGATAACGCCCGCCGCGCCAATACGATGGCGTCCGAAGCCGCCAGCATTGCCGGGCAGGGCGGCGCCGTGATCGCGCAAGTGGTCGGCACGATGAGCGAAATCAATGCGTCGTCGCGCAAGATCGTCGACATCACCAGTGTCATCGACAGCATCGCGTTCCAGACCAACATCCTGGCCCTGAACGCCGCTGTAGAAGCGGCGCGTGCCGGTGAACAGGGCCGCGGCTTTGCCGTCGTGGCCACCGAGGTGCGCAACCTGGCGCATCGCTCGGCTGCTGCGGCCAAGGAAATCAAGGGCCTGATCGATGACTCGGTGCAAAAGGTCGAAGCGGGCACCAGCCTGGTGGACAGTGCGGGCACCACGATGACCAATATTGTGCAGAGCATTTCCCTCGTGACCGGCATCATGAGCGAAATCTCGCATGCCAGCGACGAGCAGAGCGCCGGCATCGAGCAAGTCAACGCTGCCATTACCGAGATGGACCAGGCGACGCAACAGAATGCCGCACTGGTCGAGCAAGCGGCCGCCGCCGCCGGCTCGATGCAGGAGCAGGCTGCACACCTGGCCGATGTGGTCAGCGTGTTCAAGACCGGTGGCAGCACCGCCGCCGCCCATCCTGTGCCCGCAGCGGCACGCAGCCAGCCAGCGCCGGCCGGACATCTTGCATTGGCTGGCGTTTAAGACGGCCTGCACGCGATCAATGAGGGTGCCGGCATGACGCCGGCACTACGAGGTTTCCTGTTGTCGATCAAATATTGGATTGCTGAGATAGTTGATTTGTGAATGACGACTATCATGGATCTCAATTTGATTTCTATCTGATAGGGCGCATACTAGCTTCATACCAGATCAAACACACAGGAAGAAAATCATGACCACCTTGTCCCTTCGCCCATCGTTCGCTGCCCAACTGGCCGCCGTGTTCAGCACCGCATTCGATTTCGTGCGTGAAGTCAAGGCAGCGCCAACCGCCGCAACCCGCACCACCGGCAGCGCCGATGTCTGGGCGCTGTACCGCATGACCCGCGGCGCCGATGCCGTCTCGCCAGCCGTTGCCCGTCGCCTGGCAGCGCACGCCAGGTCGAACTGATTCCCGGGTCGGGCTTTTGCCTGACCTGCATCCAGCGCCCCGCACAATGCGGGGCGTTTGTCGTTTACAAGCAGCCTGTACGACAACCTCCCACACGCAGGGTAGTTCGTCTCCTACGCTGTGCAAATGTTGCAAGCTCGATAATGTCGATTGAGAATTCGATAGCGGTGCTCTTTCCGCATTTGCACCATGAACAATGAGAACATGCCTCTCGAGGGCGAATTTAGCGAGCTGGATAACGGGTGGCCCGAATCGTATGCGTGGGCAATCGAGCAAATGCCTTGCCCCGCGTATTGCTGCTCTCCCACTGGCGCGCTGGTCCACGTCAATGCTGCAGCAAAGCGAATCTGGGGTGACGCCTGTCCGCTGCTGAAAGACATGCGCTGGGATGGGTTCGAGACGCTCCGGTCGCTGGATGGCGAATTGCTGGACAAGACGGCAAGTCCGGCGGCGCAGGCAGCCGCCGGCGCATCGCCGTGTCCGACTGAACTGCTCGCTGTGTGCCGTAATGGTCAACCCCGGCGCATTGTCGTTCACGCCAAGCCGGTATTCCATGCAGATGGCGCCGTTGTCGGCGCCCTGTGCTGCCTGACCGACATCAGCGAGCAGCGCCGGCTGCAAGAACGCGAGCGCGACGCCGCCCACGCTCGTGAAGAGTTCCTGGCCATGCTCGCGCACGAGCTGCGCAACCCCCTCGCGCCGATCATGAGTATCGCCGGCCTTCTGCAGCGCGCCAACAGGGACCCGGTCGTCGCGAAAATGGCTGGCGTCGTCCAGCGCCAGACCAAACAGCTTGCGCGTTTCATTGCCGATCTGCTGGACGCTTCACGCGTCGATTGCGTCCACACGCTGCCGGTCGAGCTGCGCATCTGTACCAAACACGAGATCGTGAACCTGTCGCTGGACGCGGTGGAAACGCTGGTGCGCTCACGCAACCAGCGCTTGATCGTCGAAGTCGACAATCCTGACGCCGAGTTACGCTGCGATCCGGAGCGGGTGGCGCAGGCACTGGGTAACGTGCTGTGCAACGCCAGCGCGTTTACGCCGGACGGTGAGGAAATCTGCCTGCGGGTTTATATCGAGGGGAATGTGCTGCGTGCCGAGGTCATCGACTGCGGGGCCGGGATTGCGGCGGAAGACTTGCAGCACATTTTCGAGCCATTCGAACGCCGTGCGCTGGCGCCGGGCCGCGCGCCCGTTGGTGCGGGCCTGGGCCTGACGATTGCCAAGGGCGTCTGCGAAGCCCATGGCGGATCGATCTTCGTGCGCAGTGCGGGGCCGGGAAGGGGCACGACCGTGTCGATGGCCTTGCCGGTTGCCCTCTGCGCTGCCTGACGCACTGGCCGGAGTGCTGCCCCGGTTTCGGGTCCGGCAACCGTGCTCAGGTCAGATCTGGCCGCCGGCGCGCCGCGCGCGGTGCCGTTCCAGCAGCCAGGCCACGATGCCTGGCACCAGCGACAGCACGATGATGCCCATGATGACGGCAGTCAGGTTGTCGTTGACCCACTTGATATTGCCAAAGATGTAGCCGGCAACCGTCAGCGACACGACCCACAAGGTCCCGCCAGCGACGTTGTACGCGAGGAAGGTGGCGTAGCGCATGCTGCCCAGCGCCGCCACGAACGGTGCGAGTGTCCGGACGATCGGCACATAACGCGCGAGCACGATGGTTTTGGGGCCATGGCGCTGGAAGAAGCGTTCGGTGTGCGCGATGTGCTCGGCCTTGATCAGGCGGAACCGGTAGCCACGCTTCACACGTTCACGAAATGCACTGCCAATGGCAAAGTTGAGGATATCGCCGGTCACCGCAGCGACAATCAGCAGCGGGATCAGCATTTCCAGCGACAGCATGCCTTTCGCGGCCAGCGCGCCGGTGACGAACAGCAGCGAGTCGCCGGGCAGGAACGGCATCACGACCACGCCCGTCTCGACGAAGATCACGGCAAACAGCAGCACGTAGACGAGTAACTGGTATTCGGCCGCCAGTACGGCGAGGTGGCGGTCCAGGTGGAGGAACCAGTCGAGCAGGGTAGTAAACATGGCATTTCTCGTTGAATCAGGTTGCGGCAGGACCCCGGCCAACGTGATGCTGGCCGGGGCAAAGCGCGTATCTTACCTGCACTGCTACCCTTGCTGTTACTCTTCCTGAAACTCGTCCGAGCGGCAGAACAGATCCCATGCTGCAATGAACAGGGCGGCAATCACCGGCCCGATCACGAAACCGTTCAGGCCAAACAGCGCCATGCCTCCCAGCGTGGAGAGCAGGATCACGTAGTCAGGCAGCTTGGTATCTTTGCCGACCAGGATCGGGCGCAGAATATTGTCGACCAGGCCGATGACCAGAACGCCATACGCGGCCAGCACCACCCCCTGCCAGATATCGCCGGTGACCAGGAAATAGATCGCCACCGGCCCCCAGACCAGTGCTGCGCCGATGGCCGGCAGCAGCGACAGGAACGCCATCACCACGCCCCACAGCAGCGGGCCGGACACGTCCAGCATCCAGAAGATCAGGCCGCCCAGTGCACCTTGCGCGACTGCTACCAGCACATTGCCTTTGACCGTGGCGCGGATGACGGTCGTGAAGTTCTGGAACAGGCGGCTCTTGTATTCCACACTCAGCGGCACGGCGCGCTGGATACGCGCGGCCAGGATGCGGCCGTCGCGCAGCAGGAAGAACAGCAGGTACAGCATGATCGTCATGCTGACAACGAAGTCGAGCGTATTGCGGCCGATATTGAGCGCATACGTGGCGGCCGCCTGGCTGATCTGCGCGGCAAATTCGGTGATCTTGGTCTGTAGCGACGCCAGGTTGGTCAGCTCAAAGCGCTCCAGGATCGAAATGGCCCAGTTCGGCAAGGCGCGCATGATGATCTGGAAGTAGCCGGCGAAATCGATCTGGCCGCTGCTGACCATCGTATAGATGCCGGCGACCTGGTCGACCAGCGAGGCCGTGATCATGGCCAGCGGCAGCAGCACCATCAGCACGATGACCAGCAGCGAGAGCAGGGCGGCGACGGTGGGCTTGCCCTTGGTTGCCCGCAGCAGTTTCGATTGCAACGGCGCGAAGATGATGGCGAACACGACACCCCAGAAGACGGCTCCTGAGTACGGCAGCAGAATCCAGAGGAAAGCGATCGTGACGATCGTCAGCAAAAGCAGAAAGGAATTCTGCGGAAGGGTAAATTGCTTCATTGGCTGCGTTTGTGAAAAGGTTAATGTTTCTGGATGATAAACCATGCCGCGCGAAGCACCGGGTGCGTTCGTGTAATGACGCGGGCAGGTGTGCCAAGTATGCAACTTGCATGGTGTGCTAACCCGGTGTCGCTTAATGACCACAAAGTCAGTTCAATCGTGCGGGTTGGCAAACTAACATCTTGCGATAATTAATTGTTGCCGCGTCGAGACATAGTCTGGCGGGCACTTTTATCAATTGTTTATCCGGAGAGTTTATGTCCCGCCCTGCACCACGCACTGCTGCCCCGTCCGTCCACACCACCATCGTCCGCGCGCTCAAGGGTGCCATTCTGCTGGGCGCCGCCGCAGCAGGCATGGCGCAGGCGCAGCAATCGCCAGCACTCGATCGCGTCAGCATCTCGGCCGGCGCGTTCTACGCCGAGCCTGAAATTCATCTGGGGGGCGACACGCGCTATGGCCGTATCGACACGCCGGACGAAGAGATCAGCGACGTGACGCTGCCGCGCGTGAAAGGCGAAGTCCTGATCGGCGACAGCCACGGCATCTCGTTCGATTATTTCCGCTTCGACGAAGGCTATGGCGCCGATCTGAGCGGTGACACTGTGTATGAAGGCCGTCCGGTCAGCGGTTCGATCCGCGCCGACGCCAACCTGCGCATCGAACTGGCACGTCTGTCGTACAAGCTGTGGTTCGGGAAGGAAAAGAACGTCTTCGGCGTCGGTCTGGGCGCAGCCCATCTGCGTGCCAAGATTTCCGGTTCGGCGTCGGCCAATGTCAGCGCGACCGCCCCAGTGGAAAACTACTCATGGAGCGGTTCGGCGTCGGCCAGCGAAAGCGTCTGGGCCCCGACCGTCGAACTGGCATGGCGCCATGCCCTGAACGACCAGGTCCGTTTCTACGCCGAAGCCTCGGGCGTGAAGAAAAACGGCGGCAACGTCGAAGGCCACATCTACAACGGCGCCGTCGGCGTCGAATACTTCCCGCACAAGAACATTGGCCTGGTGCTGGACTACGGCATCCAGAAAATCGACCTCCACCGCAATGGCGAGCGCACTGCTGACATCGACCTCAAGCTGACCGGCCCGTCGGCCTACGTCAAGGTCCGCTTCTGATCGGGGCTGCGCTCACGTTTGAACTGCACGATCAGTTGCTCTCGGTCATAATACCTAGTGTGAAAGCACTGGTGTAAGGGGAGTGGGTGAAAACGGATCAACTGGTCGCGTGTCATGACTGTGGCAGCCTGTATCACTGGCGGCCGCTGGCCGCCTGCGAGCGTGCCAGCTGCAGCCGTTGCCAGCACGAGTTGTACCGCTGGCACAAGGGCAGCCCGGCGCGCCAGGCCGAGGTGCTGGCCGCACTGACGCTGGGCGCCGTACTGGTGTTTTTGCTGGCGCAGTGGTTCCCCATCGTCACGCTCGAGATGGGCGGCATGCTCTCGGGCGCCACGCTGTACCAGGCGGTGGCCGTGCTGTGGGGGGCCGGCGACCAGGTCATTGCGGCCATGGTCTTTTTCTGCGCCATCATCTTCCCCGGCATCGAACTCGCTTCCCTGTTTTATGTGGCGCTCGGCCTGACCCGGGGCGTGCGCGTTCCCGGTTTCAATCTCGTCCTGCGCACAGTGCAGGGGGCACGCCACTGGGCGATGACCGAAGTGCTCATGATCGGGATCCTGATTACCGTCATCAAGATGACGAGCCTGGCGCGCGTGGAGCCACATCCGGCCCTGTTCGCCTTTGGCGTGCTCACGGTCCTGTGCGCGCTCGTCATGTGCTATGAACCAAAGGCGCTGTGGGCCCTGGCCGACCGCCTCGCGCCACTGCGCAAATCCGACCCGGCGCGCCAGACCACGACGATTCCCGAAGCCGATTCGGTGCTGGTCTCGTGCAGCGCCTGCGGCCTCGTGAATCACACTTGCCCGTCGCGCGACGGCACCGACCGTTGCGCGCGCTGCAGCGCGGCGCTGCATCGCCGGATTCCCCACAGCGTCGGCTGGACCTGGGCCATGCTCCTGGCCGCCACACTGCTCTATATTCCCGCCAATATGCTGCCCGTGATGTACACCCGTTCGATCGGGGGCACGGAAGGCGATACGATCATGAGCGGCGTCGTGCTGTTCTGGAACACCGGGTCAAAAGGTCTGGCCATCATCATTTTTGTGGCCAGCATCGTGGTGCCGGTCTCGAAACTCGCTGCGCTGGCGTGGCTCAACGCCACCGCCCAGGCGCGCTCGCGCACGGCGCCGATGGCGCGCACGCGCGCGTATCGCGCCATTGAATTTGTCGGCCGCTGGTCGATGCTGGATATTTTCGTGGTTGCCCTGACCGTCGCGCTGGTGCGCTTCGATGCCCTGGTGGTGATTACGGCCGGACCGGGCGCGATCGCGTTTGGCTGCGTGGTGATCGTGACGATGGTCGCGTCCCACCAGTTCGACCCGCGCCTGATCTGGGACCCTATTGAATCGAACGGAGAACAACATGTCTGAACAGGACAGCGCAAACTCGCCTGCCAACCCGCCGCCGACCCCGTCGGAGCCACCCGTTGGTCCATCGGCGCCGCTGGCAGCCTCGCCCGCCATCGACCGTCCGAGTCGCTGGCTGCCATCGCTGATCTGGATGATTCCCGTGCTCGCGGCACTGATCGGCGCCTGGCAGGTGGTCAGCTGGGTCACCAACAAGGGTGCGACCGTCTACGTGTATTTCTCCAGCGGTGAGGGGCTCGAGGCGGGCCAGACCAAGGTCAAGTACAAGGACGTCGACATCGGCCGCGTCGTCTCGGTCACGCTGGGCGAAGACGGCAACCGCGTCGTTGCCAAGATCGAGATGGCCAAGGAGGCCGACCGCTTCACCGCCATTGATTCGCGCTTCTGGGTCGTGCGGCCGCAAATCGGCGCCAGCGGCGTCTCGGGCCTGGGCACGCTGCTGTCCGGTCCTTACATCGGCGCGGCGCCTGGCACCAAGGAAGACACGACCAACAGCTTCACCGGCCTGGAAACGGCGCCGCCGATTCCGATTGGCCTGAAGGGCCGCGAATACAAGCTGCATGCCGAGACGCTGGGTTCCGTGGCGCCCGGTTCACCTGTTTACTTCAAGCGCGTGCGCGTGGGGCAGGTGGCGTCGGTGGCACTGGACAAGGCCGGGCACGGCATCGACATGTCGGTGTTCGTCGAGCAGCCGTATATCAGCCTCGTGGGCCCGGATTCGCGCTGGTGGCATGCCAGCGGGGTCGACCTGCGCCTTGATGCGAGCGGCCTGAAACTCAATACGCAGTCGCTGGCGGCGCTGGCCACCGGCGGTATCGCCTTCGAGTCGGCGGACGACCGCAAGCCGGTGACGCCGGCGCCGGCCGGCACCCGGTTCCTGCTGTCCGAAGACCGCAGCGCGGCGCTGCGCCCGCCAGACGGGCCGGCCGTGACGGCCGTGGTGTACTTCGACCAGTCGCTGCGCGGGCTGTCGCCGGGCGCGGTTGTCGATTTCCGCGGCGTGGCGCTGGGCGAAGTGCGCGCCGTCGGCATCGAGTTCGACCGCGAACGCCAGAAATTCACGATGCCGATTACGGTCGACCTGTATCCGGGCCGTCTTGGCAAAGGCTTCATGGCGGCGATGGAGCGTGAAGACGGCGGCCTGCGCGCCTTGACCGCGATGGTGGGCCGCGGCCTGCGCGCGCAGCTGCGCAACGGTAACCTGCTGACCGGCCAGCTGTATATCGCGCTCGACTTCTTCCCGAACGCGCGCAAGGCAACGATCGCCGCGCAGGGCGACATGCTGGTCCTGCCGACGGTGCCCGGCCAGCTCGATGAACTGCAAAGCCAGATTTCGCGCATCGCGGGCAAACTCGACAAGATCCCGTTCGACGAGATCGGCGTGAACCTGAACCTTACGCTGAAGCAGGCGAATGCGACGCTGGCACGGATCGACGGCAAGGTGCTGCCCGAGATGCAGCAGACGCTCAATGCCGCCAAGGCCACCTTCGCCAGCGCCGAGAGCGTGCTGGCGCAGGACGCACCGCTGCAATCCGATCTGCGCAAGGCGCTGCAGTCGGTGACCGATACGATGGCCAAGATCGACGCGCTGGCCGATTACCTCGAACGCAATCCGCAGTCGCTCATTCGCGGCAAACCTCAGGAGAAAAAAGAATGACGCTGTTTATCCAGGCGCGCCGCGCACTGATTGGCGCGGCCCTGGCGGCTCCGCTGCTGCTGGCAGGCTGTTCCAGCACGCCGACCGACCAGTTCTATACGCTCAGTGGCGGCGCCGCCACGGTCGTGCCGCCGGCGGCGGCGAGCGCGCCGCTGTTCTTCGAGATGCGCCCCGTGACGATTCCCGCACAGGTGCGCCGCCCGCAACTGATGGTGGCGGGCGAGGCCGGCAAGATCGAGCTGATGGAGCACCATCGCTGGGCTGGTCCGCTGGCCGATGAAATCACCACCGGTCTGTCGTTGGCGATCGCGGCCGAGCTGGGTGGCGTGGACGTGTACCGCAACCCGGCGCCGGCCGGCAGTACGCTCTACCGCATCGGCGCGAACATCCAGCGTTTCGAGTCGAAAGAGGGCGGCTATGCGCTGATCGACGCCGTCTGGAACGTGCGCAAGGTCGATGGCGGTTCAGTGCAGACCTGCCGCAGCGTATTCCAGGAAAACGTGAGGCCGGGGTACGAGGCGCTGGTGGCGGGGCACCGGGCTGCATTGGCCAGGCTGGCTGCGGCGATTTCGGCCGGCGTGCGCAGCCAGGTTGCCGGCGGCGCGCTGGCCTGCGTGACCAACCCATAAGTTCTTGTGTCGACCTGTGACGGCGCGACAGAAAGGCGCCGCCAATTTTTGGCCTGTCGTGGCCGGCATGGCCGATTCCGCAACCGGTCGCGGTTCTTCGGGCGGCGGGGAGCTGCCGTCCTTCTCACCGTTCGGTTGACGATTTCACTGTAATGTCATATTAAAAAACTAAGCTTGCCCGCACTTATACAATTGGAGCAAGCATGACTTCATCGATTTCGCGCCGCACTTTCCTGTCCCAGAGTGGGGCGTTGGTGAGCAGTTCGGCATTGGGCGGCTCCCTGCTGCTTGCAGGCTGCGGCGGCAGCAGCCATACGGCGATCGGTGTCAGTGACAACGAACGGCCGAAGATGCCGTCGGGGATACAGTTCGGCGACATTACCGATCAACGGGCGATCATCTGGAGCCGAAGCGATCGCACTGCGCAGATGATTGTCGAATACGATACCAGCGACCGCTTCAACAACGCCAGCCGCATCGTCGGCCCCACGGCCAGTGACGCGACCGATTTCACGAGCCGTGTCGACCTGAGCGGCCTGCCCGCCGGCCAGACAGTCTTCGTGCGCGTGCGCTACGTCGATCCCGATAATTCAAAAATCGAAAGCGAAACCATCTCGGGCCAGTTCAGGACCACACCACCTGCGGATGGCAACCGGGCTGTGCGTTTTCACTGGAGCGGCGACCAGTGTGGCCAGGGCTGGGGCATCAATACCGATTTTGGCGGCATGAAAATCTACGAGGCGATGCGTTTGCGCGACCCGGACTTTTTCATCCATAACGGCGACACGATTTACGCCGATGGTCCGATCCTGGCCCAGGTGACCGCAGAAAATGGCCAGGTCTGGCGCAATGTGGTCACCGAAGAAGTCAGCAAGGTCGCCGAAACACTGAATGAATACCGCGGCCGCCACGCCTACAATATGCTGGATGCGAACTTCCGCAAGTTTGCTGCCCAGGTACCGCAGATCTGGCAATGGGACGATCACGAAGTCACGAACAACTACAGCGCCGCCAAAGAGTTGTCGGGCGATGCACGTTACACCGAAAAAAGCATTGCCACCCTCACGGCCCGTGGCCGCCGCGCCTTCCTTGAATATGCGCCCATGCGCTACTACAAGCAAAGCGAACCGCAGCGCATCTATCGCACCATCTCGCACGGCCCGTTGCTGGACGTATTCGTCGTCGACATGCGCACCTACCGTGGCCCGAACAGCACGAACCTGCAAACCGCCGAAGACGCCAGCTCGGCATTCCTCGGGCGCGAACAGGTCGAATGGCTGATCGCCGGCTTGAAAGCCTCCACCGCAACCTGGAAAGTCATCTCTGCCGACATGCCCATTGGCCTGAACGTTGGCGATGGCAAGAACGCCCAGGGCGATGCCTTGTGGGAAGCAATTGCCAATGGCAATGACGGCGTGCCGCTTGGCCGCGAACTCGAGATGGCCCGCCTGCTCAGCAGCATCAAGGCAATCCCGAACGTGGTCTGGATCACCACCGACGTCCACTATTGCGCCGCCCATTACTACGATCCTGCTCAGGCCCGATTCACGAACTTTTCCCCATTCTGGGAATTCGTCGCGGGTCCGATGAATGCCGGCGCCTTCGGCCCGGGCGTGCTCGACAAAACCTTTGGGCCCACCGCGGTATTCTCGAAAAGCCCGCTGATCCAGAACTCCTCGCCGTTTTCTGGCTACCAGTTCTTTGGTGAAGTCAATATCGATCCGCGCACCAAGGCGATGAAGGTCGAACTGTTCAACCTCGACGGCGTCTCGCAGTTTGCCCAGACGCTGCCGGCTGCGGGTGTGTAAAGGTCGGACAGGTTGCAGGCGGGCCCGCAGCAGGGGCCAGACCAGATTCTGGTCTGGCCTGGCAACCTGCTACGCTGACCAGGAGCGACTGTGGGTCGAGCCTGGGCAGCAAACACGTCGATACCGTTCCGGGATGGCGGCCGGTCGAACTTGATCCAGGCGAGAAAACGGTGGCGCCATCGGAACGCCGTAGTGCGGTGCACGCGGCTTTTGAAACGGGGCGCTTTCATCGACAACTCCTGACGCCGGGTACGGGGGGCCGAACTGCGCACGAGTTCAAGCTCGCCCCTGTTTAGCGCTGACTGCGCCTACCTTTTTGGTGTCAGCATCAGGAGCTTGCCGCGCGGACCGTCCTCAAGCAGCCATAGCGCGCCGTCCGGCCCGGTGCGAACTGCGCGGATGCGTTCGCCCATGTCCCAATGGTCCACCTTGCTCGCCTTCTCGCCATCGAGGGCGATGCGGTCCAGCGACTTGCCCGAGAGGCCGGTGATGAAGAGGGAATTTTTCCACTTCGGGAACAGGTCCGCGTCATAGTAGGCGAGGCCGCCTGGTGAAATGGCCGGATCCCAGGACACTTTCGGGGCTTCGAAGCCGTCGCCGGGCCTGTGGTCGGGGATGTCCCGGCCGTCATAGTGGCTGCCATTCGATGCTTTCGGCCAGCCATAGTTGAGGCCTGGCTTGATCAGGTTGATCTCGTCGCCATGGCGCGGGCCCATTTCCATTTCCCACAAGCGCCCCTGCCTGTCGAAGGCCACGCCCAGCAGATTGCGGTGACCATATGACCAGACGGCTGCATGGAAGCCCTTTGCCGCGAGCGGGTTGCCAGCCGCTGGCGTGCCGTCGAGGTTCAGGCGCAGCACCTTGCCGAGCGTCGACTTCGGGTCCTGCGCCGGATCGAACAGCTGGCGGTCGCCACTGGTAAAGAAGAGATGCCTGCCATCCGGCGAGAAGCCGATACGGCCCGAATAGTGCCCGCCAGTCGACGCATCCTGGCTGCGGAAAATGACTTTTGTATCCTTGAGTGCGCCGCCTGCCTGATCCAGTGCCGCAGTGGCGAGCACGACCCGGGTGTCGGCGCCGGTACCCGCTTCGGAGTAGCTGAAGTAGAGCATTTTGCTGGCCGCGAAGTCGGGAGCTGGCACGATGTCCATGAGCGCGCCCTGGCCCTTGCTGCTGACGGTGGGCGTGCCGGACACTGTCCGCCTGGTACCGGTTGCGGGATCGAACAGGATCATCGTCCCTTCCTTCTGCGTCACCAGCACGTTGCCGTCAGGCAGAAATGCCATGGCCCATGGGTTGTTGAATGTGCCGACCGGCTTGACCTCGAAAGGCAGGCCGCCGGCCGCGGTTGCGCTGGCCTGTGCGTTTGCAGCCGCCGGGGCGGCGGCGAACGCGAGCAGGGTGAGCGAGAAAGTGGTGGCAAGGCCGAGCATGCTTGAATTCATGTTTTCCAGATCTCCATTCGCGGATTGATGCCAGGTTGTTGAGGCGGTGCGCACCCGTCGCCCGCGCTATTGGTCAAAAGGGCGTCAGGAAGTGTAGAGCAAAACGCCCATTGCAGACGCTGCGCTGGTCACGGCCGCGTGGGTCGACAGCTGACGGTCGGGACCGTCACTGACTTTTCATCAACTGGCGACGACGCCCAGCCTCGCGACGGTCTGCCGGGAAGCCATCATGCGCTCGAGCAGATCGGACAGCGCCATTGGCCGGCAGAACAGGTAGCCTTGCATGCAGGGGCTGCCATGCTCGGTCAGGAACTGCGCCTGTTCGGCTGTTTCGATACCTTCGGCAACGACGCGCAGCTTGAGATGGCCCGCCATGGCCAGGATCGACTGGACAATCGCGGTGCCATTGATGTCATGCGGCATATCGCGCATGAAACTCTTGTCGATCTTGAGTTCATACAGCGGCATGCGCCGCAGGTAGGCCAGGTTCGAGTAACCAGTACCGAAATCGTCGATTGAAAAGCGAATGCCGAACTTGGCCAGTTCGTCCATGCGCGCAATCGTCAGGTCCAGGTCATCGACCAGCAGGCCTTCGGTCACTTCAAAAATCAGCTGCTGTGGCGGCACGTCACAGGCGCCAATGATTGCCTTTACTTGTGACACGAAATCCGGCTCGCGGAACTGGCGCGGACTGATGTTGATCGACAGCGGCAGTGCGTGGCCAACCTGGTCGAGCTCGCACCAGGTCAGACAGGCCTGGCGCAACACCCAGGCCCCGAGCGCCACGATCTGCCCGGATGCTTCGGCCACCGGGATGAACACGTCCGGCGGCACCAGCGCGCCGTCCGCCCGGCGCCAGCGCAGCAGGGCCTCGGCCCCGATCGGCGTTCCATCGTGGTCCACCTGCAGTTGCAGATGCAATGCGAGTTCATCGTTGACGATGGCATTGGCAAGGTCGCGCTCAAGGATCAATTTGTTCTCGGCTTCGGCCAGCATGCCAGGCTCAAACAGTGCAACCCCATCCCGGCCGCCATCCTTGGCGCGATACATCGCCGTATCCGCTTCGCGCAGGAGATCCGGCACTGTATGGCCTGGCCTCGTGGGCAGGGCGATACCGATACTGCCAGTGAGCTGATACAACTGACCGTCGATGAGGACGCCTTCGGTCATGGCCGCGCGTACCTTGCCGGCAAGCGCCAGCGCGGCACTGGTGGCGCTGCCGGTCACGCAGTCGAGATGCTCGGCCAGCACGACAAATTCGTCGCCGCCGAGCCGCGCCACCGTATCCTTCGGATGCACGGCACGTGACAGGCATGCGGCGATATGGCGCAGAACGGCGTCGCCGGTCGCATGGCCGCGCGCGTCATTCACGTGCTTGAAATTATCCAGGTCAATGTAGAGCACCGCGCCCATGCCGTCGCCCGCATGCGTGCGCGCCACCATCAGATCCAGCCGTTCCATCAGCAGCCGCCGGTTTGGCAAACCGGTCAGCACGTCGAAAAATGCCAGCTGGTGAATGGCATCGGCCGAGCGACGCCGTTCGGTGATATCGCGTCCCACGGCGACCCAGTGGGTGACTTCCCGGCTTTGATTGGCAAACGGCACCATCTCCACTTCAATCCAGCACGGTTCGCCGAACTTCGTGTAGTGGATGAGTTCACCCGCAACCGGTTCTTGCCGGGCCATCGCCAGCGCGATCTTGTCGACGACCGCCGCTTCCGTATCGCGCCCGTGCAGTACGCGCAGGCTGCGCCCGATGATCTCATCGGAACGATAACCACTGCGGCGCTCGAACGCCGCGTTGGCAAAAATGACAGGGTGCTTCGGGCTTCCCTCGGGGGCGACTTTGGCAATCAACACCATATCGTTCAGTCCGGCCAATGCGGCGGAGGTCAGGCGCAAATCGTCGTTTGAGGCACGCAAGGCAGCCTGCCGTTCAGCCAGGGCTTCGGCCACGAAACGCTGGCCATCGAGCGATGCGGACAACCCCTTTAATAACTTGCCGCATGTGAGCGTGATGAATGCGCCCACGCAGGCATAGTTCAATGTAAAGATCGCAACGGTGCCAAGTGAATTGGCATCGGCGTTGTCTATCGGAAAATGGCTGTAGCCTGTGAGGCCGAGAATCATCATGGATGCCGCACCGAGTGCCACCATGACCAGCCCCGCGCGCACGCCCAGCAGGATGACCGACATGACCGGTGCCGCCAGCAGGTATAACAAGCCCAGGGTTCCGACCGTCATCATCGTGCATACCGCTGCGCTGAACAGCATTATCAGGTAGTTAAGAACGCGCAACTTGTAGTCGAGCGTTTTGATGCGGCAGATGACGAGTATCCAGGCCAATGCGACTGCATCCATCAATGCAACGCCCAACGCACCGCGATAGACGGCCAGCGCTGCGCTGGGTACCACGCCGATGATGGCCAGCACGCGCAAGGTTGACATCAGGGAGGCAAAAATACGGGTGCGCCACTGGGCGATATCGGCGATATCGGCGAGATCGGTCATGAAAAATTCATCGTCAACGGTGTTAATATTTGGTCATTTTTATTGTTTTAGGGAAATATCTTAGCACTTTACGTGCGATTCGATCTGACCCTGCGGAATTCGTCGTGTCAGCACTGGTGCGCTTTAGCGACGTACCTGGATCGAAAAATTGCTGTCCTTGCACCCAATGACTCGCAACACCTCTGAACCACGATGCGGTCGGATCCGCGTGAGCGTTGTCAGTTTTCCAGCTGGGGGATGCAGAATCCGATCATCTGAAATCAGGATGTTGTTTAGCGGCAACAATTCATTCTTTATGTGTCCTGCATCGCGTCGCGAAGTGGATTTGTGCTTACACTGACGCCACTCCTGACCCCGTATCGCGGTGACCAGCAGAAACCCTTAGAGGCAAAAAATGAACGCATTCAAGAACTTAAGAATCGGCACGCAACTCATGCTGGGATTCGGCATGGTCACCGCGCTAATGCTGTTACTTGGCGCATTTTCCCTGTTCGGCTTGACCGCCATTCATACCGCAACGAAAGATCTGCGTCGCGTCAACCAGGAGCACCTCAAGCCACTGTACATCGCGCGCGAAGCATTGGCACAGACCGGGCTGGCAGCGCGCAATGCCTATATCTTCACCAGCGACGCGCAGGCGAAGAATGAGCTCGACCTGGTCGATCAGCAAAAAAAGCTGTATCTGGCCGCGCTCGAGGGGATGACGCCGGCGTTTGCCGGCGATACCCAGTTTGACAAGGTGCGCGCAGGATTGCTGGCAATGGCCAGTGCGCTGGAAAAACCACGCAAGTTCCGTGAAGCGGGCCAGATGGAGGCGTTTGGTAAATTTTTGGTCGAGGAGTGCAGCCCGCTGCGACAGCAGATCGTGAAAGACATTGCCGTGCTGGTTGCCAATGCCGAGCGGGAGCTGGCTGACGCTGACGCAGCAGCCGAACAGGCTGAAGCTGCCGCCCGTAACTGGGTGATCGGGCTGACCGTCGCCGCGTTCGTGCTGAGTATCGTCATATCGGGCGCCATCAAGCGAGTGCTCCTTAAACAGCTGGGTGGCGAGCCTGCTTATACCGCCCAGATTGCCAACCTGATCGCTTCGGGCGACCTTGCCACCAACGTGGACGTGCGCACGGGCGACAGCACGAGTTTGCTGTTCTCGGTGAAAACGATGCGCGACAGCCTCGCTTCCATTGTCGGTAAAGTGCGCCATGGAACCGATGCGATTGCGAGCGCCTCGTCCGAAATCGCCGAGGGCAGCTGCGATCTGGCGTCACGCACCGAGGTGCAGGCGTCGTCACTGGAACGGATTGCATCTGCCATGGAAGAACTGACCACGACCGTCCAGCAAAATGCCAACAATGCACAGCAGGCCAACACGTTCGCACAGTCGGCGTCCTCGGTCTCGCAGGAAGGTGGTGCGGTCATGCTTCAGGTGACCGATACGATGGCGTCGATCAATGCATCATCCAAGCGCATCGTCGACATCATTTCAGTGATCGACGGCATCGCGTTCCAGACGAATATCCTGGCGCTCAACGCCGCGGTGGAGGCGGCGCGCGCAGGCGAACAGGGACGCGGGTTTGCCGTCGTGGCCAGTGAAGTGCGTAACCTGGCGCAGCGTTCGGCAAGCGCCGCCAAGGAAATCAAGGTGTTGATTGAAGACTCGGTCGGTAAAGTGGATACCGGTTCTGAACTGGTCCAGCGCGCAGGCAGCACGATGCAGACGCTGATGGAAAGCGTGAAGCGCGTCACCGAAATCATGGGCGACATCACGATTGCCAGTGCCGAGCAGAGTGTCGGCCTGGGCGAAGTGAGCAACGCGATCGGCGAAATGGATGGCATGACGCAGCAGAATACGGCGCTCGTTGAAGAAGCCTCGGCCGCATCGCAGGAACTGCAGGCGCAGGCATCGGGCCTGGCCAGCCTGGTGGGTCAGTTCCGGCTTTCCAACGCCGATGGCGAAGCGCGAAGGCAAGATCGCCCCGCGCTTGCCGCTGCGCCGCTGCGTCTTGCCCCCGCTGCTTGACAGGGCGTAGACGCGCGGTCGCCACACGACCTGCAGTACGACTGACTCGTTGATTACGGGATCAGGCGTTCTGCGCGCAGGCGTTCAAACAGGTCGAAGAACGACGCGTCCGTCGCCTGGTACGCCGTGAAGCCCAGGCGGCGACTGTTCGTCATGTCGGTCATGACTTCAAGCGGCCGGCCCAGATCAAGGTCGGTATGCCAGGCCGAGGCCAGGCGATCGAGATCGGCTTCCACCAGACCGTGGCGCGCCGCGATGTCGCGCCACAGCGGCGCATCGTTTGCCATCGCCGCTTCGAGTGGCTGCACCGTGCCATTGAAACCGGCCGCCTCGACGCCGAAGAACGCGGCCAGCTTTGGCCACAACCAGCTCCAGCGGAACACGTCGCCATTGACGATATTGAAGGCTTCGTTGCGCGACGCGTCCGTATCGGCGGCCCAGACCAGCTGTTTGGCCAGCATGCGGGCATCGGTCACATCGGACATGCCATTCCACTGCGCGGCTGAACCGGGGAACTGGAACGGGCGCCCCGTCTCCTTGCAGATCGTTGCATACACGGCCAGCGTGGTGCCCAGGTTCATTGCATTGCCAACCGCCAGGCCGATCACGGTGTGCGGGCGATGGATGGTCCAGGTGAAGCGGTCGCGCTCGGCGGCAGCATAGACTTCGTCTTCCTGCGCGTAATAGAAATTCTCGAGCGGCAAGCGTGGCTGCGATTCGCGCAGCGGCGTGTCGGGCAGCGTGCCCGAACTGGCATAGGCTTCGAACGGCCCCAGGTAATGCTTCAGGCCCGTGACCAGGGCGACATGGCGCACGCTCTTCTGCGCCGACAGCGCGTCCAGCAGGTTGCGCACGAGCGCCGCGTTGACGCGAATGTTCTCGGCCTCGGTGTCCTGCCGCATCCAGGTCGTGATGAAGACATGGGTCGGGGCAACATCTTTCAGTGCAGCGCCGAGCGCGGCAGGGTCGAGCAGGTCGGCGGCGATGTGGCGCACCTGTGGCAGGTCGCGCGGTGCGCGGCGCGACAGGCCAACGACGTCCCAGCCTTGCGCCAGCAGTTCACGGGCAGCGTGGTTGCCGCCAATTCCGGTAACACCAACGACGAGTGCGGTTCGTTTCATGTGGGACTCCTGATTTGACAATTGTCGTCCATTTTACTGCGCACGATTGATGTGCGTGCTGGCGGGCTGCGCCGGACTCGGTAGAGTTGAATTCCTTTCCCTTTGGAAATAGCGCAGCCATGACCATGCATCATCGTTACCTACCCTGCAAGTTTGCCGCCATGGCCACGCTGGTCGTGCTGATCGTCCTCGCCGGTTGCGCGTCGTCGACCACGGCCCGGATCGGGACGGCAGCGACCGTCCCACTGACCGATCTGAACGTCGCGCAAGAGGACATTCCAGCCGTTCTGCTGAGAGCACGGGAGAACGCGTACCAGGTGCCGGCCAGCCAGAACTGCGTGGCGATCTCGCTGGAAATCCGCGAGCTTGACGAGGTGCTCGGGGCCGACCTCGACGCGCCGGTGTCGCCGGCAGATCCGTCCCTGATGCGCAGCGCCTCGTCGCTGCTTCAGGAGCAAGCGGTGGGCGCGGTGCAGCGCACGGCCGAGGGTCTGATCCCGTTTCGCGGCTGGGTGCGCAAGTTGAGCGGGGCCGAACGCCATTCGAAGCACGTCTCGGCCTGCATCGCGGCAGGCTCGGTGCGCCGCGCTTTCCTGAAAGGGTTCGCCGCCTCGGAACATTGCGCCTGGCTCAATGCGGTCGGAGCCATGGCGACGCGCTGACAGGGTCTGGTCGATGGGGTTAGCGCATCACCCCATCAGAAGCGGTAGCGCAGTGTCAGCGATGTGTTGCGTGGTGCACCGTACGTGAACTGGTTGTAGGCGGCGAACATTGCGAAGGTTTTCTTGTCAGTCGCATTGTTGACGTTCAGCTGGGCCGACAACTGCTTGTTGAACTCGTAGCGCGCCATCAGGTTGACCAGCGCGTAGGATGCCTGTTCCATGCGGCCGTCGATCCCCGGGGCCACGGTGCCATCGACCGTGTAGGTGCTGCCTTCCCAGTTCACGCCGCCCCCGACGGTCAGCTTGTTCCACTGGCCCGGCAGGCGATAGCTGACAAATGCGCGTAGCGTCTTGCGGGGATAGATCGAGTTGAAATCGACGCCGTCGGCATCCTTGGCGCGGAAGATCGTGTAGCCGACGCTGGCGTTCAGGCCCGAGACGATTTCGCCGGAGACATCCAGCTCGATTCCCTTGCTGGTGGCGCCCTGGGCGGCGCGGTAGTAGTCTTCCTCGAGCAGCGGCCCGGACGCCCCATCGCGGTCGATGCGGCCTGCAGTCTGGCCCAGGTTGTCCTGCTTCAGGTGGAACACGGCCAGCGAGGCATTCACGCGGCGGTCGAAGAACTCGCCCTTGATGCCGGCTTCGTTCGCCTTGCCCTCGATCGGGTCGAGCATATTGCCCGCGAAGTCCTTCAGGTTCTGCGGTTCGAAAATGCTGGTGTGGCTGGCGTACAGCGAGTAAGTGTCGTTCAGGTCGAACACGAGGCCGGCGTAGGGCGTGATCTCGTTGTCGTAATTGAGCGAGTAGGCTGGCGTGTACAGGCCACCGCCTTCTTTTTCATACCTGGTCACGCGTGCACCAACGACGGCCTTCAGGCGGTCCGTCAACGTGAAGCGCGCCATGCCGTACAGGCCTTGCTGCGTGGTTTCGCTGCCTTCGTAGAACGCCTGCGGGCCGAACGTCGGCGTGGGGTACGACGCCGGATTCCAGTTGTTGATGTCGGCCACGACCGGATCCGTCCCATCGTACCTCGCCGCCCGGCTGTTCGAATTGAAGTCGGTCTTTGCATGCAGGTAGCCGAAGGCGGCTTCGTGCTGACGCTCGCCCAGCGTGAACTTGCCGCTCGTATGCACGCCGAAGTCTTTCTGTTTGGTCTGGATCACGTACGAACCCGTGAAGGCGTTGAGGCCGAAGCCCGTCACGCGATCGGGTACGCCCGACAGGTACAGCAGGTGCGAGTCGCCGTCGCGGGTGGCGTCGGTGTAGGTCAGGCGAAGCTTCCAGCCGTTGGCGAAGCGGTGCTCGTAGTCGGCAAAGAAGTTGTCGTACTGGTTGTCGTAGCCGGCCCATGGGGCGGCGGTGGTCTTCGAGCGGTCCCAGTCGATGATCGAGCCATCGCTGTAGCGGTACGGCAAGCCGCCCCACATCGAGCCGCGCGGGCGCATTTTCTGGCGCGAGAAGCCGGTCGACAAGGTGCCGTCGCGCCCGATGTCGGCTTCGACGGTGGCGTAGATGGTGCGATCCTTGTTTTCCAGGTACTGCACCCAGCTGTCGCCGGCGCTGTACTCGGCCACGGCGCGGCCACGGATGCTGCCGGACGCGTTCAGCGGCGTCGAGACATCGGCCATGATGCGGCGCTTGTCCCAGCGGCCGACGGTGGCTTCGATCGTGCCATCGAGCTTCTTGCTGAAGGCGCGCTTGCGCACCAGGTTCAGCGCGGCCGATGGCGTGCCGGCGCCGGTCATCAGGCCGGTGGCGCCGCGCACGACTTCGACGCGATCGTACAGGGCCAGGCTGCCCAGCACTTCGCCCGCGCTCCAGGCGGCGTCCCAGGTGGTCGGGATATTGTCGATCTGCAGATTGGTCACTTCAAAGCCACGCGCAGTAAAACTCGCGCGATGGGTTTCGTACTGGTTGACCGAGACGCCGGTGACGTTGTTGGCGACGTCGGTGATGGTGAGCAGGCCCTGGTCTTCGATGCGCTGCTGCGTGATGACCGACACCGATTGCGGTGTGTCGCGCAGCGACATGTCGAGTGGCGTGGCGGTGCGGGTGCGGCCGATGGTGTACGAGCCGACGGCATCGCCCAGCTTTTGTGCCTGCACCTGCACTTGCGGCATCGACGTGGTGCCCGCGTCGGTGGACTGGGCCTGGGCAACGAACGGGAGCGCGAGGCTCACGCACATCGTCAGTGTTTTCACGTGAAGACGCCCGGTAGGGCAGACCAGCTTATCCATCTATTTATCCTGTTGTTCGTGGTTGGGACACAAGACCGGTACCCGGTTTTGGTGGCCGGGTGTGGTCAGATCGCCAAAAGACGGTAATGATAACCATTCTCATCTAAGAGTGTCAACTTGTTAATGGGAAATATAATAAGTTCGCCCGGCATGGTGCCGGGCGACTGTTCAGCAGGCTGGAGAATGATGGGTGACCGCGCGGGATATCGCAGCGGCCGTGCTGGTTCAAGCCACCGCGCGCTTGTTCGCCTCGGTCACCGTCCAGTAGTAAATGGTTCGACCATCGACCTCGACCGTTTTTTCGGCAGGCCATTCGGCGCCCATATCGAAGGCATGCGAGACCACGCGCGTGCCGACCTTCAGTTGCTTCCACAATTGCGGGCGCAGCTTCGCGTTGATGTTGGGCAGCAGGTACAGCGTCACGACAGTGGCAGTCGAGAAGTCCGTCTTGAACAGGTCGCCGACCCGGAATTTGGCGCGGTCGGACACACCCGCCTTTTTCGCGTTTTCGGTTGCCTCGGCAATGCGGACCGGATCGATATCGATGCCGGTGCCACGTGCACCCCGCGCTTTTGCGGCCGTCACGACGATGCGTCCGTCGCCGCAGCCAAGGTCGAACAGCGTGTCGTTCTTGCCGACCCTGGCCAGGTCGAGCATCTTGTCGACGACTTGCTGCGGCGTCGGCACGTACGGGACATCGAGGCGGGGCATGGCAGCCATGATCTGGGCCAGTGCGCGCCCGAACGGCAGCATCATCAGGCCGGTGGCGGCAGCGGCCGACAGCAGGATCGTGCGACGGCGGGGGTGCGGGGTCATCGGAACATCTCCTTCGGTCAGGTGGGGTGGTCAGGTAGCCGGGCGATCGTGCCGCGAACGCAGCACGAGCAGCAGCAGCGCGCCGCAGGCCAGCACCGCGACGCCGATCCAGGCCGCATTCAGGCCGCCGAGCGACTGGCTGTACACGTATGACAGACTGGACCAGAGCATATAGGCGCAGCTGGCGCAGAACAGCAGCGGCAGCACCGGATACAGCGGCACCCTGAACGGGCGCGGCATCTGCGGCTCGCGCCAGCGCAGCACGAACAGCGACACGCCGGTGAGCAGGAAGAACAGCCAGAACACGGGCGCCGTGAATTCGACCATGGCCTTGAATCCGCTGCCCAGCGCGGCGCCCAGCCCGACCAGCGCCAGCGCGGCGACGCATTGCACCGCCATGGCCACGGTCGGCGTGCCGCGTTCGTGATCCCACGTCGCCAGGGGCCCGAGTTTGTTCCAGTCCAGGCCGACGGCATAACTGGTGCGGGCGCCGACGATCATCGTGGCGTTGATCGAGGTGAGGGCCGAAACCGCGACGAGCACCGCCATGATTTTCTCGCCGGGCGGGCCGAACACGGTCTTCATGACGTCGGCCGCCACGGCCTGGGATGCGGCCATGCCCGCCAAGCCCAGCACGGTCCAGTAAGCCCACGTCACCAGCAGGTACAGGACGGTAATGACCACGATGCCCAGGGTCAGCGCGAGCACCATATTGCGCGGACCGCCGCGCAGTTCGGCACTGATGTAGGCGGCCTCGTTCCAGCCGCCGTAGGTCAGCAGTACGAAGACCATTGCCATGCCGAGCGCGGCGACTTCTGGCACTGCAGCAGAAGCAGCGGCAGCGCTGCGCGCCGGCGCCGGATCGGCAAACAGGGCGGCGGCGCCGACGATCACGAGCAGGCCCAGGATCTCGGTGATGGTCAGGAGAGTCTGGGCGCCGGCGCCGGTGCGGATGCCACGCAGGTTCAGCAGCGACAAGCCGGTGATGACCGCCACCGCATACGCCGTGCTGCCCCAGTCGCCGGGCAGGACCGTAAGGGGCACCGCCTGCTGCATGTAGTCGCCGAACACGAAGGCGAGCAGGGCGATCGAGCCGGTCGTGATGACGGAGAAGCGGGCCCAGCCGAAGAGGAAGGCGACCGGGCGGCCGAACGCGCGTTGCAGGTAGTGGTAGTCGCCGCCGGCGTGCGGGTAGGTGGTCGTCAGCTCGGCATAGCAGAGCGCCCCGATCAGCGACAGGACGCCGCCAAGCACCCACATCGTGAACATCTGCGTGGCGCCGCCGCTGAGACTGGCAACGAGGGACGGCGCCTTGAAAATGCCGGCGCCGATCACGACCCCCACGATGACGGCCACCGCCTCGCGCAGGCCCAGGGTCGGCCGGAGACGGGTACCGGCACGTGATGGAACAACGCATTCAGCGTCGATGGCATCCATGGCGGATATGTCAGGAAGTTGCCCGGCGGCTCAGGGAGCGCCTTGCGAGGTTGGTCGTATCCAGTGCTGCCGACACGCGGACGCGCACCCGCTGTTCATCAAATAATAGTATCGACGAGGTCTGGACGGCGGCGCGCGATTGCCGGGCGGAACGTGGCGCTCCGGTCTGGATGGCATTGCCTGACGGGGATGTGGGCAGCAAGCGATCAGCGGCGCACGCTGCGCCGCTGATCGTCGCTCAAGGGTTCGACGCGGGCGCGCCCAGCCAGTCGAAGATGGTGGGCCATAGCGTCGCATGCGCGTTGCGCCCTGCGAGCACGCCGACGTGCTGCAGGTTCACGCCAATGTCGCCGTGGTATTGCAGCACCTGCTTGCGCGCGCTCGAGGTCGCCTCGTGGAATGGCACCATGGCAGCTGGTGGAATCACCTTGCTGCGAAAATCGACAACGCTGATCAATGGCGAGCGCAGATCGGCCGGGCCAATGGTGCGGTCGTTGATGACGAGCCGGCCCGCCATGAAGTCATCGTTGCGGTAGAGCGACTCGACGATGTCGACGAACAGCTTGCCGGGCAGGGGGAATTCGTCATGGCTCCAGCGCTCGACCTGCATGTGCGTGGCCAGCGCCTTCTGATCGAACAGCGACAGCCAGCGGTCGGTCGCGCGCTCCCAGCCGAAGGCCTGTGGCTCGGCCATCGCACTCATCAGGTTGAGGAAGGCGCCCGGCACGTGACGGAAGGTGTCGGCGATGTGGCGCGCATCGGGCGTGGCCTTGACCAGCGGGGCAAAGCACGAGGCCCCGTGCCCGAAGCGCAGCGGCGATTCGAGCAGCACGGTGGCCGTCACGTGCTCGGGATGCATGGCGCTGTAGATCGCGGCGAGGATGCCGCCGAGCGAGTGGCCGACAATGCTCAAGCAGGCTTCGCCGCAGTCAGCCTGGATGGCGCGCTGGCAGCTCGACAGCATGCGGTCGCCATAGTCGGCCAGGCCAACGGCCGGGTCGCCGTCGGGCATGGGCAGCCATTCGGCCAGATAGACGCGGTAGCCGCGCTCTTGCCAGCGCTGCACGACGCTGATGTCGGGCGCCAGGTCCCAGATATAGGCGCGCTTGATCGGCGCCGGCACGAGCAGCACCGCCGGCCCGCTGGTCGCGGCAGGGTCGTAGCGGCGCAGTTGCACGCCCGTCTCGGCCAGGATGACCGTGAACGGCGTTTCCTGCGGGCCGTGACCGGCCTGCTCGAGTTGCCGGCCGCGTTCCTGGCGGCTGCGGTCCATATTTCTGAGGGCTTGTACCTGCTGCGGCCCCAGGGTAGTCCAGTTGCTGGCGTACATGGCGATCCCATCGAAGTGGCGACCATGGCACTTTACCTGCTCTGGCGATCTGCGCCAATCGTGGCGTGCAGGAATCGCCATGGGGTTTGCGCTCGCTACCACCCGGGGTGTGTCGGCAATGGCCGTGCCGACATTGCAGCCGGTGACTACAGATACTTGACCCAGGCCTTGCCGCTCTCGCGCTTGTAGCGGCCGAAACGCTTCGTTGGCCAGTACAGCAGCAGCGCCAGCAAGACCGAACCGAACCATACCTGCCAGACATGCCCCACATCGACGCGCGACAGGCCCAGTACGGACGCGGCCACGCGCTGCGCGAGCAGCAGCAGATACAGGTGCGCGATATAGAAGAACAGCGGGGCGCCGCCGAACACGGCCGCGACCCGTACCCAGCCGGCGTCGATGCGCTCGATCCAGGCCAGCGCCAGCAGGCCCGCGCCGAGCGTGAGCAGCAGGAAGTCCAGCGAGGGCGGGTATTTCGTGAAGTTCAGCCACGACATCGCGCTGCGCAGGAGGGTGTCTTGCGGCGCCCACGGCAGCGGCTCGCCATACACGTTCCAGGTCCGCAGCACCGCCAGCAGCAGCAGGCTGGCCACGCCGGCCAGCATCAGCCAGCGCCGGCGCTGCGCGGGGGGAATGCCGCGCGCATACAGCGGGCCGCAGGCGTAACCGAGCAGGATCACGCCGATCCACGCCAGCAGCGGATAGCTGATGCGCACCCGTACCGGGTCGTCCATCAGGTTGCCGCGCTGTTCGAGGATCGTCCAGGCGCTGGCGGCCCAGGTATCCGGCGCGAACGCCACGCCAGCCAGTGCATTGTGGCCGGCCACGATCGTCGCGCCAATGGCCGCCAGCAGCATCAGGGGCAGGCGGTGCAGCAGGGCCAGCGCCAGCATCGACAGGCCGATCGCCCACATCACCTGCAGATACACGGTGTGCGGCGTGAAGGTGCCGGTCCAGGCGAAGTTGATGACGACGATTTCGAGCAGGATCAAAAAGGCGCCGCGTTTGGCCAGGAACCCCGTCGCGCTGCGCGGGCCACTGGGGGGATTGGCATACAGCCAGGCCGACAGGCCGGTCAGGAACACGAACATCGGCGCGCAGAAGTGCGCGGCCAGGCGTGAAAAGAACAGGGCCGGGTCGGTGCTCGCGACATCCATCGGGTCGCTGACCTGGTGCTGCAGGTAGAAGGTTTCGCGGACATGGTCGAGCGTCATGATCAGCATGACGAGACCGCGCACGACGTCGATCGAGGCGATACGCTGGCTTGGCGGGGTGATTGGGAGGCTGTGCACGGTGGCGTTCATGCAGTGGCAAAGCCCGGCATTCTACCCTGCGCCGCGCCCGGCATGCGGCGCCTCTGGCATACTCGGGCCATTTTCCACGACGAAACGGCAGGGTGTTGAACGATGAAACCGAGCATTCTCGTATTGGGCAGCGTCTGGTCGGACGACGTGCGCGAACAGGTGGCGCAAGCCTTCGACTGTCACTTCATGAAAGCCATCCCGCAGTCGGGCGACGCCGCGTTCGGCGCGATCGCCGGCAGTATCCGCGGTGTTCTCACCACCGGCACGGTCGGCGTCACGCCCGCGCTGGTGGCGAGCCTGCCGCAGCTTGAGATCGTGACGGTGCACGGCGTGGGCGTCGATGCCGTGCCGCTGTCGCTGCTGGCTGAAAAGGGTATCCACGTGACCAACACGCCCGACGTGCTGACCGACGATGTGGCCGATTTCGCGGTGTTGCTGCTGCTGTCGACGGTGCGCCGCCTGCCGGTGCTCGATCGCTACGTGCGCGCCGGCGACTGGCTGGCCAAGGCGCCGCTGGGGCACGTGCAGGCGCGCGCACTGAAGGGCAAGGTCGCGGGCATCGTCGGGTTCGGGCGCATCGGCCAGGCCGTGGCCGCGCGCCTGCAGGGCTTCGGGCTGCAGATCCGTTACTACCAGCGCAGCCCCGGTCCGGCGCCGGCGCAGCGCAGCGCATCGCTCCTCGCACTGGCGCACGAGAGTGACATGCTCGTGCTGTGCATGCCGGGCGGTGCCGACACGCAGGGCATGATCGACCGCGCCATCATCGAGGCGCTGGGCCCGCAAGGCACCTTGATCAACATCGCGCGCGGCACCGTGGTCGACGAAGCGGCGCTGGTGGCAGCGCTGCAGGACGGCCGGCTGGGCGCAGCGGGCCTGGACGTGTTCGAACACGAACCGCAGGTGCCGGAGGCGCTGGTGGCGCTGGACAATGTCGTGCTCACGCCGCATGTGGGCAGTTTCACGGTCGAAGCGCGGCGCGCGATGGGCGCGCTGGCGGTGGCCAATCTGCGGGCATACTTCGACGGCGAGCCGCTGCCAACGCCGGTGGACTGAGGTCAGTATTCAGGGGCGGTGAAGGGGCGCGATTGCTGTATCATCCCCGTCCTGCAAACGAAAGTCACACATGCTCATCATCACCATCAAGCAGGGCAAGGAAAAAGCCCTGCTCGCCGGCGACCCGTGGATTTACCTGTCGGCCGTCGAAAAAGTCGACGGCAAGGGCCATGAACGCAACAAGCCGGGCATCACCGCCATCGTGCAAACGTCGACGCGCCAGTTCATCGGCCGCGCCGCCTACAACGCCAAGTCGCAGATCGTCGGGCGCATGTGGTCGCTGCGCGAGGACGAGCCGGTCGATCATGCAATGATCAAGCGCCGCGTGCAGGCGGCCATCGACAAGCGCGCCGCCACGCTGCGCACTGCCGATCCGCAGGCGCTGATTGGCTTGATCGATGGTGAAAAGGACGGCTTGCCGGGCCTGCAGGTGCATCAGTATGGTGGCGCCGAGGGCTATCTGATCTGCCAGTTCAACGCTGCCGGTGTCGACATGTGGAAGGTGCCGGTGGTGCAGGCGCTGTTGAAAGCCACCGGTTGCCGCAACGTCTACGAACGCAGCGACCCGCTCGTGCGCCAGGGCGAAGGGCTGCTCAATACCCCCGGTGCACTGGCCGGCGACGAGCCGCCCGACCGCCTGATGGTACGCGATGGCAAACGCCTGGTGCCGATGGATATCGCCACCGGGTTCACCTATCCGCGCTGAGCGGCTGCCCTGTCAGTCCAGGCGCTCGTGATGGTCGGCCACGCCGCGTTTCCAGTAGGCCGATACTTTGGCGGCCTGGCGTGGCATGCCCGTCTCGACCAGCACCTGGCGCACACGCGCCATCAGCGCCGCTTCGCCGCCACCCCAGGCCAGCCCGGCACCCGGCTGCAACGGCAAATCCTTCAGCACCTGCAACAGCGCATCGTCACTGTCGACCCAGTGGATGCGGGCATCGGCGCGGGTACCAAACGCGCGGCGGTCCTCGGCGCCCACCAGCAGCACCGCGTCGACGCGGGCGTCTGCCGGCAATTCTTCGAGCCTGCGCGTCACGGCCGGCAGGGCGCTGTCGTCGCCGATCAGCAGATGCCAGTCCATCGCCAGCGGCAGGATCATCGAGCCGCGTGGCCCGCCGATGATCGCGCGCTGGCCAATGGTCGCATTGCGCGCCCACTCGGCCGCACCGCCATGGCCGTGCAGTGCGAATTCAATGTCGATCTCGCGGGCGTCGGTGTCAACCCGGCGCGGCGTGTAATCGCGCCGTACCGGTTCGCCATTGGCGTCGTTGAACATGAACTTGACGTGGTCGTCGAACGACAGCGACGTGAAGTCGGCCAGCGCCTCGCCCTGGAAGGTGATGCTGGCAAAGCCGGGGCTGATGCGGTTGATGCGCGCCACGGTGACGTCGCGCAGTTTCAGGTCGTGGCGCACGCGCTCGATCGTGGGGATGCGGTTTTCACTCATGCTACACTCCATCAATTAGTTGATAAAGTCCACCATTATGCAAAAAGAAGTTGATAGAGTCAACCAAAAAGGCGGCGAAGATCCGCTCGAGGTCATGCACGCGATCGTGCACCTGTATCGTTCGCAGCAGATGCGCGGCCTGCGCGCTGGTGTGCAGTCAGGTTCGCACGAACTGGCGCACATGGAAATCAAGGTGCTGCGGTTCTTTGGCCGTCATCCCGGCGCGACGCAGAGCGATCTGGTCGCGCATTCGGGCCGCGACAAGGCGCAGGTTGCACGCCTGATCAAGGGCCTGCGCGATGCGGGGATGCTCGATGCGGCAGCCGACGAAGCCGACCGGCGCAGTACGCGGCTGACACTGAGCAGTGCAGGGCAGGCGGTGTGTGAGGAGCTGCACCGGCAAAGCGGTGCACTGGGGAAGATCGCCCTGGCAGGGCTGGACGGGGCCGAGCAGGCCCGCTTGATGGCGTTGCTGGCGCGCGTGCGCGCCAACCTGGAAGCTGGCGCGGCCTGAGGCCGCGCCGCTTTGGTCGACCCGCTTACTCGACCCAGCCGAAGCCGTCGCGCGCCAGCAGCGCGAACGATTCCGGTGGACCCCACGAACCGGCCGCATACGCATGCGGCTTTTCGCCGAGCGTCTCCCAGCCATTGATGATCGGCTCGACCCATTCCCACGCCGCTTCGAGTTCGTCGCGGCGCATGAAGTGCGTCAGGCGGCCACGCACGACGTCGATCAGCAGGCGCTCGTAGGCTTCGGCGCGGCGCTGCGCGAATGCCGACTGCAGATCGAGGTTCAGCGCGACCTGCTGCATCAGCATGCCGCTGCCCGGCTGCTTGGCGAAGATCTGCAGCTTGATCGCTTCTTCGGGCTGCAGCTCGATGACGAGGCGATTGGCCACGCCGCCTGGCGTTTCAGGGAACAGCGGGAACGGCGGATTGGCGAACTCGATGACGATCTTCGACGAGCGGCGCGCCATGCGCTTGCCGGTGCGCAGATAGAACGGCACCTTCGACCAGCGCCAGGTATCGATGTGGGCACGCAGGGCGACGAAGGTCTCGGTGTGGCTGTCGGCCGGCACGTTGCTTTCTTCGTGATAGCCCTTGGCTTCCTGGTTGCCACTGACGCCACGCGAATACTGGCCGCGCACGGTGTCGCGCGCGATATCGGCCAGGCCCATGCGGCGCAGCGAGCGCAGCACCTTGAGTTTTTCATCGCGCACGGCGTCGGGCGACAGCGAGGTTGGCGGCTCCATCGCCACGATGCACAGCAGCTGCATCAGGTGGTTCTGCACCATGTCGCGCATCGCGCCGGCGCTGTCGTAGAAGCCCGCGCGGCTGCCCACGCCGACTTCTTCGGCCACCGTGATCTGCACGCTGGCGATGTTCGGCGCGCGCCACAGCGGTTCCAGGATCGAGTTCCCGAAGCGCAGCACCATCAGGTTCTGCACGGTCTCTTTGCCCAGGTAGTGGTCGATGCGGTAGATCTGCGACTCGGCGAAGTGCTTTCCGACCGCCTCGTTGATCTCGACGGCCGAGGCCAGGTCGCGGCCCAGCGGTTTCTCGAGCACGACGCGCGCATTGGCGTCGACCAGGCCGGTGGCGGCGAGCTTGTCGCAGATCATCGTGAACAGCGATGGCGCCGTGGCGAGATAGAACACGCGCTGGGCGCCGTCGCGCGAGACGTCGCGCAGCGTGTCGAAGACCGGCGCCGTGGCGACGTCAACCTTCACGTAGACCAGCAGGTCCAGGAAACCGGCCCAGCTTTTCTCGTTGAAGTTGTCGCCGCTGATGAACGAGCGCGAATGCTCTTCGATGAAGGCGAGATAGGCCGCGCGGTCATAGTCCTGGCGACCGGTCGACAGGATGCGGGTCGATGCCGGCAGGTTGCCGTGCAGGTAGGCCATGTACAGGGCGGGCAGCAGCTTGCGCATGGCAAGGTCGCCCATCCCGCCGAAGATGGTCATGTCGAGGGGGAGGCCGTTGTCAATCTCGGTCGAGGTGCTCATGGGTCTTTCGCTGGCAGGTTGGAGAAAATCGCGTGCGTCGCGGGCGGTAGATTGTAGCGTACCTGAGGCGGGACGGATGCCCGGCGTGCTGCCATGGCATGCCGGGCGCGGACGAAAAAAAGCCCGCGCAAGCGCGGGCCCAAGGACGCAAGGACGCGTTCGGTCAGAACTTGTAACGCAGCCCGAACAGGTATTCGCGGCCCGTGACGTTGTTGACGACGACGCTGTTGCGCGCCCGGCTGATGAACTGGTCGCTTTCTTCGTTGGTCAGGTTGACGCCTTCGAGCGTGAACTCGAGCTTGTCGTTGACCTTGTACGAGAACGACAGGTCGACGTTGAGCGTTTCGTTCTTGCCTTCGACGTCGTTGTTGTTCTGGCCCGGCACGCGGGTCACGAAGCCCGAACGCTGGGCGGCCGAGACACGCGCGCTGAACTTGCCGTCGTCATAGAACAGCGTGGCGTTCCATGCTTTCGGCGACAGGTTCAGCAGGTCGTCCGTGATGCGCGCGTCGCTGGTCGGCGAGACCAGGTATTCGATCTTCGACGAGACCCGGGTGTAGTTCAGCAGCGTGCCGAAGTTCTTGCCCCAGCCGGGCAGGAAGGTGAACGGCTGCTGGTAGTTGATCTCGAAGCCTTTCAGCTTGCCGCCGTCGGTATTGACCGGGGTGGTCAGCGCAAACACTTCTTCCCCCGTGAAGTTCGCCGGCAGCAGCGACAGCGGCAGGCCCGAATCGCGGAACGCCACGTTGGTACGCAGGCTCTGGATATAGGTGTCGATGTTCTTCTGGAACAGGCCCACGCCGACGAACGCCTTGTTCTTGAAGTAGTACTCGAAGCTGGTGTCGAAGGTCTTGGCTCGGAACGGTTTCAGGAACGGGTTGCCCGTGTTGATCGACAGGTTGCCGGTGGTGGCGATACTGCCGCCCGGCGACAGGAAGCCCAGTTGCGGGCGCGTCATGACCTTGGCGGCGCCGACGCGCACGATGAATTCGTCGGTGATGTTCGCAGCCAGGTTGAACGACGGCAGCGTGTCCTTGTAGTCGTGGTCGACCGTGACCGCGGTGCCGCCGCCGGCAGCCTGGTAGCCGGTCGTCGACAGATCCGTCTTCACGTGGCGCACGCCGACGTTGCCGCGCACCGGGATATTCCACAGGTCGTAGCGGAATTCGCCCATCAGGTACAGGCCATCGCTTTTCTCGGTGACCGAGCGGTTGTTGCCGCGTGCATTGCCGTTCTCGATCGACGACAGCCGGAAGTCGCCCGGCCCGCCGGCAGGGCCGCTCTTGATGCAGTTGCAGTAGATGTCATACGCAGCGGCGATCGCCTGCAGGTTCGGCACGACCCAGCCGGTCGCGTTCCCGGCTGGCAGGCCCAGGTTGCTGCCAAAGCCGGTCAGGTTGGAAGTCAGGCCGGTGGCGCCTGCTGGCGGCGCGAAGATCGTGTCGTTCTGGTTCACGCGGCGGAATTCGTAGGTGTCCGAGCTGTACTTCTTGCTGTTGACACCACCCTTGATCGTGAAGATGTCACTGGCTTCCCACGCCAGGTCGAACTGGCCGACGTTGTTGACGTTGTCGGTGCCTTGCGGACGGGTGCGGATCTCGCTGGTGGTCGTGTTGGCGACCGTCGACGGCTGGGTGCCGCTGGCCACCTGCGGTACGCCGACCAGGCCCAGACGGTTGCCCATCGGGTCGAACGGATAGCCGATGACTGGGCGGCGGTCGTCGTTGCGGAAGTCGAGCGTGTAGCCGTCGACGTTCAGCGCGTCGAGCGTGACCGTGGTCTGCACTGGATTGCGGAACTTCGAATTGGCGCGGCCATAGCGGGCGCTCATGCTCAGCGTGTCGGTGAGCTTGTGTTCGAGGGTCAGCGTCGGCTGCGTGAAGGTGGTCTTGAGTTCGTCGAAACGCTGCTCGGAGCGGATGTCGACGCCATTGTATTTGCCATACAGCAGGGAGCCGTTCGGCGCGTACTCGGCCTGGACCACGCTCATTTGCGGCTTGCCGCCCTGGCTGGCGCTGCGGCTGAACGAGGTCGCCTCCAGGAAGTCTTCCTGGCGCGTGGCGTCGAGCTTCGAGTACAGCATGTCGAAGGTGAGCAGGGTGCCGCGCTGCGGACGCCATTGCACCGATGCGGTCAGGCCCAGGCGATCCTGATCGTGGGTCAGGCGGCCATAGCGTGGCAGGCGCGGATGGAAGTTGTCCGGGCTGCTGGCGGCGTTGTAGGCGGCCAGGTTTTCCGGGGTGTTCGGCAGGCGCGCGACGCCCTGCGCGGCCGGGCCGCAGGTGGTCGCGGTCGAATTGGTCGGATTCGCGGCGGCGCCGCGCGGCGCGCACCAGCCGCCCGACGACGGGCCGTTATCCCAGCGCACCGTGCTGAAACCGTCTTCCAGCACGCGGCGTTTCGAGAACGCGCCCGAGACCAGCACGCCGACCTTGCGGTCGAAGAACGTGTCCGAGATCATGAAGGCTGCGCGCGGATCGGTCTTCTCCGAGCCGTCGTTGTACTTGCCCTTGAGGGCGACCGTGGCGTTGAAGCCTTTCAGGTCGAACGGGCGCAGCGTCTGCAGGTCGACGGTGGCGCCGAGCGAGCCTTCGTCGACGTCGGCGGATGAACTCTTGCGCACCGTGAGCGCGCTGAACAGCTCAGACGCGAACACGTTGAAGTCGAAGCCGCGGCCGCGGTTGGTGCCGCCCGAGCTGTCGGTGCCGCCCGTGGTGGCCAGACCTTCGATACCGTTGATGCGCACACGCGTAAAGTCCTGGCCCAGGCCGCGCACCGTGATCGAACGGCCTTCACCCGCATCGCGGTCGATGACGACGCCCGGCACGCGCTGCAGCGATTCAGCCAGGTTCGTGTCAGGGAACTTGCCCATGTCTTCCGACTTGATCACGTCGACAATGCCGTTTTCCTGGCGCTTGGCGTTCAGGGCACTTTCGAGCGAGGCGCGCAGGCCCGTGACGACCACCGTTTGCGCTGCGCCGGTGCCCGTCGGTGACGCGGCCACTTCCTGCGCGAACGCGGGGCCCAGCGACATGGCGGATACCGAGGCCGTGCCGAGCAGGCACAGGGTGAGTTTGCGCAGCGATGCGCGGTGCGGGTGTTGGTTCATGCTGTCTCCATGCGTTTTTATCGGGGTGGACGCTGACGGGTCCACCGGCGCTGCATTTATTTATCTGGTCAGGCCAGTTTTTTGATTCTATGACACAACTTGCACTTTTGGTCAGGCCAATTAAAAAATATTTTCATTTGGCCTGACCTGTTGCGAGTCAGGTCTTTTTGTGCAGGACCTGTTTGTACCGCTTGCCGCCGATGGTGACGTTGTCCAGCGTGATGTCCACGGCGTTGTGCAGGAACCACGGTTGCGCAGTGTTGACGGGCGTGCCGAAGTCCGAATCGCTGATGCGCACGCGGGCGATTGGCGGTATGGCGGTGCCTGGCTTGCCGTTGAAGCTCGACGCCACGGGGCCGAGGAGCACGAACGCCTGGTAGCAGGAGAACTGCCCCTTGCCCGTATCGACATTCTTCGTGCGGACGTTGCGAATATCGATGTCCGACACCTGCGGCGGGCGATTGCGCATTGTGTCGTCGCCCGGCACGTAATCGCAATCGATGGTGATGATGGCGCCGGCGCTGGACGCAACCGGCGTCTTGACGTCACGCGCGCCGGCCAGCGGCTTGTACAGGCCGGGTTCAAGCGCTACGCCATTGGGCAGCGTCACGTCGCGCACGTACAGATGGCGTAGAAAACCGCCGCGGTTCATGTTCGTCTTGAGCCGGATCGCCGTGTTCAGCGGATCGTCCTTCCAGTGCGTATTGCGAAAATCGAGCTGTTGCGCATAGACGTACTCGATCCCGCCGGCCATCTCGCTGCCGAGCGTGACGCCGCCATGGCCGCTGTTCATCACGCAATTCTGGATGACGATATTGCGCGTCGGGCCATGCTGTGTGTCGCTGTTTTTGCCGGCCTTGATCGCGATGCAGTCGTCGCCATTATTGAACTGGCACGCGTCGACCAGCACGCCGTCGCAGGCTTCCGGATCGAACCCGTCGCTGTTGGGGCCCAGGCTTTCCATGTTCACGCGGCGGATCACGAGGTCCCGGCAATTGACCGGGTGGTGCAGCCAGAACGGCGCTGCATTCACCTGGTAACCCTGCAGCAGCACCTTGCTGCAGCCGATCAGCTCGATCATGCACGGACGCAGAAAGTGGCCGTGGCCGAACACGCGCCGTTCGACCGGCACGCCGGCCTCGGACAGCGCCGGCAGGTAGCGCGAGTCGGTCTGCCAGCGATTTCCCTCGCCCTGGATGCTCGCCTGCAGCCCCGCGTCGATGCCAGGAACGACGCGGTCGAGCGGTGCGTTGGCCGGGTTGGCGGCGACCTCGGTGCGCGTGCGTTTCGGTTCACCCGGCTTGCCGCGGCCTTTCCAGTCCCACCAGCATTCGGGTTGCTGCGCAAAGCCCGGCTCGAACGGCACGCCGCCCTGGCCGTTGAGAATGCTGGTCCAGTCTTCGCCCGTCAGTGCGATATTCTGCTGGTCGATCGCGTACACCATCGGCGAATAATTCAGGCAATCGTTGCCCTGCCAGCGCGACAGCACCAGCTTGCCGTTGGCGCCGCAATCATGCGCGCCGTGGCGCGCATAGTGAGCGGGGTTGGCCGAAAAATGCACGCGCGCGCCTGCGGCCAGATGCACGTGGACGTTCGAACGCAGCACGATCGGTCCGGCGCAATACCATTCACCTTTGGGAATCAAGACGCGCCCGCCGCCCTTGGCATGGCAGGCGGCGATGGCGGCCGCAATGGCCGGATAGCAGTCGGGCGAGCCGGGCGCCGGCGTGTCGAGGATGCCGTCGACGAGCGAGGCGACCTGGCCCTGCACCTTGGTCAGCGCGGCGGGCTTGGCGCCGTAGGCAGTGATGTCGAAGTCCTCCTTGCGAAACACCAGTGGCGTGGCGAAGCGGGCGATGATGTCGTTGGCGCGCTGCCACGGGTCGGCAGCAGTTTTGGTGGCCGCAGCACTTGCAGCAGCGGCAGCAGCGGCAGGCATGACGCCGGAGAGCAGCAGCGAGGCTGCGGGCACGGTGCGCAGCAGCGCGCGGCGTTTCGGGTGAAATGGCATGGTCAGTTTCCTTTGGTCGGTGCGATGGTCACGCGTACCGGGCTGGCGTCGCGTGCGGCGATGGCGGCCGCCTCGCGTTGCCACAGTTCGCGGCTGGTGATCTCGCCCGCACGGCGCCAGGCTGCGCCGGCGTAGTAGCGCAGCGGCGTGCCAGGCGTGGCCTTGGCCACGATCAGCTCATTGAGCGCGTCCTGGGCGAAGCCTTCGGCCGCTGGCAGCACGACCGCGGTGCCGAAGGCGTCGTTGGTGGTCTGCTCGACCCACTGCAGCAGCACCTTGCCATCGCGGGTGGTGGCGATTTTCGGCGACTGGCCCTTGTCGGCCGGCGTCTTGTTCAGACCCACGGCCACTGTGAGTGGTCCGTCGCCGCTGGCGGTGAAGGTGCTGTCGATCCGGTCGAACCATTGGCCGGCGTCGACCGTGAAGCGTTTGACTTCGCTGACCTGACGCCCGTTCGCGTCCCACGGCGCGTAGTGCAGTTCGAACACGGTGCGGATCGGGCCATTGGCCAGGATCTTGAAGGTCGCGTAGTTCACGCCCGGGTACAAGGTCTCGCCGCTCCAGACGCCAATGCCACCGGCGCCGCGCGACTTGCCGACGTTGTACATGTCCATGCCTTCGCCCTGGTCCTTGTGATAGTGATCGTGGCCCTTGTTGTACCAGCGGTCGACGATCGGATAATCAACGCGCTTGAACCAGATATCCAGGCCGCTCGTTACCAGGACTTCCTTGACCACCCCGGGCGGCGCGGGTGCTGCCAGCGCCGGCCCGTAGGTGCGGTGGGCGATCTTGTCGTTCTCCCACGCGAAGTCGTCCAGCCGCTCGGGCACCTGGCGCGCGAAGGTTTTGACCGGGAACGGCGGCGCGACGCCGTCGATGCGCTCGATGGTGAAGCCTGCGCTTTTCTCACCCGCGGCAAAGCTGTGCTGGAACAGCAGCTCGCCGTAGGCGACGCCTTCGTTCTTCGGGTCCTTCGCCTGCGGCGCGATATTCGTCACCTGGTGCGGCAGCACACGGCCACGCGCATCCTTCACCGCGATCTTCTGCACCATCGCGCCGGGCAGGGCGGCATTCACGTCTTTCCACGGGATCGAGATGGTTTCGGAGGGGCGGGCGATTGCCAGGTCCTGCTGGACAGTCACGCGGATGCCATCTGCATGGGCGTGCGCCAGCGGCGCGGCCACTGCGGGAATGAGCAGCGCGGCGAGTACAAGTCGGTTCATGATGTCACTCCAGGATCAGTGGTGTTCGCGGTAGTCGGTTTGCCCGCCCTTGGGCATGTAGTGGTAGGTACGCACCTTGTGCTGCACCTCGAACGCGGGGTTCGTCACCAGCCGGATGATCTCGGCGCCGGCCAGCAGCATCGGGCCATAGCCGTGCAGCGCATCCACGCTGGTCGGGCGGTTGTAGTAATAGACCATGTCGCCCGCCAGCGTCGTGCCGACGCACGTGCCTTCGACCTGGCCCAGCGCCGTGATGCGGGTCGACAGCGCGTTCCAGCCGGTTTGCGCGATCGAGCCGTAGGTGGTCGGGCTGACCCAGCCCTCGTTGACGGCATGCGCGAACACATACGTGAAGATGGCGCTGGCCGACGTTTCCAGATACGAGTCGTTGCGGTCGATCATCTGGTGCCACAGGCCGCTGCCGCTTTGCAGTTCGGCGATGCCCTTGAGCGATGCGCGCAGCTGCGCCAGCACTTTCGGGTAGCCCGGATGGTCTTTCGGCAGCACGTCGAGCAGGTCGGACATCGCCAGCACCGCCCACCCATTGGCGCGCGCCCAGTAGAAGCGCGGCGCATCCGGGTGGTTTGCATGCCAGCCATGCGTGTACAGGCCAAGCTGCGGATTGAACATGCGGCTCGACATGCCCATCACGTTATTGACGGCGTCGTCGAAATACGCGCGCTCGCCCGTCAGGCGGCCCATCTCGGCGAGTGCCGGGATGCTCATGTACATGTCATCGGCCCACAGCGAGACTTCCTGCGGGCGCTTGCGCGCCATGGTGCCGTCGTCCAGCCGGAACTGGCGCTTGGCGACCCAGTCGCTGCAGGTGTCGATCATGGTTTTCAGGTCCGGCCCGACCTTGGCGGCGCGCGCGCGCATCAGGGCCGCGCACATCGAGCCGGCGTCGTCGAGCGAGCGCGGATCGAGAAAGCGCGAGAAGCTGTTGGCGCGTTCGAGCTTGAACTGCTGTTCCTGCGCGCGGAAATACGGTAGCGTCTCGCCAAAGAAGGCAAAGTGGCGCCTGGTCATCGCGGTAAAGCCGGGGTCCTTGGTGACCTGGGCCGCCTTGAGCAGGCCCGAATGGACCACGCCCATTTCGTACACCTGGATGCCATAGTCGCCGGCGCTCTTTTCGAAGATCGCGTCCGCACTCGGCTTTTTCAGGTCCGTGATCGGCTGGCCGGTGCGCTTGCTGACGATGCGGGTAGGCGTCGCGCGGTCCATGAAGCCACGGATCGCCTGCAGCTGGGCGGTGACCTCGGCCACCACCGGCTTTTTATAGGGGATCGGGTAGCTGCCTTCGCCGGCGTCGCCCAGGTTCGTGTTGTCGGTATTGCGGTATTGACCCTGGGCCAGCGCGGGCGAGGATACCAATGCGCAGCCCAGCAGGGCGGCAACGAAGTGCAGTTTCATTTGTCTCCAATCGGCATCGTGATATTCACTGTTGTATTACCTGTGTTCCGGAAGTGCAGGTAACGCTCTTTTGGTCGGCTCATTCTAATTTGGTCTGACCAAAATCGCAAGCTGGACTAGCCACTTTTCGACGTTGTATGGCATACTTTCCCCGAACAAGGTCGCGGCAGAATTTAATAGAACATATGAGGAGATGGGCATGACCCAAGCAGTACAGAAAGTCGGAAAACCATTCAAACGCATCCTGCTGACCGGCGCGGCCGGCGGCCTGGGCAAGGTGCTGCGCGATCGCATCAAGCCCTGGGCCGACGTGGTGCGGCTGTCGGATGTCGTCGACATGGGCGAGGCCCGCGAAGGCGAAGAGATCGTCCAGTGCGACCTGGCCGACAAGGACGCCGTGATCAAGCTGCTCGAGGGCGTGGACGCGGTGCTGCACTTCGGCGGCGTCTCCACCGAAAAACCGTTCGAGCCGATCATGCAGGCCAATATCCTTGGCGTGGCCAACCTGTACGAGGCGCTGCACAAGGCCGGCACGAAGCGCGTGATCTTCGCCAGCTCGAATCACGCCATCGGCTACCACCGCACGACCGAGATGCTCGACGCGAATTCGCCAACGCGCCCGGACAGCTACTACGGCCTGTCGAAGGTGTTCGGCGAACAGATGTCGCGCTATTACTATGACCGCTTCGGCATCGAAACGGTCTGCGTGCGAATCGGTTCGAGCTTCCCGGAGCCGGCCAACAAGCGCATGATGAGCACTTATCTGTCATATGACGACCTGACCGAGCTGCTGCGCTGCGCGCTGTTTGCGCCGCGCGTGGGCCACACGATCGTCTACGGCATGTCGGACAACGACAGCGTATGGTGGGACAACCGCCTGGTCGCGCACCTGGGCTTCAAGCCGAAGGACAGTTCGCGCACCTTCGCGCACCTGTTCCCGGATTCGGCCGAGTTTCCGGCGCCGGACGACGTGACGACGATCTACCAGGGCGGCAAGTTCCTGCTCGACGGCCCGCAATACTGATGCCGGCGGCGCGCCCCATGCTGCAACGCCTCGTCCTGCAGAACCACAGCCTGGCGGCCGTCATCGTGCCGCAGATCGGCGGGAGCCTCGCGCGCCTGGACTGGCTGCGCGGCGTGCAACCGGTGCCGCTGCTGCGTGGCCTGCCGCCCGATTTTACGGACATGCCGCAACCCGGCCAGCTGGCCTGTTTCCCGCTGGTGCCGTGGTCGAACCGGATCGCGCCATCGGGCTTCGAGTACGACGGCCAGCGGTATGTGCCGACGCCAAACCGTCCGGGCGAGAAGGTCGCCATTCATGGCGATGGCTGGCAGCAGGCGTGGGACGTGCAGTCGCTGACGTTCGATTCGATCCTGATGCGCCTGACGCGCCACGCGTTTGCGCCACTCGCGTATGACGCCACGCTGCGCTACACTCTCGATGGCGACGCGCTGATCGTGGAGCTCACGGTGCGCAATGCGGGTGCGGTGGCGCTGCCATTCGGCCTTGGTCTGCATCCGTGGCTGCCCGACCCGGGCGGGGCGCAGCTGCAGGCGCGGGCCGATGCGGTCTGGTTGTCGGGGCCCGACAAGCTGCCGTCCAGCCGGCGCGCTGTGCCGCCTGCCTGGGACTACCGCACGTTCGCGCCGCTGCCGAAGGAGGCCGTCGACAACGCCTTCGCCGGCTGGGATGGCGTGGCGCGCGTGCGCTGGCCCGAACGCGGTGTTGGTTTGAATATCGAGGCGGCGATGGATTACTTCATCCTCTACGCGCCACCGGGCCGCGACTTCTTCTGCTTCGAGCCGGTCGACCATCCGATCAATGCCCACAATATGCCGGGCTATCCGGGCCTGACCGTGCTGGCGCCCGGCGCCAGTGTGAGCCGTTCGGTGATCTTCCGGGGCGAGTCGCTGTGACGCGCTGACCGCTGGCGATCTGGTTGCTGTTGCCGGTCATTGGCGCCGCAATATCGAGATCGACCAGCGGGACAACGTCAGGTGCGCGTACCGCAACCTTGTCTCCGGCTATCCCGACAGCCGCATTGCCAGCGGCCCGGCACCGGTGGCGGTCCGGGTTCGCGATTACGTTGCCTATGCGTGCCGGGGCGAATTGTCGCGGGCGCCCGAACTGTATTCTCCGGGGCTGGGCGAGCGGCCTCGTTTGCAAACAATCCGTTTCCAGGCGGTTGGGTACGACTGCTCACAGATATCCGGTCTCGTACTATTGCACATGCTTCAGGCGCCGGACCGTGATGGGCTATCCGCGCGCTGACTCCCGATCGCTTTGACGGGCTCGAAGGCCTCGGAGATTATCGGGTCTCATCAGCGCCGGTTCGACCTTTTGGCCATCATGCGGCTTGTCATGCAATCTTGGTTCGGATACTTCTTCAGTACTGCTAAAGCTATGCGTACGCGGCTTGAGATCGGTGATCGGTCTCTTTGGTCAGCATTACCCAAGCGATGCGCGCGGTCTTGTTCGCTAACGCCACCGCGGCGATATTCGGGTGCCGTGCCGTGGCAGTGCGGACTAGCCATATGCGCAATCGATCCGTCTTCGCTTGTGCAGTTCGGATGACCGGTCGGGCTCCATGTACGAGCAACGGGCGGTCATCCATCAGGCATTTCTGTCGCTTGCGGGCTCGCTCATCTGTTGGCGGTATGTCGAGAGGTTCTGCCCGGCGCTCCAAAAGTGCAATCTTTTGTTTCCGTATGGAAAATATTTTTATATAATCGCTTTTCCACCTCCCTATTATTGTTATGAACGACCTCCATCGTATCCGCGCGCGTCTTGCGTGCCTGGCCAGCCTGTCCATGCTGTCATTTGCTACCGCCGGCGTCTCCTTGGCCCGGGAAGCAGACAATCCCACTCCAGCCGCCTCGGCCACTCCGGCCAGCACGGCGCAGGAGGCGGGCGCCGGAAAGGCGCGCATTCGCCTGTTCGGCCAGAACGGCACTACGGTCGACTTTTTCCAGAACAGCACCTGCGTCGGCAGCAGCGCGGCCAGGACCAGGGTCTCGGGCGGCGTCGGCGATACCTTCTCGTCGTTCCTGGGCAGCGTCAAGAATACCTCGATCGGCATCAAGGAAACGCCGACCACGCAAGCGCTGTCGCAGCGTGACGGCTTTGTGTCAAAGGCCTATTTCCGTGAATACGAGATCGCCGCCGGCCAGCCTCTAACGGTCTCGATGTTCTTCCAGTCGGTGCCGACGGGCAGCCATTTCAAATGCCGCAACTTGGGCGGCACCTTCACGCCCGAGGCAGGCAAGGACTACGAGATCGCACTCAAGTTCAGGTCGGACCAGTGCCTGGCGTCGGTCCAGGAAATCCGCCAGGACGAGCAGGGCCAGGTGGCCTTGCTGGATGTCGAGACCAGGTCGACGGCAAAATGCGAGTGATGCACCGTTGAATGCAGGCGCCGCCGGCCGCGCAACAGGGCGCGGCTGAATGCACAAGCACGGCTTCTTGCGCCCCGGGCGCCACGTCGCCGGCCTTTTCGGCCAGAGGGCGCGCATGACGCAGCAGCGCGGCCAGCATCCTGCCCGGCTCCTCGTTGAACATTTCGTGCCCGGCGTCGTGTTTGAACCAGACCAGCGTCGTGCAGGGCGCCTTGACCCCGCCGAACCATTCGGCGGCGACGCTGAAGAACACGTTGCGGTCATGCTTGCTTGATGCAGTAATCCATCATCTCGCGGCGCCTGATCGCCGTGGCTGCCGAACCCTCATCATCCCACCCCTAGGCGAACACGACCGCCGCATCCACGTCGGCATCCGCTTCTTCAAAAGGATTTGAGGATGCTTGCCGGACAGGGGGCGAGCGCCCGTCATGGTCCGGTTGTGGGCCTTCGTGACAATCCGCGAGGTTTCCCGCTTGGTGACCTGATATGCTCAGCTGCACAGTTGGATTCGACCAAATCAGACATCGGGCATTCCTCTAACCACTAAATCGGATGACTCAGCTTTGAAAAATATTAGAATCAACGCACGCGCTGCGTTCCTTGCATCTTTTTCCTTCCTGTGTTGTGCTGGTCTTTTCCTTTTCAACGAGCAGCACACCGCGGCGCTATGGGTACTTGGCGCCTCTTCAATTTGGGGTGTAGTTGCGTATAAGAATCGAGCTCGTCGAGGCTGAGAATTGCTGACGAAGCTGTCTCAGCGCCCCGGCCAAACCTGTCAGAAGCCGACGCATATGCCACTAAAAGCAAGGCCATTTGGATGGCAAGAGCGTTTTGACTGGGGCGCAGACATTCACTCTGTTTTCTACGACGGCTGCCTGTCCATACGCATCCTTCGAAATTGCAACAGGGATGACGGTATTGAAGTCTCGTTTTCCCAGATTGACGGTTTTAGGCTGTTGGACGAAGTCCCGCTGGCGGCGTACTGGATAGCTGACGACTTCCCTTCAGGTTATCCCGTCCTCGAGGTCTTCGACGGTGGGTGGGCGAAGGAAGAGCACGCGCGTCTCGGATACACCGAGCAGCAACGTGAGTGGATCATCGTAACGGCTGGCGCGTGCGTCAGCGTTTTTTCGAGGCATGAACCAGAGATTCGTGAGGCCATCTGGTCTGCCAAGGCGTAAGCATTCATAGGCAGCCGCCAAAGTGTGCTACGGATCGGTAGCTGCCTGTCGATATGGTCGATGACTTTCCAGCCCGTCAACCAGCTTGGCCAACGCCAATGGCCGGGTATGGCCAGAAGCGGACTTTTTGAACCACCGAGATTTCGCCGCTTCGCACAATCTCTAAGGGAAAATATGCTTTTGGATTTGTTTGTCGACATCGTCGGCTCCATTGCGGAGAAACGCTATCCAGCAGTACGCAAAACGATCAGATGGTCCGCCGCTATCTTTCTGAGTGCATTTATGCTCTACGTCGGGTATGCGTTTCTGACAGCCTGAGAAAGGTCCGCGTCGGGTCGGTACCGGTCTGCCACGGCGACCACTGAATGTTCGGCCTGGCAGCCCGCTATGCTGAAACGAACGGCCGGATTCGGACAGAAGCAGGCGTTTCGATAGTCCAGGGCGGCCATACCCTAAAGTTCCAGCGTGAGTTTGTAGATGCAAACCCGGTAGAGCACTCCAGCGAGCCGGTTCAGCCATCAGTAGTCACGAGCTAGCGCACAAAACGGGTTTGATTGCCCGCGCTGCCCATCAGCCGCCCAGTGCCGCATGCCGCCGAGGCCGCGCGCTCACGCCGCTTCGCTGCGGTCGCGACCGGCCGCCTTCGCGCGGTAGAGGGCGGCGTCAGCGCGCGCCATCAGGGCTTCCAGGCGCTCGTCGGGCGCCTGCTGGCTGGCGATGCCGATGCTGACCGTGTAGTCTGGCAAGTCGCCGCCGCGCGCCGCGAGCAGCAATGCCTGGATGCGTAGAGCAGTCGCTTTCGCCCGCTCGGCCGTGGTGCCCGATAGCAGCACGATGAATTCCTCACCGCCGAAGCGCGCCACGTGGTCGATCTCGCGCAGGGCCGAGATGGTCGTGCGCGCCGCGTGCACCAGTACCTGATCGCCGACTGCGTGGCCGTGCTGGTCGTTGATGGCCTTGAAGAAGTCGAGGTCGATGCTGAGCAGGGAGATGGGCTCGCCGTGGCGCTTCATGCGCGCCACCTCGCGCCCGTAGGCGGCGGCGAAACCTCGTCGGTTCAGTACCCCGGTCAGTGGGTCCGTGCCGGAACGGTGCTCCAGCACGACCTGCAGGCGCCGGGTGGCGACGGTCATGAAACCGACCGCCATCATTAGCGTCATGAAGTTGGCAGTCAACAGGAAAATGCCCTGTACCGTGCCGTTGCTGGCGTTGCTCGTGCCAACCGCGCCATTGAGCGCCGCGACCAGCCGCAACAGCAGCACCATCGACTGCACCAGCAACAACGAGCCGAAGAACCAGCTGGCGAAGTGGCGCTCACCATGGCGTACCAGCAGCACCAGTTGCGCCACGTAGAACGACAGCGTCAGCAATGAAAACACCGCGACCCGCAACGCGTAGTTCTGGGTGATCACATACCAGCCGACCAGGCAGGCCATGCCGATCATCCACGTCAGCGCCAACCACCACCAGCTCGGCTTACGGCCATAGAACAGCTGGGTGCCGATCAGCATCAGCCCGGCGGCGCACAGCATGGTGCTATTGGCCACGAACAGCAACAGCCCTTCAGGAATCAGTGGCGCCACGCAGAACAGCACGCCGCTGGCCGTCAGCGACAACATGCCGAGCGCCTGATGGCCCAAACCCCGCACTTCGGCAGGGAAGCTACGGTACGCGGAAAACAACACGACGGTCATCGCGGCCGCCATCATGGTCGACGTAAGAATGACGGTGGCAGGATCGAGCAATATCACAGTGGTAAATCGGGAAAGGTCGTGATCCGCGAGGATACCAGCAACCTCGACCATGCCGTTAGGCCAGTCGCTCTTCCGGTCGTTTCTCCACAACACTGCTGGACTTTGCCCCTGCATCACTGGGAACACTCTGTCTCCCAGCGCGCGCGCTGCAATCCGGAGGTCGGCGGGTCAGTGGCCTCGAATGCAGAGTGCCCACCACTGTCATGCCTGTTCAACGCAACTGAATTGCAATTGCTGATGGTTGCTGTCGCAATCGTCGCCCATCACGTAGAATGCGCCGGTCAACCGTCATTCGCCGCGCATGCCACGCTCCATTCTTCATTGCCTGCTATCGCTGTTACTGCTCATCTCGCAGCAGATGGCGCTGGCGCACGGGCTGTCGCACTGGCATGGCACGCAGCAACACCAAGGTGTGCAGCAGGCGAGTGGCCAATCGGATGCGCCTGCGCTGCAGGAGTTTTGCGCCGAGTGCGCGGCCGACGCCCAGCTCGATGTTGCGCTGCCGCTGCCGCACTACATCGGGCATGCGCCGCATATGGCCGTCGCCAGCCCGCTGGCGCTGGGCGCCGAGCGCGTGCGGGCGCAGCCCATTCACGCGAGCTACCCGCGCGGCCCCCCTCGGGCGAACTGAGTCGATTCGCAGTTATCGATGCACTGCCGTGGCGCCGCCATGGCAGTGCCGTTCGCACCCATTTTGCCCGAGGTTGTCATCATGAATATTCAACGCACGCTGCTTGCCAGCGCCATCCTGCTCGCCTGGAACTTGCCGGCACAGGCCCAATCGTTACGCACCGCCGACACCCAGCAGGTGATCGTCACCGCGTCGCCGTTCCGTAACGGCGAAAACGACCAGATCCTCACCCCGGCAAAAGTACTGGCAGGGGACGAATTGCGCGACAAGGCCGGCAGTTCGCTCGGCGAGACGCTGTCGCAGGAACTCGGCGTATCCGCCTCGGCCTTCGGCGCCGGCGCCTCGCGCCCCATCATTCGCGGCCTCGAAGGTTCGCGTGTGAAAATGCTGGAAAACGGCATGTCCGTGTCCGACGTGTCGGGCCTGTCGAACGACCATGCAGTATCGGCCGAGGGCGCGGTCGCGCGCCAGATCGAGATCCTGCGCGGCCCGGCCGCCTTGCTGTACGGCTCGGGCGCGATCGGCGGCCTGGTCAATATCGTCAACGAGCGCATCCCGACCCGGCTCGAAGCCACGCCGACCGGCCAGCTCGAGACCCGCTACAGCACGGGCGACAACGGCAAGAACGTCTCCGGTACCGCGGATGCCGCCAGCGGCAAGATAGCCCTGCACGTCGATGGCAACTGGCGCGATACCGACGACTACCGCATCCCGGACCGGCGGGTCCTGCAGGATGCCGACTCGGCAATGCGCCGCCTGCCGCACTCCGACACACGCGAAAAGAACCTCGGCGCCGGTGCCTCGTGGGTCGATGAATGGGGTTACGCCGGCGTGTCGGCGTCGCACCTGACCAACCTGTACGGCATTCCGAGCGCCGAGGGGTCGCGCATCGACCAGAAACAGGACCGCTATGACTTCGACAGCATGCTGAAGCAGCCGTTCAGGGGTGTCGAATCGCTGCGCTTCAAGGCCGGCTACACCGACTACGAACACGCCGAGCTGGGGGAGGAGGGGCCCGAGGTGATTTTCAATAACCGCTCGCTGGAAACCCGGCTGGAACTGACGCACGACGCCATTGCCGGCCTGCGCGGCACGATCGGCGCCCAGACCGAGAACACGCACTTCTCGGCCCTCAGCGCTGAAGGCGGGCCGGACACGGTGCCGCTGACCCATTCGAAAACGACGGCCTTGTTCATGGTGGAAGAGGGCGATGCCGGCCCGCTGCGCATGAGCGCCGGCGCACGCTACGAAAACGTCAAGCGCGAGCCGGTGAGCGGCAGGGGGCGTACCTTCGACCTCGGCTCGGGCTCGGTCGGCGCCGCCTGGCCGTTCGTGCCGGGCTACAGCGTCGGCGCGACGCTGTCGTACGCGCAGCGCGCGCCCGCAATCGAAGAGCTGTACTCGGCCGGGCCGCACGATGCGACCGCCACCTTCGACATCGGCAATCCCGACTTCGACAAGGAAACCTCGCGCAACGTCGAACTCACGCTGCAGAAGAACACGGGCCTGGTGCGCTGGAAAACCAACCTGTTCCGCAACAACATCGACAATTACATCTTCGGCCGCATCGGCAGCGACCTGGTCGACGAGGAAGGCAACCCGGGTGACGAACTGCGTACCCGGACTTTCGAGCAGCGCCGTGCCCGCATTCATGGTGCGGAAGCCGAGCTGACCTATAACCAGACCGGCGCCGGCTGGTCGGGCCGGCTGTTTGGCGACACCTCGCGCGGCAAGCTCGCGGATGGCGGCGGCAACCTGCCGCTGCAGCCGGCGGACCGGATCGGCGCCAGCGTCGGCTACCGCGAGGGCGCGTGGCGCGGCGGCCTGTCGCTGGTACATGCGCGGGGGCAAGATCGCCTGGCCGCCAACGAGCAGCAAGATACGCTGGCCTACAACCAGCTTGACGCCAACCTGTCGTACACGCAGCGCGTGCAGGGTCTCGACCTGACGTGGTTTGCACTGGCCAAGAACATCCTGAACGACGATATTCGGCTATCGACCTCGGTACTCAAGGACGTCGCGCCGCTGCCAGGACGGCGTGTCGTGCTGGGCGTCAGGACGGCGTTCTGACGAAGTAATCGTGCAGGGGGCGCCAGGCTGCGTGTGAGGCAGTACAGCCTGGCGTCATCAGCAGTCGTGGGGATCGGTTGAAGTAATTGAATTGCAATAATGCGTTAGAACTTCACAACAAAATCACACATATTGAACACAAAAAGTGACTTTCTGTGAATTTTCGTTGCGGCAATAGTTTCCATATGGATACAATTGCCTCAGCAAATGCGATGCGGCGCAGGCCATGTCGCCGTTTTTGCATTCAACAAACCACTTCAATTTGCACTCCCCAGGAATTTATGAAAACACGTTTCATCGTGGTGGCACTCGCTTTGCCATTCGCCGTCGCATCCGCCTTTGCTCAGGATAATAACGCCGTTCGCATCAGCGGTTTCGGCACCGGCGCCCTCACGTTCTCCGATACCGATCAGGCTGAATTCGCCCGTTCGAACCAGTCGTCCGGCGTCAAGAAGGATCCACGCACCGGCGTCGATTCGAACCTCGGCCTGCAAGCCGATTACACGGTGAACTCCTGGTTGTCGGTCACCGGCCAGGGTCTGGTGCGCAAGGATGGCGAAGACAGCTTCGGCGCTGAACTGTCGTGGGCCTTCGTCAAGGCCAAGCTGTCGGACAACCTGAGCATCCGCGTCGGCCGCATGGCCATGCCGGCCTTCATGATTTCGGAATACCGCAACGTCGGCTACGCCAACACGTTCCTGCGTCCACCGCAGGAACTGTATTCGCAGATGCCGCTCAATAACATCGACGGCGCCGACATCACCTGGCAGCAGCAGTACGGCGACACGACCGTCACGGCGACGGGCGCCTACGGCCGCAGCGACTTCAAGACCTCGGGCGGTCCTACCGCTGAATCGCGCGACCAGTACGCGCTGAACCTGACGGCCGAACATGGCCCGTTCATCGTGCGCGTGGGCCGTAGCGGCACCAAGCTCTCGTCGGAGAGCGCGCAACTGGATGCAGCCGTGATCACGTTCAACAACACCGCTGCCGCGTTCAACGTCCCGCAAGTCGCGGACATGGGCAACCTGCTCAACACCAAGGACCGCAAGTACACGTTCACGTCGGCTGGCCTGTCAATGGACTGGAACAACGTCGTCGTGCTGACCGAATACGCCAAGCGCAAGATGCCGGATTCGTTCCTGGGTTCGTCCAAGTCGTTCTACGTGATGGGCGGCTACCGCTTCGGCAAAGTCCTGCCGTACTACACCCGCGCCAAGGTGATGTCGAAGGGCGTGACCAACACGATCCCTGGCACCTGCCCGGCAGGATCCCCGTTCGTATGCGCACCAACCCTGGCGGCGCTGTCGGGCCTGATGAACACGTTGACCACGGCCATCGATGGCACCAGCCAGACCACCGACAGCATCGGTGTGCGCTGGGACTTCATGACGTCGGCCGCGCTCAAGGTCCAGATCGATCGCATCAAGCCACAAAGCAACGGCCAGTTCATCAACGTCCAGCCTGGCTTCAAGGGGCCAGTGACCGTCGGCGCAGTCGCGATCGACTTCGTGTTCTAAGGAATTTCCAATGAATCAACTGTTCAAAGCAAGCATCACCCTGAGTGTCCTGTTGCTCGCACTGCCAGCCGCTGCCGAAGTCGTCGTCGTCGTCAATGCGAAAGCTGCGGAGTCGTCGCTGACGAAGGACCAGGTGTCCCAGTTCTTCCTGGGTAAATCGACCGCCATGACCCCGGTCGACCAGGCTGAAAGCGCGCCGGCGCGTGCCGAGTTCTACAAGAAAGTCACGGACAAGGATCCGTCGCAGATCAAGGCACTGTGGTCGAAGCTGGTCTTCACCGGCAAGGCCACGATGCCGAAGGAAGTCGGCGACAACGCCGGCGTCAAGAAAGCGGTCGCGGCTGATCCGAAGGCGATCGGTTATATCGACAAGAGCGCGGTCGACGCGTCGGTCAAAGTGGTCTACGCCGGTTCCTGATCAGTTATCGGTACCCCGCCGCGCGTGCGGCGGGTTTTGAATTCAGGAGCAGGCAGCATGAGCATCAAACGCAGGATCTGGGCACTGCCGATCATCTCGGCCATCATCTTTACCCTTGGGGTTGCCGTCAGTGCCGGCATCGCCAACAAGGCGCTCACATCGATCAACACGACCGAAAGCGTGGATTACCCGGCACTCGACATCAGTAAGGAACTGGCAGGTGACATCGAGGCGGTTACCAATGGCTTGCGCGACGCAGTCAGCGAAGGCGACAAGGCGCGCCTGACGCAGGTTGGTGAACAGGCCGACAAATTGCGGGCCAAGCTGGCCAGCTTCGGCAAGATCGACGGGATGGGCCCAACCGGCGCCCGCCTCAGCAAGGAATTCGAACAGTATTACGACCCGGCCGTTTCGGCAGCCAAGATCATGCTCGAGATCGAGCAGGGCGATCCGCAGGCGGTCGTGACGCGCATGCAGTCGACGCTCGCCACCTTGACGACCGACGTCGCCAAGGTCAATGAACAAGCGCAGCAGCAATTCAAGGCTGGCATCACGCGCAGCGAAACCAGCGTGACGAATGTCGTGACGGTCACCATCGTCACCGGCCTGATCGTGATTGCCGTACTGATCGCCGTCTCATGGTTCATGGTACGCACGGTCTGGCAGCAACTGGGCGGCGAACCGGAATATGCGCGCGACATCGCCCGCATGGTCGCCGACGGCAACCTGTCGATGGCGATCCGCATCGAACCGGGCGACAACAGCAGCCTGCTGGCCGCATTGTCCGACATGCGCGATCGCCTGGCCAATATGGTGGCCGGCATCAAGACCTCGGCCGATACCATCGCATCGGCCAGTGGCGATATCGCCAGCGGCAATGCCGACCTGGCCAGCCGTACCGAGTTGCAGGCCGGTCGCCTCGAGAATACGACCCGAGCGATGGAAGCCTTGACCGACACCGTCCGTGCCAACGCCGCCAACGCCAACCAGGCAAAGGACCTGGTGGTCTCGGCCAGCGATATCGCCACGCGTGGCGGCGAGGTGGTGGGTAACGTGGTGCTGACGATGAGCGCCATCAATACGTCGGCCACCAAGATCGTCGAGATCATTTCGGTGATCGATGGTATCGCGTTCCAAACCAACATCCTGGCGCTGAATGCGGCAGTCGAGGCAGCCCGGGCAGGCGAGCAGGGCCGCGGCTTCGCGGTCGTGGCGTCCGAAGTGCGCAACCTGGCGCAGCGCAGCGCCACCGCCGCCAAGGAAATCAAGGAACTGATTGGCGACTCGGTCGCGAAGGTCGACGCCGGCAGCGCACTGGTCGATCAGGCAGGCAGCACGATGGAGCAGATCGTGGCCGCGGTGCGCCGCGTGCAGACGATCATGGGCGACATCAGTGACGCCGGCCAGCGCCAGAGCGAAGGCATCGAGCAGATCGGCCTGGCGATCAGCGACATGGATCAGATGACGCAGCAAAACTCGGCCCTGGTCGAGGAAGCGTCGGCAGCCGCCACTTCGCTGACGGACCAGACCGCGCAGTTATCAGAAGCCCTGGCGGTGTTCAAACTGGACACGTCCACGCCAATGTCGATCAGCGGCGGCCGCCCGGCCCCGTTGGCGCTGGCGCACCACTGACGCTGACAACGCTGGAGACGCTGCCGCTTGCAGCGTCTCTTGCACCTGATTCGTCGCCAGGCGAATACAGTCCCGGTCGTAGCAACAGACCACACCCACATCAATTTGCATGAGTCCCGGCCCGCCTGCGCGATCACGTCGCAGGTCGTCCGGGGCACCCGTCGCCGCTCACCCCTTGATTCTTGTTTTGTGCTGTTTTGGTCAGGCCATTCTTATTTGGTCCGGCCAAAATAGAGATGTGGACTAGCCGCATTGGAACGTTTTATGGCATACTAAAAACGATCCTCCCAACTTCAGCCGACAGGCAGACACGAAACATGAACCACGACGTTCCGCGCACGATCCGCATGCAGCCAGGCGACAATGTTGCCATCGTCGTCAACGATGGCGGCCTGGCCGCCGGCACCGTGCTGCCCGGCGGGCTGGTGCTGCTCGAAGGCGTTCCCCAGGGCCACAAGGTTGCGCTGAGCGACCTGGCCGACGGCGAACCGGTGATCCGCTATGGCGTGACGATCGGCTACGCGAGCGGTCCGATCGCACGTGGCAGCTGGGTATCGGAACGCGTGCTGCGCATGCCGGCGGCACGCTCGCTCGACGACCTGCCGGTGGGCACCCACGCCGTCGCTGCCGGTCCTCTGCTGGACGGGTACACGTTCGAGGGCTACCGCAACAAGGATGGCTCGGTCGGCACCCGCAACCTGCTGGCCATCACCAGCACCGTCCAGTGCGTATCGGGCGTGATCGAGTACGCCGTGCGGCGCATCCGGGACGAACTGCTGCCGCGCTACCCGAACGTCGAAGACGTGGTCTCGCTCGAGCATGTCTATGGTTGCGGGGTGGCGATCGACGCGCCCGGCGCGGATATCCCGATCCGAACTATCCGCAACCTGTCGAAGAACCCGAATTTCGGCGACAACGTGATGGTGGTGAGCCTGGGCTGCGAAAAGCTGCCGCCGGCGCGCCTGTTCCCGGCCGGCTCGATCCCGATCGGCAATGGCGCGCCGTCGGTGGTCACGCTGCAGGACCAGCAGCACGTGGGCTTCATGTCGATGATCGACGCGCTGATGGTCACCGCTGAACGGCACTTGCAGGAACTGAACGCGCGCCGCCGCGAAACCTGCCCCGCGTCCGACCTGGTGGTGGGCGTGCAGTGCGGCGGCAGCGATGCGTTTTCGGGCGTGACGGCCAATCCGGCCGTGGGTTACGCTACCGACCTGCTGGTGCGCGCCGGCGGCACCGTGATGTTTTCCGAAGTGACCGAGGTGCGTGACGGCATCGACCAGCTGACCGCGCGCGCCGCGACGCCTGAAGTAGCGGCGGCCATGGTGCGCGAGATGCAGTGGTACGACGATTACCTGGTGCGCGGCAGCGTCGATCGCAGTGCCAACACCACGCCCGGCAACAAGAAGGGCGGGCTGTCGAACATCGTCGAAAAGGCGATGGGCTCGATCGTCAAGTCGGGCAGCACGGCGATTACCGGCGTGCTCTCGCCGGGCGACAAGCTGACGCAGAAGGGCCTGATCTACGCAGCGACCCCGGCCAGCGACTTCATTTGTGGCACGCTGCAGATGGCGGCCGGGATGAATGTGCACATCTTCACCACCGGGCGCGGCACCCCGTACGGCCTGGCCGCAGTCCCGGTCATCAAGGTTGCTACCCGCACCGAGCTGGCGCGCCGCTGGCATGACCTGATGGACCTGGATGCCGGCACCATCGCCAGCGGCGAAGCGAGCATCGAGGACGTCGGCTGGCAACTGTTCAGGCTGATCCTGGATGTGGCGAGCGGCCGCAAGACCTGGGCCGAACACTGGAAGCTGCACAACTCGCTGGCGCTGTTCAATCCCGCACCTGTGACCTGACCCATGGCCGGGGCTGCAAAGGGCGCAGTGGGCAAACGCATCGTGCTGGCCTGCCTTGCGCTGGGCATGCTCGCGACCATGGCGCCGGCAGCGGCGCAGGCACGCTACGACGCCGACACCACCTATAAGAAGCTGGTGCGCGACTACCCGTTCATCCGGATTGCCAGCGCCGACGCGCCGGCGCCGGTGCAGGTGCGCAAGGACATCGTGTACGCGAAACGGGACGCACTGACCCTGGCACTGGATCTGTACCTGCCGGGGGCGGGCGACGCCCCGGCGCCGCTGGTGGTGCTGGTGCATGGCGGCGGCTGGGCCAGCGGCGAGCGTTCGAACATGGCGCCGCTGGCCGCGCGTTTGGCTGCGCGCGGTTATGCGGCGGCCACCGTCAGTTACCGCTTGTCGGGCCAGGCACGCTATCCGGCAGCAATCGACGACGTCAAGGCAGCGCTGGACTGGCTGCGCGCACAGGCGCCCGGGCTTGGCCTGGACCCCGCGCGCGTCGCCATCGCTGGCGGTTCGGCCGGCGGGCAGATCGCGGCGCTGGTGGGCATGACCCGGCCCGACGCGGTGCGCGCCGTGATCAATATCGACGGCCTGTCCGATTTCACGTCCGAACTGGCGCTGCGCTTTGAAGACGATCCGGCCAAGCGCCCGTCGGCAGCGGGCGCCTGGTTCGGCGGGCGCTATGCCGAGCAGCCGGCACTCTGGCGCGACGCCTCGCCGCTGACTCATGCCGGCAAGGACAGCCCGCCGGTGCAGTTCATCGTCGGCGCCGCGCCGCGCTTTTCGAGCGGGCGCGAAGCGCTGGCGGCTACGCTGGCCAGCCACGGCATCGCGACCGATACGGTGGCGCTGGACGGCGCGGCGCATTCCTTCTGGCTGTTCGACCCCTGGCTGGCGCCGACCGTCGATGCGATGGACCGCTTCCTGGGCAAGACGCTCGGCCCAGTGCCCGCACGCGCGCCGTGGTCGCCGGATCTCGGCAACGGCCGCTACCGCAACCCAATCCTCCACGCCGATTATTCCGACCCCGATGCGATCCGCGTCGGCGAGCGGTACTACATGGTGTCATCGAGCTTTGCCAACGCACCGGGCCTGCCGCTGCTCGCGTCCAGCGACATGGTGAACTGGGAGCTGGTCGGCCACGCGCTGCCACAACTCACGCCACCGGCCACATTCGCCGCGCCCCAGCCAGGCAAGGGCGTATGGGCGCCCAGCCTGCGCCATCACGACGGGCGCTTCTGGATCTTCTATCCTGACCCGGATCACGGCATCTACGTCACCACGGCGACCGAGTTTGCCGGCCCGTGGAGCGCGCCGCACCTGCTGTTGCCGGGCAAGGGCATCATCGATCCGGCGCCGCTGTGGGATGACGATGGCCAGGCCTGGCTGATCCATGCGTGGGCCAAGAGCCGCGCCGGTATCAACAACGTTCTTACGCTGCGCCGCATGGCGCCTGATGGGCGCAGTCTGCTGGACGAAGGCCGGGTGATCATCGATGGCAACCGCCTGCCGGGCTACCGGACCCTGGAAGGGCCCAAGCTGTACAAGCGCAATGGCTGGTATTACGTGTTCGCGCCGGCTGGCGGGGTCGAACACGGCTGGCAATCGGTGTTTCGCTCGCGTCGGATCGAGGGCCCCTACGAAGACCGGATCGTCATGGCGCAGGGCGCAACGAGCATCAACGGCCCGCACCAGGGCGCCTGGGTCACGACGCCGCAGGGCGGGGACTGGTTCTTTCACTTTCAGGACCTGCGCGCCTATGGCCGCGTCGTGCATCTGCAGCCGCTGCGCTGGTTGGAGGACTGGCCGCTGATCGGTGAACCGTCTGCCACGCCGGGCGTGGGGCAGCCGGTGCTCGAGCATATCAAGCCGGTGCCGGGCAAGTTTGCCCGCCGCGAGCCTGCCACGAGCGACGAATTCGACGGCGCTGTGCTGGGCCACCAGTGGCAATGGACCGCCAACCCGCAGCCCAGGTGGTATGCGCTCGACGCCCGTCCCGGCACGCTGCGCCTGTTCGCACAGCCAGCGGCGCCGCTGCGCACGCTGGCGTCGGTGCTGACGCAGAAATTCCCGGCGCCGGCCTTTGGCGTGACGGCCAGTGTCGAACTGCGCGCGGTGCGCGACGGCGATCAGATTGGGCTGGGCGTTCTGGGACTGACCAGCCAGTGGTTCTGGCTGCGCCGGGTCGACGGCAAGCCACGCATGGTCGTCGCGCGCTGCGAGGCGGCCGGGGAGTGCATTGAAACGCTGGGGCCGGCGCTGGCCGGCTACAAGGTACTGCTGCGCGCGCACGTGACGCATGGCGCGCGCGTGGCGTTTTCGTACAGCCAGGATGGGACAGTGTTCACGCCGGTGGGCGAGCCGTTCGATGCTGCGATGGGGCGCTGGGTTGGCGCGCAGGTCGGCCTGTTTGCGACTGGCGCGGCGGGTGCTTGGGCTGACGTTGACTACGTGCGCGTTACGCCTTGACGGCTTGGGCCTCGCAGCAACATACACAGCCCACTCCCGCCACGTCAGGCGGCGCCAGCCGATCTGTGGATGTTTTCTCGCAGATCCTCGACCAGCCGCTTACGGCTGCTTGAAGCATATTCAATGGGCGAGAAAGGCATGGCCGCTGCCGCATAAGCGTCGATCAACTCGTGGGTCGCCTGCGCCAGTTGCGGAGAAAACACCGTTTGACGCCCGTTATCGCTGATTTTTGTGAGTTTTTCTTGAAGCACTTCTTTGTACGCGATGTGCGCCTCCGACATTGCATTGGCAACGCACAAGCCAAACGTCCCGTTCAAAAAATGCTCCCACGCAGCCTCGGTACGCGCGAGCAAGCCATCGTCAATCGGTGTCCCATGGTCATCGAAGCTGTCACGCAAACGCCAGGTTGACAGATTCAGTGTTGCGAGCGCGGTGGCGAAATTGGTTGTGAACTGAGCCTTCAGGCGTCCCTCGGCGTCTTCCGTCGCATCGCATGCGATGGCGTAGCGTGCCCGATCAATCCAGATCAGCTGCGACGGAGGAAAGTAACGACCGGGCGTGGCGCCGGGTGCGGCCATCTCGCCGAACACAAACGAACATAGGTTCCCCGCCCCGGTGACCACATACGATGGCGCGGGAACCAGTCGGTCATGGATCAGAGCATCCAGCTCATCGATACTTATGGCGCCGGCACCTGTCAGCTGCGCCTCGTTCAGGAAATGTCTTTCGAGGTAATGATTTAGTTCTGTCACGTGGTGGTTTCCATTGTTGCTGTCTTGCGTATGTTGAAGCGTAGGGCTGTCTGAAGCGCCCTTCGATGGCGGGAATGATGGTGGGGGCCAGGACGTTTTCGTTTGACAGAAACCCGGCCAACGGGGCTGCGTGACTGGGGCTGATGTAGGTTTCTCAACAGCACATGGACAGTGCTGGCGGCGCTCTTCAAGCGCGTGCTAATTCGCGCTGTACCCGGTCATGCACAAAACCCAGATGAATGCTTTCGCGCTTTCCGTCTGCAATCCATGCCCAGGGTATCGGCATGATTTTGCGCTCCAGCGCCGCGACGAGTGCGCTGGCCTCCTTGCTTGCCCCGCACAGGTAGCACGCTACGGCAAAGTGGTTCAATCCCACAGCGCGGAACCCGTCGCCAGGCTGATTGAGTTTCTCTTCGAGCGTGGCAGGCGTAGCGTTGAGCCAGGCATATAGCGCGGTACTAACGCGGTCGGCATGCGAGGCGTTGCGCAGTTGCCCGACAGTATTTGCTTCCAACGTCAGAGCATGTTCGCAATAAGCCAGGGCCACCAGAAAATGGATCGCACAGCCGCGCTGCGCCCGCTCCGCGCTTTCCTGAGCAAAGCGGAACATCCTCTCGTGGCTGCCGCCCCATTTCTCGGTGGTGACCATGAAATACCGGTAATACGTCGGCCAGTGCATGGGAACGCGTGCGGTGGCCTGGGCAAAGTATTGGTCGATCAGGTCACGATCGCCGCTTCTTCGCACTTCCGCCAGGATCAGCCATGCGAACGGGTCGGCCGTCCCCGCGTCCAGGCTCGCCGCCTTGAGCAGCGACTGCGGGGCGCTGTTGATCAGGTCAAAGAACGGCTCTACGGCCGCTGGGTCGACGTTCTTGCCATAGGCG
>Ga0308158_10000493_pt1 | contig 62564 bp, 76 predicted proteins | sample PhyBR2_FD_201038 | JGI IMG/M metagenome (GOLD analysis project Ga0308158, IMG submission 201038) | Phyllosphere microbial communities from UC Gill Tract Community Farm, Albany, California, United States - DLSLB.R2 | ecosystem: Host-associated > Plants > Phyllosphere > Unclassified | place: USA... | reverse complement strand
GGGACAGTTGTAGAATACTTTCTTCAGCAATCATCAAAGCTTCACCTGAGGTGAAACCTGATCCCAAAGAAGCTGTTTCTTCCATAGAAGTCGCAATGTCAAGCATCTGACGGCGACGTGACAGGTCCTGTACAATTTCCGCATACCCAATAGGGTCGCTGCTGTACTGGGTTAAGCTGTTAGGAGAGAAAAGCTCAGTGATGTAACCAATGCCACCAATAGAGTTGATGAGGTCTTGCCTCTTCAGAGCTCCTGCCAGGTTGATAGGATCGTAAGATTTACCATTTTCCTGCAATGTGATAGCTGCTTCAAAGATGATTTTATTTCGCTCTTCGAAGAAATCACTTGGCTGGATAATGTCATGGAGGTCATCCAGCATTTCAGGGTTGGTAAAAATGGTAGCTAGAACAGCCTGCTCGGCTAGAGCGTCATACTGTTGTTCTGCTGGCATGCTTGATAGTCCTTTTCGTTGGTGCTGTTAAAAGTATAACAGGGGAACCTTTTTCATCTTGAAAAGGGAACCCCTGTTAATAAATAGGCTGGGTTACAGTACTTCGACTACTGTTGCAGGTACTGTGTTACCGTCGCCGTGCTTGTCGCAATACACTAAATTGCCAGTAGCAAAAGCAATACCGCGAACATTGTGACCGCAGTTAAGTTGAGCTGCCGTGATGGGAATATCACGAACTTTCAGCTTATGACCGTGAATTTTGATGGTTTGGTTTGGGTTAGCTGTACGAGTATTGACTGTTTCACCGTTGTCAGTCAAGATACTGTAAGGGTCACGGATTTCCAAAATTGTTGATGCACGAGACTTAGCCATAATGACCAGCCTCCTTTCTGTTAGTCGTTACTCTGGTAGAGAGGCTGGTCTAAAGACTACTTAGTATTCGCCTTCTTCAAATGCCTCACGTTTTGCTTTGAGCTTTGCTTCAATCTGGTCTTTCTTCTTGTAACGGCTTGGTAAAGCCAATACTACCAGCTTTTGGCCCAGTTCGTCTCGACTGACACGCACTTCGCGGCCAATCCATTCGTACTCTGACTTCAAAGCATATAAACTCTCTTGGTTACTTGGGTAGATAACCAAGTTCCTAATTTTTGCCATTCGCTAAACCTATTCTTGTCGATAATCCTTTAACTTCTATAGGATACCAGTTTTTAAGACAAACCATCAAATTGAGAAAATATTATTTTCTGCGAGCAGTGAGGAGGTACTCTCGTGCTTCTAAAGCTGCCTCAACAGCACGACCGGCAGAAGTGATTGCTTGACGGAATTTCTTATCTACAGCATCTCCTGCAGCAAAGACTCCTTTACTGTTCCCGGCAACCTTGTTTGAAATGCCATCTCGGATGATGTACCCTTCCTGGTCAAGAGCTACATTGCTGTTTGCGAGGAATGACGTAGAAGGGTCACGTCCAATAGCAACGAACAAGCCGTCTGTGCTAAGTTCATGAGTTTCGCCTTCAGTGTGATAGGTGACAGAAGTCACAGTACCATCAGTACCATTGACGGATTGAACTGCACTGTGCCAGATAATATTGAAGTTACTATCTTCTTTTTCACTGAGTTCTAATGCTTCACGAGCATCAGGTCCTGTGGCACGGAATGAATCACCACGAACAATCATGGTTACTTTTGAAGCATAACGACGCAAGAACAGAGCATCTTCAACAGCAGTATCCCCGCCACCTACAACAACAACTTCTTTGTCTGTGTAGAAGAATCCGTCACAGGTAGCACAGGTTGAAACACCTTTACCGATGTAGTCCATCTCTCCTGAAACTCCAAGCTGACGGGCAATTGCTCCTGTAGCAAGGATGACAGCTTTAGCCTTATATTCAGTCCCAGCGTTGGTTGTGATTGTATGCCAACCACACATATCTTCACTAAATGTAACTGTCTCTACAAGTTCGGTGACAATATTTGCACCAAAGTTTTCAGCCTGAGTTCGAATGGTATCGATTAGCTCAGTTCCCTCTCCTCGCATGAATCCTGGGAAATTTTCGATTTCAGGGGTCAATAATAAAGCTCCACCTGGCATATCAGTGTTCGAAACAAAATCACCTTCAACAATGAGAGTAGAAAAACCATCGCGTGCAGCATAGATACCGGCAGATAAGCCAGCAACTCCACCGCCGATGATTGCAATATCAAATCTGTTCATGAAATCTTTTGTGGTTTCATCTGAGGAGTTAGGGTCGGTCATAATAGGAGTCTTTCCTTCTTTCTTGGGCTAAAGATATAAGTTGATTGTAGCGGGTTTTATTCCGTAGGACGCGAAAAACGGGAGTGCCTATTCGCACTCCCGTTTTCAGTAACTATTTAGTAGATACTGGCTAAAGCTGGTTCGTACATAGTAATGTAGGTTTTCCAAGCATCTAACTGAGGTTCGTTTCTCTTAGCTCTTGAAAGTATGCTTGACATAGGACTTGGGGCTTTCAATATACCCTTAGGTACATGCCAACCCATCTGTTCCAATGTACGGTCAGATTTTTTGTTGTTGCAAGGCTTGCAAGCAGCTACACAGTTATCATAAGTAGACAGACCACCTAAAGCACGTGGTACTACGTGGTCGATTGTGTCAGCAGGTTTGCCACAGTAAACACAGTTGTAGTTGTCACGGGCAAGAACACCGTGACGTGACCAAGCAGCACCTCTGCTTTTACCTTGTTTTACAACATAATTTAGCAAGACAACGTAAGGGACTTCAATACGGCCCTTTTCAGAATTGTGAAAGCGTCCAGAACCATCCAATGCAGTCGCCTTGTTTTCACGGATCAGCTGCAGAGCACGTCTTGCGGACACAATGGAGAGCGGCTGGTAACTTGCGTTTAATACCAACACAGATTGCATAATGATTTCACCTTCTTATTTTTGTTGTATTGCTGTTAGATTGCGATGGGAGGAGGATTTGAACCTCCGAGGGTATGGACCCTACCAAATGTCAGACATTCAGTTGCATTAATCCGCTCTGCCACCCCACCTTATCAGACAGAATATCGGTAGTAACAACAGTACCATGAATAATTGTATTCCGCAATCTTTGATATTAAATGAAGTTGCCCTCTCTTTCGAGAGGGCAACAACTGTGGAACTGGCGGGAATTGAACCCGCGTCCTGAAACGGCTTTCATCGTACTTCTACACGCTTAGGCATATTACACATTTTATCAAGCTTTCTGCTTTGCATGCCTCAACAGAAATAGAGCTTTAGCTGTCTTATTTTCGGATTTTTCATCAACAGCAAACGAAGAATCCTACACCTCACTTGATGAGGGAACTTACACTAAGGTGAGGTGGCTCAGTTCGTTCCCCGCATTAGGCTGCTAATGCGTATGCATTTTTGTTTGCATTTATGGTTTGCTACATCTGTTTTAAGAGTGTGTATAGCATTACTCTGCGTGCTTCTCCGAGTCTAACCTCTCAGTCGAAACCGATCAGTCCCAGATATTCAGTTATAGTGTTACTATACCACAGTATCGGTGGTAAGTCTAGTTAAGCTGAGCAGATTCATCACGAATGCTTACAGCCTGAGTAAGAAGTTTTGCTTCACTCTTACGGTAGTGGTGGGAGCAGAACATTAGCTGACCGTTATCAAAGTTGACTTGGAAGTAAGCCTGAGCTCCACAAGAATCGCAACGGTCATGGGTGGTCAAGAGGAAATTGTTAGTGGATACTGAAACTTCAGCTTTGGTGGGAGTGGAGTTCACAGTTGATTCAGTAGCGAGGGTGTTTGTCATGATGACTTTCCTTAGGTTTATTGTTACGTTATCACTATACCATTATTGGACTTGACTTAGCAAGTCCTCAATTCCTTTGCGCAAGTTTGTCAGCACTAAGGAATCATTATCTTCGTCAGCTGTTATTCGTTGCTGGACTAAAGATAGGTTGCTGTCAAGACGATTGAGAAAAATTTTAGCTAACTCTTTTTCGTCGTTATTTTCCATGTCCATTGAACGGTTAATCTGTTTTAGAAGGACAGTGAAAGTAGAATTATCGATAGCTGTGGATTGAGCTATGATGTTCGTTTCAGCAGGATGATTAGGAGCGGCGTATCGGATAAGAACGTTCACTTCTGAGGGAGACACAGTTACAAGGATTGTTTCATTGGGCAGGTCAGTGGAAACCAAGTAATGTTTGGCTGGTTCGGAAAATAGGATTTCATTCATTACTTACCTCAACAATCTTTCCCATGTAGGTATTCCTATCGTACCAGGTTTTTGTTTCAATACAATAAGTCAGTGTTGGTAAACACGTGCATGTACTTGTTTATTATACCAGTCTTCAGAAATTTCCTTGGCCTTTTGCAGCGATGAGGCCTGGCCTAAACTTCTTATAGAATCTACATCATCAGACTCTTCATAGAAGACGATACCTCTGGTTTCATCCCAATCGAAGTGGTACTCTTCACCTGAACGATATTTACCAGTACTCAGTTTAATAATTTTTCGACCAGTCGGCGTCTCGATTTCAGTTGGTGCGAACTTCAGTGAAAAACGGACGTGTCGCTGATTAGCTGTTTGGTTCGCTGAAGCTTCCTGTAACTCAGAAAACTCTCTTTTTTGGTCAGCCTTTTCTAAGATTGACAACCAATGTTTTCTTGTGATGGAGTCAGTTGTTTTGTTTATGTGTTCTACTAAGCTACTACGTCCTTCATCGGTGGAGTAATAGTCGGCTTCTGCTTCTTGCAAACTATGGTAGGCGTCCATCTGTTCACTTTGTGTATTTGCAGCTTTGTACACGTTTCTTGCGAGCGACATTTTATCCCGTAGTAACCGCGTGTGAGAAGTTGAACGCACGCCGTGGTAGCGACACTCACGCGGATTCGCAGCTTTACACACAGTTGTTGTCATTTGTCATCTCTAACGAATGTTTCCTTGTATTAGCAGCAATGCATTCAGCAAACGTAAAGGTAGTCTAAGGATAGTAATACCGATAACTTCCCTATGAGTAATGACTTGTTCCAGAAACAGCAGATGCTTCCTTATGTAGATGCAAAATACGATCAGCCTGCAGATTCTCCTGCTGTTACAACCATTATAGCCCCAAAAACTAACGGGTTTGCTCTTGTATCTATCATACTCACTGGAGTGGCATTTTTGGGAGCAATTCTTATTGTTCCATCAGTAGTTGCAATTGCTTTTAGCATTGTTGCTTTGATTGTGTCCATTCGACGTGGAACTTCTAAAGTTCTTCCTTTGATATCACTGATAACTTCTGCAGTACTTTTCGTCACAGGTTTAGTTGTAGCAGCCTTGCTTTTCTCAGCTTACGATTCTGACCATGAAGCCCCAATCCCAGCGAACTATTCAAAAGATTATGTTTCAAATTTAGCGTACAAATATGAGCCAGGCACACAAGTCCCGTGTGATGCAAAGGGGTTGTGTACTTTGGAGATTGACCTGCTGGCAACAACAGATGATTGTTCAGCAGGGGGTACTGCAACGCAGCAAGTATTTAGCTTATCCACAGGCTACGAAGTACCAGCAACAAGTGTGGAGATACCTTCTATGAAAGTGAATGATACCTCCACACTTGTTTTCGAATATCAGTCTGCTGCAAATGACACTTTGAACTTAGTAACAGAACCAGATTTACGCTGCAACTAAATCAGAGCGAAACTCAATCGCTTTAAATACCCAAGCAAAGCAAGTGTCCACAGCGAATGGGTCAGAACAACTATTTGAAAGTAGTTCTACAGCACCTAAAGGTGTTTCTTCTTGATAGACATGCGATAAAATGTCAGCAGTTGTCAGATGGCTCATAGACTGAACTTTGTTAGAGTAAAAGAATGAACATGCTCTATCTAAATCGTATGCTGATGGTAGTCCATTTAGGATGTGGTTCGCTTCTTCTACTGACATATAAGGGATGTTCCAATTGTCGTACTGATTCAAATCAACTTCTCCTCTAAGATGAGCTATCACAGCTTGAAGGTAGGAGTAAAGATTCCTTCCATATTGAAGAGCATTTGTATGTTCATCGACAGCAATCTCCATCAGAGGAAAAGCTATCGATTTGATACGCGTTTCTCGACTTTGCAGTTGGTCCGCAGGCAAAGTGTTCTTGCCAACTAATGTAAGTTTCCGTAAAAACTTCTTGTTCAGGGCGGAAGGAGCAAATGCGATAGCTGTGATTTCGTCCATCAAATCAGGCTCACGAAAAATGACAGGAGATAACCCAGCAGAAATAGACTGTTCATTCAAGAAGAACAGCTCTTTCGCATTTTTAGCCGCAAGTACAATGATGGAATTAGAATCTCTATGCCATTTTGAGGCTATAACGGGTTCTGCCATAAGAAGTTCAGCAATAGCATGTGCTGATTGTGCAGTTTGATATCCGGTAGAGAGTTCTTGATGAGTTACTATATAAATTTTATCTTCGTGTTGGGTCGAAGAGGGTTCCATAGCAAGAGATGGAAAAATAGAATCAATTTGAGAAGTCTACAACATGAGGGTATTATCTTTCTTTGTAAATAGGAGTTTACCTTTTTTGAAGCTTACCATAAAATCGGCTGGATAGCGATACGGAGTTACATACGTGAAAAGCTTTTTGGCTTGTAACCGAGTTGTTTTTTAGCTTTACCTGAACTGTAAGTCCTTTCAAAACCAGTCTGTCGTACTTCGTATTCAGATATTTGACCACTTATCTTGGACAGTTGGAGAGCAACTGCAGTATCAATAGCATAGATTTTCAGAGGCTGAGCCACAATCATTTTGATTGCTTCATACATAATGACAGGGTTAGCGTCAGAAACGTTATATGCCTCTGCTTTTTTATTTTCGACAGACATAGATAAGTTGATGGCTTGGACCACATTATCAATGTGAGTCAAAGAATGCATCACTCGACCACCCTCAGGAAGGATTAGTCGACCTTTCTTGATTCTTTTCAGCAGTTTGGGTAGCAGAGTTGTATCACCTGGTCCATAAATACCATGTGGCCGAATAGAGACAGGAGCCACTGTTCGCTCGGCAGTTTTATTCAACACCAGGTCCTCTGCTAAAGCCTTAGTTCTACTGTATTCGTTGTAGAAAGAATAACTGTTGACAGAAAATTCTTCTTCTCTAACATGGTAAGAAGGTCGGTCTAGTCTGTATATAGAGGAAGAGGAAAGATGTATGAATTTACCTTCAGGATTTAGCTGTAGAGCTCTTTTTGTTCCTTCAAAGTTCACACTCTTAAAAGCGGGGCCTTTACCATCTTCAGTCAAAGCAGCACAGTGTACTACTGTAGAACGTGTAAAATCGGTAGGTAGAGTATCTACTGAAGACAAATCTGTTCGGATAAAATTCAAACCAGGTATTTCAGGGTTTGTACGGCTCATACCAACAACAGGTAAACCTTTTGAAAGCAGGTCTTTTGCAATTGTGCGACCAACAAACCCAGACACTCCAGTTATCACGATAGGTTCAGTCATTTCAAAGCGGTCCTAACCATTTCAGTTAAAGCAAGTCGGTCTAATTTATCAGCTCTTCCAGAAAGTGGGAAGTTATCCAAAACAATCACATCTGAAGGAATTGCATCGCTGTCAACAAATCGAGCCATGTTCTTTGTTAAGTTCTTTTTCAGTTCTTCAGTAGATACACCTGGCAAAGCTGTAGCAGCTAAGATTACCTGGTCATCTCCATAAACGTCAGGAATTCCCACCATTGCAACTTGTTGAACTCCCTCAATGGTAGCTAAACCAGGTTCGTATAACCCAGGGTAGACATTCATATCTCCTCTAATGAACATATCTTTCTTACGCCCCTTGAGGATAATTTCTCCTGATGCTAAGACTTCTCCAAAATCACCAGTGGCTAAAGAACTAAATGCTGCTCGCCCTAAATAGCCTTTGGTTAAGGCCGAGCCTTCTACGAAAAGTTCATCTTCATTCTCCATTACTTTTGTATCTCCCACGGGGAAGCCTACAAAATCTCCTTGAGTAAGATATTCAGATTTTTTACGAGCATCACCAATAGCGATAGGGAGAATCTCCGTCATACCATAGACGCACATGATACGACAATCATTGCCCAATACTGAGTCTATTTCGTTAACAAGAGAAGGCAACACGGGAGCTGCACCTATGCCTACAGTTTTTAGCGTAGATGGTGCTGTAGTAGCTTTGACAATATCCAACCCTTTCAAAATGTCAGCTGGTGTAGCAAACCAAACATCACATTCAGGTAGACAAGTTTCATCCGCTGGAATAATCCATTGACCGCCTTTAGACATAGTGACCAAGCCTAAAGTCATAGGTTCTGCATAAACTTTCGTTCCCTGTCCAATATGCATCTGCTGAGCAAAATCTTCGATATTTGCTGATAAGCTGCCCAACGTATGGACTACTCCTTTAGGTTCGGAGGTCGTTCCAGAAGTAAACACAATGATGGCTTCTTGCTCTTCAGAATGTCGAGCGTATGAGTTTTTTCCTGTTACGCCATTAAGCCAAAGTTTCATGTTTGACCCAGTACCTAAAGCACCAAAGCTGAAGCAGTTCGGTACGGTTTTTGCAAGGTCAGCTATTTGTCGACCTGTCGCTTTGTAGAATAGCTTGTTCCATCGTCCAAGATGGTAAACAACAGGATTAGCCACAGCGTAAGTAGGACCCACCAAATCACAACGATTTTTAAACAACTCATCCGAAGTCTGAGGGTCCACGATTGCTACTGTCATCCCAGCATAAACTAAACCTAATGCCAAAGACAAGCTCTGCAAATTGGGCTTGCAAGCAAAAATGATTCTTTCCCCAGGTACCATCCCATTAGTTTTAGCATGGTATCCAACACTACGCATGTTGGCAAAAAGCTGCATATACGTCAAGTGTTCTTTCCCCATTGACATAGCAATGTTCTGAGGGTTTTGCTCCGCTTGCTTGCTAATGTTTTCTATGAAGTCTGGCATTGTACAACTAACTTCTTGTAGCTCCCAGTGTGACCTTTGTCATTGGAAGTCTGTTCAACAACGACTAAAGGGTTTTCTCTGTTTACTTCAATGAGAATAGAAGCAAATGCTTTAGCTTCAGCAATGGCTAAAGGAAGACCTAAGCACAAATGCACTCCAGCCCCGAACCACAATCCTCGTACATCTTTATCAATTCCACGGAAAGGATCAAAATCGCCATAGCGTTTGCAGGCTTCTACAGTCGAAAGAACCAACCGCTCGCCTTTTCTGATTTTTACACCGTGGAATTCTACATCATTCCGAGCAATTCGAGCTGCAACAGGTGTTGGTACTACAACCCGTAAAGCTTCATCGACTCCAGCAGCCAGATATTCTGGATTATCACTAAGGTAATTCAGGTATCCTGATTTAATAAACAGAGCAGTCATTCTGGGAAGGAAACTGATTATTGTTTCTGTCCCAGTGACCATAAGAGCTTTGACAACAGAGATTGCAGCTTCTTCGTCATAACCTTCTACTTTCATGAGACCAGGGATACTGGTATCATCGGTCGAATTACGGTACGTTTCACGAGCTAGTTCTTCAACGAAAAGCAACTTTGCTCTGGCGATTTCAGCTTGTTTAGGAGACAATGACTTCCTGGTTACAGTAATACCTTCGGTAACGGAGCGAAGTGTATTTACGGCAATTTCGAAGTTTGCTTCAGACAATCTGTTTTGAGGTAAACCTATGATTTCCCACAAAGAACGGTAAGCGAAGTTGGCTACTTCTTTCACAATATCAACTTCTTCACCAGCCAAAAGTCTGGTTTTCAAGTCATTATCATGATTCTCTAATACTCGGTCAACAATTTCAGGGCAAATCTTGTTTGAAAAAGCTGGAGCCAAATTTCGTTTTAGCTGTAAGTGAAGTTCACCATCCATGTTAACTAGACCAGTTTCACCAATCACAGGATTCCAAAGGCTTGAAGAAGCACCTTTGCCGATTTTGGTAAAATTTGCTTTATCCATGAAAATCTCACGAATGAGCGCTGCGTCTGAAACAATTGTGCCAACTGCAGGCAGTCGCTTTAGACGCCATCTTTCTCCCACAAATTTAAGAAGGCGTGACCCAGCTGGGTGGACTGCTTTCAGTAAAACAGCATCTTCCACTGTTGCTTGTCGGGCAAGTTCAGGATCGATCATCGAATATCTACAACCTCAGGTCTGTAAGAATGGTTTGCGTACCATTTCATTGTATTCACTATACCCCATTCAGCAATACGCCGTGCAGAAACCTCAACATGGACATCCTTGAGATATCCGTACTCTGATGTAATTCTTCGAACAGCATTAGCTAACATGTGGTCTTCGTGAACATCTTCAATTTTAGTTCGAGGAAAGCCCCCAGAATTTATGTATAGTTCGGATTCAATAGCCATGTTACAACCTGCGGTCATCACATATGAGCCTTTGAACTCTTCACCTTGATTCAAAGGTCTAAATTTTCCAAATGAAGCAGCAAGAGGAACAAGCAAATCAAAAGTTTTAGCTTTGATTTTTGTAATGTTTGTATCATCTGTCCGTGCTGTAATGCGACCCGAAATCATCTTGATAGAAGATGATTCGAAATGATTTTTTATCGCTCTAATCCAAGTCTCAGAGGGGAGACAATCAGCATCGGTACGAGCTACATGAGTCGCTCCTCGTAAAATAGCTGTTCGAATAGCTGTGTCAGCAGCGGCACCTGTACCTTTTTGATATTCGGGGACAATAACCCAGTCCAAATGGTTATTATCGATGAAACTTCGCAGCAGCTCTACTGTAGAGTCAGAGGAGTTGTTATCGCAAAAGACAACTTTGAAGTCATCGGATTGATTTAGTTTGATAAGCCTGTTCAACAAAGAAGAAATTGTTTTTTCCTCGTTGAAAACGGGAACGGCTACCCATAAGTTCATAATTCAAAAATTCCTAATCCGGTAGAAATACCTCCACCAAGTCCAACAAAAGCAAATAACTCACCAGGTTTTACTCTTCCTGAATTAATTACTGTTTCAAGCTGTAAAGGCAAGGAGTTGGAGGCTAAATTGCCGTATTCTTTGATGGTAGCTACAGCTTTATTTGTTGGTATGTTGAGTTCTTTTAAGAGCATTTCATTATAGATGGAAGATACTTGATGCATGCCAACAGCAGCAAAATCATTCCAGTTCAGTTTGCGTTCTGAAATTTTCTGGAAGAGCATGTCACAGCCAACTGATTTGAAAGCATTGTAAAGAGCATGACCGTCCATATTGAAGTATGTAGCATCTTCATCACGAGGGAATCGGGACCCACCTGTACCGAGAATACCTACATCCCACATCTGAGAATTAGCATCCATGTCTACACTGATAATGCCTCTATGTTTTCCCGTGGTATCAGCTTGCAGAACAACAGCTCCACCGCTGTCTGACATTGAAAAGCCGGCAAAGGATTTTGTGAATTCTTCACGATTGCGGCAGTTCCATCGCATTGAAACGCTTGGTGTTTCACCGGTAACGACCAAAACAGTTTTATAGGTGCCGGAAGTAATGAACAGGTTAGCGACTTGCATACCATTCAAAAAAGAATTGCAAGCATTTTTGATGTCGAAGACTGGGCTGGTTGTTCCCAGATTGTGAGCAATGATATGAGATGTAGCAGGTTCGATCAAATCTTGTGATGCTGAAGCAAAAATCAGCATGTCAATTTCATCAGGAGATACTCCAGCTTGACGCATAGCCTTCTTAGCAGCCTCTGAAGCCAAGTCTGAGGCGTTTTCACCATCTGCACGGTGAAACACCTGCTGCACCCCTGTCAACCTCTTGATGGACCGTACAGGGAGTTTTGCTTTGCTTTCAGAACTGTCAATAATTCGCTTCTCAATTTCATCCATAGAAATAGGAGCAGACGGAAAATGCGTTGCGGCAGCTAATATACGAGTAGTTATCACCTCGCAATCATAGCATAAGCTGCCGCAACGCATTTTTATAGAAGATTAGACGAGCATGGAAGATACAGTTGCTCTGAATTTGTTTTCAGCTTTAGAGCGTTTTAACCAAGATGTCGCAAATTTGACTCTTTCATCTTCTGATGCAGAAGATTTGATAGTTTTACGAGTAGGTGCATCGTAAATTTCCATAGAACCAATTAGGGAAGGACCCATAGGAGTATCAATCAGCTGCTTTACAAAGTCTTGTTTTACTTCTGGGTATGAAGCTATAACTTTTGCTCTACGTTCATTGTAGTCAGCATCTGCAGCTACATAGTCGGCGTATGCTGACTTGTAGTTATCATTGGAAGCTTCCTCACCAACAATGCCAGTGCTGTTGGTGTGCAGCTCCTCGACGCTCAAGCGATCTAAGTTCTTTTGAGTAGAGCTGTCAGGGTTGAGAACTTCTTTTTTGATTGTAGAATCGTAGTAGAAGTGGTTAGCTCCATTAGAGCCAAATGGGCAGTCTTCAATAGTCGCTTCACAAACCCCACTTGTGTTGTCAGGGCGAGTATGTTTCTTGTATACGGTCATGCATCATATCTAACAACTATTTCTGTCGTTTGTACGCTGCGTAGAAAGCCCGAACTACGTCAGGAAGCATTCGTTCTTTGAAGTATGGACCTTCAATCAGGTTCAACATTTCACCTTCAATTGAATCCTGAGCTTTTTCTAATCGCACCTTCATCATGAGGTATTGACCCAGTTCAAGCATAGCTTGACGGTCATTCATGCGAACCTGTTGTTGAAGTTGATAGACTACTTTGTCAATAGTATTTGCTTCATGGAGTAAATTTTGATATTTCTGATAACTATGTGGGGTAAGGAACATGTTCCAATTCAGAGCCGCATATCTTTTGAAGTATCGAGTACCCATTTCGTAATATGCGTCAATAGTTCTGGTTTGGACCTCATTGACAGTCATCATCTGGCCCATTTGATTTAACGTATGAGCGGTTTTATTGCGAACAATTTGGCTGGCTCGGGATCGGATAAGAGCATCCTTCACATAGAAACCAAGCATCACCATTCGAGCTTCACGAATGAAATCTTCCACACTGCACCTATCAAATACGGGAGAGCTTTACGGGCTCTCGTAACATAGAATCAATAACCATACCATTATCAGTTTTTGTGTACACTACTCGGAACCCAAATTTCTGGTAAAACAAAATAAGCTGGTTCTTAGGTGTTCCAAAAACATCATCTGGTTGAAGTTTTATCATCAATTCATTTAGATCGGCATAGCCGACAATTGCCTCCATGACACTACGACCTATACCTTGCCTTCTTTGAGAAGCAGGTACCACTAAAACGTCCAGGTCAAGAGTATCGCCTGAGGTCTTAACAAGAAGTTGAAGACCTGGGTAAGTAGACTGAAGCTGGTCGATAAGCTGAACAACCGTTGAATCATGCATACTTCACCTTACCACCTTTCGCATTCGTTGTGTGTGAACGACTAAACCTCAAAGTATAACTATCCACATGGATTAGGTATGCATTCAAAAAGATGATAAACTACAGCTATGACAGTCGTGAACTCTTACGGTATTCTCTTGTACAGAGAAGGCAAACGTAAAAAGAAAAGCAGGAAGCAGCTTGAAGTCTTCCTTATTAAACCCAACGGTCCCCATTTTTGGAGTAACCAAAAAATGGCAGATGTTTGGGGTATCCCTAAAGGTCGAATGGAAACTCATGAAGAACCCATGGAAGTAGCTCATAGAGAATTCTACGAAGAAGTAGGAGTGCGAGCTCCTGTAGATTTGAAGTACTACCAGCTGAATCCTTTGGTCACCTTCCGAGGTAAAGTTATTACAATTTTTGCAGCAGATGCGTCTGGTCGAAAAATTGAATGGGCAGGCTCGAACACTCAAAGCCGCGAATGGCCAGTAGGCACAGGTAGGGTTATCACTTATAGTGAAACCGTCGCTGGCGGTTGGTTCCCTGTAGAAGAAGCTTTACGGAAAATTGGAGTAGGTCAGAGGGCAATCCTGCAAGACCTTCTCAATAGCCAAAAAGAAAAATAAACTAAGGAAGCCCTCCACTATTGTTAGTGGAGGGCTTCCTTAGTTTAGAAGACTCAGTGTTCAATTGCTGGTGTTGCGTGGTCAGCGTGAATCTTTTTCACTTCTGGCTTGTGAGGAACGTCAGAGGTGTGGTTGTTGATAGCTTGAGAAGCTACGTTACCTGTAACGATGGTGTCACGAACCTGGCTGAACAAATCAGTCATACCGCTTGGGCTACCTGGAAGCAAGATGCTGTTAGTGCCATTCTCACCCATCTGAGCAAGAGTATCAAGGTACTGTGTGAACAAGATGACCTGGATAATGCTGTCCGCGTCAATGTTCTTTTCTTTCAGCTCGTCAAGAGAGCCGGCAAAACCTTCGATGATGGCTTTACGCTGGTCTGCGATACCAACACCCTGAAGACGCTGGCTTTCTGCACGAGCCTGAGCATCTGTAATGGTGCGGATTTTCTCAGCCTCAGCCAATTCCTGGGTGGCAACACGCTTACGCTGGGCAGCGTTGATATCGTTCATTGCAATCTTGACATTTTCAGCAGGATTTACGTCCGCTACCAGAGTCTTGACAATGTTGTAACCAAATTCGCTCATCTCGTTACCAATTGTGGTAGAGACGTTCTCAGCAATGTCATCTTTACGCTCGAACACGTCATCAAGATTCATTGTTGGTACGTTTGCACGGATTGTGTCGAACACGTAGCTGGTGATCTGACGCTGGTGGTTAGAAAGCTTGTAGTGTGAGTCATACACACGCTCAGGATTTACCTGGTACTGAACAGCAACAACAACGTTAACAAACACGTTGTCTTTAGTTTTTGTTTCAACCTGGATGTCAAGCTGCTGAATTCTTAAGTCAGATGTTCCTGCTTTGCGGTCAATAACAGGAATCTTGACGTGTAATCCAGGGTTTGAGATTCTGTGGAACTTACCGAATCTCTCGATGATTACGTTAGACTGCTGTCTCACGCTGAAGAAAATAGAAGGAACGATTGCTGCTAACAGAGCTAATGCTCCAACAGCCACTGCGATGGTTACCAAGATAAATGCACCTCTTTGTTGTTAGTTGTTGGTTAATTGATTACTTGTTTAACCTTAGCTCAAAAGAAGGTGGTACCTCATTTTTTAGGATTATAGATTTCGTAGTTGTCGAACGCGACTGTGGATGAAAGTGTCAGATGTCTCTTTTAGACTTTTCTCTTTCTCCATGTAGTTATCGTTTCGAGTGGCTAACAAGAGAATATGACCTAACTCTTCATCTTGAAGTGTTAGGTAAATCGGGGCATTTATTCTCTGAAGCTCAGGGTGTCGAGGAATTGGCTGCAGGCCAACCAAACTATACCCGTCCAGGTTAGAAGGAGAGACAAATGAAGTGTATAGTGTAACGGCCACAAAATCTAAGCCTACTAGATTAGGAAGAGCACTTTGCCAGTCAGTGTCTGGGTCTTCCGACATGTCTGCAAAGCTACGGAGAATTATTGAAAGATCAGCTATGTTGTTTGTTTCTTCTAAAACAAGTACATGGTCACCTTTGTGGATAAGTTGGTCACTCACCGAACAGCTCCTTTGTCGCTTCTTGTAAATATTGTTGACTTTGAGCTTTCGTTAAAATGTAGTTCTCAATAATTTCTGTCACCGAGGCTTCCCCTACATGCTTATGAGCCACAAAGAGGGGGAAACAGTAGTCTGAAGGGTCTAAGTTTCCATCATCAGAATCAGGGGTAAGCCACTTTACCATAGCTAAACCAATGTAGCTTTGAGGTGTAATATGGTCTCGGTACGCAGCGATAAAGCTCACCTTGTCTGCATCCTGAAAACTTAACTGGATTCTATTAGACAAATCTGTAGTTAGTTCCATGTCTTCACTCAAATCAAACAACATGGTGACTAATTGCACGTTCATAACGTTGACATTAGTCACTTCTTCTTCAACGATTTTGTATGGACCAATTTTAGTGATCGACATTATCACCCTCGGATTCTACGTTATCCTTTACAACTGCTTTGACTTGAACTTTTTCTCCTTCTGCTACTAATGTGGCAGCAACAGGAAATTCAGTCCCAGTTTTTTCATTGAGAATGCTACAAGTCAACGTGTGAGTAGAGTCTGCTGCCATGTTGATAACGGTCGATCCACAGTTAACGGAGACTTCAAAGTTAGTCGTCTTCTCTAAAGAGGCTTGAATCGATTGTTCAACTTCGGGTAAAGAGACTTGTACTGCTGGCGGGGCAGCAACAGGCATAGCAGCAATAGCTGCTCCTGCCAGAATCGACCAAAGCTCATTCAAAATTATCTCCTGTAATACGTAACATTGAGGCTATCGGCCGTTACTGTTGGTTAGTCGTTTCGTCTGAGTCGCTCTCGGTTTCAAGAGCAACTAAGTGGTATTCGACTGTATCAGGAATCGTTGGCAGGCTCACCCAAGTCCAGGCATGCAGCCACCAGCTTCTGTTAGCCGCATATTGAGAAGCAATCCAGAAGTCAGCAGCTAAAAGGATTCGGATATTCCACCTTCCTCGAAGAGTAAGTTTTTCTTTCTCCTCGGCAGAGAACTTCTGAAAATCTCCAATTTCAGGGGCTACATCAGTGTAATCTCTGACGTAAACATTGGGTTCAGCATCCTCTACGGTAAGAGGAACTCGAAGCCAAGTTCCTTCTTCAAGACCAAAGGTTTTGGCAAGATTCAAGGCCGATTCGTTGTCACTTGCTCGGATAAGATATTCAGGTGCGTTAGTTGTAGTCATAATATTATCTATCGTATCTGGTTAAAGAAAAAAAGTGCCTTTTATCAGCTTTTGCTGACTCAAAGCACTGAGATGGATCAGATTATTCAGTGAATATATAATCAGTGAAGATATTTTTCAAAGCTACCAAAATGGGTAGCGAAAGATGTGGCTGTTCTTGCAAGGCTTGTAGATTCTTTTTTACATTACTGGAATTGGGACACAGGACAGGAATTGTTCCGACCAAAGAGATGCTCTTTCTTAGCTCATCAGTCATTCTGTGTACAGTAAGTAAATCTAATGAGTTTCGGTTAAGAATAACGCCTGTCGTGTCTGAGTTTAAGCCTAACCCTCCTGCACCCAATGGTTGAACAAATTCTTCTATCTGGTCCATTACAATGGATATTGATTGAGCGTCAGGATTGCTTACGCACAATACCATGTCGGATTCCTGCAAGGACAGAAGGGTGTACGGATTGTGTGCAGAGAAATCTTCAGTGTCAATAAGTACAACATCATAGTTCTCACTAAGACTGCTAAGAAGTTCATTGAGCTTGTTTCGTTCATGGTCAACTCTTGGTAAACTATCACCGAAAAGAATAAAGCAATCAAAACCTTGTTCAGTTACAAGTTTGTGGTTATTGATGTAATCGGAATTGTATTGTTCTGAGTCAGATAAGCTGACAAAATCAAACTCTAAAGTATCTGTGGTGTTATACAAATCTGGATGATGCGTGTTCAAATCCAGCACAGCTACTTTTATGACTCCGTTCGAGGCATGATTTAGTGTTGCAGCCAAAGTGGTTACAGCTGTTGTTGTACCTGCATATTTGGTAGCTGACGTGACAGCAACCACTCTGAAACTGTTTGCAGAGTGAGTCAAGGTTTCAGGATGTATATAATGAGGAGGGGTTCCTTCATCTACTACTTCGATATAGTCGTCATCTGTTAAATTAGACGCTAATGATGTATAAAGAACTGACATTGCAATTACCTCCCCTATGGTTTCTTACAATGGAGTATCGTACATTATGTATTTTTTTGACGTAAATTTATCAAAACAAACGCAGAGGCTAATAAACTTGCACACCCGGAGAAGAGCATAGCCGTTTGTAAGCCTTCTAACCAGAACATCTGCAAATCGCCGGCAGCAGGACCAGCTAAGTTATTCACAGTCGAAATAGCTTTTTGTGAATACTCTTGGTAGCCATTTATTTCTGCCAAAGAGGAATAACGAAATGCCACAATGCTTCCAAGTATCGCTATGCCTAAAGTGCTTCCTAATTCTCTTGTTGCATCATTCACGGCCGAAGCCATTCCTGAGTCTTTTTTCTCAACAGAGCTAAGAATCAGGTTAGTGGCAGGAATCGAGGATATGACTACTCCTCCAATAATGATGACAGCTGATATCCAAATAAGAAGGTAACTACGATCATCTGACCATAAAGCTCCTAAGAAAAATCCAATGGATAAAGCTACTGTTCCAATAGCCAAAACTTTCACTTCACCTATCATTGCTATGATTTTAGGTACAGCTATAGCAACTACTAATACTGGTATTAGGATAGGGAAGGTCCGTAGAGCCGCCTCTAATGGTGAATATCCTAAGATGTCTTGGAACAGCTGACTCATCATAAACAAAATACCGTTTACCGCAAAGAATGCCAAAGTTATTACAACAACGGCAATTGTAAATGTCTTGTTCTTGAAAAGTCTGATGTTTAAAATAGGGTTTCGGGATTTTCTTTCCCAGTAAACAAATCCCGATCCTGAAACTACGGTAATAACGAAGAATAAACTAATAAGAAGAGACGGTAATGTTGGGTTAGCCAGTTGCAAGATTGCATAGGTAAATGAAGACAAACACGTGAATGAAAGTACAGCTCCTATCACATCAAAGTTTGCATAGCTTGCATTTTTGGACTCAGGAGCAAACAAGCTATTACCTAACAATGCTATAACAGCGATAGCTAAACATAGTAAGAATATGGAACTCCAGGAGAATCTGCTCAGCATGATTCCACTCAAAAGAGTCCCCAATAGGACTCCTACACCAGAAACAGCACTCCATATGGTTATAGCTAATGGTCGCTGTGAGATGGGGAAAGTGGTATTTAAGATCGAAAGAGTCGCAGGCATTGACAGGGCTCCACCAATGCCCATGACAATTCTGACTAAAATTAGCTCAAATGAAGTGTCTGCGATAAATGCAGCATACAGACAAGCTACAGAGAAAATGGTCAAACCAGCCTGGAGAGCCTTCTTTCTTCCGTATTTATCCCCCAACGCTCCAGAAGCAAATAAAAGCCCAGTAAAAACTAAAGGGTAAGCAGCAATTATCCAATTCAGCTCTACTGTAGTGGATTGTAAATCCTGACCAATTGTAGGTAATGCTAATGTCAGCACGCTATTAGCAAGCATGATGACGAGAAGGCTCAGGCACAGAAAGCCGAGTATCAACCACCTTCGATGAAATACAGAGAGGCTGATGCCTTCAGCTAAAGCCTCAGCCTCTCTTGTGGTTTTGTTGTTCTCCATCTTCAAATTGTACAGGACTTCCAATACCGACAGGAATAAACCTCTATTCTCCGCTGGTATTGGATAAAGCTGGTTGATTAGATGCTGGGAAGTCGACTGAATTTATGATAAGCTCATCACATGAGTCTTTCACCTTCTAACACACAATTCCCAAATATCTCTTGGATTGATGTCGAAACAACAGGCATTAAAGTCGAAGACGGTAATAAATTACTTGAAGTGGCTTGTTTAGTAACAGACACTAACCTAAACATTCTTGATGAGGTAGGTTACACTGCTGTTATTGCATACAGCCCAGAAGAAGTCTCCAAAATGTACAAAGCCACAGTGCCTTTTGTTCAGGACATGCATACCCAAACAAACCTCTGGGGTAGGATTTCTACACAAGGAAAGCCTGTATCACAGGTCGATACTGAGCTGCAAGAGTACCTCGCCCAGTTCACCAAACCGCAGGAGTCCCACTTGGGCGGTAACTCAATTACCCTGGACCGGAACTTCTTGGAAGCTTTTCTTCCAGAATCTTTCAATCACATCCGTTACCAGAGTGTTGACGTGAGTTCCATTGCGGCTGTCGCAAATTGGTGGTATGGCGAGAAGTTTACAAAGCAGTACACTCATAGTGCTTTGGCTGATATCAAAGAAAGTATTGCTGAACTGCAGTACCTTCGTGGTAAAGTTTTCAAATAAAGTGTCCATAGCGGGCAGGATTGGTTGAATAAATCATTCTGCCCGCTATTTTTATGCCGTGAAGACGTGTCAATCGTTAGAGATACCACTACAATTGCTCCTGAATACCGATAATTCAAGGAGTAAGATTTGTCCTAACTCTAAGGGTCCTTCACGTAATGAATATCAAAAAGAAACTACTCGTCCCGAGTATAGCTCTGTTAGCAGGTACTCTCCTGCTTACTGGCTGTGTTCAAAAGGATGATAATACAACTAACCCAACCTCAAAACCAACTTCTTCAAGCACGCCTAACCCTACAGCTACACCGCTGCCTGAAGAAGCTAACGACCCTAAGCCTATTGTAAATGACGGGTCTGCAGATTCTGAACTGGCATTTGCTCAAAAGCTTTTTCCTGATGCTAAAGCTACAGACCACTTCTCTAAAGAAGACGTTCAATTAGCTCTGTCAACAGCAACAACTTACATGGCTATTGGTACTTCAAGTGCTTACTACTCAAGTGGTCAGTTCGAAAAAGATGGCTACCCTTTGAAGCGTCTCCAGGATGACTTCAGAAACTATTTCCTGTACACTTCATGGCAGGAATTCGAAAACAGTCTTGAAGATAAATCTTCGATTTCTACTCAGCCGGATGGAACAGAAATCCCTCAATACATTGCTACCATGAAAGGTATGACCTGGTTTACAATGCTCAATGGAGGAGCTCAATCTGATTTTATCCCAGCTGAATGTTATGAAAACTTAGACCAAAATGCATGTGTTGAAGGTATTCCAGAATACGGAAACTTAAACGTTTCCGAAACAACCGATGGACAAAGCCTTGTTATTGCTCAGGATGTTACTTTCAACCAAATTTTCCTTAATGGAGGTCAAAAAGGAACACAGCCTACTACTTTCCATTACAACTTACAGCTTGTAAAAAACGACCCTAAAGCTATTGATTACGAACGTGGAGTTCCTACTTATGTAATCAAAGAATACAGCAATAGTTCTGACTGGAAGGCATGGTCAGCTTCATGATTAAAAAATTCCTAATTGGGGCATTGTCCATTTCGCTCATTGCCAGCACTTTGACAATCATCAATATTAATCAAGCTACGCCAGCTAAAGCAGCGGGTACCCCAACATTCTCTGCTGGAGCTTTCGCTCCAATCAACGTAGGAGGTGGGGGAACCTCTACCGGTGGAAACCTGGGAGGCGGCTCTGGCGGTCCTTCAAGTGGGGGCGGGTACTCGATTCCAGCTGGACAATTCAACACCACTTTAACCTGTGACATTGCTCGTCAGGTTTATCGTGATGGTGTGAGCTGTACTGAAAGAGCCCCTTTCTACGCATCAGATAACTTGAACTCAGGTGGAATGAACATCACCTGTGCTCCAAGGAACGGAGCCAGTGCCTACGCTATTGTTGTACGTTACCAAACTTGGAGGAACGACGGCAACGTTACAGGTAATGGCGTTGCGACAAAATCTTGGCCTATCGGCTACACTTGTCAGTACCCATCAGTAGCTTCCAGAGCTCCTATCGTTATCAGCAAATCACGATGCTTCTACGATTTTGCGGGACAGTACTTCTACTCTGCAAGTAAATCTGCTGTTCAATCTGGTGGAACTAAGTTGGGTAACCGTAATCCTAACCACGAAGGTGGCGACCCAGCAGGTGGAGCTAACTGTAATACCAGCTCTAACAGCATCAACTACAATGCAAGTGCAGGCGATTACGGCTATTACCGTATTGAAGCTTCTTTGAAGTATAGAGACAAAACAGTTTGGGGTTACCAGTCCTGGACAAATGACCCTAAAACTTGGGTGACCTGGAGCGGTGTCGGCTCAGCGAATGACCGTAAATACTACGCTTACAGCTGTTCAGTCGGTACTTCTAATTCATTCGCTGGACCAGCTGGCTCAGCAGGAGCATTGCCAACAGTAGAATTGGATGTTTCCAAATGTTCACAAAGCCAGTGGCAGTGTACTCCTCAGGGACAGTTGAACATCAACAACACTCATAACCCAGTTCAGTTGATGCGTGATGGAAACAGCGTTCCATTCACAGCTCCAAACATGCTCATTCATGGTAACGGTGTTCGTGGTTACAGCGGACAGTCTTCTGTTGCAGATTCAGATACGCAGTACAAGATTACAATTCCTACCTCAGGGGTAAGTCCAACGAACACTGGAGACCCTAACTCAGCCAGACAGTACTACAAATTGTTCAAAGCTAACGGAACTACAGCTGAAACATTTGGTACCTGGCGTACAGGTGCGAACAGCAACAGAGATAAAGTCTTGAACTTCTACTGGTCTTCAAACAATGGTGAAAGCTGGAGTGCGATTCGTTCAACCAAGTTCAACGCTCAGTTCTTGATTCCAAGAGCAGGAACTGTCGGCGGCGGTTCTACCATGGTTTGGGTAAGAGGAACAGGAAACTGTGTAGACCTTACCTCGAACAAAGCAACAATCGTTCGTTCAGCTAACAGCTAAGAACATATAGAAAAGGCCCCAACCAATTGGTTGGGGCCTTTTCTATATGCTTACATTACTTCTGAACTTTGTTATCAAAGGAATTCTGGTAGCCATTGAAAATCCAAGAAGAACCTTCTTTTTGAACAGCGTACATGAAGTTCATTGTACCAGTAACAGTACTAGTTCCAGATTCATCTGCTAATTTAGGAAGAGTCCCAATAACGTTTTCTTTTGTATATCCATTAGCTAAATAAGCTTTCATAATTTCTGAATTTTTAGCTGTGTAGTTGGTAGAGTAGTTACCTTCAACAATAATAGACTTACCTGAATCAAATTGCTGGGCTGAAATAGATGTAAAGTTGATGTCAGAAGAAGCTACACGAGGACCGCCATCACGAACATAAGGGAAATTGATAGTACCTTTAGCGTTGTTATTGATGAAAACTGGTGTTCCATCTTGGATAAGCCCGTCTTGGAACTGAGGAATCATGTACTTCGAAGCGTTATCATTCAACCATTGGTTGTATCCTGCAGCTCCAGTATCCAGAGCGTTCGAATCGATACCTTCAGAACCTACGAAGTTAGCTACATACTGCTGAGCTCCAAGAACATCAGCTTCGCTCCAGCCCTGTTGCTGAACACTCCCGTCAACAATTGCAGGGTCAACCTGTTTATTGAGAGGGTCATTAGGGTCCAACTGAACAGGCTGGTATGAACCGTACTGGTCAGTAATTACAACAGCCTGACCATCTTTGGTCATACCGATTACTTCTCCCAAGTCACCTTCAGGAGTTGGTGCTGCTGTTGGCTCAGCAGAAGAGGTAGCTGTTGGAGAAGGAGTGGTAGGTGCGTTATCCTTTACGCTACCGCAGCCAGAAGCTCCGAAAGCTAAGACTCCGATGATACCTGCAGCAGCAATCTTTTTAGCCATTTTGGAACGCACTGCTTCGGTCAAGTTAGACCAAGCATGGAACTTAGAACCTGTAACGTTTTCCATACGCATTTTCTTCAAACGGTTCAGCTGAATTTTGCGGTCGTGGTCATTATATTTAGGGCTGAACTCTGCACTAAAACGCTTTTTGTCAAGAAGAGATTTTACTTCTTCCTGTGTTGGAGCTTCATGGTTACGTCCCTCTTTACCAAGCTCGGTCAATGTCTCACTGATGAGTTTAGGATCGGCTTTGGTTTCGACTTCTGCTTCTTTTGAAGAGAACTTGCTCATCGTGTGGTGGAAGAGACAACGCTCACCTTCACCTTTTTTGTTGCACATGGATAACCATCTTCTTTCTTGTTTGAGGAGTCATACGAGTAGTTATAGAATATATCTATCGTCTAGCCCCTCAAAAAAGACATTAAAGTTGTTCTGGAACCAAAAAAGATGTCTTTTTTGTTGTCTTTTTCAGATTCTGTTTTGGAATGATAACGACAACTGATGTTTCATCTTCTTTTTTGAAAGTGATACCTTCAAAATGCGTAACTTGGCGGTTCAAAGAGACTTTGTTAATCAGCTTTTTAGTTTCGTTACCTACAACATCATTTTTGCTTCCTGTTATCTCTATGACCAAAGGCTCAAGTTCAATCTTGACTTTGATTTCAAAGCTTGCAGGAATGTCATGCGTGAAGGTTAGCATAACGTGAGTGTCATCTTCATCTACTGTAATTTTGCTATTCTTGACAGTAGTGGTAGATGTTTCGAACATAGGAGAATTTTCAAAATCTTTGAAAGGGTAATCTCCATGGGTGGGCATAAAGCCTGAAAACAAATTCATGTGAACTCCTAAACGTTTTGATTGTACTTATTATAGCAGGTTAACCCCAACGAGAAGTTAAGGGCAGGTTATCCAGTGGAGATGCATTTTTTCTGGGAGATTTAGAAGCCCATTTAGCTTGCACTCTTTTACGTGAACCGAAATAGGACTCTAATACGCTTGTCGCCTTGCCTTCCAATGACTTTACATACGGCGTTGAAGTTGCCTGGCATAAAGTAGCTAACGAGTTGTCAGGCAGGTTGAGGTGCTTTGATGACAGTTCGTTAGTGCTAATGACTGAGCTGTTCAACGGTGATTGCTTATTCAATTCCGAAAGCCACAACCTCGAAGACTGGTCGTTGTCCAACACGATAATCTTACCTCTCAGTTTTTCAGCAACGCTATGAAGAGAAGTTTGTGTTGAGCTTACAATTCTGTCTACTTCTTTACCTTTGTTGTTGTATAAGACCACTGCAACTTTGTTTTCTTTGTTGTCTACGTTAGCTGTTGCAATGATACGGGAGTTCTTTAGATAGTCGGGAATAGCTTCTGTGTCTGAGCGTAGTCTGAAAGTAGCATACATTGAAGCAGCATCAGCTGGTGCCATGCGAGTAGTTGGGTCGTTTATAAAACCAGTGGTAGTGTAATCGCCTTCGACCCAATTCTCGGGAGGGTTAGGTTGCTGTTTTGCCGGCAAAGAAGCATACTTGTCCTTGTATTCTTGCCTGTAGGCGTCATGATAAGCTTGTGATACTTTCATTGAAACATCTTGCAAGATGGATATCTTCTGAAGCTCTTTCTTCAATGCTATCTGAGAGCTTGATAGATGGCTTAATAAATTTTTGTACGTATCGATGCTGACTTGCTCTTTAGGCGGTTTCATTCTTCTGAGTTCAGTTAGCAGCTTCTTTTGTTTTTGCGTTAGCTGCTCAGAAGACTTCAGCTCTTCTTCATAGTTGTTCAACATCGAGAAATACTGATTAGTAGCTTCTTCTTTGCCTAAAGATTCATCGTTTTCTGATAAATTCTCTTCTTGCCTACGTGCAGCAGCCAAAACAGAAGCAACCTCGTCTTCATCATAGAATGTCTGCATAGAGGTAACTAAAGTAGAGATTTTCTCCTGTCGACCGTTCCGTATTTCATTCAAAGCTTCTACTTGGTAATCTCTTATGCGTGCATACTTCGAATAAGTATCGTCATTACCTTTTTTCAGTTCTTCTAATCCATCAGGAGTCGATTTGTACTCTTCGCAAGCTTCGTAGTAGCCTCTTTCGGCTTCTTTGACTTCTAAGCTATCAGCTGGATATTTTTTGCGATTTTCGACAAGGGTTTCCCATTTACGCTCTTTTTTCTTGCTGGCATGGTTGGAACATCTAGGGCCAGGTTTTTCGGTGCACATGTATTATCACTAACCGTTTCTTGCTTTTAGTCGTGGGAAGGTTTCAGTAAGGTGTTCGCTGTCTGTGTTAGCTAAAACTTTTGTTGTTCGTGTCAAGACTAAGAACAGCTCAAATTGGTTTGGAATATGGCGTGCTTTTACTTCATAGTAGATTGTCCCAGAAGGAGACCAATGCGGAACAAAAAAGAAATGAGTTGTTTGGCAGTTAGATAAATCTGTCACAGGAGCATCAGTCAAGTAAGTTCTTTTGACTCCCTCGACCTGCGTAGTTTCAACAACCGAATCTTCAAAAACAGTACCTTTCAATTCTTCTCTTAACACATCAGAATTACCATGCCGGTAAGGACTTGTTCCACCTCGTTTAGGCTTTTTCTTGAAAGATAAAGTGTGCGTATCGAAAATTGATTCAACTGGTACAAAATGAACTTGTTCAGTTCTTACATCGACAGAAGCGACAAAGCGGACGTTATTATTCAACCAGTTGGTTATTACCCAGTGCTTGAGAACTTCCATGGCGGCATCTGAAACAGCTTCAAAAGAGTTATAAGTGTTGAAAATTTCTTCAACTGACGAATCAACAGAATTATCAACAAAGAAGAGCCGCTGTGTATCAGTATTAGTCTTTAGTACGCTGTATACACTCTGGTACTTCTGCTGCATACAGAATACTTTGTAAAGTTCATGATCTGTAAAATCACGAACTTCAATCATGTCATCTCGAAGGATGTGGGCATCTATTGAAGTGGTTTCATAATGTTTCATCAACTGATGGAAAGCCATCCCCACAGCAAGTTTTTGCTTATTACCAGTTCGTAGAACTTCTTTTATGTCGCTTTGCTTGTTCTCTTGGGCAATTTTGTATGCAACTAACTGGTTCTTTCTACTGATAACTCCGTTGCTCATGTACAGCTTGAGTGTAGAGAGTTCATCTTTTTTGGAATCATCGCCTGCTGCGACTAAAGTTGACAGGGAGGCAATGTTACGATGGAGCTCGTTTTGTCCTCTTGGAGTAGTATAGTAGGCTTTTCTGGCGTCATCTACTTTAGCTTGAAGCTGAATTTTTCGACTGACGTTAGTTTCAAGGTTTACCGCCTGAATTGTTCGCATCAGCTCTTGATGAGCATGATGCGAGCATCGAGGTCCAGGCGGTAAATAACACATACCCTAACTATCGGGTTATTGCCAAAGCGGCCTCCACTATCTGCCGAGCAGCCGGGTGATTTACTGGGATATCTACAGACCCACCAGCTGTCCTCTTTTTGAGAACATTGCTGGAGGAATCATAAACGTACGTGTTGTCTTTAAATGTAAAAATCGTTACCATGTTTCCAGTATAACATACTGTAGGTAACGATTTTTACAACTGATTGAGCGTGTTACTCGTTAGGGATGGTTGTCTCTTCGCCAGGTTCTGGCTGGTCAGCTTCGGTAGCATCAATAATTTCTTGGGCAGAGAATCCTTGAAGTACTTTCTCCATGAAAGGCTGGAAGCCGTCATATCCGTAAGGGAATTTCACTCCGTCTACAAGAACTGTAGGAGTTCCAGTGACCAACTTTTCACCTGATTCGTTTGTGCGAGCCAAAGCGTTCTCGGTAGCGGTCTGAAGCCAGTTGCCGAACTCGTCAGAAGTGTTACAAGCATTGATTTGCTTACGCTCATCTGTGGTCAAATCCAAGTCTTTCAGTACAGAGCGAACAGCTGATTGTGTCGCTGTTCCAGTCTCGGCATTGTAAGCAAAGATACCATTATTGTAGTCAAGGAATTGACTTGGTGCATAGTTTGCAACACATGCAGCTGCGTTACCACCAGAGAAAGAAAGAGGGGTGTTGAGAACAACAATAGGTTTTACTTCCAAAGTGGCTCGACCTGATTCCAGAAGACTGGTAAGGTAAGGAGAGTTGGCTTCTTCAAATTCGCCACAGTGAGGGCATGAATAATCAACATATACCTCTACATGAGGGACATCAGACTCAGCTAAAGTTTCAGAAGAAACTGCAGCTTTACCCGATTCAAGATTGTAACCTGTGTTCTCTACAGCTTTAGTTGGAGAAGTGAGGATTACACCATCAGTCGCCATATTTGCTGGGGCAGTCACAGAGGCTGCTACTTTGGAAGCATTATTACCTATAACAACAAAAGCTACTAAAGCTCCCACTGCTAATACCCCAACCCCAGCGGTTACCCAACCAGTGATTTTTCGACGTTTTGCTTTCTTTTTCTCCGCTAAACGCATTGCAGCAGCTTTTTCACGAGCTGCTACCCGTTTCTCATTCTTAGTTAACTGTTCTTGTGCCATGATAAATAGTATATCGGTAGTCCAAGAAAAGTCCTTTATTTAGGGGGTAAGTAGATGGCTGGTCTGACTGGAGCTTTAGGTAGAATTGGTGCAGCCCCTGAAGGAGTAATTACTACCCCGCTATCCTTTTCTTCCTGTCTGACCAGTTCGCTGAAAGAAATTGTTGGCTTGAAATTCGCTCTGAACGGGAACTTAGGTAATCCTTTGTCTGCAGATACTGTGATTTCTGGTTGGTCAAACTTATCCTCTTCCGAGATTGAGTTTAACAACTCTTGCATCTGGTCAGGAAGACTTGCTTGACTCAACGCAACTTTCTCAGCAACAATATTCTGTTCAACTAACGTCTTGAAATGACTCTCAAATGTTTGCATGCCATAGGTTGACCCATTTTCAAGTAGTTGTCTTAGCTCAGTAGGAGAAGCATCAGCCTCCAGAGCTAATTTGAGCTCATGCGTGTTGAGAAGAATTTCGTTTACAGGTACGCGGATTCCACTTGGGTCTGTAGACTCAACCAATTTTTGAGATACAATACCGCGAAGAACATCTGCAAAACGATTTCTTGCACTTTTCAGTTCATCTCCTGAGAAGAGGTCTAACATTCGACTAATGGAAGTAATGGTTGTTTTACCATGGATTGTTGAGATGACCAAGTGCCCAGTCTCTGCAGCCTTCAGTGCAGCCTGAGCAGTTTCTTCGTCTCTAATTTCTCCAATAAGGATGATGTCTGGGTCTTGTCGCATAGCGTCTCGAACTCCATCTGAGAAAGACATAACATCTGTTCCGATGTTCCTTTGAATGACGTTGGCTACATCACTGCGATGAAGAATTTCAATAGGGTCTTCAATAGAGATAATGTTAGCAGGACGTGTCTTATTGATTTCGTTAATCATAGCGGCCATCAGTGTGGATTTACCTGAACCGGTGATACCAGAAACAAGAATGAGACCTGAAGAGAAATTAGCCAAATCTCGGATAGGTGTCAATGTATTCAAGTCATCAAAAGTTGGAGGGGTGTCAACCAGCTTACGAGCAGTAAGAGTAATTGCTCCCATGGTAGCAAGAGCTACCATCATACGAAAACGGCCGATGTTGGGCAAATCATAAGCATAACCATGGTCATATTTTCGGTCGATAAATTGACCTAAATCTTTGTCAGACATGGTTTGCTGTCGTAAATCATCTGTGTCAGCTGAAGTTAGGGTTCTGATTTGACTAACAGGAATCAGATTTCCATTGACCCTAATCTTTGGTGGTGCACCAGGAACAAGGTGGATGTCAGAAGCGTTTTGGGAGACGGCATATCTGAAAAGTTCGATAGCATCAAACTCATCTTCTTCATTGACGATTTCAAAACCATCGATTGTGACACTGTAGTCCCTGTCTGGGTCTTCATAGTCTTGTAAAATATCTTCCATAACATCATCTACTATCGTCTGAGCCATGATCCTTGCAATTATTTGCCGATAATAGAGTTGATTCTTAGTTTCGCTTCTGAAAGTTGCCCATGAAAAGCTTCCGCCAAACCTTCACCTCTGAAAAAGGTGTCATTGACCTGCCCTCAATCATCACGGGTGTTATTATCACAGGTATCTTAGCGGCTGTTGTTTCAGCCAGCTTGATTGTTGTTATTCCCTGGTTCCAAACCAATGCTGCAAAGGATGATCTGACAGCTGTTCAGGTTGCCGAAACAACAGCCAGACAAGACTTAGGGCAGTACGCCAGCTACAACAACCTCACCAGTAAAAACTATCTCACCCCTCGTGATGAACCTATCTGTGTTCAACTTATAAATGGTGGTGCAGATTACGAAGCTTTTGTGAGAGCAGCTAATAATAAAGTGTGGAGACTAACTTCTGCAACTACAGGCGTGGCAGCTAACCCGAAAGCTCCAGTTTTAGCTGACACTATTCAAGAATTCACAGGAACACTATCTTGTACTCCAGTAGACTTGAGAAAACTGTGATAAATATTCAGTAAACAAGTAAGGCCGTCAACTCTGAATGTAGTTGACGGCCTTACTTGTTTACTATTCTCCGTAGATGGTCTTACGGATACGCCCGAGGAGAATATGAATATCCTGATGAGCTTTCCTCTGCTCTTCCTCAGTAAAGTCTTCAGCTTCTTCGTCTTCGTAAACATCAGAGAACTCTACATCCCTGCTGAGGTACTCGTAAACAAAGTCATTCACAAATTGTTCTACTTTATCGCCTGCTTTAGCCATCCTACAAAACCCCTTCAATGTGTATAAGTGTACATCTATTCTACCAAAAAACTATTCACTTTTCAACCTTAACCTGCGTTGTTTTTCGTTATTGACAAGTAGGATGATCTTATGCTAAGGTAAGTTACTTCGAAAGAAATGTTTCAAAGCAAAATATGTTGTTCTCCGGCAAACAAACAGCCGTTCGATTAAAGGAGAGCAACATGCAATACCCATGCTATAAATGTAATAGAGTTTTGTCAGTAATTAGTGAAGACGAATTCTTCTTTGAAGAATCTAAAACTAACGGAGTCCGTTTTACCACGGACGCGTATATGCGAGAAATATGGGACGACTTAACTGAAAACTGGGAATGTAAACGCTGCTGGTGGGCAGGTTGGTGGGACATTTAAGTTTAACTGGAGAACGCTCTGACTACTGTAGTCAGAGCGTTCTCCAGTTAAACTCTTTGTTTAGATGCTCAAAAGCTCATCAATAGTCACAGCATGGCTTACTTCGTGTCCATAGCTGTGTGCTGTAAATACAATGGCACCGTTCTTATCAACTTTGAAATCACGAGAGTTACGTAAAGAAGCAAAGTCTCTTCTTTCGTCAAAATCTTGAGCTTGTTTGATTTTAGCCGCGAAATATTTCTGTTTCGGCTCTTCGAGTTGTTCAAGTAGCTCATCTTTTGTTTTTTCAACTGACTGAGCCAAAGAAAGGTATTCTTCAAAAACTGTTTTCATAGTACGCATGGGTTCCTCCAAGTAAGCTATTACACTCTATCAGCTCAACACTCTTTATTTTATCCAGTTCCTTCCCGATATTGTTACTATGGTAACTATGCAACCTGACAATAATCCGAGTAACAGACCTTTCTGGATTTTCGCTTCGATAGGAGCGCTGGTTGTAGTTTCTGCAATCATAATTGGTTTTGTTTTCGCAACTGGCAGCCAAAAAGAAGATGAGACTGCCAAGGGTAATGACGACACAAGTTCTTACGAAATCTCAGATGCTCCTCCTCAGGTGACCGATGTAGAATCATCCGCGACAGAAACTGTTTTAAGTTTCAAAATTCAGACTGAAAGTTATGACCAAAGTAGATGGTTCTTGGAATACGACTTAGCTGACCAGAATAGAAAAACTCAAGAAAGTGGTTACGCTAAATCAGCAGCTTTTGAAACCAAAACTGATTTAGCTGGTTCTGCTTATTACCGCATCAAAGTCAGACTCACTGACAAAGATAAAGTGAGTGCATGGAGTGACAGCTTTACAATAAAGCTGGAAGATGTTTCTGGAATGAAGACTTTGCAACCAGCAGACAATTACTACTCAACTCCTTGGGCTAACGGGCAGGGAAGTCAAGCAAACCTTACTGAAGCACTTACTGTCGCGTACGGAGCTGTTCAACTACCAGCTGAACAAGCGATTGGTGAATGTATTCCTCTTAACTCAGGAGTCATGACTCCTGAGTTATTGTTACCACCCATTCCAGGAGTGTTCCCCACTGGGGTTCAGTTAGCTTTTAGCGTAAACTCGTGGAATGAAACAAATAAAGAAGGGCAAATCACCTATTACTGGTGCTGATTATGACTTCATTCAATTTATTAGCTTACGAGAACAAACCTTCTGTTGTTGAAGCAGCAGTTCAAACGGCAAAACCGAATGCACAAAAGAAGATAGCTTTCTATAGCATTCTGGTTCTTGCTTTTTCTGCTTCATTCGTGTTCGGTTTACTACAAGCTGGTCTTCCTGGTTTAGTGCTAACAGCTTCAGCTTTATTGCCTTTAGGTGTTCTTGTCACCATTACGCTATTCGCTTCTTCCAGAGCTGAAATTCCATTATGGCTGAGGTTAGGTGCTCTCATTTGGGGTGGAGCAGGAGCAACTACAGTCACATTTGCAATCATTGGTGTCCAAAATGCCCTTATTGGGCAGTCTAACATGACCGACAGTGTTGTTGTCCAGGCTGCCATAGTAGAAGAGTCTGCTAAAGCTTTGTTCCTGTTCGGTCTATTTTGGTTTTTCCGCCAGCATATTAGAATGCCTATCATTGGCGCCATGTTGGGAGTGTTAGCTGGTGCAGGTTTTGCTTATGTAGAAAACATTCTATACTTTGCTAATGCTTACAACCAAGGTGGATGGGAAGGTTTCTGGGGAACTTTCATCGCCAGAGCTCTGATGAGCTTTTTCTTGCATTCAATGGCTACAATGTTTACAGGACTTTTCATTGGGTTTGTCGTTAGTCGTAATTTCGGTTGGCTGAAATCATTCTTTATAGTAGATGCTGGACTTATTGCCGCTATGACTGTTCATGGTATGTGGAATGGATTGGCTTCCATCACTACGGTTGACGCAAAATGGAACCTAATCTATTTGTTCTTCTGGCTGCCTTTTGTAGCAGTTATGACATTTACTGTGATTATGGTCAGAAGAAATTCAACAGCGAAGCGAGTAGCTGTGTTGGAGAAATATGTTTCTTCTGGTGTAATTCGTCGTATCCAAGTTGAAAAAATGTCGAATCGAAAAGCTCGTCGTAAAACTTACAAATATGGCAATGCCCAGAGTATTATCACTTGGGAACGTTCTATCAGTTTGAGTGATTACTGGCAATCAGAATTTGACTCGCTACCACCAAAAGCAAAACATGACAGAAGAAGAGCTAAGCACTTCAGCCGTAAAGCAAAGCAATTAGCTCTTCTGGGTTCAGTTTCTGCAGCTGTCTAATTTTACCAAGGCTTTTCGACTTGTTCAGGTGAAGTCTCGTTATTCTCTTCTTGGTCAGCTTGGTCTTGCTTATTATCAGATTCGCTTTTGGATTGGTCAAGTTCTTCTTCTACTTGACCTTTACCATCTTCGGGGTCTCCTTGTTCATCCCTTACTTGGTCGCCTTTTTCTTGCGAACTGTCTTCAGTCTTTTCTAACTCTTCCCCAGTGCCTGAGGTGTCTGGTTTAGCTTTATCATCACTGATAGAAGGTTCGCCGTCGCCCTCTCCTTCTCCTGAACCAGATGGTGGTGGAGGGAAGCATGCAAGAGGGGCTTCTTGAACTGTCTGGACCGCTTTGTCATAGTAGGATTCAGAAGTGTCTAATAGCTCTGACTCTTTATAGTAGTCGCCCAACTTTTCGTAAGTGATTGATAAATTGTTACGAATCAAGCACTCGTTGTAGTCATAGTCAACTTTAGCTAACGAAGCAGTCAGAAATGCCTCTGCGGAGGCATAGTCGCCATTCTGAGCGTATGCGGTGCCAGCATTGTAAAAAGCCTTGTATGGCTCCATAAAGTCGCCTGAATAGGCTTGTATCAAATAATACAGTTCTGCGGGGTCGTAGTTACCTTGTTCTGATTTTTGGTTAATGACTTGAGCCATACCCATAACGAAAGCCACTCGACCCAATATGAGGATAGAAATAATGCCGGCAAGAACAAAGAACACTTGTGAGAACTTGTAGAACCCAGGTTTCATCTTCATTTGAATTTCACTCCTAACAGTCGGGCAGTCCTGAACATGAACGCCGCTTCAATGATGACAAGCAGGGCAACTGGGATAAGGAAAATCCAGTAATACTCTGACGTGTTATTCACTGAAGCCCCTTCTTCTTTCTGTAAATCAAGTTTTTGGTCATTAGTTAGCGTGACAGGCTCGATACGGCTGTCAGCATCTCTTTGTTCATAACTTCCACCCATCTGAGTCGCAATGGTTTCCAGGTTAGTAACATCTATTTTAGATAATCCGTCTTGTCCAGCAGAATCTTTGATGTATTCTGTTTCTTTGCTGGCAATGTAATAACCTGTCTGGGTTTTCATTCGACCCCCAGCTTCAGTTCCGTAACCATACACACGAGATTGTTGCAAATATTGGGAGACTGGTTGGAAAGATTTGGGTGAGTCCTGGCTTGTCTGTTCGCCATCTCCGAAGTACAAGACTATTTTTGCTCTGTCACTACTCTCTGCTTCCCCAGCCAGGGTCTCTTCTAATAAGTCTACAGGGGTGCTAATGCTTGAACCTTTAGAATACAGAGTTACTTCTGGCTGCATCGTGTTGGCTGCTGATGCTATGGCTGTTGAATCAGGGGTAAGTGGCACTCTAAGATTCGCCGTTGAGTTGAAAGTTATCAAAGAAAACTTTGCACCTGCATAATCGTCCAGTAAATCATTGATGTCTTCCCGAACTCCATCTAATCTAGTGCTTCCATCCGCATTCCAATCTTCAGCCACCATGCTGGAAGTCAAATCAACAACAAAGTAGACATCGTACCTACTGTTATAAAGTTCAGCACTGGCTAACGAAGGAACTGACGGCCTAAGACCAGCAAGCAAGATAAACACCGCTGCTAACCCTCGCAAAGTCCAATGGATTCGTCCAGATTTGCTTTTTATACGAAAGGCTTGGATTCCTGCTGCAACAACAGATGCAGCAGCAAGTAGAACCACAATCAGGATAGGTTGGAAGAACATTAAATTTTCCTCCAAACAGCAAAACCAAAAATGCCGAAAATGAGGGCAGAAAGTATGTATAAGATTGCTTCTGGGTTGTCTTTCCTGAGAATCAAAGGACTACCTTCAATGATGGAAGTTTCTGTGTCTGAGATTTCATCCACAATTGTTGACACAGCAGCAGAGTTATTTAAAAGGAAAAACTTTCCTCCTGTAGCTTCAACTGATTCTTCCATGGAAGTCAATGAAGAATCAGGTACATAGGAAATGCCTGACCCTCGACTTCCTGGGTTGATGCCATAAACACGGATATTACGTTCCGCAGCTAACTGTGCAGCCTCATCCAAAGGAACAAGCTCTTTACCATTTACCACGTTATCAGTTGCTAAGATGATACTCCGTGAGCGGTTTTCGTCATCCTGATAGTCAAAACTCAGAGAACAGCCATAAAGACCGTCTCCTACGAGAGAAGCTCCTTCTTCTCTGCCTAAAGTGGAAGCCAAATAGGAAGAAGTCTCAGGGTCGTTGTAACCTTTTTGGAATCTATCGATAGTCTTGGAAAGGTTCTCCTTGACGTAATCATAATCATCCGTCAAAGGAAACACTTGTAATCCTGTAGCGTTGAAAATAGTCAAAGACACACGCTCTCCTTTGAAGCCGTCAGCTAACTCATCAAACCTTTGAAGAATTTCAATGTCGACATCAAACATGGAACTTGAAGCGTCAAGACATAGAACAACATCTCGGTTGTATTTTTCGGGGTTTTCTGTATCGATTGATACAGGTCGAGATGCTCCAAAGGCTGCAACAGCTGCAGCAACGCTCAATACTGCCCCAAAAGCAACTACTTTGATCCAAAGAGCTTTCAAGGCTTTTTGGTAAGCAGCAGTTTCTCTAACCCTAAAACTATTAGCAACTAAAACAGTTTTGCTACCAGTTGCACGCTTTCTGGCTTTACTCTGGTAGAAAAGAAATCCACCTACTGTAACAATGCCTACAAGAATGAGGGCAGGCAGAACCCACCAGTAAGCTAACTCGAATCCTTGCAAGTTAATTCCACCATCCATCAAGTATTGCTCGTGAGGAGTTCATGAACTTCAAAAACTCTTCATAGTCGGTAACTGTTCTTCCTCCAAAGATTATCGGATAGGAGTAATCTATGTTCTCCAGCAAGCGTGTAGGGGCATGACTTTCTCGAAGCTCTGTTAAAGTCATCATGTTCGCAGGAACTTGAGTTTGCTGAGCAATGAATTCCCTCAAGATGAGACTTACTCTTTGGCAAGCTTCATTGATAGTCATTTGCCCTGAACTGACAAAAACGAAAGCTTTGTCGATTTCACCCGCATATCCAACATTCATCGGTTTTGGAGTACTGGTTTGAGGCTTGAATATTTTCTTGATGCGTAGCACCACAAAGATGCTGATAAAAATGATACCCAGAACAATAAAACTCATAATCCAGAACCACACTGGGTTGTATCCCATCAGTCCAGCTAATTCAGCTTCTGTTTCGCTGTTCACGTTCCCTCCTTTTCAAAAGGGTTAGCAAAGAAGGGATTACTTCTTCAGAGTTTGAAATCAAGCTATTGCTTACGTTAAGACGTTTGAGAAAGTCTTGGAGATGTGCTTTTCTGATTTGTTCATCGACTGACATCTGCTGAGTCAAATGGGAATCTGCTCTAAGTCCTTCAGGTATTGTGATGATGTCGGCAACATCAAAAACATCAAGATTTTTGGGGATAGTGACAGGATTGATGTCTGCAATGCTGACCCATAAAACGTCATGTCTGTGTTGCATCTTCTTTATCAAATCTTCGAGTTCTAAAGAAGGTGTTACTTCATCAGCAATAATTACCATGATTGTCCTGTTTCGAGAGCTTAGGTAAGCTTTTTTGAGTAGCTCTTCAACATTTATTGTTGTGAGGCTATTGCGGATGACGGTATCAATGGTATCTAAGATTCGATTGAGATGTTTTTCTCCTCCCATGTAAGGGAGCGATTCCACTACTGAATCGGTAACAGTCATCATTCCCACGCTGTCATTATGTTTGACTGCAATGTAGCCTAAAACTCCAACAACCTCAGATGCTAACTCATACTTGGCTTGGTAGTCAGGGGCAGCTCCTTGCATCGTGATGGAGGAATCAATGACGAAAAGAACATTGTGTCTACGGTTAGCTACGTATCTTTTGACTAACGGATTTTGCTGTTTAGCAGATGCTCGCCAGTCGATATCCCTGACATCATCTCCATAGGTATATTCACGCAAGTCATCAAAGTCTAAACTTTTTCCTTTAAGCGCTGAGACATACTCTCCTTCAAGCATGAGTACAGAACGTTTTTTCGAATGAATACTCAACTTGGTTTTTATTTTTTGCAGTTTAGCCATGCACGTTTCCCTAAGGTGTAGGAATCTGTTCAAAGATTTTTTCGATTACAACCTCAGGGGTAATTCCTTCGACTTCTGCTTCGTAGCTAACCATAATACGGTGACGTAGCACTACATCTTTCAACGCCTTGATGTCATCAGGAATTACATAGTCTCTTCCTTGAAGAAGGGCTAAAGCTCGTGCAGTCTTCATGAAAGCAATTGAGGCTCGTGGCGAAGCACCACATTCGATGTATTTATCAAACTCACTACCTAACACTTCACCAATGTTACGGGTAGCGGTGATGATATTGACAATGTACTTATAAATACTTTCGCTGATTTTTACTTTGCCAGCTTCTTTTTGAATCCAAAGCACTTCTTCCAGAGAAACAGATGCGTCAACATGAGTATCTGATTCCAGTACTCCAGAATCAACTCGGGACATGATGAGTAGTTCTTCTTCTGGAGTAGGGTAACCTACAATTTCCTTGAGGAGGAACCGGTCAAGCTGAGCTTCTGGGAGACGATAAGTACCTTCTTGTTCAATCGGATTCTGTGTAGCAATCACCATGAAGGGTTTAGGCAATCGGTAAACTTCTCCACCAATACTGGTCTGGCGTTCCTGCATAGCTTCCAGCATTGCACTTTGTGTTTTCGCAGATGAACGGTTAATTTCATCAAGAAGAACGAAATTGGCATGCACAGGACCGAGCTTAGTTTCAAACTGACGCGATTCATGGTCATAGATTTGGGTTCCAATAATATCAGAAGGTAGCAAATCGGGAGTACATTGAATTCTTTTGAATGATGCATGAACAGTATCAGCCAAAGAAGAAGCGGCGGTTGTTTTTGCCAGACCGGGGAGAGACTCTAAGAGAACGTGTCCTCCAGCAATGAGTCCTACCAACAGAGTAGTTTTTAGGCCTTGTTGACCGACAAGTTTACTGCTGTAAGAATGTTCTGCCCGTGAAATAATGTCTTGAACACTCGCCAGGTCGACCCCATCAGAAGGGGTAACTTCAACTGGAATTTTGGGATTAGAGTCTTGTAAAGATACTGATGGTGGGACAGGTAGATTTCCTGACACAGGTCGTTGGGGTAACGAATGTGAATTAGGAAGCAGAGACATACATATCCTTTGTGTTTGCGGTTCTCTGAGTCTATCGGCATTTTTCTGATTAGGAGGTTTTTATGCATCGTTTAGTCACATTAACCTCATAAATACGCAAGTAGCCAGTTGACCGATACAATTAGGTAATTCGATATAGAAAGGCTTTATCATGTCAAACAGTTTCCCAAATTCTGGACATTCAGATGTCCCACAGAAACCAGATTTTCAGGAAGCCCCACAACAGCAGACTCCTGTTGGTTACAATACACAGGCTTCTGTTTCAGGTGATGCTCCTCGAACTCCAGCGTTGAGTATCGTAGGTTTAGTATTATCTATTTTCTTCCCTCTGATTGGTCTCATTGTGTCAGGAATCGCGTGGAAAAAAGCAAAAGAAGATGGAGATAAAACTACTGTAGCGATGATTGGAACTATTCTTGGTGTAGTTCTTCTCATTGTTAACTTCATTGTTTCTGTTACTATTCTTCCTGGTTTGATGGAACAAGCTGGTATGCCTTCCCAGCTTTAAAACTTAGCGTTAGCCTAAGGTAACTTGTGAAAATGCTGAATTTGTAGAAATGACACCCAAAATGGGCACAAACGTCCGATAACTAAAATTAGAAAGTTGAGATAGGTTCTCACCTACCGAATCGAAAGGGGCTGGTAAAAATGAACAAAACGAACAACTTTCCCACGAAAAACTCCCAAGCTATTCTAAGCGGGATTACTGCTCGGAATATCATTAGGAGACACCGACCGTGTAGTTCTGTCGGGATGAGTCTTGGTTGTCAGACTTAATTTGAAAGTAACCCCCTCCAACATTGGAGGGGGTTACTTTTTTGCTATCATAAAACTATGAAGTTCTTATGAGTAAGCTGAACATCATTTTCTGCTGTTACGCTAACAGATATTGTTGTCAAGCTTAACAAAGGGGACATTTTGACCAATTCAAACTATCAAACACCAGCACCAACAACTGGTAAGAAAAGGAAACTGAAAGTTTACGGTTTACCTATTTTGGCAGGTATAGTCGTATTTCTTTTAGGGCTGTTTGTCGGGATTGCTGTTGACACTGGTAACTCAGATAATGAACGCGGACCAAGACCAGAACGAGACAACCGACCAGGAATTAGTCGGAATGACGACTCTCGTCCTACTGGTCCACGGGAAGAACACGAGTCAAAATACAGAGGACAGATGGAGCAAGATGAAGAAAAGAAACTACCAGAAGTTTCACCATCATCAAAACCAAGCGCATAACTAAGAAGGGTCCTGCATATGCAGGACCCTTCTTATATTTCTTCCAATTCAATCAACGTAACACCCTCTACCATTGGAGATTCGTCAAAACGTCTTCCAATTTTTCTCACATGCACATTCTCTTGAATTTTTACTACTTTGAATTTAGTTGAATGAGGGAGAAGGACTTCTTGTTCATTCCCATAATACCCAGCCACTTTTAGTCCCTGTTTGGCTTTCATCTTAATCAAGATAGGGTATTCCGATTTACTAAAAGACAATGCCACACTACGGTCGACCGTTGTAGATACGTAGCTACTGAACTCGACTGTATTTCCGACTTCAGCTTCTTTCATCTCATGCTGTAGACTTTTGATACCTCTCCACAGTTCAACGCCTTCCATGGATTCTCCATGATTAGATATCGCTTCATCCAAATACTTAATTCTTCGTCTAACCCTCTCTATAGGGTCTCCGTTGAAATCATAGTCCACTCCGGGGTTGGCCAATACCAACCGTACATGATGGCTACCATACTCATCTGAGTATGCAGCAACAGCACCGCTTTCATCAGAACTCATTTTTTCTCGAATAAAGTCAGCTTCACGTTGAAATTGCTGAGAAGCTTTTGTTTCTTCTGCAGCTGATGCATATTGTCTTTCAATGACTTCAGAGGGGCTAAGTTCAGCTTCTACTCTAACAAACACATCCTGAAAAGTTTTGAACTGGGTAGACATTGGATGCTTAGCATACTGTTTGCCATGGTAGCGGCAACTCTCAGGACCATTCTTAGCAGTGCAATTCTTAGTTGCGTCCCGTGCGATTACAGGCTTTTTTGCTTCGCTCATTTATGAGTCCAGTTTAGGTCAAAAGGATTTATTGCATTCAGTTCGTTGAAGTACTGTTCTTGATTTTTGGTAGCTAACCTTTTTACCAAGGAGACGTTCTGCTTGCTCAAAGTAGGGTCGAACCTACCAGTATTGACTAATTCGTCCAGGTTCAAAGACAAACGCAAAGCATGCCGGCGATATTTCTCCTGCTTGGCGCCTTCTTCCAAAGAAAAGCTTTTGATAGTACGTAGGTAACGAGAAACTACTGTAGGGTCCGCTGCAAACCAAGATTGACGGTATTCTTCAAAGAAAGGGCTGACAGTCTTTTTCGAAAACATTGTTTCCAAAGCCTGAGGAACCCCGTTGTTACACATTTGAACAAAAGAAGCGAAATCAGTAGTTACTGTGTCTAAATCACCATCTATTTTGTGTTTAGCATTCAGCTGCTTTTTTGTATTCTGGGTAGGAGTGACAACATAATAATCGTCGTCAGAATTTGCGTGTTCAAGACCATACAACCTTGAACCATGTACTGTTTTTAGCAGCACAGTATCTTTTTCTGACCAAGAAGCCATTACTTTGGGTTGAGCTAACTTGCCCAATGCAACAAAAGTAGAAGGAAGCTCCACATTAAGGCTGCCTTGTTTCTCAGGACAATTAGGGTTAGTGCATGCTGCAGGTCCGCCTTTAGCTTGACATTTGGGATTTTTAGTCATGATCTTATTCCTTCGTTATGTGCTATATCTCTAACTTCTATAAAACAACAAATGCTCCTACTGGGAAATTACTTCAGTAGGAGCATTTGTTTTGTAAAGCAGTTGACTTACAGGATTCGAACCTGAACTACCACGTACTTATATTTATTGAAGTGGGGTGCTGCCAATTACACTATCAGTCTGCTGTTTTTTGCGTTGTCAGCTGGAGTTTTAGAATCCTGACCAAACTCTAATTCTCCTTCACCCAACGATGTTATACTGCTTGTCAGTTAGCAGCATCACATGACATTCAGTAAGCTTTCTCAAAGCATACTTTTACACTTGTCCAGTTGAGAGGACCGAACAAATACAACTATACCAGGTAAAGCAAGAATGCTGCTTTTTATGCGTTTAGAAGCGAGATTTACGTTCAACAATGCGGAAACTTTCTAAAGTGTTCTTGGTTGCATTATCTAACTTAGTTTCGTTGTCACAAGTTATGGTGACTGTCAGTTTAAGTTTTTCCTGAGCAAAATATCTTCCCAACACAGTAATGTATTGGGAGTCTTTCTCGTAGGAAGCAAGCTTCACGGGAACATTAGCTCCATTATAGCGAATGTTCCCGTTCCTAATATCAGCTGCAGGTTGACCGCTTTTATTTGCGATAAGTTGACTACTGGCTGTTTCTTCGGGTTCGATTAAACGCTTAGTCGTATCAAGCTCTCCTAAAACTGTACATCGATTATCAGGTTGGTAATAGAGTGGATAGTAGCTTGTCGCATCGATAGCGTATCCGTGGTCTATTCTCAAATTTGAAGAATCAATTCCAAAAGGCTTTAGCTCTCGAACTTGAGAAGTGTCCCAACCAAAAGAAACCACTCGTGTGTCAGTTTTTGTCGCCTGCGTCCAAGAAAGAAGGAAAACAGCTAAAGCGATTAGTCCAACAAGCCAAAATTTGTATTTTGAAAAGAAACCGCGAGTAGAAATTTCCTCATGGTGTTGTTCATTGCTCATGAAAACACTATACCTCTATCTACTGTTGGACCCTGTTTATTACCACACGGTAACGTTAGATGATTGGGTCCAGCTTGTTTTTCCTGTAGAAGAAGAAAATACCAGCGAGAAAGCCGTACCATCTTTGATGTGCTGTTGAGTGACAAAACCTTTATCTACATTCATTCTTACAGAGTACATTGATGGGGTGTAGTCACCATAGTCGAAAACCAAATCAGAGGTACCATCAAAGAAGTAAATTCCTTCATCAGCACCCACGTAAGCTCCATCTACAGAGTTCTTCGTTCCATCAATAATAAAAGTGACAGGCGTATCAATAGATTGAGCTAAATCAGCATGAACCGTCTGACCATTCAAATTCTGAATTGTGACAGCATTGCGAGCTCTTTGCATCCAATAGTTCATTTCTTCGCCATCCCAATAAAAACCAGACCTAAGTCCTGGTTTATCGAGAGTAAGTAGCTCTTCTCCGTTTTCATCCAACACAGTAGATAGATTTTCATCATTCTGGTAGCTGTAATAGGAAGTCTGACTCTCAGTAACTGAATCCCACTTTTGAACTGAAGAACCAGAGACAAACAGAGGCTCTTGGCTATCCACAGAAAAAGCGTAAAGTTTAGAAGATGACTGATTCCCAACCGTTTCTTTGCCAATGAATAAAAACGTATCATTTGAAGCAAACTCAATCTGATTGATGAAACTTTCCCCAGCAGGGGTAGTTCTGTCTTTGAAAGAATACTCTCTTACAGAAGTAGACAAGTCTGTAGTAGAGTACAAAGCAATGGCGTTACCTTCAGGAGCAACTTTGAGAATATAGTTAGGATTAGCTGCGGTTACTGATGATTGGCTGTCATCGTTAGTGTTGCTGGTTTGGTTACCATTTTCAGGAGCTGCAATTTCAACAGGAGATGGTTCATTGCCTGGCTCGGAGATGATAGTGCCATTTGTTTCGGCTGTGTCAGAGGTATTATCAGCAACGAAAGAAACATCAGGATTCTCTTTTTGGAGTTCATCTATTTCAGACAAAGTAGATGAGCCTTTTGATCCTGTGAGTACAAACACCACAGCGATAACCAGCAAACAGGCAGCAGCTATCAGAGCAATCACAATTTTATGCGAAAACGCTTTTGCGAACATGTTTTTCCTTTCAGTGCGGATACTCTAAAAATATCGGTATCCGCACTGAAAGGAATTTTATTTAGCTGTTGTAGTAGACCACTACTTGGGTTCCTTTAGCAAAAGGAGGGTATTTTTGACTTCCATCTTTGCGAGCAGCTGAACCTTCTTTGAGAAGTGTATTCAACCCGTCATGGAAGTTCTTTACCTGAGAACCATCTGCTTTGAACTGAGTTTTCATGTAAACTGTTCGGCCAGTGTTGGAGTGGTAATTGATATCATCGTCTGCAACAGTTTTTGCTTTGTTGTCTTCTCTGGTAGATACTGTGTGCTGGTACTGCATGAGACCTACTAAGTGCTTTTTCTCATCATCTGTCAGGAGTCGACTGGTAGCTAACATGATGCCTTTAGGAGTTCCTACAGCTTTATCGTGACGAGTCAAGATGACGACATTGCCTTCATTATCTTCCAGAGTGTTTGCCTGAATAGGAAAAGCGTTCTGGTCATAGTTTACTGTTGCTGGAACTAATGGTTTTTTAGCTGCCGGCTGGTTTCTCTGAGTAACCCGACGAGTTTTTGGAGCTGCCCCGGCAGGTTTTGAGTAGCTTTTACGTGCAGGATATTTTTTATCACTAACTTTTTTCGCGGACTCATTTTTTGTAGCTTGGACTTTAGGTTCAGCTATAGCTTCAGAGGTTGGACCTTCTCTTAGCTCTTCAAGCCACTGACGTTTTTTGTATTCTTCTTCAGCCAGTTCAACTTGCTTACGTGAAGAGAAGTACAAATCCAAATCAGCAGGATCAGGGTTGCCATTCTTTTCCATACGGGCAACCGCTTCATTCATTGTGATGACAGCACCATGGTAGTAGCAGGTGCGAGGGTCTTTCGCACGACATTCAGATGCATCTCTCATAATGGGTTCCTTATCGCTGGATTTACACTTACATCTCTAACAATCAAGATGCAAGAAAGTCAAGGATACGTTGATACTGCTGTTCTGTCAAACCTACAGCAGGGTCTGTACGAACAAGTAAGGTATTGGGTCTACTATCAACCCAAAGAACAGCATCATTCTCTACTTCATCGTCAACCCAAACAACTTTTTCATTCGCAGGAATTTGATTTTCAACCCAGTCCTTTACTGAAGCCAACTTCCATGTACCTTCATGGTTGTCATTCATCTGTAAAGGAATGTAGGGGTAATGCAAGGAATCTAAATGGAACCATTTTATCAAAGCATTAGAGTCATCTCCCCAGCTGGACGCCCAGACAAACTTACCTTTGGTTTCTAAATTCCTCATCCAGGCACCATGATTCAACAAGTCTAAATCCCAACTAATCCAATCCTGATCGAAATGAACAAAACCTCTCTCAATCAGGTCAGTAGCCATAAACGGATTGAAAACACCATCGATATCCCATAAAAAGTAAGTCATATATGAGGTATCGTCCGAAAGTTACTTAGACCAATACCAGATTGTTCCTTGTGTACTGTCTTCAATTTGAATACCTGCGTCATTTAGCTGGTCTCGTACCTGGTCTGATTCTGCGAATCGTTTGGCTTTTCTTAGCACGTTTCGTGCTTCAATCAGTTGCTCCAGCTCAGGAGAAAGTTCTTTCTCCTCGAAATCAAACAACGAGAATAAAGTGTTGATTTCTTCAAGGAAGAGCTTGCTTGCTTTGCCTGGTTCAAGTGAGGAGTCTTGATAAACTGTTTTGATATAGGAGAAAAGCACTTTTAGCGCTTCAGGAGTATTGAAGTCATCGTTCAGCTTTGAATAGAATTCTTTACGAGTTTTCTCTGTGAGGCTTTCTAACGGATCAGAATGCCAATTAGGAGCAACGTTACGGTAGAAAGCCTCTACACGCTTCCTGGCCCCTTCAGCAGCGAATAGAGCGGTATCTGTGACCTCTGCAGAAGAGCGATAATGGCTGCTGAAGAACATATACCGTAAGGTGAGTGCATCCCATTTTTCTTTCAAGTCAGAAACAGTTACAAAGTTGTTTTGACTTTTAGACATCTTCGCACCATCTACTAACAACAAGCCAGTATGGGTCCAATGCTGCGCTACAGGAGTTTTCCCTGAAAGTGTCTCCATGATAGCTATTTCAGCTTCATGATGAGGGAACACTAAATCAATAGCTCCACCATGCATATCATATTGTTCACCAAAGACCTTCTCAGTGATAGCAGTGTCTTCAATGTGCCAGCCTGGTCGACCTTTGCCTAACGAAGAGTCCCAGAAAGGTTCATTATCCTTATGGTTCTTCCACAAAGCAAAATCAGAGGATGCATTCTTTTTAGGGTCATCACCGACCGTCGCAACAGGGTTAGATGCAAGAGAATGATGGCTTCGAGCTTTCAAAGAATCAAAGTACCAACCATCTTCCAGCTGATAAGCAAACCCTTTGTCAATGAGACGTTCAATTTGGTCAATTATCTCAGGGATAAAATCAGACGCCCTGGCAACTGTATCGGGGTGACCATTTTTCAACCAGGTCATATCTGCGAAGAATTCATTCTCGTAGAACAAAGCTACTTCTTCAAAACGGACGCCGTTCTGGGAGGCTTTGGCGATAATTTTATCATCAACATCTGTGATGTTCATCAAGTAATGAACGGGAAAATGCTGGTTCATATACTTCACTAAAAAGTCTAATTGAGTATATGTTTTCGCATGACCAACATGCATACTGCCATATACAGTAGGACCGCACATGAAAAGCTGTAGAGATTCACTGTGAGGTTGAACTTCACGGATATTTTTTGTCAACGAGTTGAACAGGCTAAAAGACATAAGGTTATTCCTTAGAACGTTAGCGTCGCTCTGGCGGGACTCGAACCCGCGACATCACGATTATGAGTCGTGTGCTCTAACCAACTGAGCTACAGAGCGTTACGCAAGATTATCGGTAGATGAAGAGACATTACGATTCATCTTGACATCGTTGTTGTTCAGCCTCATGTTCAGCCTTCAAGCGTTTCTTAGCTTTCTTAGCCTGTTTGACAACTTTTCTGAAGCGTTTCTCCAGCTTTTCATTGCCCCGAGCAATAGGAGGAATGTAGTCATAGACAAGCCACTTAGCAACAGCTTTACTGGTTAAAGTAGCTCGTACAGTGTTCTCCGTTATGCCATGCATGCTGGTAACCCAACCTTTATCAGCTAGCTTTTCGATGGCAGGAGAAGCTTGGGAGTCAAACGTCCACAAAAGCTCACCTAAACGCCAGCGTGCGATAAGCACTTCCAACACCAAATCTTCGGTGGGAGTAAATTCACGTTTGGACACTTTAGTTCGCTTTCATTAGTTCATTACCATCATTGTATCAGAGATACCTGTTAAAACACGAATGGGAACGAATTATCTAATTCGTTCCCATTCAGCTGTGCGCATGGTGGGATTCGAACCCACACGCCCTTACGGACACCAGCACCTGAAGCTGGCGCGTCTACCATTCCGCCACACGCGCGAACAACTAAACTATACCATCTTTATCGGACAGATGCAACAACTATTTCGAAAGTCTTCTTGCTTGGTCGTTTTTAACAAGTTTCACAGCTGCAGAAATTTCACGACGAGCATCTCGAACTTTATCGCTACGACGCAGCTCTTCCCACTGAGCAACTGACATTGCTTTATTTTCTTTGTACGGAACATAAGCGTACTGGAAGATACCTGTTTTGACAGCAGTTACGTTGTCATATCCATTAACTTTTGCGTAAGCAAGAGCTGCTTTGCGAGCAAACTGATTCTGGACGACTGAGCGCTGGTGTTCTGCAGCGCTTGAATCAACTTCAGTAACTAAGAAACTAAACACAGATTTCTTTTCTGCATTAGGCATTTTGGTTCCAGGAAAATCAGTGGAGTAAGCTTTGAATTCTGGGCTGTCACCACCCAAAATTTCTTTCATAGCCTGTGTTTCGTAAGAAGCAATCTCTGATTCCATGCTTTCTTCTGCATGAGCATGAACCAAGGGATCAGTGGCATCTCCCTTGAGATACTCCAAACGATTTTCGAGTTCTCGCATACGAGCATGAGCTGCTTGAGCAGAACCTGGCTTAGCTTCTTTGAGCTCTTTTCTGCAATCTTTCATCTCTTGGTTGACTTGCTTCACTGTAAGTGAAGGAGTAGGTACGCCATGGTAAGGACACAATGCCTTATTCTTTGCTTTACAGGTTTCTCTCATGCTCTATTACTAACGAGCTAAACGCGTGTTGATCCAGAAATTATCAACACCTAAAATATTCTTAGCTTCTTGGACCGTCAAACTGTTACCCTCTAACAAATCAATACGCTCGTCAGCAATAGGTTTAGTGGGCACTCCAGGAAAAGCTGTAATAATAAATGGTTGATGAGTGATGTCATGGTCAGCAAGAACAACAACCGCTATTTGAGATTCAGGCTGCTGTTGCACTGTAGTAACCAAAGAACACGGGACACCTGGTTTCGTACGAACCACATCAAGGACAGTATCATTCGTAAGATCAGCTGCATGTATTGCACCCAAAGAACCTGAAGTTTCAATTTTCAAATACCGGCAGGAAGAAGAGAATGCATTTGGATTGGCGTTATGCTGTTGAATAAATTCGTTTCTGTCATCATCAACATAAAGATTTCTACCATCATGTATAAGCATTTCTACTATGTCTTCTAAACAGCTCAATTTAGGATCAGTGAACTTGGAACCGGGAATACCCCGGTCAGAAGAAAAATGTTTTTTATCTGTTGCTTCGTAGTAAGCAACCATATCTCCAGACCGAGGTACAAAAAAGCTCGGATTTTGACGCTCAGGACATTTCATGCCTGCTCTGCATCCTTGTATGCCAAACTTAGAACGGCATTTTACCCTTGACATCAAAAATCGTTCACCAGCCGGCGAGTCAAATCTGTCAACGACCCCACTACACGGACTCTTCCCTGCAGAGCTCCACAGTTGCAGGCTGTGTCTGCACTCATACCGTGTTCGATATAGTCATCCTCTGCAAATGTTCCATTGAAGGAACCCCAAGAGTTTTCTTCAGGCGGTGACATGTACGATGGTCCACATCTACGGTAATGAGCTGTTGCTGTTGCGTCACTCCAGCCGCCGTAATAAGTATTACCAACTTGCTTTTCCCACTCACCTTCGCTAATCAGCATCTGAGCAGCCGAACGGTCAAACTTGGATGACTCATTTTCTTCATCCAACACATTGTTGCTGGGAATTGTTACTGGGTTGATTCTTCTCAACTGGTACAAGACTGGGGTAGTCATATTCTGAAGGTTGATTGAATGATAGAAATCATCAAACTTGCTTTCAATGTCATTTTCGGACATCACTTCATTTTGTACTTCACCACTGAGTTTGTTCAGAAGACTACGACCACTGTAAGTGTTCCAATCACGGTCAGGGTTCTCTTCTGAATCTAACAAAAGCCTTTCAGACAGCTTTGTTCCATAATCAACCAAAATTTGCTTGAACTGTTGAGCTTTTTCTCTGTACTGGACACCAATGGTTCGATTGATGACACCATTGAGGTACATATCTGCTGCACCTTCACCAAAAGCTTCAGCACGATGGTAACGGCAAGTTGCTTTATTCTTAGCTCGACAAGGGGTTGTCTTTGATTCTGTCATGTTCTTATCTTTCGAAAGTGTAGTTGTTGACCAAATTACGTGTAAGGTCCGTGAAAGAACCTTCAACTCGGACGGAACCTTTCAAAGCCCCACAGTTACATGCAGTATCTGCTGTCATACCATGGTCTGTGTCATCAAACGATGCGAAAGTTCCAGAGAAAGTCTCCCAAGAATCTTCGTGAGGAACTGAAACATAAGCAGGCCCACATTTACGGTAATGGAGTGTACGTCGTTCATCTTTCCACGAACCGTAATATTCACTGCCTTTATCTACCCAGGAGCCTTCTGCAACAAGCATATTAGCTGCAGAACGGTCAAACGGTGACACATTTTCATCTGTCAAAGCGTTTGGTTTAGACTGTACTGTTGGGTTGGCACGATTGAACTGGTCTTTCAAGCAATCAGCCAAAGTGTACACATAAGAATGCAGTTCAGAAAACTTTTTGGAAGAGACAGGGTTTTCTGTCTGAACTTTTTCGATTACTTTTTCACCTAATGTAGACACTTGTCGTGAATAGCTACGATCTTCAGGATCAAGCTCCCCAGATTTGAGTTTTTCATCCATTTCTGTTGCCAGAAGAGAAGCATATGCTTCGAGTTGAGGTCGCAGTTCTTTAGAAAGTTTGATGCGACCTTCGACGTTCCAGGTGGCTGAAGCAATTGTATCGAAATACATTTTTACCGCAGAGTTTGCGAAGAAACCTGCACGGTGGTACCTACATGTAGCAGGGTTAGCAGAAGTGCATCTTTTTGTAGTTTGCGAAGCCATGTTAATCCAATGATCGTAGAGAGCAATTATCCCATTGCAATATCTCTAACAATAAAAACTTTGATGATGCGAAGCCCGTAAGCCGTGTTCTGTTTTAAGCTACCATCTATCTACGCTACCTACCTGTTCATCATTGGGGCGTAAGACCCTAGAACTGCTTGGTATTGCTGGCAAGAACCTCAACCCTGCTTTTTAAGTTAGGCTTAGCGGTCAAACGATGATATGTTTCAATCATCTCCCACATGGTTATTACGCACCAGCACGGACTTTCCTAAACAACCTAGAAAGGTTGCCTCGGCAGCTCAGCTTCGCATCATCAAAGCGTGTATCATCATCATAGCAAACACTTGATTCAAATGTCAACTATTCGGTTGAGTCTTTTCCAAATAAGTTCAGAAAAGCTTCGTTCTGTTCAGATTCAGTTGAGGATTCACTGAGTAGAAGTGTCAAATTTGCTCGTTCTTCATCAGAAACAGTTTTGAAGTCTAATTTCGTGTAGTCGATGGCTTGGAACCAATCACTGGCACAAATATCGCAGCAAGCTGCATTCTCTTTTATCGTTTGCACTCTTGCAGCTTGCATTTCAGCTAATTCTTGTTCTGAAAAGTTTTCCATACTGTTCTTTATCGTCAGTTGTCAGTGTTCGTAGTAAAGTTTGTCAAGTTGCAAAGTCGTCTTAGGAGCATCCTTTGCGTTTTCGTGGCTTTCCCAACTGTCATAATGTACCGCCCTGGAGGCGAACTGCACATCAGCTTCAGGGGCATCTCTTTTCCAGTCATGAAAAGCTGATTCGCTTGAATCGAAAGTTCCAAAAGGCTGGAAAACCCGTTTACCTTTTTTCAGGTAACTAATCCCGTATTCGATAACTGTACCTGGTTCGTTGGAGTATAAAGTAGACATGAAACCAATAATAGCAGAATAAGACTGGTGAGAAACAAAAGAGAGGGAGTTACCTGGTTCAGGTAATTCCCTCTTGTGGCGGAGATGACAGGATTCGAACCTGCGGTAGAGTTTCCCCTACTCTTCATTAGCAGTGAAGTGCCTTAAGCCGAGCTCAGCCACATCTCCAAGATTGTATTTAGTTATGTAGAGCAAGCTGACAGGACTTGAACCTGCACCTTTTCACTGGAATGTGAACTGCCCTACTTGGACTACAACTGCATGGTGCGACTGACAGGACTCCAACCTGCAAAACATTCTTACTGGATGTAAGTGTTCGAGCTAATTATTTCAACAGCCACAAATTTTTAGTTGTATGCGAGCGGATAACGGGACTCAAACCCGCGACCTTCGCCTTGGCAAGGCGACGCTCTAATCAACTGAGCTACATCCGCATGATTTATTTAGTTATTGTGAGCGGCAGACGGGACTCGAACCCGCGACATCTACCTTGGCAAGGTAGTGCTCTACCAACTGAGCTACTGCCGCATATTTTGTTGTTACTTAGATTCTAACACACTATGTTTCCTGTGTCAACTTTTTGCTAATTTCTTTTGTTTCTAACGCTATAGGCTTCGTAACCTATGATCTTGCTTGTTTCTCAACTATACCACATAAAATCGATAACCGCTACCTGATTATCTGCTCAATCTGAAATTCTTGTAACACTACATGTGACCAATCAAATATATGCAGGGTCTAAGAGCAATAGAACTAATAACCGATATTCAAATTATTATGAACCTCATCTTCAAGAAAACGGTATTGACTGTTTTAATTAGCCTGACAACTGTCAGCCTGCTCGCCGGCTGCGGCACCGACTTGACTTACAAAGAACCTTCGATTGATGTGCTGAAATCTAATGTGCCTGACATAGACCCTTCAGCAACAGCTACTCCTGTTGTACTTCCACCGACTTTTCCAACCGTTCCTTTACAAAGTCAAGAGTATGTTCCTGATTCGTATTCACGTAATATGAACACTGCGGGCCAAGAAGAGTCTCATGTTAGTGTCTACGCAGCATCAGAAGCTTACCAACAGATTGTTGCTGCGTATCAAATAGAAGGATACCAACCTCAGGACGACACAACCAATCCTGATGGTTCTCATGCAGTGACATTCGTAGGTGATGTGTACACGGTCACAGTTACAGGCAATCAACCTGCAGATGATTTGTATCAGTATAGCTACCGCATTGTTACCAACGCTGTGAACTGACATGTCGAGCAGTAATCGTATCTTGTTCTAACCAACTCATAGCTATAATTCTTCGCCGTTGGATAGAAGATATGGAACAAAACTATCCTCTGACTGCTTTTCAGGCACTTCTTCCCTGAACTCCACTTCCAGCTCTCCATAATGAAAATGAGTGGCCGACACGCTCAGGCTCTGCCCTTTCTCGTGGATATGAAACTCTGTTCTATCAGGAACTTTTTTATTCGTGTTTGTCCAGTAGGGAACCCAATAACCTCCTCCATTGCTGTAAGAGATGAAATCATTCGTATGGTGAAAGGGGCAGGGAATCCCTTTTTCTCGGAAATCATCGTCTGCATCACAAAGGCCCCAACCGATGTAACCTTCTTTATCCCAAGAGATTACAGTTGCACATACAGTATCAGGATATGGGGCTCCGAAAGCTGACCAGGTGAAATGCCCAGGGCATTTTTCTTCGCCAATAAGAACTGGAACTCCAAAAAAAGTCTCCATCTGACGAGCAGCCTCAGAGTAAGGCTCTCCTGTTTGTTCCATGCGTTCACGTATGGCTTTTTTACGAGTACTGTTCCGAGTCATTTTCTACCTAACAAACTAATATCCTACGCCTACTAGTTCTTTGTAAAAATGAACTGTAGCTGAACAGAATCCGCTGAGGACTTTGCTCTTAGCCTGAGTTTCTGCGTAGGAGATTCTCAGATAAGACAGGCTACTGTTACAGCCTGATTTTACTCTACCATAGTTAAACAAGAAAGCCTCCTTGTAAGGAGGCTTTCTTTATGGAGGGGATGAGGAGAATCGAACTCCCATCTCATGCTTGGAAGGCGCGCATAATAGCCATTATACTACATCCCCATATAATCCACAGTAGAAGAATCTTCCACCATGAATCACTTTGCTGTTCTATTGTATATTGCTACCGGTCAACAGATCAGCACTTACAGATTCTTCACTCACGCCAGTTAGATACTGTTAGAACTTTTGTCGCTGCCCCACCTGGATTCGAACCAAGAATAACTGAGTCAGAGTCAGTCGTGTTGCCAGTTACACTATGGGGCAATATGGTCATCTAAGAAAAACAGCTATCCGCAAGTCTCTGAGCTCGCATGTCTCTGAGGGGAGATAACATCTTATCCGACCTGTCGGCTGAAAGGGTGGCAGTTGCCTGCTTACATTTTTCAACCTATTGAGTTGTTCACCGAACTTTATCGGCATGTTTAATAGTATACAGGATTTTTCTTGACTGTCAACCTTTTTCTGCAAAAAGTTATTTTTTCTTTTTAGACAGTAAGACCTTCATACAGAAATACAAGTGTTCGATTCAGGAACCCATGTGATTCACCCTCTTCTAAAGGAGCGATTCCGCCTGTTAGTAAAACAAAACTCACTAACTTAAGGTTAGGTCTTGTAACCTTGTTCACAATAGCCAAGTCTCGGCCAAAAGTATCCTCACCCAATACAGCTTTTTCAGGGTGAACATAAGCAGCTTGTTTCACTACCTGAAGCACGTCCCCAACAGCAAGCTCTGTTATGTTCTCCACTGACTCAAACGGTTCTACTTCAACACCGCTTTTAGTAACAGTCAACGTTACATTAGCACTTGTGGTCGGGAACTCAGGGAATGTTTCAGGTGAGCCAATGTACAGTTTCACCAACACTGAATAGTTGACAACAGAGACTGTTTTGAACAGGTCATGCTCCAGAATACGAATAGCAGTCCCACGAGCAGCAGCCAGCGTCTCAAAGCCACCCACAAGAAGAGTGTTACCGGAATCAAACACCCCGTAAAGCAGCTGTTCTTTTACTTCAGAAGCCGGCAGAAGCCTTTGAGAGCGAGGGTATTTGATTTCTACTCCAACTACATGTTTGCCATATTTGTTACGGGCTTCCTCCAGTAGAACAGTATCAGCAAGCCCTTGATAAGCCAGATGATGAGAGCGAGTAGGAACATCCATAACAGCACCTTTTTCACGCAGCTCACCAGTGAAGTTAGAGTAAATAGTAGTTCGCATGACGAAGCCTTTCAAAAGCATTAGGACTTCATAATCGTATCCTATGTTTTACAAAAAGTCAAACGGATGAAAACAAAAATAGACCAAGTTCAAGAATCTTGAACTTGGTCTATTCTATTGGGGTGATTGACGGGATTCGAACCCGCGGCTGGACTCCTTCACAGGGAGTTACAATGGGCCACTCTGTCACAACCACCATACTTACAAGTTGTTTCCTTGTATGAGTATAACTCTACCATACTATTTTGTCTAATGCAAATTTTTTAGAAACTTTTTGCAAAAAAGAGTATCGGTTTGAGTTGGTGTTTTTACTGAAGAATATCGTATCTCATCAGGTCTCGTGTTTCATAAACAAAAGCTCTGGCCATGTAAGGTTTGCGGTCCACACGATTAGCAACTAAGACTACTTCTTGTTTTCTTGTTTCTTCATCACGTTCAACTTGAGTCACTTCGAAGCGGTTTTTGTCTAAAGTAAGAACATCTCCTACTTTGATTTGGTCACCTGAGATAGTGGTTTTTTGGACAGTTCGTTCATCCCTGATAATAAGGTTGTTGTCTGCCGCTCTTGTTACTAACAACCCATTGGATAAGAAGATGTGGTCTGTTGCTGCATAAGCTCGACTACGCCCATTTCGGGTACCTGCATAATCACCAGCAATGAAGTCTACAATACGAGCATGCTTTTCATGCCATGGATGCATGCCTTCATTAGTTTCTTTCATGATATCCATGACACCTTTTGCTGTTGCTTCACGCTCGTAAGTGCGGTGACCCTTGTAAGAGCTACGAAGGACGGCTAAGACTTTGGCCTGATCCACAGTAGGGATAGGGTCGCCATGAGTGTCTCTGGGTGTTGTATCTTCTTGCACTTCCCCGAAGAATGCTTTTACGTCAGGGCTTGTTTTAGCAGCTTTAGCCATGTCCGTTTGTGCTTGTAAGTAAGCAGACATGTCATGGTCTTTCAAAGCTTTGTTGGCACGGGTTTCGGCTCCATGGTAACGGCATGTGCTTTTGTCCTGAGCTTGACAAGGGATTGATTTAGTAGTCATGTTTTAGTTCCTAACAAATAATTTTGTTACTTAACGAAAATAGCCTCCCACATTATGGAAGGCTATTTCTTTTGCGACCCGTACCGGACTCGAACCGGCGACCTCTACCGTGACAGGGTAGCGCTCTAACCAACTGAGCTAACGGGCCAAATGTGTTACTTGTTATTCATTTATCGGTTGAAATGTCAACTTCAACTTATGTTTTCAACTATACCAGATAATTCTGGGTTTGTCAAATATTTTCACTTTTTAGTTAGGTTGGAAGCAGAGGCGGGATTTGAACCACTTATGCGCGTATAAAAGCCTCATGGTTATGAGCCATGCGAGATGCCGAACTTCTCTACTCTGCAGTCTATGAGCAATGTTTACCATTGCAAGTTTTTAGTTGTTTTGTTGCGGAGGCAGGATTTGAACCTGCGGTCTCTAGATTATGAGCCTAGCGGGATACCGAACTTCCCCACTCCGCGATATTTTATTCTGGTGTTTGATGCTCAGAATGGTCATAAATCATTCTGGTTTTATTTTAGTTGATTATCTAACAGCAAGCAACAATTTTCTTGTTCTGGGTCTTGGAAATTTCTTTCCGCAGGGTTACTGGTTTATAATCAGGCTACTACTAACCCTTTTTCGCCTAAATATTTAGTTGTTTTGTTGCGGGGGCAGGATTTGAACCTGCGATCTGAGAGTTATGAGCCCCCCGAGATAACCGAGCTTCTCCACCCCGCGTCGCTTGTTATTCTATTCTATCGGCTTTTTGTTTTCATGTCAAGTTTTTGACATTTTTATTTTCAACCAATTTTGCGGACAGTGTGGGATTTGAACCCACGGTAGAGGAATAACCTCTACTTCACTTTTCGAGAGTGATGCATTAAGCCGCTCTGCCAACTATCCAAATGATGAACCCATATCCGTCCATGCGTTCCTGCTATAAGCTCTGGTCACGATTCTTCTTAGTAGACCACCCTAAGACTCTACCGTTTATCACTAAACAGTATATCCGTCCATTTGACTTTTTCACAAGAATCTGGTTACGACTCTCCTTAGTAAACCACCCTAAGGCTCTGTGCTCATCTATAAACAACTATACCAGCTTTTTGAGCTGTGTCAAGTTTTATCCAGATTATTTTTCTGTATTTTCAAGATGCTCAACAAGATACTGAAAAGTCTGAACCAACCCACCACGCGACATGGAAGTTGAAGAACTTTTTAACACTACAGTCGGAATTGACTGACCAGGGTAATCAGGAGTAAAAGGAATTGAATACGAAAAAGACTCGTTCCTTTTGGCGTGTTTCTTTTTTTCAACTTCAAGGTCATATAAACCAACCCTCAAAGAGTAGACACCTCCACGTTCGCGGAAGTAGAACAACATGCCATCAATAAGTCCATAAGCTTGCACTGGAACACATCCTTCAAACACACTGGTGAACTTCAGCTCACGATGCTTGTACAGATTCTCCAAAATATCAGCAGCTTCTTCATAGGATGGATGAACTAAGTCATAGTTTGTTGACAATTCAGAAATGTCTTTCTTCAGTTCTTTCATTCTTAGCTCCCTAATTTGCTTAGCCAAAATAAGCTGACGAGCTTTTCGTTCTTCTGTATGAGTCATGGATTGTTACGCATCTTTCTTTTTCACGTTTAGTCTATACTTAGTTTTACCAGCATCCCAAATACGGGAGATTCCATTCAAAGTAGCTAACTGCTTTTCTGATAGTCCCTCTAACCATATAAGCTGGGAGTCGTTTTTGAAACGTTTGAGCCTGTAATTGAATTTGTGTACACGTTTTTTGTTCACCACATACGAATAATCTGGTTTTAGTTCTTTTTCTACTTCAAACCCGTTGTTTTCATACAAGCCTCCATCACTGACAGCGTGGTCGGCAAAGGTAATGAAAGAAGAAGGGGAGTACAGTTTTTCAGCCTGCCGAAGAAGCTTAGTAAAACCCCCAGGAACATTAGCAGATGTTGCATAGCGAACAATATTCAGCACATCACCGTCTTGTTCTTTCTTCAAAGCTATTGCAGCTACTGTAATGTCATTATGTTTCAACCCCAGATAGTAAGAACCTGCAGCAAAGCCTTGAAGATGGTTTTGTCCAAAGAAGAATCGAGCCTCAGCTGTAGTCAGTGAGTGGAGCTTGGTTTTTCTTGCATAAACAGCTACTGAGCTATCAAGGTTAAGCTTTCGTCTAATCATAGCCTTGACAAGAGGAGCATTTTTAGACCAGTCATCTTCCCATATTTGTATTAGTTGGATTCCTTGGTCTTTACATCTCTCCCATTTGTCTTGATGATAGTAGCGGTGCTTACCTTGTTCTTCAGTGTGCCAGTAAATGCCATTGAATTCAATGGCAAATGAAAGTTCAGGTATGAATAAATCTAATTCCTGGCCCTTGAGAATACTTCGATTACCATGTTCGACTCTGAGATGCAATTCTTCTTGTAGATAATGCAGTAGTTCAAATTCTCCATAAGAAGTACCTTTAGACACAGAGCATTCAGGACACTGAGAAGGTACAGATGAGGTGCGAGAGTACAGATAAGTATTCCACTCATGACCTTCTGCACATTGCCACCACACTCGCTCTTTGCTTCCAGAGCTGAGCTCGTTCAACGCAACTGTATTTTTAGTTGGATGCCACTCAAGTAACAACCTCGGGTTGAGAGTTCCAGCATCATTCACCCCAGGAATGGGTCTGCTTCCGTTGCAGAAAGGGCAAGGATTTATTCTATTCTTGAGAAATGTAGCCATCCTGTTTATCCAGGTGTGTCCGAATTCACAAGTCCAGGAATAACGTAAGTCTGGGTCTAATGGAACTTCAGACAAATGGATGCTATTAGCTTCATTATCCCAATAATGGACAAGTTCGGGGTATTTATCTTCAAAAGAACTTTTAGGTCGGGGGTTACTGACGGTCGGCTTTTTTCGGGCAAAGCAGACCGAGCATTGTTTTCCGTGCCGGCTTCTGTTTACTACAGTGCTTGACCAGCTATGACCTAATGGACAAATCCACCATGCTGAAACAGCTGATGTAGCCATTACTGCGGTAGCAAGTACAGGGAAGTTTTTAGCCTGATCCCATTCTTTAGCTAAATTAGGATGTGTTGTCTGCAGGTCGTTATAGCCAGCTTTGAACTTATTGCCAGAGCAGAAAGGACAGTTAGCGTTTTTGGAGGCACGGGACTTGGCAGGGGCTTCCCATTTATGGCCTTTAGCACAGACCCAATTGAAAACTTTATTACTGCCTGGCGTAACATCAGAAAGTTCTTCAAGAGAATGGCGTTCAAAGTCAAGCTCTTGAAGAAGGTGGGGATGAGTGTCAGGTATGAATAGTTTCATGAGGTTCTTTCTGAATACTATTCTACACTATAGGCCGATTTGGAGGTGGTAACGAGATTCGAACTCGTGGTTGTACGGTTTTGCAGACCGTTCCCTTGGGCCGCTCGGGCATACCACCAGGTTTTGTTGCGTGGGGCGGACGGGACTTGAACCCGTGACCGACGAATTATGAGTTCGCTGCTCTGACCAGCTGAGCTACCGCCCCTTGTGTTACTAAGCGTACCACAAGTTTTTCATGTAATCAAGTTAGTTCTATCGGAATTTGATTACACCGACACTGCTTAGGTAGCAGGAAAGTATATCGGTCAGCTTACGCTTGCAGCCAAAAGATAAAGCCCCAGCATAAGAACACCAATTGCAATGTTCAAATATCCAAGCACTAAAGCTACAATGGCAAGTGATGTGCCTTTGTCTCCAACAAGTTGAAGCTGTTTCAATGTTTTGTGTCCTGCAATGACCACTCCTAAGCCGGCAAAACCCACATACCAGCTAAAGAATAACGTAATCACTAAGAAGATTGCACCTAACACAACCAATGCAACAGGAGATTTGACTGGCTTTGTGACCACAGGAGGCTGTGTAACGCCATAAGCTGCTTGTTGGGGCAAGAACCCGTACTGACTGTCATAAGGAGGCTGAGAAGCTACAGGAGGCTGCTGAGACATCTCCTGGGGACCTAACGTATAGTTCTCAGGAGGAAAAGGAATTGCAGGAGGTCCTACAGGTTTATTAACAGGAACATTTGGCCTGGGAGGTAAATTCTTTCCTTGACCAGAAGAAGGAAACTGAGGCACATTCTTGTCTGTATTGTCCATAAAAAGAATATCGGATTATTGTACCCTTGATGGGGCTTGAACCCACTATCGCCAGATTATAAGTTTGGTGCATTTACCGGTTATGCTACAAGGGCAGAAATGGTTACCATTTTCTACTTTCTTTATGATACCAGTCCTCTTCAGATTCAGTGAAAAAAGTGAATGTTTTGGCTACAAAGTTTCTCGAACCTAAACGATGAGCAACTCTATCAGTTACTGCTGTATTGATAATAGTGCGTTTCAACTCATCAAGCTCCACATGAGACCAGGTAACTGTAATGACATCAGCTTGGCTGCCTTGTACATCTGAGTTGAGCCAAAGGTCTGGCGACACTCGGAAAGAAATTATGTTATCGACAAGACTCCAAAATAATTCATCTTCTACAGATTCATTCATTTTGATAATAGTCATGGTTGCTGGGTAAAGAGAATATTCTTCCTCAGAAGTATTGTCAGATAAATCTGGCTGCCATCCTTCCTGGACTGTTACTTCTTTTCTGCCGGCAAGATAGGACGCATATACACGATGTGTGCCATTTTGGATGTAAGGATCATATGGAGGCACTTCACCGTCTTCATCAGGCGTGAAATCATGCTCTTCTACAGTGGAAAGAATGATAGGTTCACGAAAGTCGCCGTCTCGTGCCAATTCTTCAAGAAGGTCTCGAATGATTTCTTTGTCATTTGTGCTTGTTTCAAAAATGGCGAAGGTGTCAGACCATAAATGACTTTCTGGATAGACTGGTTTGTAACCGGACAGAAGATCAGTAAGAAGCATGGATAAAGTGTACAACAAAAAGCTGGCGTATGCAATTGTTTACATACGCCAGCTTTGAGGAACAACAGGTTTGGTTACTTGAGAATCCACTCGGAATCAGAATCTTTCTTCTGGAAAGAAATTACTGTTCCTGTTGGGAGTTCTGGGTCAAAACGCAAAGTCTTCAATCCGGAAGCTTTGAGACCTTCCAAAGCCTCCAAAGCAGCTTTCAACTCTGTTTCTGTTAATGCTGGGACAGCCAATGTAGTCACCTTTCAAATATTTTCGGACTGACTACTCTATCGTCTGGGAGAAAGAAACAAACCATGTCTTTTTGAGTGGAGTTTCGTTTTTATGTACTTTTTGGAGCCTGCTACGGGGTTCGAACCCGTGACCTCTTCTTTACGAGAGAAGTGCTCTACCAGCTGAGCTAAGAAGGCATATGTGAACCTCCACGCATACCTGGATTCCTGAAATACCGCTGCTACGTTTCCGTCCTGACGGGCTTTTCTCAGTTCACCACCACACATGGAAGTCCGTGCCCCCAGAGAGATTCGAACTCTCATGTGTCCATTAACCTTTCAGCTCGCTCGGAACGAGAGGGTATATGAAGGCATATTCTATTTCGAGGCGACGACCGGACTCGAACCGGCATTTATTTTCTTTTGCAGAGAAACGGCTAACCATTCACACCACATCGCCATGTCATACAGTTCCAACTGATTTACGTACGTAGGTTCAGTTAGTGAAAGACCTCGATACACAACAATTTTCGCAAAGAACTGTATGCTACTTTCAAATTGTTGCTCAAAACTATTCTAACATGCTTTCAACTCAGAATCAACAGTTAGTTAGTTTTACAAAAATTGCCTCCCATAACCGGGAGGCAATTTCCTTGAGCCGCTTGTGGGGTTCGAACCCACGACCCCTTCCTTACCATGGAAGTGCTCTACCACTGAGCTAAAGCGGCAAGTGATGTAGGAAAGTTACTTTGCTACTTCCCACATCCGGCTTCATCATCACAGTAAAACAACGACTGTAACGTTCAGTAGCATTGAACGTCCTGTGAATCCGAGCGTACCCGCACCTGGAGTTGAACCAGAACCTCTACATTATCAGTGTAATATCCAGAAACCGCTAGACCATACGGGCATGTATGTTTTGTTATGTTTTTATTCTATCAGAAAGAATCGGCTCATGTCAAGATTTTTTACAAACTTTTTCTGATAGTGCTCCTACCAAGAATCGAACTTGGAGTACTACTGAGTCAAAGTAGCGTTTTACCATTAAACTACAGGAGCAGTGTTGAGTTATTCTGTGTCATTCGTTATCGGTAGGTTTTGAGATATAGAACACAATTGCCAAAATCACAAAAGTTATACCAACAATGGCAAAACTTCTGTTAGTTGAAATACCTATAGTGAATAAAGCTGCCCCGATGGCAAAGAAGCTCCACCCTAAGGCTTTGTTGTCATCTTCAGCTTTTGCTTCCAAATCAACCAAAATGTCTTCTTTTTTCTTTTTTGTCCTCTTTGATAACTTCATTATCAACCCTTCTATGCTTTGTATCTAAAAATGTATACAAAACTTATCGGACGTTGGCGGAAAGCGGAGTACTTGAAACCCACACCCGGAGGTGCTCTCTTCTTAGCAGGAAGGACCAGAGCCTTACTGGTTCACTTTCCATATCATTATGATAGTCGAGAACAGAGAGAACATTTGAGTGGAGCCTACGGGGATCGAACCCGTGACCTCTTGCATGCCATGCAAGCGCTCTACCAGCTGAGCTAAGGCCCCAGACCTATAACGATCAGATCGTCCTGCCCTCCTGGTAGTGGCAAGTCGCTGTGCACAAGACACAGACTCTATAGGAACTTGAAGGGATATTGTACGATAAGAGACCCCCTTTTCTTTAACCTGGCTCTATCATACAGAGTTGTTCCAAGAAAGAGTTTAACCTGCCTGTTTTCAATGAGCCGAAAACAGTTTTTCAGGATTTGTAACTTTGGTGTCAACTGACCTTTGTTACCTAAGGACTACACACGACACGTGTCCCAGTGGCCAGTTGTTCTTTCTGCGTGTCGCCAACACCAAGCGGATGGTGAGGGATTTGAACCCCCGGTGGTTTCCCACAGTAGTTTTCAAGACTACCGCATTAGGCCGCTCTGCCAACCATCCAAGCCAACTCGTTTTCGGACGAATTGAAAACCGTTTGGGCATGTACCATTTGTGAAGTTGCTTTTCCCCAAACTCATTGCTATCTTCGCGGATAGGAGGGGAGTCGAACCCCTACGCGAGAATCACCCCGCAGACTGTTTTCAAGACAGCTTCCGGCGCCAATCGGATGGCCTATCCAGGATGCTTCCCAGCAGCAGACTTTCATAACTGTAACAATACCGTCGACTGTAATGCAAGTTCCTCTCTGCTTAGAAAACTAAGCAGTATTCGAACTTATACTGGGTGAGCGTTCGTTGTAAGTCAGAACTGTCATCAATCAGCATTATTTCAGCTGTCGATGATTGAAGCGACTGTGTTACTTTCGATAATCTTGTCAGCATTTTCTGCAGACAAAGCTACCAGATCATTTAGAAGAGTACTGAATTCATATTCTTCGATTGTAACTGTTCTATGTCCAGCAGTTATGGTTACTGTTCCGTACATATAGCTACAAGTTTCACATCCTCCACCTTCTTCGTAACCCAATTCCACAGAAACTGAGTTAGCTTCTATGTTCTTGTGTCCATGGGAAGTGAGAATATTGTATCCCCATAATTTTACGACATCATCGTATTTCATGTTTTCTCCTAATATTGTGTTCTCTTTTAGAACCATAATCTAACTGAACCGCAACTATTAGAAGAGTAAAGGAAATTTTGAATCAGCAGGGAGATTCGAACTCCCGGGCGGACTATAGTAGCATTAGTTTCCTTTTGCTACCTCAATCCGCCAGACATTGACAACATGACAACTTTTGTTGTTTTAGCTGTAACCTACATTGCTTTAGACCACTCAGCCATGTTGATTCAAAATAAGAGTTGAAACTCTCGTGGAGACTAGGGGAATTGAACCCCTGACCTTCTGCTTGCAAAGCAGATGCTCTACCAATTGAGCTAAGTCCCCGCATGATTGCTACTGCCAGCATGCATACCAACAGCTAAAAGGAAAAGAACCGCAATCAGATTCTTCGACTGTGGGATGATGACATTCATCCGACCCTACTATTATTTTCTCTTGCATGGGAGTGAGAACCCACCAAGGGACCTATCAACCCTTGTCCAGTCGTGCGAGCAA
>Ga0308158_10000490_pt1 | contig 63409 bp, 49 predicted proteins | sample PhyBR2_FD_201038 | JGI IMG/M metagenome (GOLD analysis project Ga0308158, IMG submission 201038) | Phyllosphere microbial communities from UC Gill Tract Community Farm, Albany, California, United States - DLSLB.R2 | ecosystem: Host-associated > Plants > Phyllosphere > Unclassified | place: USA... | reverse complement strand
GTACTGCTCGTAGTTGCCGGCCGTCACCACGGCCAGGTCGCTCACCGTGAGCCACGACGACACGGTATGCGGCCGGGCCGGGTCGCCGATGGCGATGCGCCAGTTGCTGCCGTCAGGCTGCCGGCCCCAGCAGTACACGTCGCCCGAGCCGTTGAGGAGCCCGCCCGCGATGCCCATGCCTTTCATGATTTCCGCCGCCCGGCGCACGCCGTAGCCCTGCAGAATACCGGCCAGGTTAATCCGCATGCCCTTTTCGGGTAAATAAATCGCGTGCGTGGCCGCGTCCAGCCGCACCTTCTGCCAGCCAATGCGCCGCACCGAGCGGCGCACGGTGGCCGAGTCGGGCAGGCTGGCATGCGCCTGCTTATCAAACTGGTAAATCTTGTCGCCGCTGGCAAAGGTGATGTCGAAAGCCCCGCCGCTGAGCTGCGAGATTTTGAGCGTGCGCTGAATCAGGTCGTACACTTCCGGGTTGACTACCACCGGCCGCACGCCGGCCAGGCGGTTGATGCGCACCACCTGCGAAGTCGAGTCCCAGTACGAGCAGAGGTGGTCGATGCGCTGCGTTTCGCGCAGGCCGGCCCGCAGCGCCCGCCACGCCAGCGAGTCGTCGGTCGACACGGCCGTGAACGTGAAGTGTGAGCCCATCAGGTGTGCCTCGCGGGTATAGACGCGAGCGGGCGGCGGAGCCGCCGCCCGACCCATCCCCAGCAGGCCCAGCAGACCGGCAACGAGTACCAGGGCCGGTGGCAGGCGCAGAAAAGACCCGGTAGCAGTTGGCATAAAGAGCTATTTTTTAGCAGACAGCTGCTCTAAATAGGCGTCGTAGACTACTGCGCCGCCAGGGCGGTAGCCGGTGCGGGCCAGCACCTTGCCCTCGGGCGAGAGCAGCACCACGGCCGGAAAGGCACCCTCTTTATTAAGCTGGGCGGCGGCCTGCTCGTTGAGCTTGGTTTGGGCCGGGTCGAGGCGGTTCTTTTTGTTGCGCGGGAAGTCGAAGCGCGCCAGCACGAACCGGTCCTTGGCAAAGCTGGCAAACTCGGGCTGGTCGAATACTTCCTGCTTGAGCAGCATGCAGGGCTTGCACCAGTCGGAGCCCGAAAAGACGACCAGCACCGGCTCGCGGCTGGCTTTGGCTTGCTGGAGTGCGGTAGTGAGGTCGGCATTCCAGGTGAGCGGCGCCGCCTGGGCGGCGGCCCGGATAACAGGCAGCAGCGCGCACAAACTCAGGGCAAATAGGGTACGCATGGCAAACGGAAATAGAGTACAAACACGCAGGCAACGTGCGAAAGAAGCAGCCAGGTGCGAGCCCAGCACTGCCTAGGGACACTTTTAAGCGAATCTTAAGCTAGGGCAGTCGGGGCTGACCAGTTGCCCCCGATTAGATAGCCAGGGCTGCCGGCCGGCCAGTATTACTGACACCCGGATAATAACAGGATACTTTAGCCCCTACTTACCCCTACGTGGGCGTCAGAAATAAACCAGAATTAATACGTTGTGGCGCCTACTAGCTTTCTATTCAATTTACTGACAGTTAGTAAACCGCCGTCGGTCTAGTCGCCGGTATCCTGGCCTTTGCCCAGCTCGGCCGCCAGGAAGTAGGCGCCCCGGCGCACCAGCCGGGTGGTATCGGGCACAGGGTCGAGGGGCGTTACGGCTACGCTGCCGCCCTGGCTGGGGCCGGTGCGCACCCGCAGGCGGCGAAAGGTGGCGCGGCCGTCGGCGGCCCGGCCGGTTTGCACAAACGCGTAGCTGAGCTGGCCGGCCTGCACCAGGCCGGCTTCAGGCAGGGTACGCTGGCGAGCCGCCCCGGTCTGGATGCGGGCCGCCACAAACTGGCCGGGCAGCAGGTCGGCGCGCTCGGGCTCCAGGTGGGCGTGCACGCGCACGGCGCGGGCGTTGTCCTCAAAGGCCTGGCCCACCAGAAACACCCGCGCCCGAAACTCCTCCGGGGTGCCCCGGTTCTGCACCGTGAACAGGATGGGCTGGCCGACTTTGACGCGGGCTATGTCCTGCTCGAATACTTTTAGCTCCAGGTGTAAATCACGGCGATTCAGCACCTCAAACAGCACATCCTGAGGATTGACGTACTGGCCGGGATTAAGATTGACAGCCTTTACGGTGCCACCCAGGGGGGTAGTAAGCGCGACGCTCGGGGCGATGTAGCCAGTGTTGATGCGGGCTACTGGCAAACCCAGCAGTCGCAGCTGGGCGGCCCCGGCCCGCACGGCGGCCTGCTCGCTGGTGTAGTCGGCACGGGCCTGCTGGAGCTTGCGCTTGGCGCCCACGTCTTCCACGTCCAGAATACGCTGGCGCTGTAGCTCCTGGGCCAGAAACAGAACCCGCGCCCGGCTCTGGAGGTAGTTCTGTTGCAGGGTCAGAAAATCGGGGCTGCGCAGCGTGGCCAGCACCGCGCCGGCCCGCACGGGCTGGCCGGGCAGCACGTTCACGGTTTGCACGTAGCCGCCCAGCACAGCCGAGATGGAGGCCCGGTTCTGAGGGGGCACTTCAATCGAGCCGGTCGCCTGCACGTCAGTCGTCAGGTTCTGGCGCTCAAACGGCCCGGTTTCAATGCCCGCTGCCCGCTGCTGGGCTGCCGTCAGGGTCACTTCGTCAGGGTTGACCGGCTTAGCAGCCGCCGCGGGTTTAGCGCTGGCGTCCGAGCCCGCCGTAACCGGGGCTTTTTTGCCCGAGCAGCCAGCCAACAGGGTCATCAAAATCAGGGGGAGGTATTTCATGGAAGCGGATAAGCAGGGCATAGATTGGGGCGGGCGCGGAAGGCCCCGCGGCTAGGGGGCGTCGGTGCCGGCCAGGGACTTGAGGCTCACCACCAGCTCGTTGTAGCGCTGCACCTGGTCAAGGTAGTTGGTTTGGATTTGCCAGGCGGGGTCGGTGTTCACCACGTACTCGACATACTCGATGTCGCCGGCTCGGAAGGTTTTCTCGGCCGTATCGAGAATTAGCCGGGCCTGGGGCAGGGCCGTTTTTTCGTAGTAGTCGAGGGCCGTGCGCGCCCGCCGCAGCTGCTGGCGTAGCGTGCGCAGCTGAGTGCCGAGCTGGCTGGTGGCGTAGGTGAGCTGGCCGGCCGCTACCTGCTCGCCGAGGCGGGCGGCGGCCACCCGCGCCCGCCCGGCCCCACCCAGCAGCGGCAGGGCCAGCCCAACTTGCCCCACTTGCAGTACCTTATATTCGGGCCGGATGCTCTGCTGGAAGTAGCCGGCCCGCAGGTCGGGCAAGCGGCGCAGCTGCTCCACCCGCGTGGCCTGGGCGCTCACGGCCACCTGCTGGCGCAGGAGGCCTAGCGTTGGGTTGCTTTCGGGCGAGAGCGCCGCCGTGTCGGCCGGCGCGAGTGGAGCCACCGCCGCCGCCGTGGTGTCGATGGCCGCCGCGCCGACGCCGCCCAGCAGCTGGCCGAGCTGCTGGCGCTGCACGTCCAGGTCAGTGAGCACCGTAAGCAGGCGGTTTTCCAGCTCGCGGGCGCGGGCCTCGGCCGCTACCTGGGCCAGCCGATTGGTTTCGCCCACCTGGTAGCGGATGCGCGCGGCGCGAGCCGCCCGCCGGTATAGGCTGTCCTGCCGCCGCAGCAGGGCGGCCCGGCGATACGTCACCAGCAGCAGGTAGTAATTGGAGCGGATGGCCTGGGCCAGGTTGCGCCGGCTTAGGCGGGCCTGCTGCTGGGCGCCCAGGCCCTGGCTTTCGAGCAGCCGCCGCTGGGCCGCGTACACGCCCGGAAAAGCAGCCTGCTGGATAATGTTGAAAGTGTGGTCGTTGAGTGGGCCCGACACTTGCCCGTACTGAACGTCCACCACCGTGCGCGGCAACTCGAAGCCCGTGCGCACCAGCGCCCGCTGCTGCTCGACTTGCAGGCCTGCGGTTTGCAGTGACAGGTTCTGGCCGTAACCCGCCTGCAGGGCTTGGCCGATGCTAAGTGGCGCCGGCTGCCCGGCTGTGGAGCCCAGCGTGGTTTGCGCCCGCCCGGCCAGGGGCAGCAGCAATGTCAGTGCCAGCGCCGCCAGGGCCGGCGCGGGGCTAGCCACCGGGGCCGGGGCTTCGCCGGTTTCGGCGGCGTACTTGGCTTTTTCGGCGGCCTCGGCCGCTTTCTCAGGGTTTGGCTCGCCGTCTTTGGTGAAGAACGTGTAGAGCACCGGCAGCACGAGCAGCGTAAGCAGGGTGGCGGAAATCAGCCCCCCGATGACCACCGTGGCCAGCGGCTTCTGCACCTCAGCGCCGGCTGAGGTGGACAAGGCCATCGGCAGAAAGCCCAGCGAAGCCACGCTAGCCGTCAGAATAACCGGGCGGAAGCGCTCGGCCGTAGCGCGCAGCACCCGCTCGCGCACTGAGTTCACGCCCTCGGCCGCGAACTCGTTGAGACTGGCGACCAGCACGATACCGTTGAGCACGGCCACTCCGAATAGGGCAATAAACCCTACCCCCGCCGAAATGCTGAACGGCATCCCGCGCAGCCACAAGGCCAGCACCCCGCCGATGGTGGCCAGTGGGATACCCGTAAAAATCAGCGCCGCCTGCTTTACCGAGCGAAACGAGAGGTAGAGCAGCACGAAAATCAACAGCAGCGAAATTGGCACCACCACAGCCAGGCGGCTTTTAGCCTCCACCAGGTTCTCAAACGAGCCGCCGTACTTGAGGGAGTAGCCGGGGGGCAGCTGCAGGCCGGTGCCGAGCTTTTGCTGGATTTCCTCCACCAGGCTTTGCACGTCGCGGCCCCGCACGTTCACGCCGATGTTGATGCGGCGGTGCGCGTCGTCGCGGCTCACCAGTACCGGGGCGTTGCGGTAAGCTACCGTAGCGACTTCGGCAAAGGGCACCTTCTGCCCGCCGGGCGCGTCCACAAACAGCCCGCTCAAATCGCGCAGGCCGGTGCGTCGGGCCGAGTCGAGGCGCAACACCACGTCGTAGCGCCGCTCGCCCTCGTACACGTCGCCGGCCACGTCGCCCGCGAATGAGGTGCGCAGCAGCGTGTTCAAGTCGCTGATGTTTAAGCCGTACTGCGCAATCTTGGCGCGGTTGTACGTCACGCGCAGCTGCGGCAGGGCCGCGATTTGCTCGACCTTCAGGTCCCCTACCCCCGCCAGCGGCCGGATGAGGTCGGCCGCCCGGTTGGCCTGCTCGAAGAGCACGTCCAGGTCGTCGCCGTAAATCTTGATGCTGATGTCGGACTTCACGCCTGAAATCAGCTCGTTGAAGCGCATCTGAATGGGCTGCTGAAACTCCATCGTCACGCCTGGCACGCCGGCCAGCGCGGCCTGCATCTTATTGGCCAGTTCCTCGCGACTGCTGGCACTGGTCCAAGCGCCACGGTCCTTGAGAATTACCATCTGGTCGGAATCTTCGAACGACATGGGGTCGGTGGGAATCTCGGAAGTGCCGATTTTGCCGACTACCTGGAGCACTTCGGGAAATTTTTGCAGCAGAATACGCTGCACCTGCGAAGTAGTGGCGATGCTCTGGGCCAGCGACGAGCCGGGCGCCAGCGTCACGTTCAGAGCAAAGTCCCCTTCGTCGAGTTGCGGAATAAACTCGCCCCCTAGCCGCGTGAAGGCCCAGCCGCCTAGCGCCAGCAGCGCCACGGCCGCGCCAGCCACCAGCCAGCGCACGCCCAGCGCCGCCCGGATAATAGGGTCGTAGCCGCCGTGCAGAAACTTCATGATGCGGTCAGCCACGGTGCCTTCCTCCTTGATGTCTTTGCGCAGAGCCCAGGCCGATACGGCTGGCACATACGTGAGGCACAGCAGCATGGCCCCCAGAATGGCGAAGCTCACGGTCAGGGCCATGGGCCGGAACATCTTGCCCGCCACCCCGGTAAGTGAGAGGATGGGGAAGTAAACGATGAGGATGATGAACTGCCCGAACAGGGCCGAGCGCATCAGGCGCGTGGCGGCCGCCTCGGTGATGCTGTCCATCGTTTCGCGGGCCGCCGCCGCGCGCTGGTGCACGAGGTGAAAAATCATGGCCTCCACGATAATAACGGCCCCGTCCACGATGAGCCCGAAGTCGAGCGCGCCCAGGCTCATGAGGTTGGCCGATACGCCGAAGGTCTTCATCATGCCGAGCGCGAAGAGCATGCAGAGCGGAATCATCGAGGCCACGACCAGGCCAGCCCGCCAGTTGCCGAGCAACAGCAGCAGCACGACCATGACGATGACGCCCCCTTCAATGAGATTATGCACCACCGTCTCAATGGCTTTGTCGATGAGCTTGGTGCGGTCCAAGAAGGGCGTGATGACCAGTCCCTTGGGTAGGGTCTGCTGAATTTCGGCGATGCGCGCCTTCACGCCCTTGATGGTGGCTTCGGAGCTAGCTCCCTTGAGCATAAGCACGATGCCGCCCACGGTTTCGCCCTGGCCGTTGCGGGTCATGGCCCCGTAGCGCACGGCGTGGCCGAAGCGCGGGGTGGCCACGTCGCGCACTAGTAGCGGCGTGCCGGGTGCGGCCTGCTTGATGACGATATTGCCCAAATCATCCAGCGAGGTAGCCCTTCCCTCCCCCCGGATAAAGTAGGCGTTGGGGCCGCGGTCGAGATAAGCCCCGCCGCTGTTGGAATTGTTGGTTTGCACGGCCCGGAACAGCTCGGCCGTGGTCACGCCGTTAGCGGCCAGCCGGTCGGGGTCCACGCTGATTTCGTACTGCCGCAGGTAGCCACCGAGGCTGCTCACGTCCACCACACCCGGCACGCCGGCCAACTGGCGCTTCACGAGCCAGTCCTGCACGTCGCGCAGCTTGCTAAGCGGGTACTGCTGCTCGTAGCCTTTCTGCACCCGGATGCTGTACTGAAAAATCTCGCCCAGGCCGGTGGTGATGGGCGCCATCGTGGGCGTGCCCAGCCCGGCTCCCAGGCTGGCCTGGGCATCGGTGAGCTTCTCGCCCACTAGCTGCCGCGCGCGGTAAGTGTCCACGTTGTCGGGGAAGACAACGGTAATCACCGAGAGACCAAAGCGCGAGATGGAGCGGATTTCGGTAACGCCGGGCACCGTGCGCAGCTGCAATTCGAGCGGAATGGTTAACAGCTGCTCCATCTCCTGCGCGGCCAGCGCCGGGCTTTGGGTGATGACCTGCACCTGGTTGTTGGTGGCGTCGGGAATGGCGTCGAGCGGCAGGTTCAGGGCCGAGTAGCCGCCCCAAGCCACGAGGCCGGCTACCAGGAGGGCCACCAGCAGCTTGTTGTGAATACTGGCGGCAATGATTTTCTGAAGCATAGCGGGGAGAGGGCAAACTGATGAGCAGCCCGGCGGGCGCCCAGGCAGCCTGATTGCAAAGCGCCCGCCGCTAGCAGCGGTCAGGCTTCGCCGCGAGTGCGGCTGGCAGGGTGCAGGCCAAGGCCATTGCGGCAGTTTTGCCAGGGCCTGAGCGCTTTTTATGATGTAGGCGGGGGCTGGCGTGGCCTAGGTTGCTACTTGCTTAGCGGCCGGCCATTCTCGTCGAACCGGCTGGTTTGACAGTCAGCATCCTTACCGTTTTTGTCCCGGCCCTTGCATATTTTGGTTTCGTAGATTACCCGTCCCTGGGCATCCGTCACGCGCACGATGCGGTCGAGCTCGCGCTGCGGGTACTGCTGATGAATAGCCGTACGGCCCAAGGCTGGAAATGCCTGATGGGTAACATCCAGCCGCGATTCAACCAACTCGCCGGTGGGCGTGAAGCTTATTCGGCCCCGCAGTCGGCGCTCGCCCGGCAGCCGCTCCACAGGTCGCTGCTCGAAAGCGGCCTCGTAACCGGTAGGGCATGGGTGCCAACTTACGTGCCCCGCCTGGGGCTGCATCCGCTGAAAAGCCACCAGAACGCTGGCGGGTACTTGCGCTGCCTGTTGTGCCCCGGCAGTACCGGCCAGCAGGCTACTTACAATCAGTAGTAGATATTTTCCCATGAAATGAATAGGTAAGCGCTGCCAGCTACGCCCCGCCACGTTTACTCCCCACTCAATGGCAATTGAGTGGGAAGTAAGGCTAGGGCTACAGCAAAGCGTTTAAGAGACTACGCCGGCATGGCCGCCAGCTCGCGGCTGAAGAAGCGGTGCTGCTTGATAGCGGCGGCAAACTCCTCAACCAGTGCAGTCACGGCGGTGCTGTCGCTGGTTACCACGCCTTCGGCGTCTAGGATGCCTTCGGCGCCGGGATAGGCGGCGGCTTGCAGCAGCGCCACGCCTTCGGCCGAGGCAGCTAGGGGCTTGCAATGGCGGAAAGCCTCGTTCACGAAGCGCAGGGCGTCAACATCCTGCTTTAGCTTGCTCACGCTTTGCGCGCCGGCGGCTACATACACGGCGTCGAACAAAGCCGATGAAGTGCTCTGGAACGTCCAGTTGACGAGGATTTGCGTGCCGTCCTGGCCTTTAATCGTGCCGCCGTGGGTGGCAATAATAGCCGTTTGGGCACCCTGCTCCATAAAGGTTGCCATCAGTTCGCTGATGGCGGCCACATCGGCCCCATCGGTAGCCAGAATGGCAATCTGGCGGGTTTTCACGCTGCCTTTGCCTTGGTTGATGGGACTACCGGTCGCAATGCTCAAGTGGGCCGAGCTACCTACGCTAGCCTTGGCCAGGGCCGACTGGAAGTCGGCCGCGTTATCGTCGGCGCCGATAGCACCGTAATTGAGCTGCATACCTTCAGCCGAGGGAACGGCCACGCCCAGGCCTTCGGCCACGCGGCTGGCCAGGCCCTGGTCAACCTGCGCCAGCTGCACCAGCGTGCGCGCCCGAATCCAGTCGGTTTGCACGTGGCTCAGCTCAAAGCGCAGGGCCTTGACAATGTGCATTTTTTCCACGTCGCTCTGGCTATTCCAAAACAGGCGGGCCTGGCTGTAAAAGTCGATAAAGCTCTTGCTGCGGCGCCGAATTTTAGGGCCTTCTACGCGCTCGTACACCGTGTTGAAGCCGCCTTCGCTTTGCTTGGCCTGCTTAGGATACTGGTCGTTGAGCAGGTTGGGGCCATAGCTTACCTGGCCTTTGTTGATGGTCTGGCGCATGTGGCCGTCGCGCTGGTTGTTGTGCACCGGGGCCAGTGAGCGGTTAATCGGAATCTCGTGGAAGTTGGGACCCCCTAGGCGCTTGAGCTGCGTGTCGAGGTACGAAAACAAGCGGCCTTGCAGCAGCGGGTCGTTGGAGAAGTCGATGCCCGGCACGATGTGACTGAGGCAGAATGCTACCTGCTCGGTCTCGGCAAAGTAGTTGTCTACGTTGCGGTTGAGCACCATCTTGCCGATGGGCAGCACCGGCACCAGCTCTTCGGGGATGAGCTTGGTCGAGTCTAGGATATCGAAGTCAAACTTGTGCTCGTCTTCCTCCTCCACTACCTGTACGCCGAGCTCCCACTCGGGGTAGGCGCCCATTTCGATGTTGGCCCACAGGTCGCGGCGGTGAAAGTCCTGGTCCTTGCCCGAAATCTGCTGTGCTTCGTCCCACAGTACCGAGTGCGTGCCGAGCTTGGGCTTCCAGTGGAATTTTACAAAGCGCCACTTGCCTTCGGCATTCACGAAGCGGAACGTGTGCACGCCGAAGCCTTCCATCATGCGCAGGCTGCGCGGCAGGGCGCGGTCGCTCATGGCCCACAGCAACATGTGCGTGGTTTCGGGGTTGGCCGACACGAAGTCGTAGAACGTGTCGTGGGCCGAAGCGCCCTGCGGAATCTCGTTGTGCGGCTCCGGCTTCACGGCGTGGATGAAGTCGGGAAACTTGATGGAGTCCTGAATAAAGAATACCGGCATGTTGTTGCCTACCAGGTCATATACGCCTTCTTGCGTGTAGAACTTCACGGCGAAGCCGCGCACGTCGCGGGCCAGGTCGCTGGCCCCGCGCGAGCCGGCCACCGTGGAAAAGCGCGTGAACACCGGCGTCACCACGCCGGGCTGCAAGAAGTGCGCTTTGGTCAGCTCCGTAGCGTTGCCGTAGGCCTCGAAGTAGCCGTGGGCCGCCACGCCGCGGGCGTGAATTACGCGCTCGGGAATGCGCTCGTGGTCAAAGTGGGTCATCTTCTCGCGGAAGAGGAAGTCTTCGAGCAGCGTCGGGCCACGCTCGCCGCCCTTCAGCGAATTCTGGTCGTCGTTGACGCGCAGACCTTGGTTGCTGGTCAGGAACTTGCCGTAGCCGTCGTCGCTGTGCTGGGCGAGCTGCTCGGTTTTAGGGTTGCTCACCACGTCCTCGTGGGTCTGCTTGGCTAGGGGTTTTTCGGACATATAAAAAGGAATTTGCGTGCTCGTCTCTAACGGCCCGCCGGCCGCTGCCGGCCTTCGAAAAGTCTTAAAATATCCTTAAAAAGCGCTGGTATCAGTGCTCACTAGCCCTCAAAGCCAGCGCCGCGCGATAGCTGGCAGCCAGGCAGTCTGCCGAGGCCCTTACCCGCCAAACAGCCGGGCCACGTAGAACGCCGCGCCGGCTGCCGCGGCGCCGGTACCGGCCATCTTTACGGCCCCCCACAGCGGCGGCTGCCCAGTCAGCCGGCTTTTTAAGTAGCCGAAAATCAGCAGGCACCCGAGGGTGATGAGGGCCGACCACAGCAACCCCTGGTGCGGCGTGGCCGTGAGAAAGTAGGCGCTGAGCGGAATGAGGCCGCCCACCGCGTAGGCCCCGGCAATGGTAACGGCGCTTTTGGGTGCCTGCCGCGGGTCGGGCTCTTCGAGGCCCAGCTCGTATTTCATCATGAACTTGACCCACTGCGCGGGGGCAGCCGTCAACTCCTGCACGGCCAGGGCCTGGGTAGCCGGTGAGAGGCCCATTTCGCCCAGCAGTTGCTGCACTTCCTGGCGCTCGACCTCGGGCACGGTGCGCACTTCCTCGTGCTCGCGGGCCAGCTCGGCGGCGTAGTGCTCGACTTCGGTGCGGCCCGCCAGGTAGCCCCCTAGCCCCATGGCGATGGAGCCAGCCACGATTTCGGCCAAGCCCGCCGTGATAACCAAACTAGACGACTGCACCGCCCCGCTTAGCCCTGCCGCCAGGGCAAACGGTACGGTGAGGCCATCGGACAGGCCAATTACGATATCCTGGAGCATGGCCGAGCTGGTCAGGTGTTTTTCGGCATGAGGAATAGCAGGCATAAGCAAGAAGGTAGGTTGAGTAAGAATGGCTAGGGCTGGGCTACTGACCGCCAAGGCCAATGGAAACTCCCGCGCCCAGGCCCAGGGTGTTGATAAGCTGCCGGACATCGCCCGCGCCGTATACGGGCAGGCGCGGCCGGGCACCGGCGTACGTGACTTCGAGTTGCAAGGCGGTGCGCGAGTGCACTTGCCAGTGCGCTACTGCGCCCGTTTGCCCGCCCATTCCCCCGGCGGTGGGGGGGGCCCGCGCGGGGCTCGCCGCCGCGACGGCCCCCGTGGCGTAGCCGGGAGCCCCCACCACGATAGCCCCCACTAAAAGCGGCCGAAACGCCAGCCTGAGGCGCTGGGCGGGAGAGAGTACAAACTGCGGCCCCGCCAGCAGGCTCAGCGTCGTCCACGGCGCGGTTACCGATAGGGCAGCCGGGGCGGGGGCAGCCGGGTCTAGCTGGCGGAGCGCGGCCGCCTCGTCTACCTGATAGCGGCTGACCGTCAGGGCCACGCAGCCGCCCAGCGCCCCCGGCTGGTAGGTGCCAGCCACGGTCAGGTACTGGCCCGGGCGCGCGGTACCCTTCCCGCCGTTGGAGGCGGCAAAGCTCAGTAGCGGCCACGACGGGCCGGCATTCACTGCTACTTGGTAGATAGCCGTCGGTGCTTGGCCTCTGGCTCCGCTTGCTGCCAGCAGCCCGGCGAGAAGTAATACTATTCTAACCATTTGAAAAGCGCGCAAGCGGCCGCCTGGCTTTAGATTCGCGGTTTGTCCGGCGTCGGCGGCCCGCCCGCGGGGCGGGGATTGCCCCTGCTTACTGCATGTGCACCCGGAACTGCCACACGTGCTTATCCAGCACGTAGCTCAGCTCCTGCAGTTGGTTGGAGGTCACTTCATCCACCTTGCTCATATGCTCGATGCGCTGGCGCACGCGCTTGGCTACGGTGGTGATGCGCTCGGTCATAATAATGAGTACCTGCTTGTCGGAGAGGTAGCCACCGGGGAAGTCGCCCAGGTTGGCAGTGGCGGCTACCACGCCGGTGCGACCGTCGATGGGGTTGCCCACTTGCAGCACGCGCTCGGCCAGGATGTCGGCGTACTTGCGGTACTCATCGGCGTTTTCCTGCAGCTTCTCGTGCAACGGCAGGTACAAGGGGCCGCGTAGGTTCCAGTGGCTTTGCTTGGAGTCGTGAAACAGCTCCAACAGCTCCACCACCGTGGCTTGCAGGTCGTCGGTGACGGGCTTGCGTTTGTCGGCCTCGACCGGGATAAGCGGGTCGGCGGCGGGGTTGCGGTAGTCGAGCTTGCCGCTGGGGTCGGCGGGCGGCGTGGGGGTGTTGTCGGGCGCGGTGGTGGAGGTAGCCGGCGCCGGCGAGGCCGCGCTACGCCGGGACTGGGCTGCGGCCTCGTGGCTGGTCGCCAGGCCCAGCAGCAGCAGGCCGGCAGCGAAAGTAGGAAATTTCATGCGAAAAATGAAAAGAGAAGAATGGAATAAAAGCAGCCCTTTGGTGAAGCTCAAGGAGCCAGTTGGCACCGGGCAGCCCGGACTTTGAAACTTGGTCTGTAACGGGTTACTTCCTTAGGAATCGCTTAAGCCCAGCTTAAGCTTTGCTTAAAAAGGCCGCTTGTCACCTGCTAGGGCATATCCTGCCCCCCCTACTCCCGTTAAGGAGTCAGTTCCGCGCCGCCAGCTGCTAGGCGCGGGTAGCGCGGGGATTTTCCGCCTGTCTTCATGGGCGATATCGGCGCTCCCTATCTTTTCTTAGTACCACCTTACTGCTGCCTTGTGAAACTATTAGTAATTGAAGACGAGCCGGGCATTGCCCGCTTTCTCCGGCAGGGCCTGGAGGAGGAAGGCTACGCCGTGGATGTAGCCAGCGAGGGCGTAACGGGCTTGGCCTGGGCGCAGACCGGGCGCTACGACCTGCTGCTGGTCGACTGGATGCTGCCGGGGCTGAGCGGGCTAGAGGTGTGCCGGCAGCTACGCGCCAAAAACGATTCGACGCCGCTCATCTTCCTCACGGCCCGCGACACGGTGGCCGACACGGTGGCCGGCCTACAAGTGGGCGCCAACGACTATATCAAGAAGCCGTTTCACTTTGCCGAGCTGCTGGAGCGCGTGCGCGTGCAGCTTCGCCCGGCCGGCGGCCCGCCCGAGCGGCTGGTGCTCGGCCCCATCGTGCTGGACGCGGCCACCCACCAGGTGTACAAGGACGAGCAGGTGGTGGCCCTCACTCAGAAAGAGTTTGCCTTGCTCGAATACCTGCTGCGCAACAAAGGCAAGGTGTGCCGCCGCCGCAGCATCATCGAGCACGTGTGGGACATTCACTTCGAGTACAACACCGGCGTGATTGACGTGTACATCAACGCCATCCGCAAGAAACTGGCGTTAAAAACCGAGGAAGACTACATTCAGACCGTGCGCGGCGTCGGCTACGTTGCCCGTGATTAACTACTGCTTTTCGTGAAAAATCTGGCTTTTAAAGACCGTATCGCGCTGCTTTACCTGCTGGCAACGGCGGCGCTCGTGGCGCTGGCGTTCCTGGTCGTGTTTCTGGTGGTGGAGCGGCGGGTGTACGCCGACCTGGACTACAACCTGCGCTTCGAGGCTACCAAGCACATCGGCGAGCTGGCCCTCGACGGGGGGGCAGTCCGGTTTCGCAACAAAGGCGAGTGGCTGGAGCGCGAGCACCGCGAGGTGCAGGTAGACCCCGTGTTTATCCAGCTAAGCGACGCGCACGGGCACTTTCTCGACAAGTCGCCCAACCTGAAAACCGGCCAGCTGCTCTTCAACCACGCCGAGCCCTTCTACCACCCGTTCAGCGCCGTGCTCAACGGCACGCCCATCCGGCAGATTCAGCTGGCCCTGCCGGCCGGTGGGCGGACCGTGGGCTACCTGCTGGCCGCCATTTCGCTCGACTACTCGCTGCGCGTGCTCGATACCCTGCGCCTGGTGCTACTGGTGCTGTTTCCGGTAGTGCTGCTGGCCCTGTTTCTGGTTACGCGGGCGCTGGCCGGGCGTAGTATCCAACCCATTCAGGTGATTACGACTACCACTGACCGCATTACTAAAAATAATTTGGCCGAGCGCATCGAGCTGCCGCCGCACCAGGACGAGCTGCACCAACTTACGCTGTCTATCAATGGGCTGCTCGCCCGCATCGAGCAGGCGATGCAGCGCGAGAAGCAGTTCACCGCCGATGCCTCGCACGAGCTGCGCACACCACTGGCCGTGCTAAGGGGCACGCTGGAAGTGCTGCTGCGCAAGCCCCGCACCCCGGCCGAGTACGTGGCGAGCATCACGCTGGGCATCGGGGAAATCGACCGCCTCACGCAGGTGGTGCACCAGCTGCTGTTGCTGGCCCGCTTCGACCACTACACCCAGGAGCTGGCCGTGCGTGAGCTGAGCCTGGCCACGGCAGTGCACGAAACCCTGCACCGGCTGCGCGCCCAGGTGCAGACCCGGCAAATTCGCGTCGAGGTGCAGCAGGAAATCGCCGGCCAGGTGGAGTCGGACCCCTACCTGACCGACCTGGTGCTCGACAATCTGCTGGCCAATGCCTTCAAGTACTCGCCCGCGCACTCCACCGTGACCATCCGGCTGTTCGCCCGCGCGGGCCGGGTAGCGTGCGCCATCGCCGACCAGGGGGTAGGCATCCGGCCCGAAGAACTGGCCCGGATTTTCGACCCTCTCTACCGCTCCGACGCTTTAGAGCACAAGCACATCGACGGCCACGGCCTGGGCCTCTCCATCGTGGCGAAGGCCTGCGCCCTGCTGGGCATCGAGCTGACCGTGACCAGCAAGCTGGGCCAGGGCTCCGTGTTTACGCTCCTGTTTCCGGCTTAGCGGAAGCTAGGTTGCCCGCCCGCCAGGGTCGCTAGCGGGTAGGGCGCCAGGTCAGCGCCAGGCCCGTACCCCCGGCCGGCGACCAGCTGGGCACTAGGCTCACGTCGCGGCCGATGGGCTTGCGGCCCCAGCGGTTGCGGTGCGTGAGGTAGGCCAGGTGGGCCGAGAGGATGCCGAAGCCCGCTCCGGCTATCACGTCCGATTCCCAATGCTTATCATTAACCATGCGTAGCACGCCCACGCTCGTGGCAATGGCGTAGGCCCCGATGCCGTACCACTGGCTTTTGTCGCGCAGTTCGGTGTGCACGATGCTGGCGGCCAGAAAGGCCTGCGCCGTGTGCCCCGACGGAAACGAGAAGTTGTCGGAGCCGTCGGGCCGGGTAATGGTGGTCAGGTGCTTGACGGCAAAAACACTGCTGAGCATGATGACTTCACTTTTCAGTATTACCAGGCCCAGATTCACGCGGTCGTTGCGGCTTTCTACCCCCGCCAGCAGCACGCCACCCAGCTCGAAGTAGGGCGCGAATTGCAGAAAGTCATCGACGCGGGTGTGGCGGCCCGGCCCAAACAGGTGGTTGATGTCACTCTTGACCGAGTATGAGCTGTAGAGCCCATGCCCGTTGATGGTCGAGGCCCCGTAGGCGATGAGCAGCGCCGGCACGATGGTCGCCCGGAAGCCCTTGCTTTGCAGAAACGGCTTCTTCGTCGCGGCCGGTACGCCGCCGGGGTTTTCGAACTTGTGGGTAGTGTCGGCCGGGGCCGCCGAGGGCACTACCTGCGCCACGACGGGCGCGATAGGCGCGAACCCCAGCGTGAAGCCGAGGAAAACGGTAACAACTGAAAGACGCATAGAAACGCTAGGCTGGTGAGAAATAGGTAGTTCGTCGGTGGCCGACTTTCCGGCTAGCCAGCCAGTCTGCGAGGCTACGGCCCGACTTTGGTGGAATTCTGTAGTAGCACCCTCGTCGTGGGTCCTGACCGGGTGCAGCTTCCGGAGTATGCCCGAGGACTAGCCCTGCCGCCAGTCCGGCCCAGCCCGACCGGCTGCCTCAGCGGATGTTGCCGCCCACGGGCAGGCCGCTGGGCACGGTAGTCGGCACGGTCTTGTCGAAGCTATTGGCGGTTAGGGAGCTGAGGAAAGCGATGATGGCCTGTTTGTTTACCACCCGGCCCGGAAACTGCGCGTCGCGCTGGCGGGTGCTCACGTGCGGGTTGGCCGTATTGCGGTCATTGTCGTAAAAATCGAGCACGTCGCCGAGCGTGGCCAGCGTGCCGCTGTGCATGTAGGGCGCAGTCAGGGCCACGTTGCGCAGGCTGGGGGTGCGAAAGGCATAGGTGCCGCCCGCGCCCGCGTCGGAAGCCGCATTTTTAGCGTTATCGGCCACGCCCATCACGTGCAGCTGGTAATCGCTGAGCATGGGGCCGCCGTGGCAGTTGCCGCACCCACTTTGCAAAAACGATTGCAAGCCCTGCACCTGCTGCTGCGTCAGGGCGGCCGTATTGCCGCGCTCGTACTGGTCGAAAGGCGAGTCGGTGGCCACCAGCGTGCGCTGAAAGCAGGCAAGCGCCTGGCCCACCGTAGCGGCCGTGACGGGCGTAGCCCCGCCAAAGGCCACTTGGAACCGCGCCGTATAGGCCGGGATGGCCCGCAGCCGCGCCACCACCGAATCGGGCGTCGCCAGCTCGGCATACTGGTGGCCGCGCATCTCCTCCAGCTTGGCCAGGGGCTGCAACGCCTGCGCTTCGAGCGACTGCGCCCGGCTGTCCCAGAACATGGGTGCCTGGCTCGGGTCGGCGCTGCTGCTGGCCGTGAGGCCGTTGAAGGCCGCGTTGAGCACGGTGGACGTGTTGCGCTGGCCGAAGGGAATAGTGTTGGGGCTGCGAAAATGGCGAGCCGCGCCCAAGCCCTGCCCGTTGGCACCGATGGCCAGGTCGAGGGCGTCGGCGTAGGCATTGGCGGGGTGGTGGCAGCTGGCGCAGCTCACGTCGCGTCCGCCCGAAAGCACTGGGTCCCAGAACAGGGCGCGGCCCAGGTCCACCTTGGCCGCGTTGGGGAGATTGTCGGTGGGGGCCGCTGCCACGAGGGGCAGGGCTGCTAGGTTGTTGGCGGGCGTGGCATTCTGCTTCTGGCAGGCTATAGCCGCTAGCAGCAGCCCCGCCGAGGCCGCTAGGGAAAGGAGATGCGTTTTAGTAGAAGCCGCCATTGGAAGAGATTTGAAGAGGATAAAAGTCAGTATTGCTAGGAAGATGCCCGGCGGGCTGGTAACCCCTACGGCGCACTCATTTTTTTCTGTTTTTGCACTGAGCGCCCATTGGTTGTTAGTATTGCCGCTTCGTCCTCCTAAGCCCCTTGCTGATTGGCGGCCCGTGCTGGCTTTTGCCAGGCAACTCTGCCGCATGCACGTTTCGCGGCAGCGGCGCGTTGAGCAGCAGGCACTTTTCGGTTTATGGCTAAATTCGACGACACCACCCTCGATGCCCAGCTGACGCAGTTGCGTCACAGTGACCCGGCGGCCTTTGTTGAGCAGCTGTTCCGCGCCTTCTACTCCCCGCTCGGCACGCTAGTGTACCGGGTGGTGCCCGATAAGGCGGTAGTAGAGGATATTTTGCAGGACGTGTTTCTGCGGGTGTGGCAGGGACTGGCCACGCTGCCGCCCCTCGACTCGCACCGCGCCTACCTTACCCGTATGGCCCTGAACGCGGCCCTGCGCCACCAGCAGCGCGCCCAGCGCCAGGTGGCCTGGGACGAGGCCCCACCCGCCACGGCCCCGGTAGCCCCCGATGCGCTAGCCGACCTGCACGCGGCCGAAACCAGTCAGGCAGTGCAGGCGGCACTGGGCCAGTTGCCGCCCCAGTGCCGCCTGGTGTTTGAGCTGAGCCGCTACGAGGAGCTGAGCTACCAGCAGATTGCCGAAGCGCTGGATATTGCGCCTAAAACCGTGGAAAACCAGATGGGCAAGGCCCTGCGCATCCTGCGCCGCGAGCTGGCCGGGGTGCTCCGCAACCTCTACGGGCTGCTGCTGGGCCTAGCGGCGGGCCGGGTGCTGGGGCTGCTCGGGGGCCCCGCCCTGCCCGCGCGACCGGCTGTGGCAAGCTCGCCGAGCGCTTATTTTTGGGCGGCGCGTAGGGGTAGGGCGAGCGGCGAGTATCTTCCAACTGGTCCCGCTACGCCTACGCGCCGCCCTCTACGCTCATGAGTCCTCTTTACGCTGACCCTGCTGATGCCCCCTGGGAGCTGCTGGCCCGCCACCTGGCGGCCGAAGCTTCGGCCAGCGAGCGGGCGACGCTGCGGGCGTGGACCCAGGCCGACCCGCGGCATCTCCAGATTCTGACGACCGTTACCCGCGCCTGGGAGCGGGCCGGCGAAGCGGCGGCCACTCCGCCCCTCTTCTCTCCAGCCGATGTGGAAGCCGCCTGGCGACGTTTTCAGCCCCTGATGGGGGGGCCGGTTCCGCCGGCCCCGGCGGCCCCACCGCCCGTGGCTATGCCCTGGCTGGCGGGTTGGTGGCCGCGGGCGGCCGCCCTGGTCGTGGCCGTCGGGGGTGGTTATCTCTGGCTGAGCCATCCCACCCCGCCCCCGCCTGAGAGCGTGGCTACCTACGCCGCAGCCGCCCACCGCCAGTTGGTGCGCCTACCCGATAGCAGCCGGGCGTGGCTGCACGCGCACTCGCGGCTGCAGTACCGGGGAACTGCCGGCCTCGGCGAGCGAACGGCACAGCTAACCGGCGAGGCGTACTTCGACGTAGTTCCGGCCGCCGGGCAGCCTTTCGTGGTACACACCGGCAGCGGCCGCGTGCGGGTAGCCGCCGGTGCGGCCTTCAACGTGCGGGCCTACGCGGCCGAGGACTCGGTGGAAGTGAGCGTGGCCCGCGGCCAAGCCTGGTTGCTGCCCCCGGCGGCCGATAGCTTGCTGCTGCCGGCTGGTACCCGTGCGGCCCTGCACGCCGCCGACGCCCCGGGCCGCGTGGCGGCGGCGCCCCGCCGCACGCCGGCCGCCAACCAGAACTTCCGGACTTGGCAAACTGATACACTGCGCTTCGAGGATGCGCCGGTGACGCAAGTGGCCCGGACGCTGCAAGCCACGTTTGGCACGACCGTCACCTGGTCGTCGGTTGGGCTGGGGCAGTGTCGCTTCACGGGCACGTTCGTCCACCCCCGGCCCGCGCAGGTACTGACCGTGGTGGCCGCCGCCACGGCCAGCCGCCTGCGGCCCGACGGTCATGGCGGCTACCAGCTGCAAGGGCCGGGCTGTGCCGCGCCATCCGCTGATAACCTCGCCCCGGCCGCGCCGGCCCCCCGACAGTGAGGAGCCGGGCTAGGGGATGGTTGGGCTGGCTAGCGTGGGTAATCGGTATCCTGACAAGTCAGCAAGCTGCTTATGCGCAGGCTCCTACACCGCTGCCGCAGCTAGTGCAGCCTACGCCCGGCCGCCGGTCGCTCGGGGCGGTGCTGCTGGAGCTTTCGCGCCAGAGCCGGGTGCCGTTCAGTTACAGCAGCTCGCTGGTGCCGCTGGCGCACCGCTACCAGGTTCGCCCCGGTCCGCCCCGTCCGCTTAGCGAGGTGCTGCATGAGGTGCTGGATGCCGAGCATCTGCGCTATGGGTTGCTGGCCGGCCAGCTCGTGGTGTGGCCCGAGCACGTAGCGGCCCCGCCCGGCGTGCGCCCAGTGGCGCCGGTTGGCGCCGCGCCGGCTTCGACCCGCCAGTTGGCCAGCTTACCCGCCAAGCCGGGCGTCTCAGTACCAAGTACCGCAACTGAAACTGCCGCTGACTGGCCCCCGAAACCACTAACTGGCTCGGCCGTCCGGCGCAGCAAACCGCTGTTAGGACAGCCGGCAGAAACTAAGCTGGTAGCCCAGGCCAACCGTCGTGCAACGAGGGAAGCGGGCAGCCGTGGGAAAGCAGTCCCCGGGCGGCTAGCGGGCACCAGCCAGTTTGGTCGGCGAGCCGCGGCGGGTCACTGGCCCTCTGGCCAACGTGAGGCCGCTAGTTCAGCCGTCAGGCGCCAGCCGACTCGCCCGCTAGCTGGCAAGGTAGCCATCGGGACCAGAGCGGGCCACGTCCCGCAGTCGGCGTTATCGGGCGGGGCCGCGCTCCGGCCGTCCACGCAGGCCGCTTCAGGCGAGGCGAGCCGTGACCTGGAGCTGCTGCCCGCGCGGCCGGTAAGGGCGGTGGTGTCATATCCACCACCGCCGGTAGTAGTGTCACTCGCTGGGCGCGGCCCGATAAGTGCGCTGCCCAAAGACAGCCCGGCCGCGGCCCGGCTATGGACGGGGCTGTATCTGCACGGTGAGGCCTGGGTGAGCGAAAGCCTGCCCGCTGGCTTCACGGGCAAGGTAGGGCTGGCGCGGGCCTACCTGGTGCTGGGCGTGGCCGCCGGGCCGTTTGACCGCCCGGCCTGGGGAGTGGGCCTGGGCACGGCGGGCCGCGCCAGGGGCCGCTTCACGCCCAGCCTCGACCTGCTGCAGTGGTTTGTGCGCGGCAACGACAGCGAGGCCGTGACCTTTACGCAGCTGCGGCCACAGCTGGGCTGGCAACTCAAGCGCGAGGGTCGCCTGGCGCTGCTGGTTGGCCCCACGCTAAACCTGGCGGTCACTGACGGTCGCGGCCAGCAGCGCAGCAGCTTTGGCCAGCACCAGTGGCTGTGGCTGGGCGGCGAAGACGGGCGCGGCGGTGCGCGCCTCTGGCCGGGTTTTCAGGTGGGGCTACGGTTCTAAAATGGGCCGGGCCAATCAATACAAAGCCTTTGCTACCAAACACTTTTGTGTAGGCCAGGACGCTGCTTACTTAACGATGCTGCCAAACGGCACGGCCACCGAGAGGGCTACCGTGAACCGGTCAGAACCCAGCACCTTTTTGTCGGTATCGCGCCATCTGAACTGGGCCTCCACGTTGACGCCCTTATCTTCTTTGCCTTTTAGGAATACCGGGATACCGAGCAGGAAATTGGTTTTGGCGTAATTAATAGCATACCGCTCCACTTGTATATCTATCCCCGCTTTCGTGTCTCCCTGGGAAGGCAGTAAGTAAATAAACTGGAGTTGTAAGGGAACGGTCCATTGCTTGTCCAAATCCCCAACATACACCTTGGTGCCATCGCCATTATAATACAGCTGAGTGGGGGTTGGTGAATTGAGCAGGGCATACTGCGTGTAGCCTTTTATTTTGTCGGCCTGCTGCTCAATGGCATTAGTATAAGTAACTCGTGCTGAGCCATTTATAAAAATAGCTCCCCAATACCAGGTATTTTCGCTAACGTGCCCAATGCTTACGCCCGCTGACCACTTCCTGGTATTTTCCTCCTGAAAGCTCATGGAATTGGCTGGCGCAACCTGGTACGCGCTGCTGCTGAGTGGCACAAATCCTTGCAGACGCACCCAGGAGGTGTAAAAAGAAGGGTATTGCTTCTCAAACATGGCCAGTTCGTTGTCGTAAAATTCCTTTTCTGCTTTTGCTATTGCTTCCTTTCTTGCCAGTGGCCTGCCTACGGTATCAACGGCGCTGTTGCTGGTAGTAGCTGCTTTGAGCAATTGAAGCTCAGCAATTGTTTTATTTCTTAACAATCGGAATTGAAAGGCCCGCTGCATCTCCAGCGTATCAACATCAGGATTATCTAAGCCGGCGTGGGTAGCAAAAAAGAAGGTGTAGCTCAACGGCAAACCTAAATCATTGGCAAGCTTATCCTTTGCTAACAAGTTGGCTACGTTATGCGCAATGTTACTCTGAACGGCAACCGTAAATACGCTATTAGTTAAGTCGTCCTCTTTTTGAGGGGTGAAATTATGACCTACCTGGAGTATGCCTTCTGTTACATCCGCAATGGCAAAATCCTTGAAAAGCGATAGGTTATTCAGGCCGGATAAGTAGTAAGCCTGACGCTTGGCCGCAAAATGGTTAAATGTCTTGTTAGTAACAAATTTTGGGTGTGCTGGCGTAGAGGCTATAATGCTCCCGGTGGAAGGGTCTACTAGGGTTGCTATTTTATTAAGTCCTGTGGGCGCGGGTGCAGGAGTCTGCGCCCTCACTTGAGCGGCGAGCAGTAGTGAAATAAAAAGGACTAAGGTCTTCATGCAGAAAAGAGTCAGGAATACATTGAGTGCAAATGTTTATAGATAAAATAAAATTTACCAATACCCACAAGTAGGTATTCTCCGCGATAGGTTGTCAGGCGGAAGTTGCGGGGCACGTTATCCAGAGCTACAATTCCGAAATGGTGTTGCCTACCTATCAGTAGGTTGCAGAATGGAATGGCTATTGAAATTGCTGAAAAGGGCGGTCAGGTCCAAAAAAAAGCGCCTACCCATCGGCCGGCGCTTTTTTGGAGAGGTGAGTCAGAATAAGGCTACCAGGCAGCAAGAGCTTTTTGCAGCAAGCGTAAGCTTAGTTAGCGCCCGTCGTGGTAGTCGTAGTCAGCGTGATGCAGCCCAGCTCCACGAGCTTACCGGCGGCGCAGGTGTTGCCGGTCTGGTTGCTTCTGACGGTGTAGCCGATGGTCACTTTCTGGCCGGTCTTCGGCAGGAAATTCACCCAGTTGGCACCGGTGGGGATGACGTAGGTGCTGTCGGCCAGGTGCAGCGCCAGGCCGCAACCAGTGGTTTTGCTGAGGTCGACGACCACGGCGGCGGTGTTGCAGGTGGCGCCCTTAGGGGTGCAGCTGCCTTCCTTGTCTTTTTCCCAGCAGCCGCTCAGCAGCAGGCTGGCGCTCAGGGAGAGCACGGTGAAGGGGAGGGCGTATAGCCCGCGGGCAAACAGGTTTTTCATACTAAAAAGGGTGTAAAAAAGTGAAGTAGCCGGGCGAACCGCGCCCTACGGCACCACTTCGAGCCAGCCCTTGTAGCGGCGGCCGTCGGTGTAGGTGATGAGGTAGTAATAGAGGCCCCCCACGCCGCCCCCACGCCAGCTGAACTCGCGGCTGCCCGACTGGTACATGAGCCGGCCCCAGCGCGAGAAAATCTGCACGCCCGCAAACTGCGCGTCGCAGAAGTCGGGCGGCAGGTTGGGTAGCGCGAACTGCTCGTTGAGCCCGTCGCCGTTAGGGGTGATGATGTTGGGTGGTTGGAAGGCAAGCGTATCGGGCGGCCGCACCACTACGAAGCGCACGGTGCGCGTCAGCACGTGTGGGGTGCAGAGGGGGCCGGCCTGCGCGAGCGCAAAGCGCACACGCAGGCCGTTGGGGCTGGTAGCCAGCCCGCAGGTGGGCGTCCACTCAAAGTCGGCCGTGGCGCGCCCGGTGCCGTTTTGGGCCGAGAAGCGCATGCCCACGTCGGCCAGGCTAAAGCCCAGGCCGGTCGCGGTGAGGGTGAGGGGGTTGGGGGCCGGGTCGGTGCCGAGTAGGGTGGCAGTATAGGGCTGGTTGAGGGCCACGTGCACCAACACGGCGGCCGTGTCAGTGGGCGAGGCGGGCGCCGGGAAGCTGGTGGTGAGTACCGGCACCGTACTGGGCGGGGGCACCGCCGTAAAGGCCACCCGCACGGTGTCACGCTTGGGCAGCGAGCAGCCATTATCGGCCACCAGCACGTCGAGCAGGTACACCCGGCCCTTGGTGTCGGCGCAGGCCGGGAAGCAGAGCGTCGCCGTGAGCGTATCGGGCTGGCCGGCGGCGTGCACCGTGCCACTAGCGCTGGTCGTGAAGCTAGGAGCGGTGGCCGCGTCGGCGAAGTTGACCGGGCGGGTGGTGAGGGTGAGCACCGAGCTGGGGTCGGGGTCGGTGTAGCGCACGGTAAGGCAGCGCGAGCCGCCGGGCAGCAGGTGTACCGTGTCGCGCCCAGCCTGGTAGCGGCGGCCATTGGCCTGCACCGTCACCACGGGAGGGTGGTTGGTAGGGCAGGCCAGCACGTAGAGCTGGAAATCGCGCCGCGTTTCGCCGATTTTTACGCCCCGGCGGTATTCGGTGCAGCGCACCCCAAACACGAATAGCCCCAGCCGGCTGGGTTGCACCGTGAGCCGCCCGCTGCGCGCGTCGATGCCCAGCGCCGGCGTACCGGGTATCTGGTTGGCCGTGCCCAGGCCGGTGGTCCAGGTCACGGTGGTGTAGGGCGCGGCGGCCGGGGCTGGGCTGGGGTTGAGGACCGTGGAGTGCCCGTTGAGGGGCGTCACCATGTCGTAGGCCAGCGAGTCGCCGTCGGCATCCTGACCCCCGAAGTCGTGGGTGAACAGATTATTGATGCAGGCGTAGTCGCCCAGCGCCGGAAAGATGCGCGGCGTCGAGTCGAGGAAGGGCTGGCCTCCGTGCACCACGGCCGGAAACTCCAGGTAGAAGGTCTGCGCCGCTGCACCAGGGCTCACGATATTGCTGATGGCCAGGTTGCGGCAGCAGCGCTCCACGGCCACGTAGTAGCCCTGGGCGTTGGCGTAAGCCGCCGCGTCGAGGGTGATGTTGCGGGCGTAGAGCAGTTTGCGGGTGCTGAGCGAGCCCACGGCGCAGGCCGGGTTGGTGTAGCTCACGAACGTGTTACTGGTGAGCGGCAGGCGCACACTTTGCAGCTGCCGGTTGGTGGCCTTGTCGTAAATGCCAGCCACCAGCACCGAGTCGAGAGCAGCCGGGTTGCCATTCACGGCGTCGAAGTACAGGGTGAGCGTGAGGCGGTAGCTGCTCCCGGTCTGGTGCTGCAAATCCAGCTCGCCGCCCACGATGTGCGTGGCCCAGGCCGCCGGCATGGCCAACAGCCACAACAGCAGCGTACCAAGTAGCAAGTGGCCGCAGGAAGTGCGCATGAACAAGGAGGTAGCTGGTAAAGGGAAGGGAAGTGAGAAGCTGCCTAGGCCAGCGGCCAGCCCGCCGGCGTGCGGGTGGGCTCGGGCCGGTGGGCCGGCAGCGTCCAGCCCGCCAGGTCGCGGACTATTTCAGCTAGCGACAAGCGCCGGCGCCCGGCGGGCACCCGCAGAAATTTGCCAGCGGGCCGCGGTGACCCGCGCTCGGCAGAAAATGCGCTGTTCATGGAATAGAGAGATGAGTATGGGGGAACGCCGGTTGGCAGCCGCGCCGCGCCGGTCGGGTAGTAGCTAGATGCACCAATCCCGCCCTACCCCCACGCCCATGGCAATTTTTTTGTTGGTGAGTAGCCAACTCGTCTCCAGTAGCGGCTCCGCCTACCTACTCTACACGTCTGCTAGCCGCGACCGGGTGGCCTGCCCGGCAGGTAGCGGGTCGTGCCAAAAGTTCAGCGGCAGTTTGAGTTGCGCGGTCACTAGGCGATGAGCAAGTGAATAAATACAAATCAGGTAAACTGAAAGTATTGGCGCTTCCCACAGAATCTCGCCAAAATCATAGGCTAGATTAGTAATTCGCTATCCTTCCCGCTGCGTCACGCCGCAGCGGGGTAGTCTATCCAATGGCTCGTACTAAACCTTTCTTCCAACATACGCAGCACGTGACGGGCATCATGGCTCGCGCTCCTGAGCCCACTCGCTATCCGTATCATGACCACAGCGAATGCCCCATCGGCGGCCGCGTCAAAAAGAGTGGTGACTGGCAGTATTACCTGGGCCGCCCCGGTGAGGAGCGCGACCAGTGCACCCGCTGCGCCGAGCTAGCTACGGCTGCCCCGCAGCCCTAGGGTGCAGCGAGGTGCTTGGTGAGCCCGGCTAGTTTGAAGCAGAAACAAAAAAATGCCTTCAGGAGGCGTTCATGTTGCAGGCAACGTGTCAGCGGCCCGGCTTATGCGTTAGCGAACTATTATCAAATAGACACTTGCGCGTGGCAAAATTGTTACCGCAATATTTCTGATATAACGCCTTGATTATCAATTTCTGTAGCTATTTTGTATTCGGGAAATAGGGCGTAGTAGGCCGGTAGCTTTGCAATGCTATTCAGCCTGATAATGCTCCAATTCTACCGTTCCTTCTCTCTTTTTCTGTTCCTAGTAGGAACAGCCCTCGGCCCGGCAGTGGCGCAGCGCACGGCCACCCTGCGGGGCACCGTGCACGATGCCCGCACTGGCGAAGTGCTGATTGGGGCTACCGTGGTAGTGCCGGCCACCCAGCAGGGTATCGCCACGGGCCTCGACGGCACGTTTCAGCTGCGCAACCTGGCGGCGGGGGCGCTGCTGGTGCAGGCCCGCAACTTGGGCTACGAGCCGCAGACCCTGACCGTAGTGCTGGTAGCCGGAACCACTCAGACCTTGGATTTCCGGCTGACCGCAACGGGGCAGGCGCTCAAGGAAGTAACTGTGACCGGTCAGGCTGACCGCGAGTCAGCCGCCGATGCCCGGCGCACGGAGCAGAAAGCCGACAATGTGCTCAATATCATTGCGGCGCGCACCATCGAGCTCTCGCCCGACGTGACGGTGGGCAACGTGGTACAGCGGGCCAGCGGGGTATCGGTGGTGCGCAACTCGGGCGGCGACGGGCAGTACGCCATCATCCGGGGCATGGACCGGCGCTACAACTACACGCTGGTCAATGGCATCAAAATTCCCAGCCCCGACCCCAAGAACCGCTACGTGCCGCTCGACATCTTCCCGGCCGAGCTGCTGGAACGGCTGGAGGTGGTGAAGGCGCTGACGCCCAGCATGGAAGGTGACGCCATCGGTGGGGCGTTGAACATGGTGATGAAGTCGGCCCCCGACCACCTGGTGGTGGCCGCCACGGCGGCGGGTGGCTACAGCGACCTGTTTGCCAACCGGCCCTTTGCCGGCTTCAGCACGAAGGGCATTGCCATGCAGTCACCGGGCCAGGCGCACGGAACGGACTACAAAGCGCAGCCTGGCGACTTTTCCAACCAGCAGCTCAACTACAGCAGTGTGAAAGTGCCGGTAAACTCGTTGTTCGGCCTCACGCTCGGCAACCGCACCCGCGATGGCCGGCTGGGCCTGCTGGTGGCGGGCAGCCTGCAAAGTACCCACCGCGGCTCCGACCGGCTCTTTTACCGCCCACTGGGCCAGCCCAAGCCCGAGCCGCTGCCCAACACGTTTACGTTCGACGAGATTCAGCGCCGCGAGTACTCGCTGCTGCAAACCCGCCTCGGCCTGCACGCCAAGCTCGACTACGCCCTCAACGACCGCAACAAGCTGAGCTTGTACTCGCTGTGGCTGCGCCTGGACGATGCCCAGCACCGCCACATCGTAACCAACGACCTGGGCACGGGCGGCGATGTGCCCATCAGCGACCAGTCGCGCTTGCAGCGCCAGCAGCTGTGGTCCGAGACCCTGACCGGCGAGCACGCGCTGCTGCCGCGCCTCACCTTCAAGTGGTCGGGCATGTACGCCCGCGCTACTTTCGCCACGCCCGACCAGACCGACGTGAGTTTGGTACGCGCCACGGCGGCCAACACTCAGCAGGGCACGTTCGTGGCCACTAGCTCGCACCTTTGGCAGCGCAGCCTCGACCAGGACGTGGCCGGCTACGCCAACCTGAGCTACGCCCTGCGCGACAACGTGGAGTTGACGGCCGGCGGTATGCTGCGGCACAAGGACCGCCGCAATGCCTACGACTATTACGACCTCGACGCCGTGACGACCGGCACGGGCACCAATAACCGACAGGTATACACGAGCTACGACCAGGCGCAGTTCCGCTTCAATCTAGATAATGGCCTCGAAAAGAGCACCGATGCCAACAATTACACCGCCACCGAGCGCATCGGGGCGGGTTACGTGCAGGCCAAGGTACTGTTCTTCGACAAGCTGCAAATCCTGGGCGGCGTGCGCCTGGAAAACACCAATCAGCACTACGACTCGCAATTGCCCCCCACCCAAACGGGCCGCAGCGGCAGCGTAAGCTATCTCGACTGGCTACCCAGCGCCCACGCCAAGTTCATGCTCAACGAGCGCCAGAACCTGCGCTTATCCTATTTCAGGGGCATCAGCCGGCCCAACCTCTACGAGCTGGTGCCGGCCGTGAGCAGCATCAACAACGACTACTACACCGAGTCGGGCAATCCTTACTTGAAGCACACGCAGGCCGACAACTACGACTTCCGCTTCGAGCACTTTGGTCCGGCGGCCTCGCAGCTGTTGGCGGGCGTGTTCTACAAGCGCCTGAATAATCCGATTGAGTACGGCTTTGCGCAGGTCGGCAACAACAGCTCGTACTACCAACCGCAGAACTTCGGCACGGCCACCAATTTCGGGGCGGAGTTGGTGTTCACGAAGTATCTCCGCAACTGGGGCGTGACCGGCAACTACACCTACACGCACTCTTCTATCACCACCACTAAGCGCGTGTACTACCGCTCGGCCGCCGATGGGCAGTACCACACCGTATCGGCCGACCAGCCGCCCACGGCCGAGTACCCTACCCCCCCCACCCAGACGCGCCCCTTGCAGGGCCAGAGCGACCACATCGCCAACCTGGCCTTGCTCTACAAAAACCAGAAAATGGGCTTCGATGGCCAGGTAGCGGCCGTGTACACCGGCCGGCGCATCAACGTGGTGTCGCCCTACCTCGACCTTGACCAGTGGCAGCGGGCCACCACCCAGCTCGACTTTTCGGCTGAGCAGCGCCTGCCGGGCCGCCTCACAGCCTTCGTCAAAATCACGAACCTACTCAATACGGCTACCATCGTGGATGTGCTGCAAGCTCCCACCGCCAGCCTGCTCACCGCCCCCGAGCAAACCCGCGACGACCGCATCCTGGTGCAGCGCGACACCTACAACCGTACCTACCTGCTGGGCCTGCGCTTCCGCCTCAACTAAGCCACGCTGGCTCTTACGTTACTGCTTGTGAAATCTTTGCTCTTCGTCGGGCTGCTGGGCTTGCTCGGGGCTAGCCCCGCGCCCAAGCGGCCCCAGCCCCCCCGGCCAGCCCCGGCCGCCGCCTTCAGTTTTGTGGCCCTCGGCGACATGCCCTACAACCTGCCCGCCGACTACCCGCGCTTCGAGCACCTCATCGCGGCCATCAACCAGCAGCAGCCCACGCCCCGCTTTTCGGTGCACGTGGGCGACATCAAATCGGGCTCCACGCTCTGCACCGAGGAGATGTACCAGAAGGTGTTCGGCTACTTCCAGACCTTCGAGCAGCCGCTCGTCTACACGCCCGGCGACAACGAGTGGACCGACTGCATCCGGCCCAAAGCTGGTAAGTACGACCCAGAAGAACGCCTCACCGTGATTCGGAAGATGTTCTTTCCCGACCACAACTCCTTCGGCAAAACCAAGCTTGCGCTGACCTCACAGGCGCTGATGCCGGGTTTTGCGACCTACGTCGAAAACAACCGCTGGACCTCGGGTAACATCGCTTTTGCCACGGTGCACCTGGTGGGCTCCAACAACAACTTCGTGCCCAACGACCCCCAGGGCATGAACCGCGAATTCTACGACCGGCAAAAGGCCAACCTGGCCTGGCTCGACGCGGTGTTTGCCGAGGCCACCGCCCAGCACCGCCTCGGGTTGGTACTCTTCACCCAGGCCGATATGTGGAACTCGGTGAAAGACGCCAAGGATGCTGACGGCTTCACCGACATCATCGCCGCGCTGAGCCGCCTCACGGTGGCCTTCGGCCGGCCGGTGCTGCTCATCAACGGCGACTCGCACCGCTTCCTCGTCGATAAGCCGCTGCCTAACCCGACCTCGCCCAAGCAGGTGCTCCAGAATTTCACCCGCCTGCAGGTGCCCGGCGAGGCCGACGTGCAGGCCGTGCGCGTCACCGTCGACCCTAGCCAGCCCGCGCTTTTTCAGGTGCAGGAGCTGGTCGCGGCGGGCAACTAGGCTGCTTGTTTACCACCATTTTCTTATCTACTATGATGCTTGCTCACAAGAAGCTGCGCCGCTTAGCCGGCTTGTTAGTGCTCGGGTGCCTGGGGATGCTGACCGGCTGCCAGGACGCCACCGAAACCCTGGAACTCTCGCAGCCCATCGTCACGCTGGGCAAGCCCGTGAGCAACGCGGCCCCGCTCGGCGGCCCCATCAAAGGCACCATGAAGCAGGACCTGGACTTTGACGTGAACGCCGACGTGTACATCAATGCCGGCGACACGCTCATCATCCAGCCGGGGGTGAAAATCAACTTTCTGGGTAATTACAACTTCGTGGTGAAGGGCACGCTGCTATCGCTCGGCACCCAAGCCAAGCCGGTTTACTTCACAGTGAAGCGCTTCACCAAAACCGACCAGCCGGGAGCCAACCCGGCTACCGACCCGGCCTATCAGGGCAGTTGGGGCGGCATTCTGGGCGACGTGACCTGCCCACTGCTGGTGCTCAAATGGACGCACGTCGAGTTTGGCGGCGGCAACGTGGTGGTGACGCCCGTCTCGGCGGGTATCCTCAACAACAAGAACACCTACCCCATTTTCTTCCAGAACCCGCAGGGCGTGTTCGACCTCGAAGACTCGTGGGTATACGGCAGCACTGACGACCCCATCCGCATCCTGGGCGGGCGCATCAACGTGATGCGCAACACGTTTGAGAAGGGCGGCAAGGTGGGCGGCGAGTGCCTCAACATCAAGGCGGGTACCACCGGCAACATTGCCTATAACCTATTCATCGGTGCGGCCACTAATGGCTCGAAAGCCTCGAACAACGGCGGCAAAAACCCGCAGACCAGCATTTACATGTACAACAACACGTACATCCACTGCGGCTTCCGGCGCAACTCGGCCGGGCGGGGCGGCTCCATCAATTACGAGGAAGGCTCGCGCGGCCGCTACTACAACAACTTGATGGTGAACTGCAAGTACGGCCCTAGGGTAGTCGGCTCGGGCAATTACCTGGGTAACGTGTTAGTGGTGGCCGACACGGCCAACCTGCGCTACGGCTACAGCCTCAACTACGCCGACTCGCTGGCGCTGGCCAACGAAGTTTACCCCACTAACTTCCTCACGCGCCCCCAGGCCAGCGACTTGCCGCTGCCCAGTTCCTTTCTGCCCGCTGGTTACAAGCCCGGCCAGGTTTACAACGGCACCGCGATGCTGGGCAGGAACAACCCGCAGTTCCTCAACTTCCCGCTACCCGCCCCCGTCAACCGCCTGGCCGACGTGAATACGGTCGGTACCTATAACTTCCGCCTCGGGCCGGGCTCGCCGGCGGTGGGCCGGGGCTACGTCGGCTTTCAGCCGCTGGCTACCTCGCCCGCCATTCCCGTGAATGCGGTGTACGGGGCCACGGCCATCACGCCGCCCAGCGCTGACCTGGGGGCCTACCCGATTAATGGCACTGGTAATCAGCATTAGTCAAGAAAGGGTGTTGTTAAACAAATAGGAAAACCTCCGACCCGGCACTACGCGGGGTTAGCCAGCGGCTGCTAAGTGGCAATCAGGTCCGGGTCAAACGGGACTCTGGCCGGCCGGGACTGATTGAAGAAGTACTACTCGCCGCGTAGGTGTAGGAAGAAAAGTAAAGCAAAGGGCGCGCGTATGGCTAGCGTGGCGTCCTGCTATTCATAACCTTTCCTTATCCCTGCCTATCTGAAATGCGTAAAACCAGTCACCTCGCTCGCCGAAAGAAAATTTTCTCTATCACTGACTGGCTCACTTAGGTGGGAAGCGTATGAGTAGCCGGACTGGCCAAGTATCCGGCAAGCAAGAAACCCAGTTGGTTTTTCGTTAAGACCGGCCCCACCAGCTGCGGTAGATTAGCGCACTGAAAATCAGCTTTTTTAGCAAATCAGGCGACCGCAGCCAGCCGCCAGCCCATACAAGCGCGACCTCTTATCGCTTCCTGACACGGCCCTGCCGCTCTCCCCAACCAAGGGCACCGCCTAGGGCACTGGTACCCGCTCAGGCCCGCGCCGGGGCAGTGGGCGCGATGCCGGCTGGGTGGGCCAGGGCAGCGGGCGCGGGGCCGGCCGCGCAGGCCCCGGCGACCACTCCACGTGCAGCCACGAGAGTACCGACAAGATGCGCAACGCCCGCTGGAAGCGAGGGTCTTGGTAAAGCGAGTCGAGCGGGGCCGGGCCGGGCAGCGGGGGCCCCGGCGACGCCCAGCGCGGGTGCCAGTTGGGCGGCGGCAGGGCGTGCGGTGCCGCAACGGCAGTCGGCCGCTCCGTTACCGCGCCGGCCGCGGAGCGGCCCTTAAACAAGTAGCGCAGCTGCACCTGCACCACGGCGTTGCGGCAGTCAGCGCCGCTAGCGGGCAGGCAGTCCGGGCCCCGGCCGGCCCGAAACACGGGCGTCAGGTCGCCGCTGACGCGCACCTCCAGGCCCAGACTATTGGCCAGCTGGTAGCCCAGGCCCCCCACCAGCCCCGCCGTCACGGGCAGGAGCGCTCGGCGGGCGGCGGGCAGGTCGATTTCGGCCGGGCTGCCGGGTGCTCCCCCAGCGGGGCGCACCCACTCGCGCCGCCCCAGCGCAAAGCTGATTTGCGGTCCCGCCAGCCCGTACAGGCCGGGGCCACTGCTGCCCGGCCCCCAGGTATAGAGCACGGGCACGTCGAGGTAGGCTAGCCGCGAGCGGTAGGTGGCGGGCAGCGCCGCCGGGCCGGCATTTGGGAACAGGTAGGCGCAATCGGGCTGGGTGGCGCCCTTTTGGGCGTAGCGGGCTTCTACTTGCAACCCCTGCCGCGCCGACCAGTGCCAGCTGGCCACTACCCCGGCCGTCAGGCCCGGCACCAGGCGGGCGCGGCGGCCGGCCTCGCCGCCCAGGTAGGTACTCAGGTGCAGGCCGCTTTGCAGCCCCACCCGCAGGCGGTGTTGGGCTAGCGCCGGTGGGGTAGCCCCGAGGCAAAACAGCAGACCTAGGGCGGCGGAACCGGCCCCGGCGGGCGAAGTAAACGCGCTGGTAACCATGAGCAGACAGCTGGAAAAAAGGTGAATGGAGAACCTGACAAAGCTCCGGCCCCGCCCCTGCTGGGGGCTTCCTCAGAAAGCAGGGTTTTGGGCTCCCGGAAAACCAGTATTTTTTGGCCGCAAACCCTGCTGACCAGCCCCGGCGCGGGTGGGCTGGCGGCCCGGCGCACATCTTTGCGCGGCCCGGTTATTTCCCGGCCGGTTTCCTATGCTTCTGATTGCTATTGTGTGCGTGGCCGCGCTGGCTAGCCCGCAGCCAGCGCAGGCCCCGGCCGATACCCTGCGCCTGGCCGTGGGCCCCGGCGGCACCGCCTTTGCCTGGGGCGTGGTGCAGCTGCGCGGCGGCGCGCGCCTGCGGGCCTACCTCCCCGCGGGCACCGCCGGGGCCGAGTTTACCCTATTTTACTACCCCTCCCTACCCGCCGAGGGTACGCCCTGGCCCAAGGCCAAGCAGTTGCCTATCAGTAAAATACAGTGGATGCAGGTGCGCGGCCAGTATTCGGAGGGGCTGCTTGCCAGCCGCGCCCAGCGTACGCCCGACCGGCTGGCCGCTCGCCTGGTGGCTGGCCCCGTCGAGCTGTTCGTGGTGAAGTCGCCGCCGCTGCGCGTGAGTTTCCTGGGCTCGGCGCCGGTACTGAGCGCGCCCGCCGCCACCACGCCCGTCGAGCTGGTGCCCGAGGCCGTGAGCTACTACCTGCGCCGCCCCGGCCAGCCGGCCGTGCTGCTGGCGGCCGGCGAGTTTGCCAGCCAGGCCAGCACTTTTCTGGCCGACGACCCCGAGCTGGCCCGGCGCATCCGGGCCGGGCAGGCGGGCTACCGCCTGGCCGAGTTGCCCAGCCTGGTGCAGCAGTACAACCAGCACCAGCCCCGCTAGGGGCGGGTGGGCGGGGCGGCGGCTACAGCAAGTGGTAGTGCGCCGCCTGCCGGATGAGGGCGGCCGTATTGGCCACGCCGAACTTGGTGAGCAGGTTGCGGCGGTGCGTTTCGATGGTGAGGATGCTCAGAAACAGCTTGTCGGCCAGGGCCTGGCTGGTGAGGCCGTCGGCCAAGAGCGCCAGCACTTCCTTTTCGCGGCGCGTGAGTAGCGGCGCGGGGTCGGCGGCCGGACCGGGCTGCAGCAGCAGCTCCTGCACCTCGTCGCTGAAGTAGCGGCGGCCGGCGTGCACGCGCAGAATGGCCTCGGTCAGCTCCTCGGGCGGGGCATTTTTGAGCAGGTAGCCGGCCGCGCCCTCCTGCATGAGGCGCGTCACGTAGCTTCTTTCGTGGGTGGTGGTGAGAATCACCACTTTCAGGGCCGGATAGGTGGCCCGCAGCTGGCGGCACACGTCTACCCCGCTTTGGTCGGGCAGGTTCAGGTCGAGTAGCACCACGTCGGGCCGGAGTTGGGCCACGGCCGCGTAGGCTTCGGCCGCCGTGGTGGCCGTGCCCACGACCGCAATGGTGGGCAGCGGCGCCAACAGCATCTGCAAGCCCGCCAGCAGCATGCGGTGGTCATCTACGAGCAGCACTTTTATCTTCTCCATGGGCAATGATAGGCAAGTAAACGTAACCACTTCCCGCTTCGCCGCAGGCTAACGGGCGGCGCCGCCAAACCACTCACGGGGCGGCTAGGTGGTGCGCGCCGGCAGGTTCCACCCGCAGCTCAATGCTAACCGTGGTGCCGTGGCCGGGGCGCGACTGCACATCGAGCGTGCCGCCTAGGTACTGCACCCGCGCCTGCACGCTGCGCAGGCCCACCCCCGGGCGGGGCGCGGCCGGGTCGAAGCCGCCGCCATCGTCCTCCACCACGAGCTGCAATTCGGGGCCGTGGCGCATCAGCTGCACCAGCACCTGCTGAGCGTGGGCGTGGCGGCGGGCATTGGCCAGCAGTTCCTGCACCAAGCGGTACACCTCCACTTCCAGGGCCGGGGCCAGGCGCTCGTCGAGGCCGTAGAGCTGCACCAGCACCCGCGGCCCCTCGGCCAGCGGGCGGGCGGCGGCCAAATCGTGCAGCGCCTGGCTCAGGCCAAAGGCCAGCAGGGCCTCGGGCATGAGGTTGCGGGCCACCTGGCGCAGCTCGCTGATGGTTTCATCAAGGTGCGCTATGGCCTGGGTCAGCAGTTGGGCGGGCCCAGGGGGCAGGGTAGCTGGCTGGCCGGCCGCGGCCAGGTACAGACGCACGGTGGCCAGCCGGCCCCCCAGGCCGTCGTGCAGGTCGCGGGCCAGGCGGCGGCGCTCGGTTTCCTGGCCGTGCAGCATGGCCTGGGCCGCTTGCTGGGTTTGGGCCTGGGCTTGCTGCTGGGCGGCCAGGCGCCGGCGGTGCCGCCACAGCGCCAGCCCGAGGCCCCCGGCCCCGAGCACCGCCAGCAGCAGCGCCAGGTACAGCGCGCTCAGCTGGCGCTGCTGACGCAGGGATTGTTGCTGCGTGGCTTGCGCCTGGCGCAGCGCCCGCAGCTGCTGGGCCTGCTCGCGGGTGCGGAAGCGGGTTTCGAGCTGGTTTATCTGGCGGCGGGCCACTGCCCCGGCCAGGGTGTCGAGCACCTGGCGGCCGCGGCGGTAGTAGTGCAGCGCCGCCAGGCCCTGGCCGGCCTGCTCCTCCACCTCGGCCAGGGCTTGCAGCACGGCGGCGAGCGGTGCCGGGTCGCCGCGCTGCTCGGTTAGGGCCAGGCTTTGCAAGAGCCGGGCGCGGGCGCCGGGCAGGTCGCCGGCCTGCTGGTCGAGCTGGCCCAGGCCTAGCAGCAGCTGGGCCTGGTAGCCGGCGGCGCCCTTGCGGGTGGCGTAGCCCAAAGCGCGCCCAAATGCCTGCCGTGCAGCGGCCGTCTGCTGCCGGTGCAGGTAGTACTGGCCCAGCGTGCCGTAGTACTCGCCAGCGTAGAGGCTGGCCGGGTGCACCAGCGGGCGGGCGGCGGCCAGCGCCCGGCCGGCGCTGTCGGGGTGGGCATTTTGCAGGTGCAGGGCGGCCAGCTGCAAGTACACGGGCAGCAGCGCGGGCACGGGGCCGGTGCGCGGGCGCAGGGCGACCGCCCGCCGCCAGTAGCCGCCCGCCCGGGTGGGCTGTCCCAGCACTAGCAGGCAGTTGCCCAAGTTGGCGTACACGGTCAGCAGGGTGGCCGCTTGCGCCGGCTCGTCCAAGGTGAGGTAGGTGGTAGCGGCGAGGTAGTGGGCCACGGCCGCGGGGTAGTGCCCCTGGTGGTCGGCGGCGCTGCCCAGGTTGTTGGCAATGCCGGCCAGCAGGCGCCCCAGCCGGGCGCTGGGCTGGTGGCGATACAGCGGCCGGGCCACGGCCCAGGCCCGCTCGCCGTAGTGCTGGGCGCGCTCCTGGTCGCCCCGAATGAGGGCCAGCGCGCTGAGTTGCAGCCAGCCGTGCGCTTGCCCGTAGCCGTAGCCCGCGGCCGTGCTCAGCGCTAGCGCCTGCCGGGCCAACTGCCCGGCGCGGGCCGTATCGGTGCCGGCCAGCGCGGCCGACTGCCGGAGCGCTTCCTTGGCGCGGGTGGTGTCGGTGGGCACCCCTAGGGTACTCGCCCCGGCGGGCGCCCCGCTGGCCAGCCCCAGCAGGAGTAGCCACCGCCCCAAGGCGAGGCGGCCGCGGCGGCAGCGACAAATAAGCGTGTGCACGAGGCTCATGGCTGGTAAACTTGGGCAGGAAACCCCCAAAAACCAGGGCCGGAGCGCAAACTACTGGTTTCTAGGTAGGCCAAAATCCCCCTTTTCGGCGATTGTCGGAGGCAGGGCTAGCGGGCACCTTTGCATTCGTCATTTCGCTCTTTTCCCACTGCCTGTCATTTAGCAGATACGCTGCCTGCCCGCTGCATAGGGCACTGCCTACCCCGCCCGGCGGCCGGCGGCAATTCGGGTTGCTTTCCCCTTCTTTTGTCTTATGCCTCGCCTGTCGCACGTTTGTTTGTCTTGCCTGTTGACGCTGCCTTTGCTGCTGGGTGGCTGCGCCGTTTCGTCGGTTTCCGCCCTGCTGCCGCCCACCTCCCCCAATCCGTTTGAGGAGGCGCCCGGTACCCAATGGGTGCTGCCGCAGGCGGTGGTTAAGCGGGCCGATACCCCGCCTAGCTTTGGCCCCTACCAAGTCAGCGAGTTGCACCGCGGCTGGCTGAGCACCCGCACCGAATTGCACCAGGCTCTCCCCCCCACTACCGGCGTAACCGTGCTGGATATGCTGCGCCGCCCTTACCTGGAGCGCACCAGTGCCAGCCGGGGGCGCAGCCACTACCACTTTGCCGACGACCAGGGCCACGCGGCCGACATCTATACCACCACCGAGTCGCTGTCGCGCGAGCAAATGCTCTCCCCGACACTTAGCGTGGGGCCGCCGGCGGCCGAGCAGTTCTCGGCCATTGTGGTGGGCGCGCAGGTGGGGCAAAGTGCTGCCTGGTACCTGGAGCTGCCCGCGCCGACCCAGCCGCTGCGGCCCGCCGCCCCCACCGCCGTGGCGGGCCGGGTGGGCGACGATACCCACGTGCTGCTGACGCTCCAGCGCCTGCCGCACCCGCCCCTGACGTTGCGCACGGGCCGGCGCGTGCCGTGGCCGGCGCCCGGCCAGCCCGGCGGCATTGCGGTGCTGTATCAGCAGCAGCGCATCGGCTATATTGACTACGCCACGGCCCAGCCCAGCGTGTGGCTGCGCACCGACCTGCCCGCCGACCTGCGCTTCCTGACGGCCGCCTGCCTGAGCGCCGTGCTGCTGCGCAGCGGCTGGTAGCGCACCGCTGGGTAGGGCCTCCCGTTGCTTGCCGCCAGAAAATTCGCACCTAGGGTAAGAATTAAGCCTAGCCGGAAGGGATGGCGCGTCATTGCTTTTGCTTTAGCTAACGCTATTTTTCTCGCAGTAAATCAGCTTGTTGCTTGCCGCATTTTCTTGTCTTAAAAACTATGAAACAGCTTTTTTTAATGGCCTCGCTGGCCCTGGCTGCTAGCGGCGCGGCCCAGGCCCAACGCGCGCGGTTTGGCCTGAAGGGCGGCCCCTCGTACACTACCGTGGTGGGCCAGCACGTGGCCGGGGCCGCCTCGAAGTGGGGTTTCCACGGTGGGGTGCTCGTCAACGTCAAGCTCAACGACCGGTTTTCGCTGCAGCCCGAAGTGCTCTACTCCCAGAAAGGCACCAAGGGCGCCGACGACAGCAACCGCATCAACCTGAACTACGTGGACCTGCCGGTGCTGCTGCGGGTGGCCACTGGCCTCGGGGGCCTGTTCATCGAAGTCGGCCCGCAGCTCGGCTACCTGGCCGGGTCGAATGCCAGCGTGGGCTCGCGCACGCCGCTGGCGCGCGTCACCACCGATTTTGCCGGCAGCTACCCGCCCTTCGACCTGGGCTACGCCACGGGCTTTGGCTATCAATTGGCCAACGGGCTCGGCCTCGGCCTGCGCTATAATGGGGGCTTTACGCACGTGCTCAAAGGAGCCACGGCCGACGACACGGCCCGTAATAGTGCGTTTCAGTTGTATCTATCGGCGCTGGTGGGCCGTGGCCAGTAAGCACCTACTTTTCCCTCCCCTAGGCACCGGCGCGGGGCTAGACCAGAAGCGGCCTGCCCTACCACTCGCGTCTTATATTCCTCCTTCTTCCTGTTCCATGCGCTACGCTCTCGCCACTGCCCTGCTGCTGACTGCTACCCTGTTGGGATGCAAAAAGAACGATGACCCCACCACCAACGGGACTTCCGCGCCCACCTATCTGGTCAGTACGCTGGCTGGCACCGGTACTTCTGGCCGGGCCGATGGGCCGGGCAGCACGGCTACTTTCGCCGGGCCGGGGCAGGTAGCCCTCGACGCGCAGGGCAATCTCTACGTGGCCGACACCGACAACCACTGCATTCGCAAAGTAACGCCGGCCGGGGTGGTGAGCACGCTGGCCGGCCGCGGCACCGCCGGCTACCTGGACGGGCCCGCCGCCACCGCCGCCTTCAACGCGCCCGTCGGGGTGGCCGTGGACGGGCAGGGCACGGTGTACGTGGCCGACAGCCACAACAACTGCATCCGCGCCATTAGCCCGGCCGGGCTGGTGAGCACCTGGGCCGGCACGATTGCCCCTGGCTTGCAAGATGGCCCCGCCGCCACGGCCCGGTTTTGGGCACCGACGGGCCTGGCCTGTGACCCGCAGGGCTCGCTCTACGTGGCCGACACGCGCAACGAGCGTATCCGCCAGATTACGGCCCAGGGCGTGGTGAGCACGCTGGCTGGCAGCGGCCCCCCGGACGTACAGTTCGTGCCCGAAAACTTCGCCGACGGCCCGGCGGCGACGGCCCTGTTCTACTACCCCTACGGCGTCGCAGTAGATGCGCGGGGCACCGTGTACGTAGCTGACTACCAGAACAACCGCGTGCGCAAAATCGCGGCGGGCACGGTGAGCACCGTGGCCGGCAGCACCGGGGGCTACGCCGAGGGAAACGGCAGCCAGGCCAAGCTTTACCTGCCGACCGGCCTAGCTGTAGATGCGAGTGGCGTGCTCTACGTGGCGGACTGGGGCAACGGGTGCCTGCGCCGCATCGAGCCCAGCGGCCAGGTGAGCCTGCTGGCCGGTAACCCCCGCACGCTGGGCTACGCCGATGGGCCGGCGGCCACTTCGCTCTTCAGTCGCAGCGTGGGCCTCGCCGTGCTGCCCTCGGGCACGGTGCTCTACGTGGCCGATTCCAACAACCAGCGCATCCGCCAACTCACCCGCCAGTAGGGTTTTAGCTGCCGTTTGGGGCCTGGCTCGGGGAAGCTAAGCCGGTGCGCTCGTAACGGACCAACCTGTTACTTTCGCCCGGTCAGGTTGTCGTTAGTGCGTTTGCTTATCAGCTACGTCTTCAGACTTTTTCTATGAAATCAGGGTGGGTCTTTCTGCTGATAAGTACGCTGTTTATCCGCCGTCCGGCGTGCGCGCAAACCAGCGCGGTGCGGGCACGAAACAGCACCCTATTGGATGTGAGTGGCCGCGCGGGGCCGTCCCTCAACCAGGTAGCCGTAGCGGGCTGGCGGCTGTGGGGAGTAGGGCCAAACGGGCGTTTGCAGGTCGGCGTTGGATTGCGCGGTCGGTTGCTGTTTGCTATCGGGGACCCGTACGTGGGGCAGAATACCCCCAATAGCCAAAACGGGTCCTACTACACCCTCTCCGTTCCGGCGCATCAGGTACTTGCGCTCAACACCGCCTTGCATATGCGGCTGCGCGTGGTTGGCCCAGTGCGCCTGGGGGCCGTGGTGGATGTGGCGGGGCTCAGTTTTGGCCCTGCTTTCGATGGGATTGGGTTACGCGATGGCTCAGTGGCGACGTTGGTGCACCTGCGGCCCGAGCGCTATAACCTCCAGTTGGGGGATGCCTATGCCCACGGCACCCTCGCCTCGGAATGGTATGTTGCCGTAGACTTGCCCCACGCCTTTGGCCTGCGCGTGGGCTACGCCCATGTAGTGACTGCGCGAACTGCCGATGAACCAAGAGAGTACGCTGGACGCTATCAAAGTGCCGACAATCAATTTATTGCGGGGGTGACTTACGCGCTACCCTAGCCCTTTTCACCTAGCAGCAACCACGGGTTCTAGCTGGTGAAACGCCGCCGGACCTGGCCAACCAAGGCCCGTATCAGCGGCAGTCAAAAAAGCCTTTGTCAAAAGGCCGCCAAAAGACGTGTTTTCGGGGCCGTTGACGCGGGAATTAAGTGATTTGAACCTGCCTGCATCTGATAGTCAGCCGAGCCTACCCCCAAATTAGCACCAGCGTGCCGCTGATAATGAGTAGCGCGCCCACGCCGGCGTGCCAGGTCAGCTTTTCGCCCAGGAATACGACCGATAGTACGATGGCGATGGCCACGCTGAGCTTGTCGACAGGAGCCACCTGGGAGACTTTGCCCAGCTGCAAAGCGCGGAAATAAAATATCCATGACAAGCCGGTAGCTACGCCTGACAAGCCTAGGAAAATAAGATTGGTGCGGGTGAGCAGGTGAATTTTCTCCAGCCCGCCCTGGAAATACACGATGCCCCAGGCCAGTAGCAGGATAACTACTGTGCGGATAGCCGTGGCCAGGTTGGAGTCCACCCCCTTGATGCCAATCTTGGCCAGAATGGCGGTGAGCGCCGCGAAGACGGCGGAAAGCAGCGCGTATAGCCACCACATAGTAAGCCAGTTGAAAGTGAAATAGAAGGCCCTGGCACCCCCGCACGAATCGGGCCTGCCAGGGCTTATTCATCGGAAGGGAAAGCGATTATTTCCCAAATTCCAGCACCCGGAACGTGCCGGGTAGGATGCTCGGGCGGGGTCGTGGGTTTTCGGTCGTGGCGGCCGGGGCGGGGCCGAGGTCGGCAGTGCAGGTGTAAAGGTGGTGCGTCCGGGGGTTTTCGGCCACGGTGCGGGCACCCCGGGCGGTGGGCACCGTGGCCACTACCGTGTACTTGCCGGGCGAATCCTGGTGGATGACAGTCAGGGTGCCATCACCACCGTTGGTGGTCACGATGTTGCCAGTGGTGGGGTCGAAGGCGACGCCGTCCACCCCCTTGCCGATGGGCAGCACGGCAATTTGCTTGCCGGTTTTGCTGTCGGTCACGACCAGCTTCTCGTTGGCGCAGCCGCTGAAGAGGCGGCCGGCTTGGGGGTCGAAGGCGAGGCCGGTGGGCTCGGCGCCTGGGGCCAGGGGGTAGCGATGCAGCACGGCCAGCGTACGGGCATCAAACTCCACGACCTCGCTCTTATCTTCAAGGTTGACGAAAATGTGGCCTTTGCCATCGGTGGCGGGCACCTCCACGTCGCCACCCAATTCAGCCGTGCCCACTACTTTGTCGGTAGTAGGGTCGATGACCGTGCTCTTGCCGCCGTCGTTGCTGAAGGCAAAAACGCGCTTCGAGAACTCATCGTAGAATACCGCGTCGGGTTTGGGACCGGTCGGAATGGTGGTGAGCGTTTTCAGGGTTTTCAGGTCAAACACCACGCACGTGTTGGTGCGCCCGCAGGTGATGTAGCCGTGCCCCACACTGGGCACCACCACGATGCCGTGCACGCCCGGCGTGTTGGCTACCGTGCCAATAACCTTGTGGCTCTTCAGGTCGAGCACCTCGACCTGCGTGGCGTGTGACACGTAGAGGCGCTCGCCGGCGGGGTCCACGTAGAGGAAGTCCCAGCCGCCCTCCCTTCCGATGGGCATGGTAGCGAGCAGGCGGTAGGGCGCGGCTGGCGTTTGGGCCTGGGCAGCCAGGGCCCGGCCCAACAGGGCGAAAGCCAGCGGCGCCGCTAAAAGCAAATTCTTCATGAGGAAAAACGGAAACGGAGTAACGCGGATTAGGCCGGCTCTTTGGCCGCCACCGGCTCGGCGGGCTGCGGCCGCAGGGTGGTGTAGATGACGAGCCCGACCAGCAGGCCGAGCAGGATGAGCGACGAGCCCTGCGTGCCGAAGCCCAACCCGTTTTTCGCCACGGGCTTGGTGAGCAGGTCGCCAAACGTGGCCCCAAATGGTCGGGTAAGTACAAACGCTACCCAGAACAGCAGCACCGCCGAGATGCGCGTGAAGTAGTGCGCCAGCACCACGACGGCCAGCAGGCTGCCGATGAGCAAAGCCCCGCCCCCAAAGCCCAGGCCCGAATCGTCGGCCAGGAAGTCGCCGAGCGCCGTGCCTAGAGTATTGGAAAACAGGATGGCCGTCCAGTAAAACAGCTCACCCCGGCGCGTCGTAATCTCACTCACCGACAGCGATTTTTCGGTGAGCCGCCACGCGCCCAGCACCACTATTAGGATGGTAATAAGAATGGCCGAGCCGGTGGCGTAGCCCAGCCCCATGGTGCGGTCCATGTAGTCCGACATCGTGGTGCCGGCCGTGCTCGTGGCCAAAATCACGGCCCAGTACAAAGCCGGGATGTAGCGCTTGGCGGCCAGTTGGCCCGCCAGCGTCACCAGAAAAAATCCGATGAATAGCAGCGAGCTCACGCCGTAGCCCACGTTCAGGGTTTGGGCCAGCAGGTCGCCGCCCGTTTCACCCAGCGTGGTGGCGCAGATTTTCATTACCCAGAACAGAAGCGTAACCTCGGGGATTTTTTTCATGAATCGCGTGAAGAGACAGGTGAAAAAACGCGGGCTTGGACAGCCGTAAAAAGTGCCCGTAGGGAGTTGCGAGTAGGCTAATGAACGACAGCTCATAGGGTGCTCCCCGACTGGTAAGCGCTCAAACCTACCGGGCGATTCTGGCGCAAATCTGACTGGAAGGCAGCGTCAAAAACTTTTTTAGCCTTGACTTAAAACTGCTGCTTTGGTTTTGACAGGTAATGGGGACTTAGGGGCAGTCGCAAGATTTCTCCTGTCTGTTTTGAGTAAGCCCCATTTACTAATTTTCTCTGTTGCACAACACAACTACCGCTATCTTCTTCACTACCTGCTGATGGACTCATATTTAATAACTACCCCATCGAATTCTTGACTGAAGAATTTGACATCGAATTCCGCCGGCCGGGTATCCAGGCTGCGCACCATCGCCACCGAGCCCACCGCGAAACGGAGCATGCCGCCCCGGTGCGGTTTGACAAGCCCCCGTTCCTGTAAGATGCCGTTGGCTTGCCGTTCGGTCACCAGTACCGGGACCGGGCCGCTATTGCGAATCTTCAACCGAAACTTGCCATGTTGTTGTCCGCTGAATACTACTTGCTTACCGGGCTCTAAAACGGTGCGCAATACAACGGGTCCGTCAGAAAACCCAGTAAGTGCCTTAAGCAGAAATGCGACAAGCAAATAGGTGTTAGCCAGCATAGTAAACGGCATCGTGTTTTAGCATTTTGTGTAGGCGGGGCAAACGCCCTGCTTCGGGGCAATTCACGGCGCAGCTTCTTGCCAAGAGCGATGGGAAAGTATTTTACTGCGGCTGCTGCTAGGCCGCTAGCTTCATTTTCCTGCCCGTTGCGGCTGCTACTTGCCGATTATCATGAGTAGCTTACCGCGGTCGCCATATGGTGTTGAGGCCCGGTTCGGAGCCGTAAAAGTGGGCGCTACGCCTAGGTCTTGGCCGATAGGCTGGCACCGCCAGCCTGGTAGTAGCTGTAGCCGACCGAAAAAAGATGAGGTATGGCTTAGGTGGCTGAAATACAGGCACTGCGCGAATAGTAAGCGAAGCTTTTTTGCGCAGGTTGCACGCAAACCTACCGGTTGATTCTGGCGCAAATCTGGTTTTATCTGCTTTTAATACTAATCGCCTTCGGTAGTTTTCGAGCGACCCGCCTGAGTGCGTAAAGGCTTATCCTACTTGCGCTGACTACTGCCTGCCCAAGGCCTTTACCACGGCTCCTACCAGTTGCAACGGAGGGCAGCAGCTACAGAGTAGCGCCAGAATTAACCGGTAGGTTTGGCGAAAAACCATCCCGGCCAGTTGAGTTGAACGTGCTGAGCGCGCCGCAAGCCAACCAGTGCATTTCCCTTGCGCGGCCTTCATCAACTAAGTTCTGCCGACTCCGGCTCATCCACTCTGTAAAACATTAGGAATGCCAGTTAGGTCGGGCCGCTCGGACTAAGCAGGGATACAGCTAAGAAATATGTCAACATTATCTAGTAGCTGGCGGCTAGGGCTGCTGGCGGCCGCACTGGCAAGCGCCGCCACGGCCCAGGCCCAGCAGGGAGCGGTACGCGGCACCTTGCTGGAAGCGGGTAGCAAACAGCCCGTTTCGTTTGCCAGCGTAGTGCTGCTGCACAGCCCCGATTCTACCTTCGTAACCGGCGCGCAGGCCAACGAGGCGGGCGCGTTTGAGCTGACCAAGCTGCCGTTGGGTACCTATATCTTACGGACTACGGCGGTGGGCTACCGCCCCGGGCGGCGGGTTATCAGCCTCACGGCCAGCGCCCCTACCCTGGCGCTGGGTTCGCTGCCCCTGCGCCCGGCGGCCACCCGGCTCACCGACGTGGTGGTGACGGCCGAGCGCCCCGTGGTGAGCGGTGGCCTCGATAAAAAGGTGGTGGACGTGACCAAGGATTTGACCGTGACCGGCGGCACGGCCGTGGACGTGCTCCAGAATGTGCCTTCCGTAACGGTGGACCAGACCGGGGCGGTGAGCATCCGGGGCTCGGGCGGGGTCACGATTTTTATTGATGGCAAGCCGACGGGCACCACGCTCGACCAGATTCCAGCCAGCAGCATTCAAAGCGTGGAAGTGATTACCAACCCTTCGGCGCGCTACGACGCCAGCGGGGCGGGCGGCATTCTCAATATTATTCTGAAGAAAGAGCGGCGCGACGGCCTGAACGGGCAAGTGAGCGCCACGGGCGGCACCGGCGACAAGGCCAACGGCTCGCTGAGCCTCAACTACCGCCAGGGCAAGCTCAACCTATTTGGGCAGTACGACTACCGGCGCGACCGGCGGCGCATCAACAGTTCGCTTGACCAGACGACGGTAGCCGGCGGCACCTCGCTGCTGCTGCACCAGGACCGCCAGGGCGTAAACCTGCAAACTTCGCACGCCGCCCGCCTGGGGCTGGATTACGATTTCACGCCCGAGCAGTCGATTACGCTGGCCGTGCAGCCGCGCTTCAACCCCACAGCCGCTGACGAGACGCTGGACTCGCGCCAGGTAAACCAGACGGCCGGCGACCAGCCCGTGCCGGCGGGCACCAACCGCCGTACCAACGCCACTACCGGTACTTTCCGGGCGGCCGACGTCACGCTCGACTACCGCCACACCTGGGCTCAGCACAAGGGCCGCGAGCTAACGGCCAGCGCCGTATACACGCCGCTGTTTGCGGACAACAGTATCGGCTCTAATATTATATACTTGGATAACAGCCTGGTAGCGCAGCAGCAGCGCACCACTAACCACACTACCCAGGGCACGGCCCAGGTCGACTACGTGCACCCGCTGGGCGAAAAAAGCCGCCTGGAGGCTGGGGTCCGCAGCAGCCTGCGGCAATATGACCTGAGCTACTCGTTTAGCAGCGTGCCGGCGCTGGCGTTTAATCCTTCCAACGAGTTCGTTTACAAGCAATACGTGCAGGCGGCCTACGGCATTTACGCCGGAACCCTCCAAAAATTCAGCTACCAGCTCGGGCTGCGGGCCGAGCAAACCAACCTGAGCGGCACCCAGTTGGCGGGCAGCAACCCGCCCTTTAGCCAGCGCTACCTGAGCCTGTTTCCGAGCGCGGCCCTGACCTACGAGCTGCCCCACGACCAGCAAGTGCGCCTGAGCTACACCAAGCGCATTCAGCGGCCCGACGCCAGCGAGCTCAATCCCTTTACCGACCGCTCGGACCCCCTGAACCTGCAAACCGGCAACCCCCAGCTGCTGCCCGAGTTCGTGCACTCGGTCGAGCTGGGCGACGAGCTGACGTTTGCCGGCGGGCGCAGCCTGACGACCACGGCCTTCTACCGCCTCGAAACCAACACGGCCCAGGGCTATCGGCAGGTGATAACGGACCCGCTGACGGGCAACGTCGTCACGAGCACCACCCGCCTGAACCTGGGCCAGGAAACCTCCTACGGGCTGGAAGTAGTGGGGACCAGCCCGCTTACGGCCTTCTGGAAAGTGAACGTCACGGCTTCCACGTTTCGCCGCCTCATCAAGGGCGGCGTGGCCAGCACGCCCATCAACACGGCTAGCCAAGTGTACACGACGCGCCTGAACAACACGTTTAACCTCAGTAAGAAGCTCGACGCGCAGCTGGCGCTCAACTACCGCTCGCCCATTAATTCGGCCCAGGGTACGCGCAGTGCCAACTTCAACGTTGACTTTGCCGCCAAGTACAACGTGCTCCGCGACCGGGGCACGCTGACCTTGCGCGTGGCCGACGTGTTCAATACCCTGCACTACAGCTTCACGGCCTACGGCGACGGCCTGGCCTCGGCCAGCTACTTCAAGCGCGAGTCGCGCATTGCCTACCTGGGCTTCACTTACCGCTTCGGACAGGGCCAGGAAAGCCGCGCCCGGCGCAAAAACGCCGATGAGGAGGGCGGCGCTGACAATTAACTCCTGGGCCTACTCCTGCTTTTTCTGGCTTCGCAGCTGGCCTTCTCAGCACGCTGAACGGCGCGGGCACGGGGCTGCTGCTGGTGCTGGCGTCGAGCTTGCTAGCCGGTAAATAGCCTTAATTCCTGACAGATAAGCTGCCGCAACAAATTCTGCACAGAATTGCCAAATAGCTTGCCCCCTGCTTCGCCAACCCGTGCTACGCTCAGCTCCGCGCTGAAGATGGCGCCGGGTACTTAACATGAAAACCTCTCCTTTTTTCCGGCTGTCGCCGCCGGCTACGGAGTCGCCCGCCGCTAAACCGGTGCGCTACCCCTACCACGATGACGATGCGTGCCCCATCGGCCAGAAAGTGAAGCGTAGCGGCGAGTGGGGCCCCTACGAACCCACCCGGCTGGCCGACACGCGGGTTCGCTGCTCTCAGTGCATCGAGTTGGGGCACTCCGTTGCGCGCTAGCGGCTATTTTCTTGCTAATCACAGTATGCGTAAACTGCTTCGAGCGCCTGGTTACCAATGGCTCTGGCTATTGATTTGGTGGCTGGGGATGAGCCGGCCGGCAGCCGCCCAAGCCCCGGTAGCCCCGGTGACCCCGACCGGGACCACCCGCGACCTGGCTTATTACCTGGCGCAGGCCCGCCAAAACAGCCCCCTGAGCGCGGATATCCAAAACCAGGTGCGCGGCGTGCAACTCGAAGCCGAGCGCCTGCGCGCCTTCTACACCAAGGCTACCGGCACGCTGGTCGCCAACTATACCGGCGTGCCCGTGTTCAGCCGCGACAACGGCAATACCGGGCTGCGCTACTCGGCCGACAACAGTACCCGCTACGTGGGCTACGACGCGGCCCTGAGCAACGGGGCACTCTACCAGGGCTACGCCCAGCTCACGCAGCCGCTGTTCAACCAAAAGCGGCTGGCGGCATTTACCCAGCAGGCCCAGGGCCTGGCGCTGAGTCAGCAGAACTTCGCCCAGCTTTCGCTGCACGACCTGGAGAAGCTCGTGGGCGACCAGTACATCCTGTGCCAGCAGGACTTGGGGCAGCTGGCCTACGTGCGGGAGCTGCTCGGCATTCTGGGCCGACAGCGCCTGCTGGTCGAGAAGCTGGTGGCGGCCAGCCTACTCAAGCAGTCGGACTACCTGCTGCTACAAATCGAGGTCGAAACCCAGCAGGTATTTCTCAACACCTACCGCACGGCCTACCACCGCGACCTGCTCGATTTGAACGTGCTCTGCGGCCTCGGCGATACCAGCGAGGTGCAGCTGGCGACGACTGACCTGCCGCTGCGTCGTGGCGGCCCCGCGCCGGGCCTTTCGGGCTTCACGGCCCGCTATCGCCTCGACAGCCTGGCGCTGGCCGCCAACCAGCAAGTGTTTGAGCTGCGCTACAAACCGCTGGTTAATGCTTTCGCTAACGGCGGGCTGGAGGCGGTGACGTTCCGCGATATTCCACAGCGCCTAGGCGTGAGCGCCGGGCTGCAGTTCAGCATGTACCTCTTCGACGGGCACCAGCGCCAGCTCAGCCGCGACCGCACCAATGTGCTGCTGGCCACCACCCGCGCTTACCAGCAGAATTTTGCCGTCGTGAACCCGGTGCGTCAGGAGCGCCTGCTCTACGAGCTGCGCCAGGTAGAAGAGCGCCAGCGCTTGTCGCGCGCCCAGATTGCCAACTACCGCCAGGTGCTCGACTCCTACAAGCGCGAAGCGATTGCCGGTCAGCTTTCCATCGTCGCCTACGTGCAGGTACTCAAGAACTACGCCGCCGCGGCCCGCGACCTAGTGCTGCTCGATAACAGCCGCCTGCTGCTGATTAATGCCTACAACTACTGGACGTGGTAGTCGCCGGCCAGCTCATACCCTGAATGACATGCGTTTTCCTTTCCTGACCCGCTTGCCCGCGCTTAGTCTGGGTTTCCTACTGGCCGCCTGCCACGGCGGCGCGCCGAGCGAGGAGGCGCCCGTCCCCCCACCCCGCGCCCAGGTGCAGGTGGTGCAGCCCGCCATCCAGAGCCTGACGCAGTACCGCACCTTTCCGGCCACCTCGACCTACCCGCGCAAGAGCGCCGTGACGGCCCCCGTGGCCGGCTACGTCACGGGCGTGAACGTGCACATCGGCGACCGGGTGCGGGCCGGGCAGGTGCTCTTTACGCTCGAAACCAAGGAGCGCCGGGCGCTGGGCAGTTCCATCACCCGCATCGACCCCTCGCTCAAGGGCTTCGGGCTGGTGTCGGTGACGGCGCCCTCGCCGGGCATCGTGAGCGTGCTCAACATCCAGCAGCCGGGCGACTACCTGCTCGAAGGCTCGCCGCTGTGCACCGTGGCCGAGAGCAGTCAGCTCGTGTTTCAACTCAACCTGCCCTATGAGTACCACCAGCTGGCCCAGGGCCGCCCCGCCTGCCTCATCGTGCTACCCGACAGCACCCGCCTCTCGGGCCAGGTGCTCTCGCCGCTGGCCAGCGTCAGTCCGGGCCAATCGGAGGTATACCTGGTGCGGCCCCTTAACCCCCAGGGCGTGATTCCGGAAAACCTGATTGTGCAGGTGCGCCTCACCCAGACCCGCCAGCCCAACGCCCAGACCCTGCCCGCCAGCTGCGTACTGGCCGACGAGACGCTGCACAACTTCTGGGTGATGAAGCTGGTCAACGACTCGACGGCCGTGAAGGTGCCCGTGGCCCTGGGGGTGCAAAACCCGCAGGAGATTGAAATCAAAAGTCCGCTGTTCGGCCCCCAGGACCGCATTCTGAGCGCGGGTAACTACGGCCTGGCCGATACGGCGAAAGTCACCGTGACCCGATGAGCGAGCCCACCACCCTAGGCCCGCCCGCCGCGCCCGCGCCGCGCCGCCCGGCTCCCACCCCTACCCCGACCGACCCGGCCGAAAGCTCCTACTTCCACACCCTGCGCAAGCCCATCGTGCTGATTGGCCTGCTGCTGCTGGCCGTGGGCTTGTTTGCGTACTCGCGCATGCAAACGGCGCTGTTCCCGGAAGTTACCTTCCCCAAAATCACGCTCATCGCCGACGCCGGGCAGCAGCCCATCGACCGGATGATGATAACCGTGACCAAGCCCCTGGAAGCCGCCGTGAAGCGCGTGAAGGGCGTGACGGTGGTCAAGAGCAGCACCAGCCGCGGCTCGTGCGTGATTCAGGTATTCCTGAACTGGAACGTGGACGTGTACAGCACCAAGGCCCAGCTTGAAAGCCGCGTCAACGAGATAAAAGGGCTGCTGCCGGCCGGCGTCACCATCGCCACCGAGGCCATGAACCAGTCGCTGTTTCCGGTGCTGGGCTACTCGCTGGAAAGCAACTCGCGCTCGCCCATCGCCCTGCGCGACGCGGGCAACCTGCTGGCTAGGCCCATCTTCTCGCAGGTGGCGGGCGCTTCCAACGTGGTTATCCGCGGCGGCAAGGCCAAGGAATTCGTGGTGACGCCCGACCCCGCCAAACTGGCGGGGCAGCGCCTCACCCCGGCCCAGCTGCAGGCCGCGTTTGCCACTACCAATTTCGTGCAGTCGGCCGGCAACCTGAGCAGCTTCCGCCGCCTCTACCTCACGCTCACCGACACGCGCCTGGGGTCGCTCGACGACCTCAAGCAGGTGGTGGTGCGCGCCGACTCGGGCCGCGTGGTGCGGGTGCAGGACGTAGCCACCGTCGACATTCAGGAGCAGCAGGAGTTTGTGCTCATCAACGCCAACGGCCACGACGCGGTGCTCATCGACCTGGTGAAGCAGCAGGGCGTGGACCTGGCCACCTTCGCCGCCGGGGCCCACCAGAAGGCCGCCGAGCTGCGCCGGCTGCTGCCGCCCGGCATGACGCTCAAGCCCTACTACGACCAGTCGGTGTTCGTGAGCGACAGCATCGACAGCGTCATTCACAGCATCGTGGAGGGCCTGGCGCTGGCCATCCTGGTGATGGTCGTGTTTCTGCGCTCGTGGCGGGCCAGCCTGGCGGTGCTGCTCACCATCCCGGTCACGGTCTGCTTCACGCTGCTGGTGCTTTACCTGTTTGGTATCACCCTGGATATCATGTCGCTCGGGGCCATCGCGGCCTCGGTGGGCTTGATTATTGACGATGCCATCGTCATCATCGAGCAGATATACCGGCAGCACGAGGAAAACCCTGACCACAGCAATATTCAGGTGGTGCGGGCGGCCATTGCGGGGCTGTTTCCAGCCATGGTGGCCTCCTCACTGAGCACCATCGTCATCCACTTCCCCTTCCGGCTGATGAGCGGGCTGGCGGGCAGCTTCTTCAAGGAGCTATCGGATACGATGCAGATTACGATGGTCTGCTCGTTTCTGGTGACGTGGCTGTTGCTGCCGGTGCTGCACCTGTTTATCGGCTACCGGGCGGGCAAGAATGCCCACAGCCACAACGCGGCCCAGGAGCAGGCCGCTAAGCTGGGCTGGCTCACGGGGCTCTTCGCCCGGCCGCTGCTGGCCCTCGGGCTGGTACTGGGCCTGGGCATAGGGGCCTACCTGGTAGCGGGCCAACTCGAAACGGGCTTTTTGCCCGACCTCGACGAGGGCTCCATCGTGCTCGACTATCACCTGCCGCCCGGCACCAGCCAGGCCGAAGCCGACCGCGTGCTGCGCCAGGTGGAAAAGAACATCATCACCAAACACCCCGAAATCCAGAGCTACTCGCGCCGCACCGGCATTGGGCTGGCCTTTGACACCCGCCCCCCCGAGTACGGCGACTACCTTATCCAGCTCAAGCGCACCCATAAGCTGACCACGCCCGCGGTAATTGACCAGCTGCGCCAGCGCATCGAGGCCAGCGAGCCGGCCCTCACCGTGGACTTCGGCCAGCGCATCTCCGATTTGCTGGGCGATTTAATGAGCAGCGCCAAGCCCATCGAAATCAAGATTTTCGGCGACGACCAGGCCACGCTCGAAAAGCTTTCCAACCGGGTGGGGCAGGTACTGGAAAAAGTAACCGGCGTGGCCGACGTCAACAACGGCCTCATCCCCTCCGGTCCCAGCATCGTGTTCCGGCCCGACATCGCCAAGCTCGCGCGCTACGGCCTCACCCCGCTCGATTTCCAGAATCAGCTCGCCGACCTGGTGGGCGGGCAGGCGCTGGCGGCCAGCGGCAGCACCCAGGCCAGCATCTCGCCCGCGCAGGCCGGCTCGCTCGGCGGCCTGCAAGTGGGGCAGGTGCAGGACGGCGAGCAGCTGCGCCAGGTGCTGCTGCGCTACGTCGATTTCAGCCACAACTCGCTGGCTCAGCTGCAGAAGCAGGTTATCGCCCTGCCCAACGGCACGGTGCGGCCCCTGCCCTTCTTCGCCACCGTAACCGTGGAGCCCGGCAACGTGGAGCTGCGACGCGAGGACCTGAAATCGGTGGCCCTGGTGACGGCCCGCCTCAACGGCGTGGACCTGGGCACGGCCATGCAAACCATCCGGCAGCAGGTGGGCCGGCAGGTGGCGCTGCCCCCCGGCTACACCATCGCCTACGGCGGGGCCTACGCCGAGCAGCAATCGTCATTTCGCGAGCTGGAGCTGATTCTGCTCACGGCCTCGCTGCTGGTATTTGCGGTGCTGCTGTTCCTGTTTCGCGAGTGGCTGATTTCGCTGCTGGTGATTTTTATCTCCGTGATGGGCATCACGGGCTGCCTGCTGGGGCTATTCGTGGCGGGCATCCCCCTGAACGTGAGCAGCTACACGGGCATCATCATGGTCGTGGGCATCATCGCCGAGAATGCCATCTTCACGGTGCACCAGTTCTACGAGTCGCTGCGCGAAACGGGCGACGTGGACACGGCCATCCGCTACGCCATCGCCCTGCGCATCCGCCCCAAGCTCATGACGGCCATCGGGGCCATCCTGGCGCTTTCGCCGCTGGCCCTGGGCATCGGCCTGGGCGCGCAGATGCAGCAGCCGCTGGCCGTGGCCGTTATCGGGGGCTTCGTGGTGGCGCTGCCCATGCTGCTGTTCGTGCTGCCCACCGGTATGCGTGTTATTTACCACCACGTGCGCCCCCCCGAGGCAGTGGGGGAAGAGACGGAGCCGGTAGCGTAGGGGCAAGCGGGGCTTAACCAGTAGCTTTACGCACGAACACTCACTGTTTGGGACTACAGATTAATTTGCTTAAAAACTAATTCCATGAATAAGAAAATAGTTTTTTTTAATCACAAAGGTGGCGTAAGTAAGACTACAACCACATTTAATTTAGGATGGAAGATTGCCGAAAAAGGGTATAAGGTATTGCTAGTGGATGCCGACCCGCAGTGTAACTTAACGTCATTAATTCTTAATGACAGGTTCGAGCAATATTACACGGACGAGGCGACTAAGCTTAATAATATTAAGGATGGCGTTAAAGTAGCGTTTGAAGCCAAGCCGCAAGAAATTTCAGCTATCACTTGTCCTGTTGCAGATAGGAATGGCAATCTATTTCTATTGCCCGGTCACGCTAATCTATCAGAATATGATGCCGCTTTAAGTTTCGCTCAAAATTCCAATAATGCCATTGCAACACTGCAAAATCTGCCTGGGGCATTTAATGCTTTGATATCTAAGACTGCTGCGAAATATCAGGTAGATTTTGTATTTATTGACTTAAACCCAGGGTTAAGTGCTATAAATCAAAATCTATTCGTTTTATCAGATTATTTTATAATACCCACTAATCCTGACCCTTTTTCTATTATGGCTATAAATACTTTAGTATCTATTTTGCCTAGATGGGTTGATTGGGTAGAGAGAATGCGGGATGCTTTTCGTGATGCATCCTATCCGCTGCCCGAAACGACACCTAAAATGCTGGGCACACTTATCCAGCGCTTTAATGTGCGTAATGGTCGACCAGCCAAGCCATATAGAGAAAACATTGCTGAAATAAACGACGTTGTAATCAGTAAGCTAGTTCCGGCGCTTTCAACTAAGAAGATGGTGTTGCCGGCTGAGGCCTATTCAAATGCAAACGTGGAGCAAACGCTATGTCTGGCTGAGATTCCGGATTTTCAAGGGCTGCTGCCTAAAGCGAGCGTAGCCGGCGTACCTGTTTTTGCCTTACAAGATACTGAGATTCATGAAACGGGGCCTATTCTCGCTAACATGATGGAAAAGCGTGATTCGGTTAACGAGCTTTTCGAGAGTCTTTCTGAAAAAGTCATAGCCCTCTGCAATTATGCACCGAGCATTTAATCAATTTCAGGAGAATTTACGACCAATAAAGGAGTTAGACGCATTGTATGTTTACTTAACTGATGTTGTCAGGATTCCTTCTGATTTGAGCGATTTACTCCGGGCTCAGTGGGTGTATGCGGTCAGCGCGCTGGATAAACTTATTCATGAATTGATAAGGATAGGAATGTTGGAAGCATTCCACGGAAACCGGGTCAGAACAAGTAAGTTTATGGCGTTCGGCTTATCACTGGATACTCACTATGCAATAGTGAATACTACTCCAACTACGTTGCCGCCTGCGGAGTACTGGTTTGAGCAGGAAATAGTAAACCGGCACAAGGCCTTGTCATTTCAAGACCCGGTTAAGATTGCCGACGGGCTAAGCTTGGTATGGGATGAGAAGCATAAATGGCAGAGGATAGCGGTTGCTTTATCATTGAGTCATGAAGACCTAACCACGCGATTGAAAAACATTGTTGCTAGAAGAAATCAGATAGTGCATGAGTCTGATTTAGATTTATTGAATGGCCAGAGGAATGCAATAAGTAAAGCTGATACGGATTTCGTAACAACGTTTATTGAGCAAATTGCCACTGAAATATATAATGCGATTAAATAGCTGTCGTTGAAGTGAAATAGGATAAATTAATTTATTGATTACGTGGATATTGTGGCAAATATTTTTAAATAAGCTCAGGGATACAAAGGGGCAGCCACCAAGTTGGTGGCTGCCCCTTTGTATCCCTGAGCGCTCCCGGCTACGCAAAAAACATCATCTGAAGGCCGAACACTACAATTAGGCCTTCTACTACCATCAGAAATTTCTCTTTCGAGATGCGGCTCAGCAGCAGCTTGCCGGTGTAGCTACCGCCAATCATGGCCACGCCCGCGAAGGTGCCCACCAGCAGGCCTTTGGTCGTGACGAGTGAATACTTGCTGTACACGATAGTTTTGGTAAGGTGCAGCACCAGCGAGGCAAAGGCATCGCTGGCCACATAGGCCACGGGCGGCAGGTTAAGGCCCAGAAAAAACAGGGCGCCGGTAGGCCCCGCGCTGCCCGTTAGGCCCGACAGAAAGCCCGTCAGCGCACCGCCCAGCACCATGCCCGGGTTGCCCAGCTCCACTTTTTTCGCAAAGTTGAGGTGCCGGTAAGCGACCACCAGCACCAGGAAGCCGCCCACTAGCTTGAATATCCAGTCGGCTTTCATCCCCGAGTACAGGCTACTGGACAGGATAGCCATGGGTAGGGAGCCCACCAGAAAGTACAGCACGGGTTTCCATTGCAGCTCGTGCCGGCCAAACCAGAAGCGGGACGCATTGCCAAATATCTGCGCTACGGTGAGTACCGGCACGGCCTCCTTTATTCCCACGATATTGGCCAGAATAGGCAAAAAAATCAGCGCTCCCCCAAAACCAACCGAGGCTGAAACCGTGGCCGCCAAGTAGGCAACGACAAAAAGAATGAGATACTCCATTATTAAAAACGCAGCTAGTCGATTAAGCGTGATTTGCTCCGCATTGAAGCTGCTTTCGCTTCAATGTTAAAATATGATTCTGTTTAGAATCCGTATTGCCTCTGATTTGCTGAAATCTGCATTAAAAGACGAGGGTTTTTCACCGATGCGTCAACATCCTATTTACCCAGGCTAGACCAATAAGTGACTAGCTGGTAGTGCCTGGAATGCACGGCCGACGGGCATCCCAAAAACCGCTTTACAGCGCCAGGCTATGGAAGAATTTGCTGGCCGTCGGCGGTGAAAAGTATTTCCTGCTTTTGGCCAGCTTGCGCTAGCTCGGCCTCGTACAGCGTACTGCCGTCAGCTTTGGTAACGGTAGCGATTTCCTGCACTTGGCAGGCATTGAAATCACGGGTCAGCGTGGCCCGCACCGCGGGCGGCAACTGTCTGTCATTCAGGACAACTTCGGTTTCCTGCACTAGCCCGGAGGGGGTAATAACGACCGACATCTTCTGGCCATTTAGCTTGAAGTCAGCCTCGTAGACATCCTGGGTTAGGAAGGCATCGCGGGCCCAGAAATCGTTGTGGGTTTCGTAGTCATACGCCTGCTTAATCTGTTGCGTATTCTTTTCCCAGGTGGCAGTTTTCACCGTCGGAAAACGAGCTGCGAACGCAGCTTTGACGGTGGCCGGAACCTGCGTCAAACTGATTTTTTGCGCGTGAGCAGCCGTAGTGCCAACGAGCAATGCCGCCAGGAAAAACAAGGGATATTTCATGAGTGGGGTCAGGAAGATTAGGAAGAATGCAGAGGAAAAACCGTACCAAAAAATATGGATAATTCCGATAAAAGCTCCTTAATAGGTATAATCCCGATAATCTCGCCTAAACCATCGACCAATCGCCCCGAATTATCCCTAATCAGGACTAGCACGCTGCCAGTGGCACAAGGGTAAATAGGCCGGCGGGTAGCGCCTGTTGCGAAGTGCCTTAGGAGTAGTTACGCTTGCCCCACACATGCTGCCAGAGCTGGCGGAGCTGCCCTAAATAGCGCGACGACACCAGATACAGCGTCCCGACCCAGGCCCCAGTCACCAACCAGCCCGCCAGTACGTCGGAGGGGTAATGGGCCGCCAGGTACAGGCGCGACCACGACACCCCCAGGGCAAATGTCAGCCCAGCGCCCCAGGCCAGCCAGCGCCAGCGCGTGGGCCAGCATACGATGCCCAGCGTGCAGGCCAGGGCCAGCGAGGCCATGGCGTGCCCGCTGGGGAAGCTCGGGTCGGGCAGTTGCAGGGGCGGCGCACTGCATACCTGGTAGTAGAAATCGGGCCGCAGGCGGTCGAAGTGGTACTTGGCCAGCAGGTTGAGGGCCATGGTGCCGCCCACCGCCCCCACGCTGAAGCCCAGGGCCCGGTAGCGCCGGTGCCGCACCAGCTGCCATAAGCCCAGCGCCCCGAGGGCATACACGGTTAGCCACACCGGCCCACCGAGGGCGCTGAGCTGGTCGGCCAGCAGGCAGCGCCCGTCCCCTTCGTGCTGGTGCAGAAAATCGAGGATGGGGCGGTCGAAGGCAAAGCCGTGGTCGGGTTGCAGGCGGTCTTCGCGCAGCTCGTGCGCCACTTCGGCAAATAGGCCCCACGAGCCCGCGATTACGGCCAGCAGCAGCCAAAGCAGTCGGTGACGACGGAGCGAAACGAAAGCAGCATTAAAACTCATGGTTGAAAAACATAATGCTCAGGCACGCAAGGCTGCGCCGCTGGAGTCGGTTGCGTAACTGAGTCTGAGTAGCTGCAAGGCCGCCGTAGCCGTTGCCGTACCACCCCGGCCAGCGTACCTGATAGTCGGCTACTACGACAGCAACTGGACGGGCTGCTTCTCGGCAGGCCGTACGCCGTGCGTTTGGGGTGTAAACTCCACGCGGAGCGTGTGCCAGTTGGTACCCGCCACGTAGTCGTACCGCACCCGAAAGCCATAGTAGGTGCAGATGTGCTGCACGATGCTCAGTCCCAGGCCCGGTGAGTCGGAAGCGGCGTTGTGCTTGCGGAAGCGCTCGAAAAAGCGGCTGGGGTCGCCCGCGATGGCCGGCCCGGTGTTGCTCACTTCCAAAGCCGCTTTGCTGAGCGCTACGGCCAGGGTGCCACCTGGGTGGTTGTGCTTGATGGCGTTTTGCAGCAGGTTTTGCATCAGCGAGTCGGCCAGGCCAGGGTGCAGCAGGCGGGGCGTCAACCCGGGCTCTACGTCCAGGGTCAGGTGCAGGTCACGGGCCTCCAGCAGCGGCCCCAACAGGTCCAGCCGGTCGCGCAGCACTTGCTCCAGGTGCACGGGCACGGCCTCGGCTGGAGCAAACTGCTGGTTTTCGAGGCGGCTGAGCAAGGTTAGCGACTGGTGCAAGCGCGAGAGGCGGCGCGTGGAATTCAGCAGCTCGCCCACTAACGTGAGCGTAGTCTCGTCGGCGGCCAGCGTGGGGGCTTGCAGCAGCTGCTCTAATTGGGCCTGGATGATGGCCAGCGGGGTCTGGGTTTCGTGGGAGGCATTTTCAGTGAACTGGCGTAGACTCTCGTAATCGGCCACCAGGCGCTCGCTCAGTTGGTTGAGGGCCTGGTTGAGCTCAGCAAACTGAGTGATGGGCGGCCGGGGCAAACCCAGCGGTCGGTGCTGGTGCAAATCGTAGCTGCGCAGCCGGGCCAGCGTGTGCTCAAACGGTTGCCAGAGCCGCCGGGCCACCCAGCGGTTCAGCCCTACCACCCCGAGTAGCAGCAGCCCCAGGGCCCCGAGCAGTACTTCCAGCAGCACCCGCCGCAGGTCGTGGCGCTCCACCAGCGACTGGCGCAGGGTCAGCCACTCGGGGCCGCGCCCGGCATCGAGTTGGAAGGTGAGCTGCCGGAAGGGCACTAACTCGTTCTCCCGCTCGTCGAGTAGCAGCGTATCGGAGTAGCCCAGGCGGCGGGGCTGGCGGCTGCGGCCAAGCTGGTAGGCAAACAGCAAATCAGTGGGCAGGGGCCGGCCGCGGGCCACGCGCCGTTGCAGCGTCAGGCGCTCGCTGAGCAGCTGCTCGTCGGTTTCGTGGCGCAAGACCTGCGGCAGGCCCGCGTAGAGCAGCGCGCTAGCCAGCACAAACAGCCCAGTGGTCAGCAGCAGGTAGTAGCGGGTGGTGGCAGTGAGCAGGTTCATGGGCAGGCCTAATCAATGCTGAGCTTGTAGCCCACCCCGTACAAGGTGCGGATATAGTTGTCAGCCCCGCGCTCCTGCAGCTTTTTGCGCAGGTTCTTTAGGTGCGTGTAAATGAAGTCGAGCGAGTCGGCGGCATCGACCTGGTCGCCGCACAGGTGCTCGGCGATAGCTTCCTTGGTGAGCACCCGGCCGGGATTGGCTAGGAAGTACAGCAGCAGGTCGTATTCCTTGCGGGTGAGCGTCAGGAGCTCGCCGCGCACGAGTACCTCGTTCTGCTCAGGCCACACGAGCAGGTCGCGAAATGCCATGTGGTGCTGCCCCTGAAACTGCCGCCGCCGGATTATAGCGCGCAGCCGGGCGTTTAGCTCCGAGAGGTGAAAAGGCTTCACCAGGTAGTCATCGGCCCCCAGGTCGAGCCCCTTGATGCGGTCGTCCAGCCCATCGCGAGCCGTGAGCACCAGCACCCCGGCCGGGGAATTATCCAGCTTCAGCTCGCGCAGCAAATCTAGGCCATCCCCGTCGGGCAGCGTCAAATCCAGCAGCACGCAGTCGTAGCGGTAAAGGGCGATTTTCTCCTGGGCCTGCCCGAAGCTGGTCGCTACTTCTACCACGTACCCCGTTTGGCGCAGCGACTCGGTCACGGTCTGGCGTAGTCCCGCCTCATCTTCTACTAAAAGCACTTTCATAATAGCAATCGCAAATTGGCTGGCAGCAAAGAAGCCGCGCGATTCTAAAGTGATTCTGGAGAAGCTTGGCGTTTATTCGGGAGTGTGCGCTGCTACTATTGCACTGGGTAGCTCTGCAGCATCAAATATATTAAATGGCAGCCTTTGTAGTGGTAGCGATTAAAGACCTGATAGTCTGAAATTTAAGCACTAAAAAGCACAAAAACTATTACTGCGCTTATACTTTTTAATGCTTGCAACTCATCCGTTTTTGTACTCTAAATGCTACGCCCGTCTCTTGTACTAAGCGTCCTTTAATGCCTTGGCAGCTCGCACGAATGCTGCATTACAATACTTTTCGCGGTCAGTAATGGGGAGCATGGAATTTTCCTTGCGTTCCCATTCCGCAATCAGCTTAGTAATATTTTCCCGCCCCAGCACTGGTGCATAACGCGCAATACTTACTTCCTTAACTTTCCATTTACCACGCAGCTTTTCAACTAAATCTTTGGTAACCGGATGCGCCAACCAAGCCTCAGGTATGCGCTTTACGGGCTGTGGCTGTAGCAATTCAAACCGCAACGATACAATGCGGCGGCGTCCCTGCGCCCCGCAGTCCGCTTTTAAGCCGGTTACCCGAAAAGCCAGCTCGGTAGTGGCCAAATCAAGCAGCGGCACTTCTGTCGTACGCTTAATTAAATCTGCCACGTTAGCGTATTTCATTTTGGGCTGACCATCCTTGTCTTTCAGAACCCGGTCCCGCTTATCAGTTTGGTGATGGCAGTCCATTAGCTTACGATATTCTTCGACCGACACCTCCCAGACCCCGGTATCGCGAAATGCCGCCAGAATTTCATACAGGCGCATCGAGTACCAATTGCTGAGCTTGAGATACTCCTCAAGCCGAAACGTTGAATAGTGCGCGGGATTCACCAGATAAGTTGTCAACTGGGGATTTAGCACAACCGTAATAACACCGTTGTGATACCCTACTGCCTCCTCTTTTGTCGTATCAAGTAGGTGCCGTGCCTGCCGCTGACCGCTGGGCAGGCACTCTAGCTTCCACACTACCTGGGCCAGTTGGCGCACGGCAGCTTTCACTTCAGCATAGGCATTCTCACGCGTCAGCTGGCCAGCCGAAATGATACTTTGCAAGGAAACTTGAAAAAGCGGACGCAGTTCGGTGCCGTTATGATTTACCTGGTCTAGTACCCGGGCCAGAATACGCTTGGCCACTACTCCGGTTCGGGGTTGATGGGCAAACGTGATATTCCAGTGCTGCCTGATGAAATTACAGTGGACCGGGGCATGAGTACAAGCGGACGAAAAACCAGACACGACAAGAAAGCGAGTAGATATAGCAATTAATTTTCCTGTGACGGTAGGCGAACGAACAACTGGCTAAGGCAGTGATAAAAACCCTACATCGATTGTAATATACGGGGAGAAGAAGCTGCACCACAAACTTTAGAAAAAAGATTTGTGAATAAGTCACCCGCTTTTTCTGGGGGTATCTGTCGTAATTCAATTCTCAAATCCGGGGGTATTTGTCGTAGAACAGTGGGGGTATCTGTCGTAAAATATTTGCCAACAATAGGGGTATCTGTCGTAAATCTGCCTCCACTCCTTATTATAACTACTTTGTTAAGAAAAATACTATTCTGTAAAAAAAACACTAGCTTAGTACGTGCGCACGAAGGGCATTCAGAGGCGCAATAATTTTTCCCGAATCCTACCATCAGCAAACAAAACCAACGAAGTACTGACGAAACCAGACGATTTTGATGAATTGCATATTTTAAAGAATAATTAGGCACGAGAGTAGCTATGACACGTGTCGTAAGCTTGCCCTCTTTTCGTTGGTGGTCGAACCTACACCTGCTGCCCGGCAGCTAGCGACCCGGCACGTATTACCACCCCTACTGGCCACTACAGTCAACGTCTGATTACTTCCCCTTCTACCAATCACTGACCACCGGGCAACATCCAGGCCAGCCAGCCGAACATAACCGCCGCTACCTAGCCATCCAACCCACGGTCCCGAATCAAATCTAGGTCGGCACTTTACCCACCTAGCACTGGTTACCTAGCTGGCACCAGCCACGAGCCATTGCACCCACACTGAAACTACTGCCGCGCGGTACCCACCTCACCAACTTACGAAAAGCGCGCCACGCCCTAGACGACCAGCTCTTTACTCCTTATCGCCGCTAAATAAGCCTAACTGCAGGTCCTGCTTGACTTGCAGCGCTTCGGCTTTCTGTTCCTCCAGAATAGCTTTGGCAGCCCGCACAAAAGCAGCGTTGCAATATTTATCACGGCTATCGATGCGCCGGGCCGAGTTCTCTTTCAACTCCCACTCGCGAATAAGTTTGGCAATCCCGGCGCGCTGCAGCGTGGTCGCGTAAAGCGCAATATTCTTATCCGATACCCTCCAGCCACGGAGCTTCTCAATAATCGGCCCGGTCACCGGATTTTTCAGCCACGCGGCGGGAATGGTCGTGGCCTGCGGATGCAACAACTCAAAGCGCAGCCCCTCAATTTTTCGCCGCCCGCGGCCAGTACGGGCCGTCTCGTAGCGCGGGAGCACCCGAAAAGCTAGTTCGGTATCGGCCAGCTCCGCCAGCGGCTCAGTGGTGGTGTAGCTGATGAGGTCGTTGACACTGGGGTATTTCAGGCGGGGCTGCCCGTCTTTATCCTTCAGCACCCGTCCACGCTTATCCGTTTGGTGCCAGCAGTCCAGGAGTTGCCGGTACTCGTCCAGTCCCACTTCCCAGACCCCGGTATCGCGAAATGCCGCCAGAATCTCATACAGCCGCATCGAGTACCAGCTACGTAACTTCAGGTAGCTATCGAGCCGGTAGGTGGTGTAGTGCGCAATCTGAATGAAGTAAGGGGCTAGCTGCGGATTCAGCAGCACGGTGATAACGCCATTCTGGTAGCCCACCGGCTGTTCCTTCGTGGTATCGAGCAGGTGCCGAATCTGCCATTTCTCGTTTTCCACGTCTTTAAACTCCCAGCTGGTCGCGACCAGCTCCCGCAAGGCTACTTCCACTTCCCGGTACGCGTTTTCTCGGCTTATGCCCACACTATCGGTGATATCACCCAAGGCAAGCTGGTAATATTCGCGCAGCTGGAAGTCATCGTCCCGAATCTGGTCCAGCACCCGCGCCATAATGCGCTTAGCGGCCACACTCATCTTGATTTGACGCGCAAAAGTGACGTTCCAGTGCTGCTTGACTAATTCTTTATGCTGCGGCTCATACACGAGCGTCAGGGGCAGCGCCGAAGTGGCGGTGGGGCGGCGTTTGTCGGCCATGGCAAGGAGTAAAGATTACCTCTAATGTATCACAAAAAAGCGGGTTGTTGATAACTTACTCGCTTTTTACCGGGGCATAACTCGCTTTATTCATTCGGTAACCAGGGGTAGAACTCGCTTTATTCCGATTGAATTCGGGGGTAAAACTCGCTTTATTCAAGTCAAAATCGGGGGTAGAACTCGCTTTATTCCGTTTACTCCTTATAGAGTAACTAGGTAGTGTAGAGTAAGTACTAGCTTGTAATTATTCCTACTATTTAGTGGGCGCCCAAATTTAGCTTTCAAAAGCTGTGGAAAACCTATGACGTCTGCAAGGAACAAACACCCATTCCGCCGACCCTAACGCAAAAAAAGGGATTGTACTTTACGAAGATTCAGTATAATATTAACGATTAAATGGTGGTTGTCACCCGATAACGGGGCTTCTGGGGACAATAACCAATTAGGAATCTTGCTGCCTCAACCCTTAAAAAAACGAGTTTTACCCCCGAATTCAGATTCCCTCCTGGACCTACCTTAATCGTTTGGTTATGAAGTCACAACCAGTACAATAAAGCAGGAAACGCAGAAACTACCCAGACATTGAAAGCACTCTCACTGACCCAAGCTATCCAAACAAAAAAGCGTGGCTTATCTGTCCTATTCCCTGAACGACGGAGATAAGAAGCGACTACTCCAATTCATTGACGGCCCTATTGTCCCAATTTGAAGCCTAGCTGGTGGACCGACGATACTACGAAGCACGTGGCGATAGCCACGCAGCTCCTGAGCACACTAATAATCGACGCTAAAGGCCAAAATAGCGGGCAAGGTGACCACGAAACACTATGAGCTAGGTGTGGGGACCTTAGACATCAATCTACGCCGTTATACGCAAGAAAAAGACTACGCACTTAGAGAGCATTCCAGCACAATGGATGGAAAGCAGCCTAACGCGTTGTCAACGGCATTGAAGCGCAGGTCATCGAAGCACAGCCTCCACCACCGGCCACGCCGGTAGCGACAGACTAGCCCGCTACTACCGGGTAAGTTGCCGGATACGCCGATTGTTGGAGTCGGCTACGTATAGCAGCGCGCCCGACGGCAGCACCGCGATACCCGCACTGCGACTGAAGACCGAAGTGGCGGCTGGACCGTCGAGGTAGCCCAGCGTACGGGGGTTACCCGCCATCAGACTTACCTGGCCGGTGGTTTCGATGCGACGCAGGCAGCCGTTGCCCCAGTCGGCCACGTAGAGCACACCACCAGCGTCTACAGCCA
>Ga0308158_10000488_pt1 | contig 63880 bp, 52 predicted proteins | sample PhyBR2_FD_201038 | JGI IMG/M metagenome (GOLD analysis project Ga0308158, IMG submission 201038) | Phyllosphere microbial communities from UC Gill Tract Community Farm, Albany, California, United States - DLSLB.R2 | ecosystem: Host-associated > Plants > Phyllosphere > Unclassified | place: USA... | reverse complement strand
CCCCCCTCGCCCTGGGCGTTTCGCTTGCGGAAGCGCCCCACCCCCGGCCCCTCCCCTGAAGGGGAGGGGTGAGCAGAGTTGATCGTTTTCGACTCTAGCCAGCACGCTGGCAAGCTCGGCTAACCCTCTCCCCTGTCCAGGGGAGAGGGGAAAGAAGGACGTTACACCATCCGCTCGCGCACCACCCGTTCCAGCACGTCGAGCGGCATCGCGCCCAGCGTCAGGACGCGGTGGAAGGCCTTGGGGTCCCATTTCGCGCCCGCCTTGGCCTTGGCTTCGTCGCGCAGCCGGGTCCAGACGGTGTGCCCGATCTTGTAGCTGCACGCCTGCCCCGGCCAGACGGTGTAGCGGTCGATCTCCCCCTGGCTGCGACCGCGTGCGATGCCGGTGGTGGCGATCAGATAGTCCGTCGCCTTCTCGCGGCTCCAGCGCTTGGCGTGTATCCCCGAGTCGACGACGAGCCTGGTCGCGCGGAACAGCAAGGATTGCAGATAGCCGACCTGTCCCAGCGGATTGCCCTCATACATGCCCATCTCGTCGGCCAGCTGTTCCGAATAGAGCGCCCAGCCTTCCGAATAACCCGAATAGAAGCCGCGCCGCCGGATCAGCGGAATGTCCTGGCTCTCCAGCGCGGACATGACCTGCAGGTGATGCCCCGGCACCGCCTCATGATAGGTCAGCGTCGCCAGCCCGAATTTCGGCCGGTCGAACGTGTCGCGCAGATTGATGAAGTAGATGGCGGGCCGCGACCCGTCGAGCGAGGCCGACTGGTAATAGCCGCCCGGCGCGCCCGCCTGGATCGCCTCCGGCACGCGGCGGATCTCGACCGGCGCCTTGGGCAGGACGGCAAATTGTTCGGGCAGGCGGCGGGTCATCGCGGCGACCTGCGTGCGCAATTGCTCCAGCAGCGCCTCACGGCCCGGATCGGTGTTGGGAAACAGCTGGTCCGGCCGCCGGTTCAGCGCGACCAGCCGCTCTCCGACACTGCCCTGCGCCATGCCCTGCGCCTTCAGGATGGTGTCGATCCGCGCGCCGATCTCCGCCACCTGCGCCAGCCCGAGCCGGTGGATCTCGTCGCCGGTCATCTCGGTCGTGGTCGCAGCGGCCGCCGCCGCGCTATAATAGGCCTCGCCGTCCGGCAGCCGCCAGACGCCTGCGTCATGGACCGCACGGCCACGCAATTCGGTGACGAGCGCGCGTTGCCGGTCGAGCGCGGGGAAGACCCGCTCGGTCATCAGCCGTGCGACCGCCTGGGCGCGATCCGGCGGCAGGTTGGCGGCCTTCAGCTTGGCGGCAAGATCGACCGCCGGGCCGGTCGCCTCGGCCGGTTTGTCGCGCACCGCCGCCAGCTGTTTCAGCGTGGTGTCGAGGATATAGTCGGGCGCAAAGACGCCCTTGGCCGCATCTTCGCGCTGGCGCTCGGTTTCCGCATCGATCGCCGGGCCGAACGCCGCGACCCGCGACACATAGGCGTCGGCATCGGCGGCGTTGGTGACGCGGTGCTGGTTGCCCAGGAAATCGGGTACGTCGCGGTAAGCCCCCGACAGCTGGCTGAGCACATAGGGGGCATAGCGCCCCGCGCTGGCCCCATAGGAAAAGCGCTCTCCCGCGATCATCCGATCGAGGCTGTAGGCCAGGATGTCGTAATCCAGCCGCGCCCCCTCCCCCAGCGCATCGCGCGGGATGGTGGCCAACTGCGCGCGTTCCTGCCGGGCGCGGGCGAACTGGCGCGTCTCACCCGCCCGCGACGCATCGCTCAACCGCGCCTTCAGTCCCGCGCGCGGGCCAGTGTCGAGGCCAAGCGACGTCGCCTGCTCCGGGCTGTCCTCCAGCCGCGCATAGAAGAAGCGGTCCAGCATCGCCCGCAATTCCGCATCGCGCCCGCCCGCCCCTTTGGAAACCTTGGACCAGGACGGCGTGGCGGCGGCCGCCGCGACAAGGCTGGCGGAGGCGAGGAACTGGCGACGCTGCATGAACACTCCCGGATCATTCTGGCTTAGCGGGTCAGGCTAAGCCGTTGATCCGGGTGTGCAAAGCGATTTGTCCCAGCCCTTAGCGATAGCGCCCCATCACGACCTTCAACACGACCGGCCGGTCGATCAGGTTGATGCCGTAATCGGTCTGGTCGCCGTTCCACACACGGTCCATCATCCAGCGACCGTCGGTGAAATGCCCCTCCTCGACCCGGACGATCATCGCCTTGGGGTCCGGGGTCGCCGGCTCGAAGCGAACACGGACATGGTCGCCGGTCATCAGATATTCGTCGCGCGACAGCTGGACCACCGCCACGCCGCCGACCGGCTCGGCCTTCCATGGCGCAGGCTCGGACTTGAGCCAGCTCCAGCTCTTTTCGCCGAACTGCCACTGGCCGAACTCGGCCCGGATGCGCCAGTCGCCCAGCACCGCGTCCCGGTCGCTGCCGTCATCGGGCCTGGCGGTGCCCCAGCTCGGATGCTCGAACGCCGCCTTCGCCCAGTCGCGCATCACCCTCCCGACCGCGCCATAAGGCCCGGCAAACGCGTCCAGGGTCGCGGCGTCCAGTGCCTTGGCCCCCAGCGGATAGTTGAAGAATCCGGTGTCATCCATGCCGAACGGCGCAAAGCCGATCGCGCCGCGCCCCAGCGCCTCGTAGAAATAGCGTGCAAACTCGCGGCCATTGCCGATCTCGGGCACCAGCAGCGGATTGTCCGGCCGGGCATAGGCATTCATATACGCGACCACATTGGTGCTCGCCCGGTCGTAAATGTCGGGTGCCTCCAAATCGATCGAGGGAGCCGCGACCTTCCAGATGTCGAGCACGTCCTGCTGCGGCCCCCCGCTCGCCACGCCGTCGGGATCGGGCACGTTGGACGGCCCCGCCAGCGCCGCGTTGACATACATGGGCAGCGGCTTGACCGCCTTGCCCGCCGCGACGATCTCGTCGATGTAGCGCGCGGTATACCAGGTGTTGAACGCCCGGTCGGCCTGTGCCCCGAACACCGCCGCCCAGGTGCCGCGCGGCTTGCCGAGCCTGCGGGTCAGCGCCTCCGGGACGGTTCCGTCGAACAGCGTCTGCGCCGCCGCCGAATAGTCGCGCGGGTTGCGATAGCTGCCGACCTCATTCTCCGGCTGGACCATGATGACCGTGTTCTGCAGGTCATGCTCCTTGAGGTACGCCATCAGCCGCACGAAGGCACGCTTGTCCGCCTCCAGCGTGGTGCGCGCCATCGGGGTCAGCGCATAATGATCCTGCCCACCGCGCGTCTTCATCCGGGGAAATCGGCGATTGTCGAGCTTGACCCAGTCGGGCGTATAGCCGGGCGAGGTGTTCTTCCACGTCGCGAACCACAACAATACGACGCGCTTGTCATGGGCGCGCGCCTGGTCGAGCAGGGTCTGGACGAAGACGAAATCGAACCGCCCCTCTTCCGGCTCGATCTGTTGCCAGGCGACGGGGATTTCGATCGTATTGGCATGGATGCGGTCCAGCACCGGCCAGACCTGCGGCAGGGCGGCGGCATAGTTGCTGGAGTTGTTGACCTGCGCACCCAGCATCAGGAAAGGGCGGCCATCGACCATCAGCGCATGGCGGCCGTTTTTGCCGACGATCTGCGGCACCGGTGTCGTCTGTGGTACTGGCGTCGTCTGCGCCACCAGCGGGCTGGCCAGCCCCAGCGCCAAGACGGCGAACCCCTTTGCCAGGCGCATCACATCCCCCCCTTTTTCGCGATGATTGGCCTCAGGCTGTGCAACGGACGGTGCGCCCGATCAACGCCTATCGAACCGGCGTCTCACGCGGCCAACCCGCGATCCGCCGACGCCATGTCAAGCGGACACGGCATCGGCGCGGCCAGGCGATAATCGTCCGCCAGCCGGGCGAGGTCCATGACGGTGAAGTCGCGGTCATAGCGCCCCACATCCTCCTCCTCCTGCTCACGCCAGTCGCCGATGTCCGCCATGCGGACCGGCCGACACGCGACGAGTCCGATCCAATGGGCCAGCAGGACGTCCAGCTCGCGCAGACCGTTCGCCGTCACCCGCGCCCGGACATGGCGATGCCGGTTGGACAAGGCGCATGCCTCCACCGCCCAGAGCGGCGCGATCCGCCTCTCCAGCACGTCGATGCCGGTCATCAGCGCCCGATGCGCCCGGTCCCGCTCCGCCGTGTCCGCCCTCATCGGCCGCCCATTCGGCGGTGCCAGTACCAGCGTCGCAGCCAACGGCCCAGCAACCGGGCGATCAAGCGCCCGCGCCCTGAAGACAGGAGAAATGGTTCACTGGGGACGGCTCCTTCGCAACAAGCGGGAGCACAAGGGTCTCTCAGCCGCCAGTGCTTGCGGTCGTCAAACCGGCGATAGGCAATGCTATCACGCCCGGCGGGCGGCGTCTTCGGATTTCTGGCGCGCCCGATGCGCCCCGGTGGCGAGCGCGACAATTTCTATCCCATGATATTTTCACCCGCCACCAAAACCCCTTACGTGCGTTATGAACAAAATGTCAGCCAGCGGTGTACGCACCAGCGGCCGGACAGGGGTCTGGACAGGGTGCAAGGGAGCCGGGACATTGGCGGACAGCAGTGAATTTACCGTGTCGCGACGCGGCGTGATCGTCGGAGGCGCGGCCACCGCGATGGCCGCTTCCGCCCCGGCCGAGGCGCAGAACCAGAGGAGCACCATGCCCGCCGATCCCCCCGCCATGCCCGTGACGCTGACGGTCAACGGCAAGGCCCGCAGCCTGTCGCTCGACCCGCGTACGACGTTGCTCGATACGCTTCGCGAGCATCTGCACCTGACCGGCACCAAGAAGGGCTGCGACCATGGCCAGTGCGGCGCATGCACCGTGCTGGTCAATGGCGAGCGGATCAACAGCTGCCTCTCCCTTGCACTTCAGCATGAGGGCGACAGCATCACCACCATCGAGGGGCTGGGTACGCCCGAGAAGCTCCACCCGATGCAGGCCGCTTTCGTGCGCCATGACGGCTATCAGTGCGGATACTGCACGCCGGGCCAGATCTGCTCGGCGGTGGCGGTGCTCGACGAGATCAAGCGCGGCGTGCCCAGCCATGTCCAGGCCGACCTGACCGCCAGGCCCCAGAACTCCGGCATCGAGATGCGCGAGCGGATGAGCGGCAATATCTGCCGCTGCGGCGCCTATTCCAACATCGCCGACGCGATGGCCGACGTCGCGGGAGTCGCGAATAAGGAGATGGGGGCATGAAACCCTTCACCTATGAACGCGCCAAGGATGCCGTCTCTGCGGCGCGCGCGGCGACCAAGCCGGGCGCCAAGTTCCTCGCAGGCGGCACCAACCTGCTCGACCTGATGAAGATCGAGGTCGAGACGCCGACCCATCTGATCGACGTACAGGAGCTGAAGCTCGACCGGATTGAGAAGACCAGGGAAGGTGGCCTGCGCATCGGCGCGTTCGTCACCAATACCGCACTGGCCGCCGACGAGCGCGTGCGGCGCGACTATGGCGTCCTGTCCCGCGCCATCGTGGCGGGGGCCAGCGGACAGCTGCGCAACAAGGCGACGACGGCGGGCAATCTGCTCCAGCGGACGCGCTGTCCCTATTTCTACGACACCAACATGGCCTGCAACAAACGCAGGCCCGGCAGCGGGTGCAGCGCGATCGGCGGCTATTCGCGCCAGCTCGCCATTGTCGGCGCCAGCAACGACTGTATCGCGACCAACCCCAGCGACATGAACGTCGCGATGCGGGTGCTGGACGCGGTGGTCGAAACGGTGAACCCGGAAGGAAAGACGCGCGCCATTGCGATCGCAGACTTTCACCGCCTGCCCGGCAACACGCCGCATATCGAAACCGCGCTCCAGCCGGGCGAGCTGATCACCGCCGTCACCCTGCCCCGCCCAGTCGGCGGCACCCATATCTATGAAAAGGTGCGCGATCGCGCCTCCTATGCCTTTGCGCTCGTCTCGGTCGCGGCGATCGTCCAGAAGGACGGCTCGGGCCGCGTCGCGGTCGGCGGTGTCGCGCACAAGCCCTGGCGGGTCGAAGCGGCCGAGGCCGCCATGCCGCAAGGGGCCAAGGCGGTGACGGCGACGCTACTGGCCGATGCCCGCCCGACCAAGGACAATGAATATAAGGTGCCGCTCGTCGAACGGACGCTGACGGCCGCCATCAGCCAGGTGAGGACCGCATGAAATTCACCGAACCAGCCGGCGCCAACCCCATCGACCGCATGACCGTGGTCGGTCGTCCGCAGGACCGTATCGACGGCCCGCGCAAGACCACCGGCACCGCGCCCTATGCCTATGAACGCCATGCCGAGGCTCCGAACGCCGCCTATGGCTGGATCATCGGCGCGGCCATCGCCAAGGGGCGCATCCGGTCGATGAACCTCGACGATGCACGCGGCGCGCCGGGCGTGCTGGGTATCGTCACCGCCGCCGAGGCGGGCAAGCTGGCCAAGGGCAATTTCAACACGGCAAAGCTGCTCGGCGGGCCGGAGATTGACCATTATCACCAGGCCGTCGCCATCGTCGTCGCCGAAAGCTTCGAACAGGCGCGCGCCGCCGCCGGGCTGGTACGGATCGACTATGACCGGGCCAAGGGCCAGTTCGATCTGGACGAGGCGCTGAAGGGCGCGCCGCTGGCGGGTGGCGAAGAAGGAAAGCCCGGCAAGGAAGACCGGACCGGCTCGTTCGAAAGCGCTTTCGACGCCGCGCCGGTGAAGCTCGATGCCGAATACACCACCCCCGACCACAGCCATGCGATGATGGAGCCGTTCGCCTCGCTGGCGATCTGGGAGGGGGACCAGCTGACCGTCTGGACGTCGAACCAGATGATTGCGTGGGGCCGCGGCGACCTTGCCAAGACGCTGGGGATGCCCAAGGAGAAGGTCCGGCTGATCTCGCCTTATGTCGGTGGCGGTTTCGGTGGGAAGCTGTTCCTTCGCGCCGACGCCGTCATGGCGGCGCTGGGTGCGAAGGCGGTCGGGCGGCCGGTCAAGGTCGCGATGCAACGGCCGTTGATGGCCAATAACGCGACTCACCGTCCCGCGACGACCCAGCGCATCCGCATCGGCGCGACCAAGGACGGCGCGATCCAGGCGATCGCGCATGAAAGCGGATCGGGTGACCAGCCCGGCGGCGGTCCCGAGACGGCGGTCAACCAGACCAAGCTGCTCTATGCCGGACCCAACCGCCTGACCGCGATGCGCCTGGCGGTGCTGAACCTGCCGGAGGGCAATGCGATGCGCGCCCCAGGCGAGGCGCCGGGCATGATGGCGCTGGAAATCGCGATGGACGAAATGGCGGAAAAACTGGGCATGGACCCGGTCGCCTTCCGCGTGAAGAACGATACCCAGGTCGATCCCGAAAAGCCCGATCGCCGCTTCTCGCAGCGTCAGCTCGTCCGCTGCCTGGAAGAGGGCGCACAGCGTTTCGGCTGGGCGCAGCGCAATGCCAGGCCCGCCCAGGTCCGCGATGGACGCTGGCTGGTCGGCATGGGCGTCGCCGCCGCCTTCCGCAATCACATGAACATGAAGTCGGGCGCGCGGGTCACGCTGAACAAGGATGGCCGGGTCGTGGTCGAGACCGACATGACCGATATCGGCACCGGCAGCTACACGATCATCGCCCAGACCGCCGCCGAGATGATGGGCGTGCCGATGGACGCGGTCGATGTCCGGCTGGGCGACAGCGACTATCCGGTATCGGCCGGATCGGGCGGCCAGTTCGGCGCGGCCAATGCGACGGCGGGCGTCTATGCCGCCTGCGTGAAACTGCGCGAGGCGGTGGCGCAGCGGCTGGGGTTCAACTCGGCCGACCTGACCTTCGCCGATGGTCGGGTGACGGGCGGCAACCGATCGGCCGCGCTTCGCGATGCCGCATCCTCGGCTCCGCTGACCGCCGAGGACCGGATCGAGTTCGGAACGCTCGACAAGACCTATCAGCTGTCGACCTTCGGCGCGCATTTCGTCGAGGTCGGGGTCGATGCCTATACCGGCGTCACGCGGCTCCGCCGGATGCTGGCGGTTTGTGCGGCGGGGCGCATCCTGAACCCCAAGGCGGCGCGCAGCCAGATGATCGGCGCGATGACCATGGGCGTCGGCTCGGCGTTGATGGAGGAACTGGCGGTCGACAAGCGCTTCGGCTTCTTCGTCAACCATGACCTGGCGGGCTATGAAGTGCCGGTCCATGCCGACATCCCGCATCAGGAAGTGATCTTCCTGGAGGAAGCGGACGACAAGGCTAATCCGATGAAGGCCAAGGGTGTCGGCGAACTGGGCCTGTGCGGCGTCGGCGCGGCGGTGGCGAATGCGGTCTACAACGCCACCGGCGTGCGGATCAGGGACTATCCGCTGACGCTGGAAAAGCATCTGGACCGCCTGCCCGCGATCGCTTGATGGCCCAGCGTTCCTCCCCTGCAAGGGAAGGGGGACCATGCGCAGCATGGTGGAGGGGTGTCGCCAGTGGTGAGGACGCCAGTTCTCGCCAGCCGGGACACCCCTCCGTCAGGCCTTTGGCCTGCCACCTCCCCTGCCAGGGGAGGAAGACAGTGTAATCACCCCCGCATCGCCGCGACCAGTTCGTCATGGCTCGGCAGGTCAGCCACCGCGCGGTCGCCGAACATCTGGAGCTTGCGGAACAGACGCTCCGCCTCGCCGGACGCGCGGGTCGGCCTCGCATCGCCATCGGCAAAGCCCATGCCATAGAGGATGTACTGATAGTTGAAATGGGCGAAGCTCTCGACATCCAGCGTGAAGTCGAACCGCCCCGGCGGCCGGTAGCGCCACTGTTCCAGCAAGTCCCGTAGCCGGTCGGAGATCGTTCCCGCCGCGCCATTGTCGTGCCAGAACGGCTCGTCCCGGCTGCTCAGGCAGTAATGCAGCTTCAGAAAGTCGACGATCGCCCGATACCGCGCGGTCATCAACGTGTTGAAGCGCGCGGCGGGGGCAGCGATCGGCCCGCGATGCGGAAACAGCTCGGCCAGCATGGCGACCGCCGCCTCGATCAGGACGATGCCGGTCGATTCCAGCGGCTCCAGAAAGCCTCCGGCCAGTCCGATCGCCACGCAATTGCCGATCCAGGGCCGCTGGCGATAACCCGGCTCGAAGGTCAGCAGGCGCGGCTCCAGCCTGTCGGGGTCGCGCCCCAGATAGGCGGCAAGCGTCGCCAGCGCGGCCTCGTCATCCATATGGGCGTCGGAATAGACCGTGCCGATCCCCCGCCCCTCGGCCAGTCCGATGTCCCAGGTCCACCCGGCCCGATGCGCGCTGGCGATGGTCATGGTCGGCAGGGCGTGCCCGCGCGTCGCATCATAGGGCAGGCGGCAGGCGAGCGCGCGATTGGTGAACAGCTGGTCGCGCACCGACGCCAGAGGCTCCCCCAGCGCGCCGGAGATCAATTCGGCCCGCTGTCCGGTGCAGTCGACATAGAGGTCGGCGGTCAGCATGCCCTGACGGTCGGTCACGACATGGTCGATCAGTCCATCCGCGCCCACCACCGCGCCCGTCAGCCTGCCCTCCAGATGCCCCACGCCCAGGCCCATGGCACGATCGGCCAGCAGCGCGACCAGCCGATGCGCATCGAAATGATAGGCATAGCTAAGCGGCCCGTCGAACGCCCCTTCCCCCGCCTGTTTCGGTCCCCGCCCGGCGGCGGCGACGCGGTGCTGGATCGTCACCGCTTCGGCAAAGGGCGCACGGGTCGCCGGGTCCTGCGCCAGCCAATGTGCGACCAGGTCGACACCGTCCGCCTGGAAGGGCGGCTCGAACGGGTGGACATAGCGATGGCGCCTGCCCCCGTCCGGGGCGTGCCGCCAGTCGTCGAAGCGGATGCCCTGCTTGAAGGTCGCACCCGCCGCGCGGATGAATTGCGCCTCGTCGATCCCCAGGAAGCGCAGGGTCGAGCGCATCGTGGGAAACGCCCCCTCGCCCACGCCGATGGCGCCGATGGCCGGGTCCTCCAGCAAGGTGATGCGGGTCTCCGGCCCCAGAAAGCGCGCAAGATAGGCCGCAGTCAGCCAGCCCGCCGTGCCGCCGCCGACGATCAGGATCGACCTGGCCTGCCCCTCCACCACCCTCACATCCTCACGAACAGGTTGCGGAACCATTGCGAGCCGCCTTTCGTCGCCTGCCGCCAGTCCTCGCCCATATCGTCGGGCACGAAACCCCAGGGGCAGAACAGCTTCGGCCGCCCGGCCTTATAGGCCGCGACGTGCCGCGTGACGAGCGTCAGGCCATGGACCAGCGCCGTCGCCACCAGCAGGGCGTCGCGGGTCTGCGCATAGGCCAGCCCCGCCGACCGCCGCACCACCGCGACATCGACCGGCAGGATGCGTCCCTCAAAGGCAGGCAGGACCTGCGCCGCGATCCAGTCGTCGGCGTCCTTGTCTTGCTGAAGATCGAGCAGCGTCACCGCCGACAGGAAGAGTTCGTGACGCGGGACGCCCGTGGCCCAGTCGACCAGCCCCGGATCGGCCTGTCCCCGCCGCGCGCCGCGCAACGCGGTCACGACATCGGCATCGAGGAGATACATCAGCGCGTCCGGTCCCAGTCGCGCGGCGGCGGAACCTCGCCGGGTGCCGCATCGGGTTGGGCGAGCAAGTCGACGATCGTCTCGGTCTGGCGCGCCAATTGGCGGAACGCCTCGACGCCCAGCAGGACATGGGTGGGCCGTCCGCGATCGGTGATGAACACCGGCTCGATTCGGGCCAGCCGCTTGGCGCGGCTGACATCCTGGTTGAATTCGCGGCTGGTCAGCGTCTTCATCCGCCCCTCGGATATGTAGGTACGTACCTACTTTGTAGCAGCCGCATCACAGTTTGCCAGCAGCCCGCCAAAATCGCTGCCCACCCGCCGAAATCCCGTTGCAACGCCCCGCGACTTGGCGTCGCTATCGCCGCGGCCGGACCGGAGATGCCCGGCGCGAGGGGGGATGCCAAGACCGATGAACGACGCGATCGACAGTTTCCGGAAGACCTTTGGCGGCATCCTGGCACCGCATGGCCCGGCCAGCGCCGGGGCGGCCGCCACCTATGTTCCCGGCGACTACAGCATCCATTTCTTCCTGCAGCTGGCGGTGATCCTGCTCGCCTGTCGCGTCGTCAGCTGGGCCGGACAGCGGTTCCTGGGCCAGCCGCCGGTCGTGGGCGAGATGATCGCCGGAGTCGTGCTCGGCCCCTCGCTGCTCGGCCTGTTCTTTCCCGACCTGCAGGCGGCGATCTTTCCCAAGGAAACCCGCAACGTCCTTTATGCGGGGGCACAGCTGGGCGTGGCGCTGTACATGTTCCTGGTCGGGCTGACGCTCCGCCTCGATCACTTCCGGTCCAAGGCGCGCAGCGCGATGGCGGTGTCGGCCTCGGGCGTGATCGCACCGTTCCTGATCGCCGTGGCGATCACCCCCCTGCTACTGAAGGTGCCCGGCCTGTTCACCGCCGGGATCAGCCAGGCCAACGCCACGCTGTTTATGGGCGCGTGCATCGCGCTGACCGCCTTTCCGATGCTGGCGCGGATCATCAACGAACGGGGGCTGGCGGACAGCCCGCTCGGCACGCTGTCGCTGGCGGCCGGGGCGTTCGACGATGCCGCGTCCTGGTGCGTGCTGGCGATCGTGCTGGCGACCTTTGGCGGCGGCAGCGGGGTGGCGATCCTCGCGATCGGCGGAGCCTTTGTCTATGTCGGCTTCCTGATCCTGTTCGGCCGCCGCCTGCTCGCGCCGCTGGGCCGGGCGGTCGAGGCGCGGGGCGAGATGAGCACGACCGTGCTGGCGATCACGCTGATGGCCTTTTGCCTGTCCGCCTTCATCATGGACGCGATCGGGGTGCATGGTATTTTCGGCGGCTTCATCCTGGGCGTCTTCATGCCGCGTGGGACTTTCGTCGCCGAGTTGAAGAGGAAGGTCGAGCCGCTGGCCGTCGTCCTGCTGCTGCCCATGTTCTTCACCTATTCGGGGCTGAATACACGGATGGACATGGTCAATTCGCTGCCGCTGCTGCTGATCGCGCTGGGTATCCTGGCTGCGTCGATCGCCGCCAAGTTCGGCGCCTGCTATCTGGCGGCGCGGGCTTGCGGCGAGGACAATCGCACCGCCATGGGGATCGGCGCGCTGATGAACTCACGCGGGTTGATGGAACTGATCATCATCAATATCGGGCTACAAAAGGGTATTATCGATCCCACCCTGTTCTCGATGCTGGTGCTGATGGCGATCGTGACCACGATGATGGCCAGCCCGCTGTTCGAATATGTCTATGGCCGTCGGGCGCGGGTGTTGGGCGAGATGGAGACGCTGAACGGCGCCGCCGCCTGACCTGGCTCTTCACCGTCCTCTTTGGCAGGCACGAAAAGGGCGGTCCCGGGGCCGCCCTTTTTTCGGTTCCCCGATCGATCCGCTCGGCGCTTGCCGCATCGATCGAGCGCAATACCCAGCGGATCGAGCAGGCCGCCGACGAAGCGGGCCGGGTCCAGCCGCGCCACACGTCGCAGGAGCAACGCTCCTTCTGTCGCTCTCATATCCGTGGATTATATGTGAGCGGTAAACACCACAGCGCCACATCGCACCCCGGACCGCTTGCCGCAACCATCTGCTCCGCCAAAGCTGATCCGGACTAAAGCGCTATTTTTTCATTGTTTAATCGAAAAAGCTGGCACAGATTGCGGGCAAGGTGAGCGTGGAAACCGCGCCGCCCCGCGTTTTGGACAAGGCATAGGGCCGGTACAGTTAGTCGCCTTGTCCTCGATCGAAAATGATAGCGCTATCTATATTGAGGAGGGGTTATGCTGAAACACATAGGTGCCGCCTTGCTGGCGTCGGCGAGCATCATGGCGGCCTGCGCCGTCCAGGCCCAGGTAACGACGCAGGGCACGGCACCGGCACTGTCCGTCACCCCCGCCGAGACGCTGGAGCGGCAGGGCCTGACCGTGATGGTCGACCAGAACCAGTTCAGCCCCATCTTCTTCGACGAGAAGAATGCCGGTATCCAGATCGTCCTGCACGGCGAGAGGATCGCCACCGATGGCGCAGTGCGCCTCAACCCCACGCCCGAGCAATGGGACCCCGTGCCTGCCTTTGTCGGCCGGGCACGCGGGACCGAGCCCAACCAGATCGTCGTCCGCTCGACCTATAAGGACCAGAATCTCGCCTATCGAGTGAAGGTGACGGCGGAGGGCGACGGCTTTCGCATCGCGGTCGACCTCGACCAGCCGCTGCCCGCCGCCTTTGCGGGCAAGGCGGGGTTCAACCTCGATTTCCTGCCGACCAGCTATTTCGGCAAGACCTATCTGATGGACACCGCGCCCGGCCTGTTCCCGCGCCATCCCACCGGCCCGATGGCCAGGGATGGATCGGGCGATCCGACTCCTCTGGCCGCGGGGGGCAAGTCGATCACCCTGTCGCCCGAAGACCCGCTGACCCGCGTGACGATCACCTCGGATGCGGGCGGGCTGGCGCTCTATGATGCGCGCAACCGGGCGCAGAATGGCTGGTTCGTCGTCCGCTCGCTGATCGCGGCGGGGGCGAAGGAGAATGCCGTCGTCTGGCATGTCCGTCCCAATGTCGTGAAGGACTGGGTGCGTCCGCCGGTCGTCTCGTTCAACCAGGCGGGCTATACGCCCGGCCGCGCCAAGGTCGCCCTGATCGAAACCGATCCGCACGGAACCGCACCGGGCGAGGCGGAACTGGTCCGACTGGCCGCAGACGGTACGCGCCAGTCGGTGCTGCGTGCCGCCATTGCCCCGCGCGGACGCTGGATGCGGTACAATTACGCCGCCTTTGACTTCTCCCAGGTCCGCGAGCCGGGCATCTATGCCATCGCCTATGGCGGTCAGGTGACGAACCCGTTCCGTATCGCCGCCGATGCCTATGACCGCATCTGGCAGACCTCGCTCGACACCTTCATCGCCGAGCAGATGGACCATGTCGGCATCCGCGAGCAGTACCGGGTCTGGTCCGCGCCGTCGCATCTCGACGATGCCCGTCAGGCGCCGCCCAACCATGTCCATTTCGACGGATACAAGATGGGGCCGAACCTCGATTCACCGTTCAAGCCGGGCGAGCATATCCCCGGCCTGAATGTCGGCGGCTTCCAGGATGCGGGCGATTACGACATCCAGACGCCGCAGAATGCCCAGGTGGTCCGGGACCTCGCCTGGGGTCGCGAACTCTATGGCCTGGACTGGGACGAAACGAGCGTGGACGAGGACGCCCGCGCGGTCGAGATCCGCAAGCCCGACGGCAAGCAGGACGCGTTGCAGCAGATCCGCCACGGCGTCCTGCAACTGCTCGCCCAATATAAGGTGTTCGGCCATGCCATCGTCGGCATCATCGATCCGGTGCAGCGCCAATATGCCCATCTGGGCGATGCCGGGTCGCAGACCGACAATCTGACCTACGACGCATCGCTCGGGGTCAGCGAGCGCAAGGGCGGGTCGTCGGGGGCGCAGGACGATCGCTGGGCCTTCACCACCGACCTGCCCGCCAACAATCTGGCGGTCGCAGGGGCTCTCGCCGCCGCCTCCCGCACGCTGGCGGACAGCGATCCGACGATGGCGGCCGAGGCTTGGGACGCGGCCAAGGTTCTGTGGGGACGCTATCAGAAGGGGCCGATCAAATCGGGTGACGGACGCGACGATTCCGGTACGCCCTGGTCGGCGGACGGCGCCAATGTCGGCGCGACCGTCGAGATGCTGATCACCAGCAAGGGCGAGCGCATCTACGCCGACCGCCTGCGCGCGCTGATGCCCGTCATCACCAGGAATTTCGACTGGGTCCGCGCTCCGGCGGTGCGCGCCATTCCGTTCATGGATGCCAGATACCGTGCCGCGCTGGTCCCGCTGGTCCGCCAGAGCAAGGCCAAGATGGATGCGGAGGCCGCCAGGAACCCCTTCGGCGTACCGATCAGCGAAGGCGGCTGGGCCGGATCGCATCAGGTCGTCGAATTCGGCTCGACCGCCTTCCTGATGCACAAGGCGTTCCCGGAGATCATCGGCACCGACTATACGCTGAACGCCATCGACTATGTGCTGGGGCGGCATCCGGCCAACAACCTGTCGCTCGTCTCGACCGTGGGCACCGCGTCCAAGCTGATCGGCTATGGCCACAACCGCGCCGATTACGGCTTCATCCCCGGCGGCGTGGTGCCGGGTGTGCTGATCGTGAAGCCCGACTTCCCCGAGCTGAAGACCGAATGGCCGTTCCTGTGGTTCGAGAACGAATACACGGTCGCGACCACCTCCGCCTATATCCTGGCCGCCAATGCCGCGATCGAGGCGACGAAGGAACATCGCTGAACCTTTTTGCGGGGCGGGGCGGGCGGATCGGCCTGCCCCGCATCTGATGAATTTCATGTCATCTTCACAACGACAATTGACTGCCAAGGCAATCATTGCCATGGCAGCAATATGACATTCCCTACGCCTGATCCCTTCGACCCCGAACGCTCGGTCGGGTATCTGACCAAGCGCGTGTATCAGCTTGCCCGCATCGGCCTGGAGCCGGTCTTCGCCGATGAAGAAGTCACCCATGTCCAATGGAGCGCGCTGATGGCGCTGCACCATGGCGTGGGCGGCACGGCGGCCGAGCTGGCGCGCCACCTGTGCCATGATACCGGCGCGACGACGCGGATCGTCGACACGCTGGAGGAGCGCGGCCTGATCGAACGCTGCCGCTGTACCGAGGATCGCCGTGTCGTGCGCCTGTCGCTGACCGAGGCGGGGCGCGAAGTCACCGCGCGGTGCAAGGTCAAGGTCGTCGCGCAGTGGAACGAGTGGCTGGCCGACTGGTCGCCCGAGGAGATCGAACGCTTCGTCGGCGACCTGCTGCGCCTGCGTAACAAGCTGGAGACGGTGGCATGAAGCGCTTGGCCTTTCTGACCGGGTTGCTGTTGGCGGGCTGTTCCGTGCCTCAGGCGCATCCCGCCATCACGGCCACCCCACCCGAGAAATTGGGTCTGGCCGATGCGCAGGCCCCGCTGGTCGCCGCCGACTGGTGGCGGGGCTTGGGCGATGCGCAGCTCGACCGGATCATCGGCGACGCACTGAGCGGCAATCCCTCGCTCGGCATCGCGCTGGCGCGCTTGCGGCAGGCGGAGTCGGTGTTGGCCACCCGCCGCGCCGATGACGGCCCTTCGGTGACGCTGGATGCGCAGGAACAATATAACCGGCTGTCGGGCCGCTACATCATCCCGCCGCCCTATGCGGGCACGACCCAGTGGCTGGGCCAGGCGCAGGCCAATCTGAACTGGACCATCGACCTGTTCGGGCGACAGGCCGCCGCGATCGAGGCCGCCCGCGCCTCGACCCGCGCGGCGGCGCTGGACGTGACGGCGGCGCGCCTCGCGCTGGCGGGTTCGGTCGCGCAGACCTATGTCGAACTGGCACGGGCCGAACGGCAGGCGGCGATCGCACGCCAGACCATCGCGACCCGCACCCGTTCGCTGGGTCTGATACAGACACGCATACGGCACCAGCTGGCCAGCCAGATCGACGCGTCGGGCGCACAGACGCTGCTCGCCCAGGCGCGGGTCGCCTTGGCGCGGGCCGAGACGCAGGCCGCGCTGTCGCGCAATGCGCTGGCGGCGCTGGCCGGGCGAGGGCTGGATTATCCCGCGACCATCGCACCGACGAAGCTCGCCTTCGATGCCGCGCTGCCCATCCCCGCGACCGTGCCCGCCGACCTGCTGTCACGGCGGCCCGACATCGCCGCCGCGCTCGCCCGGATCGATGCCGCGGGCAAGGGGCAGGAGGTCGCGCGAAAGGCGTTCCTGCCCAATATCAACCTGACCGCGCTGGCCGGTTTCCAGGCGGTGGGCCTCGGCAATCTGTTCACCGCCGATGCGGGAGCGGCGGCGGCGGGTCCGGCGATCCATCTGCCGATCTTCGACAGCGGACGGCTGCGCGCCGGGCTGGCGGGGGCGACCGCCGCGCTCGATCTGGCGACGGCCGATTATAACAACCGCGTCGTCGGCGCGGTACGTGAGGCGGCCGATGCGGTCACGCGCAGCCGCACCATCGCCACGGAGCGAGCACGCCAGGCCGAGGTGACTCGCGGCCTGTCCGAAACCCGCCGCCTGAACGCGATCCGTGTATCGAGCGGGCTGCAATCGCAACTCGGCCTGATTGATCCCGACATCCGCCAGCTGGAGTCGGATCAGGCCGACGCCAATCTCGCCGCCGACGCGGTCCAGGCGCGTATCGCGCTGGCCGTCGCCCTTGGGGGCGGTTTCTCTTCTTCTTCGCAGGGTATCACGCAATGAGCGACACCGAAGCCGCCCCCTCCCCCGCCGCTCCCACGACGCAAGCCCCGAGCGGCGGCAAGCCTAAGGCCCGCCGCATGGGCCTGACCATCCTGGCGATCGTCGTCGTCCTCGCCGCGATCGTCTGGGCCGTGTTCCACTTCCTGCTCGCCAAGCCCGAGGAAGAGACGGACGACGCCTATGTCGCGGGCGACGTGGTGGCGATCACCGCGCGCGATCCGGGGCAGGTGCTCGCGATCCATGCCGACAACACCCAGACGGTGAAGACGGGCCAGCCGCTGATCGACCTCGATCCGGCGACTGCCGATGTCGGCCTCGCCTCCGCCGCCGCCGAGCTGGCGCGCGCGGTGCGCGCGACCCGCGCCGACTTCACCAAGGTCAACCAGAGCAGCGCCGCCATCGTCCAGGCCCAGGCCGAGCTGACCCGCGCTCGCGCCGACTATGCCCGCCGTCAGGGCGCCGCGGCCGAGGGTGCGGTGTCGGGCGAGGAACTGTCCCACGCCGCCGATGCGGTGAAGGTCGCCAATGCAAACCTCGCCCTTGCCCGCGCCCAGGCGGCGCAGGCGCGGACCGCCGTGCAGGGTACCGATGTCGACACCAACCCTGCCGTGATGGCAGCCATCGCCGCCTATCGCCGCGCCGCCATCACGCGCAGCCATATGCATGTCGTCGCGCCGATCAGCGGCGTCGTCGCCCAGCGCACGGTACAGGTCGGGCAGCAGGTCGCGGCGGGTACGCCGTTGATGGCCGTGGTGCCGCTCGACCGGCTGTGGGTCGACGCCAATTTCCGCGAGACCCAGCTCAAGGGCCTGCGCATCGGCCAGCCCGCGACGATCACCGCCGACATCTATGGCGGCAAGACCGTCTATCACGGCAAGGTCATCGGCCTGGGTGCGGGCAGCGGCAACGCCTTTGCGCTGCTGCCGCCGCAGAACGCCAGCGGCAACTGGATCAAGATCGTCCAGCGCGTGCCGGTGCGCATCGGGCTGAACGCCAATGAGCTGCGCCAGAATCCCCTGCGGGTCGGCCTGTCGGCGACTGTGACGGTCGATACCGCCGACCAGCGCGGGCCGCGCATCGGCTCCGCCGCGACCCAGGTGGACAGCACCCGCGGCACCGATGGCAAGGACCCGGCGATCGAGGCGCGCATCGCACAGATCATCGCGGCCAATCGCTGATGGCCGGGGCTCCCGCTCAGGCGGGTGCGGGACAAGGCCCCGCCCCGCTGAAAGGCCCGGCGCTGGCGCTCGTCGCCTTCGCGCTGGCGCTGGGCACCTTCATGCAGGTGCTCGATTCGACCATCGCCAACGTCTCGCTGCCCACCATCGCGGGCAATCTGGGCGTCAGCTCGGACAACTCGACCTGGGTCGTCACCGCCTTTGCCGTCGCGAACGGCGTGGCGGTGCCGCTGACCGGCTGGCTGATGGGCAAGTTCGGGGTGGTGCGGACCTTCTGCGTCTCGGTCTTCCTGTTCACCATCGCGTCCTTCCTGTGCGGCATCGCGTGGAACCTGTCCTCGCTGATCGGCTTCCGCATCCTTCAGGGCGCGGTGTCGGGGCCGATGATCCCCGGCAGCCAGGCGCTGCTGATCTCGATCTTCCCGCCGCAGAAGCGGTCGACCGCGCTCGGCATCTGGTCGATGACGACGCTGGTCGCGCCGATCATGGGGCCGATCCTGGGCGGATACATCTCCGACAATTATCACTGGAGCTGGATCTTCCTCATCAACGTCCCCGTCGGCCTGTTCTGTGCGGGCGTGTGCTGGCGCGGGCTGTCGAGCCGCGAGACGCCGACGCGCAACCTGCCGATCGACAAGGTGGGCCTCATCATGCTGGTCGTCTGGGTCGGCGCGCTTCAGATGATGCTGGACTTGGGCAAGAATGACGACTGGTTCCATTCGACCCGGATCGTCGTCATGACGGTGATCGCGATCGTCGGCTTCATCGCCTGGCTGATCTGGGAGCTGACCGACGCCAATCCGGCGGTCGACCTGTCGCTGTTCCGGGGCCGCAATTTCAGCATCGGGACGCTGGCCTTCTGCCTGGGCTATGCGGTGTTCTTCGCTAATACGCTGTTGCTGCCGCTCTGGCTCCAGACGCAGCTGGGCTATACCGCGACCTGGGCGGGCCTGGTCGCCGCGCCCAGCGGGGCGGTGGCGGTGATACTGACGCCGATCGTCGCGCGCCTGTCGGGCAAGGTCGATGCGCGGATCATGGCGACCATCGCCTTTGCTGCTTTCGGCGTCTCCTACTGGATGCGCTCGGGGCTGAACACGCAGGCGAGCTTCAGCGACTTCGTGCTGCCGCTGATGGTGCAGGGCATCGCGATGAGCACCTTCTTCCTCGCCATGCTGACCATCGCCCTGGACGGCGTGCCGCAGGCGCGGATTCCGTCGGCCACCGGCATCTCCAACTTCGCGCGCATCACGGCGGGCAGCTTCGCCGCCTCGCTGACCACGACCATGTGGGATCGACGCGAAGCGATGCACCAGGCGCATCTGTCCGAGGCGATCGGCCAAGGCCCGGTATGGCAGATGGCGAAGAACGGCCTGGGCCATCTGGGCTTCACCGACGTGCAGGCCGCCGCCGCCGTGACGCGGCAGATGGTGGGGCAAGCCTATCTGCTCGCCTCGACCGACATCTTCTATGTGTCGGCCTGGCTATGCATCGTGCTGGCCGCACTGACCTGGTTCACCCGGCGGCCCAAGCCGCATGACGGCCCGATCGCGGCGGATTGATGAACAATCCTCCCCGATTCGGGGAGGTGGCAGCGCTCCAGCGCTGAGGGTGGGGGGGCTTCCGCAAGAGGTGTCCCCGGTGGAAAGCCCCCTCCACCATGCTGCGCATGGTCCCCCTCCCCGTGCCGGGGAGGATTTGCTACGCTCCCCGAAAAGGGAGACGGATGATGCTGAAAACGCTGATGATGATGGCGCTGGTCGCGGTGGCGCAGGCACCGTCCGACCCGCATCTGCCGCCCAGGGTGGTCGACAGCATCGCTCCCACCTTGCCCGCCGGATTGCAGCGCGGCGTGCTGATCGTCTCCAAGACCAACGGCTGGCGGCATTTCGAGCATATCCCGCATTCCAACGCGGTCTTGGCCGACATCGCCAAGGGCCTGCACCACCCCAGCTTCACCACCGAAAACGCCGCCGTCTTCAACGACGACCAGCTTTCCCGTTTCTCAGTCGTGGTCCTCAACAGCGCCAGCGGCGATTTCCTGTCACCCGAGCAGCAGGCCGCCTTCGCCCGCTTCGTCGCGCGCGGTGGGGGCGTGGTGGCGCTTCATGCGGCAGGCGACAACAGCCACAAGGCCCCCTGGTATGTCGAGACGATCATCGGCACGACCTTCACCGGCCATCCGAATGGCGAAGACCATATCCAGCCCGCCCGTATGGAGATCGTGCAGCCCCGCCATCCGATCATGGCCGGGGTCAAGACGCCGTTGACGCCCCGCGACGAATGGTACAGCTTCGACAGCAACCCCGCGACGCGCGGCATGACCATCCTGGCGCAGGTGGACGAAGCCAGCTATCGCCCTGGCGAGACGCTGCGCATGGGCGCGGCGCATCCCGTCATGTGGATCAACCCACGCAGCAAGGGCCGGGTCTTCTACTCCGCGCTGGGGCATGAGCCGCAGCTGTATGACGATCCCGATTACCGCCGCATCCTGACCAACGCGGTACGCTGGGCGGCGGGAAAGTGATCAGCACTCGACGACGTTGACCGCCAGGCCGCCGAGGCTGGTTTCCTTGTACTGCGACTTCATGTCCTCGCCGGTCTGGCGCATCGTCTCGATCACCTGGTCCAGGCTGACGATGTGCTTGCCGTCGCCGTGCAGCGCCAGATAGGCCGCGTTGATCGCCTTGATCGCGCCCATCGTGTTGCGCTCGATGCAGGGGATCTGGACCAAGCCGCCGATCGGGTCGCAGGTCAGGCCCAGATTATGCTCCATGCCGATCTCGGCCGCATTCTCGACCTGCGCGGGCGAGCCGCCCAGCGCCGCCGCCAGCCCCGCCGCCGCCATCGAGCAAGCGACGCCGACCTCGCCCTGACAGCCCATTTCGGCCGCCGAGATGGAGGCGCGCTTCTTGTACAGCATCCCCACCGCTGCCGCCGTCAGCAGCAGGGTGCGCACCCCGTCGCGCATCGCGCCGTGGACGAAGGTCTCGTAATAACGCAGCACCGCCGGGATCACGCCCGCCGCGCCATTGGTCGGCGCGGTCACGACCCGGCCGCCCGCCGCATTCTCCTCATTCACCGCCAGCGCCCAGAGGCTGACCCATTCGAACACGAGGCTGGGGTCGGTGCGCGGTCCCCGGTCGAGCAGCTTCTGCCGGATCGCCTGGGCGCGCCGCTGGACCTTCAGCCCGCCGGGCAGGATACCCGACGCCGCACAGCCCCGCTCGATCGAGGCGCACATGGCGTCGCGCACCCGGTCGAGAAACGCGTCGGTGTCGCCATCTTCGCGCCATGCGGCTTCGTTGGCGCGGACGATCTGGGCGATGGAAAGGCCCGTTTCGCCGGTGCGTTCCAGCAGTTCCGCGCCCGAGGCAAAGGGATGCGCCAGCCGCCGGTTGTTCCGCATCGGCTCGGCGCCCTCCATGCGGATCGCACCGCCACCGATCGAATAGAAGCGGCGGACCACCGAACTGCCATCGGGCAGGAAGGCGGTGAAGACCATGCCGTTGGGATGCGCGGGCAAAAAGCCCGGCCGAAAGAGCAGATCCTGCTCGGGATCGAACGGAAGCTCATGGCGTCCGTCGAGCATCAGCTGCCGCGTCTCGTGGATCTTTGCGAGCAAGCCATCGATGGCGTCCGGGTCGACCCGTTCCGGCGTCTCGCCCGCCAGACCCAGCAGCACCGCCCGGTCGCTATGGTGCCCGCGTCCGGTCAGCGAAAGCGATCCGAACAGTTCCGCCTGCACCCGGTCGGGGATCAGGCCGGTGTCGAGCATCTCGACCGCAAACGCCTTGGCTGCGCGCATCGGACCGACGGTGTGCGAGCTGGAAGGGCCGATGCCGATCGTGAACAGCTCGGTCACGCTGACCGCAGCGATGCTGTCCTCGCTGCGTGGTGTGCCGACGGGATTGGCGGAAAGCGTCAAGATCGTTCCAATTGTTACGGCTTTTGCCTCGTCTAGCGCACTCGCCATGCACTGACCAGCCGATGGAACGGATCAGGCGGTCATCGGGGCCAGTATGTCGAACGCCTCACGCGTCAAGGGCGTCTGGAAATGACACCCCGCGGCAAAGTCGGACGCCCACACGATCTTGGCCTCGATCTCGCCGACATGGGGCAGGCGCAACCAGATTTTCAGGCCGCGCCGCAATTCGGTATAGGTCTGAAGCCGCGCGCCGCTGATCGAAATGTCCGTCACCCGGCATAGCGCCCGGTCGAGCCCGCCGCGCCCCATTTCGGTGTCCAGCGCAGTCGCCGTGCGCGGGGAGCGACGGCGATTGGCAAATTCGGCAGGTTCGAATTCAGCGGCGAACATGGGGCCAGTCTAAACACCGCTGGTTAACAGACTGCAAACCTATTTCCGGCTCGCTTCCTCCCATAGACGCAAAAAACCCGGCGCTTCATGGGAAGCACCGGGTCCTTCGATCGTCCGGCGATGAGGCCGGAAGCGATTACTTGCGGAGCGTGAGACCGCCGCCGAAACGCTTGTTGAAGCGCGCGACCTGACCGCCGGTGTCCAGCATGGTGCCGCGGCCGCCGGTCCAGGCGGGGTGCGCCAGCGGATCGATGTCCAGCTGCATCGTGTCGCCTTCCTTGCCCCAAGTGGAGCGGGTTTCGAACACGGTGCCGTCGGTCATCTGCACCTTGATCATGTGATAGTCGGGATGCGTATCGGTCTTCATGATATTGCTCCGGAAAATGGCTGGTTCCAACCAGCCTTCAAGCTCAAGGCGCGGCCCATAGCGGACCGCGCTCCGTTAGTCAAAAGCCCGTGACGGTCGCTTATGCCCCAGCTTAGAGTTAAAAGCGATCAGCATTGCACGGTTTTAGCCCCTCCCCTTCAGGGGAGGGGTGAGCAGAGTTGATCGTTTTCGACTCTAAGCTTCTGCGGGCGGATCGGCGATCATCGCGGTGAAATTGGCTTCCGCCACGACGACGCCGTCGATCTTGGCGACCCCTGCGAACTTGCAGACGCGGGTGCGCTTCGACACGAACTCGACCTCCAGGTGCAGGAGCACGCCGGGCTCGACGGGCTTGCGGAACTTCACGCCGTCGATCGACATGAAATAGACCAGCTTGCCCGAATTCACGAGGCCCAGGCTTTCCACGCCCAGGACACCGGCGGCCTGCGCCAGCGCCTCGACGATCAACACGCCCGGCATGATCGGACGGCCGGGATAATGGCCATGGAAAAAGGCCTCGTTGATCGTCACCGCCTTTACCGCGCGGATCGACGTGTCGAGGACCAGTTCCTCGACACGATCGACCAGCAGCATCGGGTAACGGTGCGGGATCGCCGCCATGACCCGCGTCACGTCCATCGGGCCGATGACGGTCTTCGCCTCTTCGTTCACGACGTCGCTCACGGGGATATTACCGGCCGCTGTTCTGGCGACGGGCAGGCGCCGGGGCGGCGGCGGCGGGAGCAGCCCCGGCCGGGGCAGCGCCCTGCTGACCCTGCTGGCCAGGCTGCCAGTTGGCGGGCGGCGTGATGCTGACGGTCGGGACCAGCTTGTCCAATTCCGCCGTCACCGCGGACGTGATGTCGGCGGTCGGCTGCATGAACAGCACGGCCTGCGGGCTGACCAGCAGGCTGACATTCTTGGCGCGGACGGCGTTCTGCACCGCTTCGCCCAGACGCGCCTGGATCTGCTCGACCGCATAGGTCTGCGCACGGACGGCGGGCTGGGTCAGACGGCCCAGTTCCTGCTCGGCAGCCTGCTGCTTGGCCTGGATCGACTGGGCCTGGGTGCGCAGCGCGGCTTCGTTGGCGTTCGGCGCGGCGCGGGCGGTCTGGAACGCCTGGACCAGCGGCTCCAGCTCGCGGCCAAGCGCGGTGCGGCGGGTTTCGGCCTGATCGAGCTGCGCCTTGTAGGTCGTCTCGATCTGCTGACGGGCCGCGGCCCAGGCGCGCGAACCGGCGATCGCACCCTGCGGGTCGGCAACGGCGACGCCGTTCACCTGCGCGCTGGCGGTGGTGGCGACGGTCGCGGCCGGGGCGACAAGGGCCGCCGCCAGGAGGAGCTTCGAAATCGTCTTCATCAGAACTGAGTCCCTACGTTGAAAGTGATGAGCTTGGGATCGTCGCCCGGCTGCGTGACCAATGCCTTGGCCAGGTCGATGCGCAGCGGTCCGAATGGTGAATTCCAGTTCACACCGATGCCGATCGACACGCGCGGCTTCCAGGTGCCGAGGTAGAATTGCTCCTGGGCATAGTTGGTGTTCTGGAGCGCGATATTGGCCGTCCCACCGGAGCAGGCGCCACCCAGCGTCGCCGAATAGCCGGTCTGGCAGGTGGTGGTGAGGCCCGCCGTCTTGTCCGCCGTGGTGCTGTCGTTAGTGGGCACCTGGAAAAGCGGACGTCCCTGCGCATCGGTCTGGGCGACGGGCGCCAGCGTCGGCGAACCGTCCTTGTTGAACAACGGATTGCCGTTGGCGTCCTTCGCCTGCGGGAAGTTGAGCGAGGGCAGCGGGCGCGTGACGCCCCACAGGCTGCCCGCCTGGACATAGACGCTGGGACGCAGGCCCATCTCACGCGCGCCCGAACCCAACGGGATTTCCAGCTCCGCACGCGCCAGATAGTAAGCGCGGCCGCCCAGCGCGTCGTCGACGAACTGCTGGCGGTCCTTGCTGAGCGACTGGCTGCCGTCGTTGCCGATGACATAAGGCACGCGCAGCACGCGCGGGCCGACGCCGCGAATGTCGAAGCCGCGGAACTGCGGCTCGCCCAGATAGAAGCGGTCGACGATACGGACCGGATCGATGCCCGGACCACGGCTGCCTTCGAGCGAGTGGATATAGCCGCCCTCGCCCAGGATCGAGAAGACGAAGCCCTTGCCCAGCCCCTTGAACTTGGCGCCTTCCGCGCGGGTGCGGATATATTTCACGTCACCGCCCAGACCGGCAAAGTCCTGGCTGAACGAGAAGCGATGACCCGCCGTCGGACGCAGGCGGCTGTTCAGGCTGTCGTAGATCAGCGAGTAGCCGACCGACGAGGTCCAGCGATTGCCGATCGAGTCACAGAGATAACGCCCGGCCTGCTGGAAGTTACAGCTGCCGTCCGCGTTGAAGAAGGACGAGGCCAGGCCGACCTGGTCATAGGTCAGGCCATAGCGACCCGACAGCGACCAATATTCGGTCAGCGGAACGCCCGCGCGCACCTGGAAGCCGGTCGACACCTGGCTGTAGGTCGTCTGGCGGGTGGTGCCCAGATAGTTGAACGAGTTGAAGTCGCGGCGGAACACGTCGACGCCCAGCGCGATATTCTTGTCGAACACATAAGGCTCGGTGAAGCCCAGTTCGATCGACTTGGAATAGGCCGAATAGTTCACGCCTGCGCGCAGTTCCTGGCCCTTGCCGCGGAAATTGCGCTGGGTGATGTTCGCCTGGATGATGAAGCGCTCCAGCGACGAGTAACCGGCCGACAGCTGCAACGAACCCGTCGACTGTTCCTCGACATTGGTTTCCAGCACGATGCGGTCGGGCGTCGAACCCGGGTTCTGCTTGATCTCCAGCTTTTCCTGGAAATAGCCGAGCGAGTTGATGCGGTCCTGGCTGCGGCGGACCTGGAAGCTGTTGAAGGCATCGCCCTCGGCCACGCGGATCTCGCGGCGGACGACCTTGTCCTGCGTCTGCGTGTTGCCGTTGATGTCGATCCGTTCGACATAGGTCCGCTTGGCCTCGGCGATGTTGAACGTGATCGACATGGTCAGCGTGTCCTTGTCACGCTGGAAGTCGGGGTTCACATCGGTGAAGGCATAGCCGAACAGGCCCGCCGTCTGGCTGAGGCTGTCAATCGAGTCCTCGATCAGCTTGGCGTTGTACCAGTCGCCCTTCTTCATCGGCAGCGACTGGGCGAGCTTCTCATTGTCGAAGTCCCGGATCTGGCTGTCGACCTTGACGTCGCCGAACTTGTAGCGCGGACCTTCCTCCACCACATAGGTGATGATGAAGTCCTTCTTGTCCGGCGTCAGCTCGGCGACCGCGCTCGTGACCCGGAAATCGGCATAGCCGTTGGTCAGGTAGAACAGGCGCAGCTTCTGCTGGTCGGCGGCCAGGCGATCCTGGTCATAGCTGGTCGCCGAGGACAGGAAACGGAACCAGCGCGACTGCTTGGTGTACATCGCACCGCGCAGTTCGTCGTCGGAGAATTTCTCGTTGCCGATGATGTTGATCTGGCGGACCTTGGACTTCGGCCCTTCGCTGATCTCGAACACGACGTCGACGCGGTTCTGGTCGAGATTGACCATCTTGGGTTCGACCACCGCGCCGAACCGGCCCTGGCGGCGATACAGCTCGACGATGCGCGCCACGTCCTGGCGAACCGCGGTCCGGGTGAAGATCTGGCGGGGAGACAGCTTGATCTCCTTCTTGATCTTGTCTTCCTTCAGGCGCTTGTTGCCCTCCAGGATGACCCGGTTGATGATCGGGTTCTCGCGCACGCGCAGCACGATATCGCCCGTCTCCACGCCGGAGATCGAGAAGTCGGCGAACAGTTCGGACGCCTGAAGATCCTTCAGCGCCTGGTCGAGCGTCTCCGGGGTATAGGGAATGCCGACCCGCAGCTTGGTGTAGGACAACACCGTCTCGGGCTCGATACGCTGAGCGCCTTCGACCCGCAGCGTCTTGATCGTGCGCACCGGCGCCGGAGCCACGAGCGGCGCAGGGGCAGCACCCGGCGTCGTCTTCGCCCCCGGAGCGGCTGGCGCGGTCTGCGCCATGACGGGAACACCCGACAGCATCGTGCCCGCCAGCAGCATGGCGCCCGCGCGCACAGTCTTCATACCCGTCATTGCTGTCACCAAACCCACCCCAGAAAAGTCGAACCGACCCCTGTCGTCGTCGCGCCCTGCCCCATCGGCGTCAGCCGATCAAGCTGCGGATATTTTTCCATAGCCCCAAATTGCCCAGATCGTTGAAGGTCACGAAGAGCATCAGGGCCAGGATCGCGATCAAACCGCCGCGAAACGCCCATTCCTGGGCCACCGGCTCCAGGGGGCGTCGCCGCACCGCTTCGATCGCATAGAAGAGAAGATGGCCGCCATCCAGCATCGGCACTGGCAACAGGTTGATGAACCCGAGATTGATGGACACCAGCGCCACGAAGAAAACAAAGGCATCGAGGCCGAGCGACATCTGTTCGCCCGATACCTTAGCGATAGACACCGGCCCGCCCAGTTCCTTCACCGAGCGGCGGCCCGAAATCACCTGGCCCAGCGTCTCGACCATCATGCGGACGATCTCACCCGTCCGCCGAACCGCGACGACGGGCGCGCGCAGCAGGCTGACCGGGCGGATGTCGACCGTGCCCGCGCCGCGCAGACCCAGGCGGCCGATGCGATAGCTGTTGCCGAAGCGGTCACGCTGTTCCTCGGTGCCGATGGTCGCGCTGGTCGTGAACGGCGTGCCGCCCCGCGTCGCCGCGATCGTCACCCGGTCGCCTGCGCGAATCTGCACATAGCGGGCGATGTCGGCGAAGTCGGTGACGGCGCGGTCGTCGATCGCCGTCACCCGGTCGCCGGGGCGTAGCGAGGTTGCGGCCGCCGCGCTGCCCGGCATGATCTGTCCGACGACCGGCGGCACCACCGCCTCGCCATACGCATAAGCGAAGCCCGCCAGGATCAGGATGGCCGCGACGAAATTGATCGCAGGCCCTGCCGCGACGATGATCGCACGCTGCCACACCGGCTTGGCCTGGAAGGTGCGGGCGCGTTGCTCGGGCGGCAGCGACAGCCAGGCGGCGTCGGGCTGACTTGCCGGGTTCATGTCGCCCGCGAACTTCACATAACCGCCCAGCGGCAGCCAGCCGATCTTCCACCGCGTATCGCGCTTGTCGGTGAAACCGGCGATCTCGCGCCCGAAGCCAACGGAGAAGGTCTCGGCCTTCACGCCGAACAGCCGCCCGGCAAGATAATGCCCCATCTCGTGAACGAACACGAGCGGGCCGAGGGCAAGGACAAAGGCCAGGACGGTCAATAACAGGCCGGGGGTTTCGATCAAACGACGCAATCCTCAACGCGCTCGGCCGTTATCGCCCTGGTCTCCGCATCGATCGCGATCACCGCGTCGAGCGACTCCGGTGGGGCGGGGTCGTAGCGATGGAGAACATCCTCGACGATTGCGGCAATTTCGAGGAAGCCGATGCGCCGGGCCAGAAAAGCCGCGACCGCGATCTCGTTGGCGGCGTTCAATATGGCCGGAGCCGCCCCGCCTGCCTCCAGCGCCGCCCGCGCCAGCCGCAGTGCCGGGAAACGCACGGGATCGGGCGCGGCGAAGTCCATCCGCCCCAGCGCGACCAGATCCAGCGGCGCCATCGGCGTCGGCATCCGGTCGGGCCAGGCCAGGCAATGCGCGATTGGCACGCGCATGTCCGACGGCCCCAGCTGCGCCAGCATCGAGCCGTCGACATAATCGACCGCCGAGTGGATCACCGATTGCGGATGCAGCACGATCTCGATCCGGTCGGATGGGACCGGGAACAGGCGGGCGGCCTCGATCAGTTCCAGCCCCTTGTTCATCATCGTCGCCGAATCGACCGAGATCTTCGCGCCCATCGACCAGTTGGGATGCGCCACCGCCTGTTCGGGGGTGACGCGGCGCATCTCCTCCGTCGTCGATTGCCGGAACGGCCCGCCACTGGCGGTCAGGACGATCCGGCGCACCCGCTCGGGCCGCGCGAAGTCGAAGCACTGGTAGATGGCGTTATGCTCGCTATCGGCCGGGAGCAGCGTCGCCCCGGCCTTGGCCGCCGCCGCCAGTACCACCTCGCCCGCCGACACCAGCGGCTCCTTGTTGGCGAGCACCACCGTGCCGCCATTGGCGATGGCGGCCATGGCGGGCTCCAGCCCGGCACAGCCGACGATGGCACCCATCGTCCAGTCGGCGTGCATCGCCGCCGCCTCGATCACCGCCGCCCGGCCGCCTGCCACGCGGGTTTCCGTTCCCGCCAGCGCCGCGCGAAGATCGGGCAGGCAGCTTCCGTCCGCCACGACCGCCAGTTCGGCGTTGGTCCGCTTCGCCGCCGCCGCCAGCTTGGCGACGTCGCAATTGGCGGTCAGCGCGCGGACGCGGTAGCGGTCCGGCTCACGCTCGATCAGGTCCAGCGTCGAGGTGCCGACCGATCCGGTCGCCCCCAAAATGGTCACGCTACGCATCAGAACAGATCCGGCAGAAAGATCAGGAGAGCGGCGATCGGCGCGACCGGCACGATGCCGTCCAGCCGGTCCATCACGCCGCCATGGCCGGGCAGCACGTTACCGCTGTCCTTGACGCCCGCGCGCCGCTTCAGCGCGCTCTCGAACAGGTCGCCCATCTGCGCCAGCACCGCCAGCAGCGGCGTCGCGATGACCAGATGCAGCGGCAGGCCATGCGCCCAGCGCATCAGCACCGCCAGCAGCGTCGCCGCCGTGATACCGCCGATCAGGCCCGACCAGGTCTTGGCCGGGCTGATGCTCGGGGCCAGCTTCGGCCCGCCGAACTGCCGCCCGACGAAGAATGCGCCGCTGTCACAGGCCCAGACGATCGCCATCGACCAGAGCGACAGGACCAGCCCGTCATCGTGCAGCCGGATCGCCAGCAGCGAAAAGACCGGCAGCCCGACATAAAAGGCCCCTGCCCCATATTCCGGGCGACGCGACACGATGGTCAGGAAGAAAAAGGTCGCCGCGATCAACCCCAGCGCGAAAAAGCCCGGCCCCGCGGCCAGCCCCGGCGCCATGATGGCGAGGGGCACCGACAGCGCGAACTGGGCGAGCCGCTTCTGCCTGGCATCGACCTTCAGCAGATCGGACCATTCGGCCATCATGAACAGCGCGACGACGACGGCCAGCAGCCAAAAGGCCAGACCGCCCAGCACGAGTGAAACGCTGGCCACCGCGATCATCACGATGCTGGCCAGGACCCGCTTGGTCAGGTTCGACATGCCGGACGCGGGGGTCTCGACCGGAGCCGCCTCGGGCACTCCGGCCTTGGGGAATTCGGGATCGGTCACAGGCCGCCGAAACGCCGGTGTCGTCGACCGAACTCGGCCACCGCATCGGCCAGCGCCGTCTCGTCGAAATCGGGCCAGAGCGTGTCGACGAACAACAGCTCGGCATAGGCCGCCTGCCACAGCAGGAAGTTGGACAGGCGCTGCTCGCCCGAGGTGCGGATCACCAAGTCGAGCGGCGGCAGGCCATTGGTCTGCAGCTCGCCCTCGATCGCCTCCGGCGTGATCGCGTCCGCCACAATCTCGCCCGCAGCCACTTTAAGCGCAAGCCTACGGGTCGCTTCGACCAGTTCGGCCTGCGCCCCGTAATTCAGCGCGATGGCGAGGATCGGGCCGCTATTGGCCGCCGTCCGCGCGATCGCATCGTCGATCATCGCGACCAGATCGGCGGGAAAGCGGCGATAGTCGCCGATCACCCGCAACCGGACATTGTCCGACACCAGCTCGGCCAGGTCCTTGCGCAGAAAGATGCGCAAAAGGCCCATCAGGTCGCTGATCTCGGTTTCGGGCCGCCGCCAATTCTCCGAGGAGAAGGCATAAAGAGTCAGCGCCTCGATCCCCTGCGCCCGCGCCGCGCGCGCGATCCGGCGCACGGCATCGACCCCCGCCTTGTGACCGGCGAAGCGGGGCAGCAGACGGCGTTTGGCCCAGCGGCCATTGCCGTCCATGATGATCGCGACGTGACGCGGGACCGCACCCGTATCGGGCACGGCCACCAGCGACCCCAGAGCCGTCTGGGCCGAGGCGGCCGGAGGACTCACTTGCCCAGGATTTCCTTTTCCTTCGCCGCTGCCGCCGCATCCAGCTCGGCGATGGTGGCGTCGGTCAGCTTCTGCACCTCGGTTTCGTGGCGCTTGCGCTCGTCCTCGCCGAACACGCCCTTCTTCTCGTCGACCTTCAGGCTGTCCATGCCGTCGCGGCGAACGTTGCGCACCGCGATGCGCGCGCCCTCGGCATATTTGCCCGCCAGCTTGGCGAGTTCCTTGCGGCGCTCCTCGGTCAGGTCGGGGATCGGCAGGCGCAGCGTCTGGCCGTCATTGATCGGGTTCAGGCCCAGACCGGCAGAGCGGATCGCCTTTTCGACCGACGACACGTTCGACTTGTCCCACACCTGCACCGACAACATGCGCGGCTCGGGGGCCGAGACGGTGGCGACCTGGTTCAGCGGCATGTGGCTGCCATAGACCTCGACCGTCACCGGATCGAGCAGCGCGGTCGAGGCGCGGCCGGTGCGCAGGCCGTTCAGGTCGTGCTTCAGCGATTCGACCGCGCCCTGCATACGGCGCTCGAGGTCGGACTTGTCATAGGCTGCCATGATTTATGCTCCTGCGTTCTGGACGATCGTCGACACACCCTCGCCCGACAGCACGGCACCGAAATTGCCATGTTCGCGGATATTGAAGACGACGATCGGGATATTGTTGTCGCGGCACAGCGCGATGGCCGAGGCGTCCATGACCTTCAGGTCGTCGGACAGGACCTTGGAGAAAGTGACGGTTTCATAGCGGGTCGCGGTCGGCACCTTCTTCGGATCGGCATCATAGACGCCGTCGACGCTGGTACCCTTGAACAGCGCATCGCACTTCATCTCGGCGGCGCGCAGCGCGGCACCGCTGTCGGTGGTGAAGAAAGGCGAGCCGACACCGGCGGCGAAGATCACCACGCGGCCCTTTTCCAGATGCCGCTCGGCACGGCGGCGAATGAAGGGTTCGCACACGCTCGACATCGGGATGGCCGACTGGACGCGCGTGTCGACGCCGATCTGCTCCAGCGCATTCTGCACCGCCAGCGCGTTCATCACGGTCGCCAGCATGCCCATATAATCGGCGGTCGCCCGCTCGATCCCCTTGGCCGCCGCCGACAGGCCGCGGAAGATATTGCCGCCGCCCACGACGATGCACAACTCATAGCCCTGCGCGCGGACATCGGCGATTTCCTGCGCCACGCGCGCGGTGATCTCCGGCGAGATGGCCAGGCCACCTTCGCCCATCAGGACTTCACCCGACAATTTCAGAAGAATACGTTTGAAGCGCGGGGTGGTCATCGTTTCTCGGATCTTGGTGATGAAAGTGGCGCGGACCTTAGGCGGCGTCCGGCCAGCGGGCAACCACGGAGCGGCGGGTTGCGGGGATTTTCGTCGGACAGCGCGTCTCACCGAAGAGACTTGGCATTTCGCCCCTACCCCCGTTCAGGCTGAGCGAACGGAGGATGGACGCTCCTATTCCTCCCCAAGCTTGCTTGGGGAGGGGGACCATCGCGCCAGCGATGGTGGAGGGGCGGACCGGACATGGTCACGCCCCGCCACCACGCCCTGCGGGCGCGGCCCCCCTCCCCATCTGACGATGGGGAGGATTGGCGCACACCCCAAACGCAAAGGGAGCGACCACCCTGCGGCAGCCGCTCCCCTTTGCCCTCACCGTCCCATCAAGGGACGGCGCGAAGCATTACGCCTTCTGCGGAACGCCCGACGCGGCGGCCACTTCGGCCGCGAAGTCCGACGCTTCCTTCTCGATGCCCTCGCCCAGCTGGAAGCGGACATAGTCCACCAGCTTGATCTCGGCACCGGCGTCCTTGCCGGCCTTCGCGACGACGTCGCTGATCTTGGTCTTGCCGTCGATCACGAACAGCTGGCTGACCAGCGCGTGCTCCTTGCGGTACTTGGCGATCGAGCCTTCGACCATCTTGGCGATGATGTCGGCGGGCTTGCCCGATTCGGCGGCCTTTTCGGTCGCGATCGCGCGCTCGCGCTCGATCTCGGCCTCGTCCAGGTCGGCCTCGTTCAGCGCCTTGGGGAAGGCAGCGGCGATGTGCATCGCCAGCTGACGGCCCAGCGACTGAAGCACGTCATCGGCGGCTTCCGACTCCAGCGCGACCAGCACGCCGATCTTGCCCAGGCCCGGCGCCTGCTGGTTGTGGACATAGGACACGACCGCGCCCTTCGACACTTCGAGGCGCTTGGCGCGACGCAGCGACTGGTTCTCACCGATGGTGGCGACGTTGTTGGTCAGCACTTCGGCGACGGTGCCGCCCTGCGGCATCGCTTCGTTCTTCAGCGCTTCGATATCGTCGCTGGTCTTCAGCGCGATCTCGGTCACGTCCTTCACGAACGCCTGGAACTGGTCGTTCTTGGCGACGAAATCGGTTTCCGAGTTCACTTCGACGGCAGCACCGACGGTGCCGCTGGTGGCGACGCCGACCAGACCTTCGGCGGCGGTACGGCTCGACTTCTTCTGCGCGGCCGCCAGGCCCTTCGTGCGCAGCCAATCCAGCGCGGCGTCCATGTCGCCAGCGGCTTCGTTGAGCGCCTTCTTGCAGTCCATCATGCCCGCGCCGCTCTTTTCGCGCAGGTCCTTGACCATCGCTGCGGTGATATCGGCCATTGTCTCAATCCTCTGTCTGAAAAGGGGGATGCGGGTAGGGCCGCCCCATCGGAGGCGGCCCTTAGCACGGCTTGCATGTCAAGCCGATGTCATCGACCGAAGGGTTGCCCCGCCCGGTCGATGATCGCCCCGCCCGCACCGCGGGGCTGTGTCACGCGATTACGCGTCGATCTGGCGCTCGGCCTCGACCGCCTGCTCGGCGGCTTCGGTCGGGGCGACGGTCAGCGCCTCCTCGACGGGCGGCTCGGCCATCGCGCCGAAGTCGGCGCCGCTGCGGCGCTGCTGCTCGTTGTTGCCACGGGTCGCGGCAATGGCCACGGCCTCGCAGTACAGACGGATCGCGCGGCTGGCGTCGTCGTTCGCCGGAACCGGGAAGGCGATGCCGTCGGGCGAGACGTTCGAGTCGAGGATCGCGACGACGGGGATGCCCAGCGTGTTGGCTTCCTTGATCGCCAGCTCTTCCTTGTTGGCGTCGATCACGAACATCACGTCCGGGATGCCGCCCATGTCGCGGATGCCGCCCAGCGACAGCTCGAGCTTGTCACGCTCGCGGGTCAGGTTCAGCACTTCCTTCTTGGTCAGGCCGTGCGTATCGCCCGAGAGCTGCTCTTCGAGCGTCTTGAGGCGCTTGATCGAGTTCGAGATCGTCTTCCAGTTGGTGAGCATGCCGCCCAGCCAGCGGTGGTTGACGAAGTGCTGGCCAGCACGGCGAGCGGCCTCGGCGACCGGCTCCTGCGCCTGGCGCTTGGTGCCGACGAACAGGACCTTGCCACCGCCCGCGACGGTCGAGCTGATGAACTCCAGAGCGCGCGCGAAGAGCGGCACGGTCTGCGACAGGTCGAGGATGTGGACGCCGTTACGGTCGCCGAAGATGTAGGGCTTCATCTTCGGGTTCCAGCGGTGGGTCTGGTGGCCGAAGTGCGCGCCGGTCTCGACCAGCTGCTGCATGGTGACGACGGGTGCCGCCATAAGATAATTCCTTCCGGTTAGTCCTCTGGGAAGCGGATGACGCGGCGGGCCAAGCCCATGCGCACCGAAATATGATGCTTCCCATGCGGTGTTGAGGGGGGCGCCCTTAGCCGATGCGAAACCCCATGGCAAGCGCCGAAGGACGTTCACCTTTGTTCCGAATACCGTTGACACAGGAACATCAGCGGAACATAAAGCGATCACAACAGGGAACACAGGTTGATCGTCGCATTGCGATTTCGCAAAATCGTGAATTTGGCACGACTCAACCTGATGTCGCCGTTTCGGCGACGGAACTGTACGAAAAAATCAATGGTTACGACCCGGTTAATATGCCGGTTCGTCACGAACGGCAGGAGGCTGGCATCATGATGATCGTGGTGAGTGTTCTGGTTTTCACGGGCGCATTGGTTGCCGCCCTGACCACCATAGCGATGATGGTGGCACCCCAATGGCGCCGCATCCTGCATCTGGCCACGGGCCATGTCGAACCGGCCTTCACGCCGCTGGCCACCTTGGTAGTGGCCGAGCGCCGGATCGCCGTCAGGCGCTGGGCGGCGGGGTCCCCTGCCCCTTCGCTGGTCCGCCGCCGCGTGGCCGCTTGAGCCGCGCATAGGCGATCATGGTGGCGGGGATGCTCAACAGATAGGCCAGGCACAGCGCGGTCAGTGCATGCCACGGTGCCGAGATCAGCGCGACCCCGACCAGCACAAGGATCGCCAGGGCCTCGAATCGCACATGGCGGCGCAGGCGGAACGAGGTCCAGGACAGTGTCGGCAGGCTCGATACCATCAGCATGGCGACAAGCGCGACCCAGGGCGCCACCAAATAGGGCGACGAGAAGATCGGCTCGCCGGTCCAGAACCAGAGATAGAGCGGCAACATCGCCAGTCCGGCCCCGGCGGGGGCCGGAACGCCGGTAAAGAAGCCCGCCGTCTTGCGCGGCTGATCGGCCACGTCGAGTTGCGAATTGAACCGCGCCAGCCGCAACGCGCAGAACACCGCCTGCAGCACAGCGCAGATCCATCCGATGCGCGGCAGATTTTCGAGCGACCAGAGATAGAGGATAAGGGCAGGTGCGACACCAAAGGAAATGGCGTCGGACAGCGAATCAAGCTCCGCCCCGAACCGACTTTCCCCGCGCAGCAACCGTGCGATCCGGCCATCCAACCCGTCCAGCACGGCTGCGACCATGATCATGGTGACGGCCGCCTCCCATGATCCCGCGATGGCGAACTTCACCCCCGTCAGCCCGGACACCAGCGCAAGCGCCGTCACCGCATTGGGAATGATCGCCCGCAGCGGCAGACCACGGGGCGGTTCGCCATCGGCACGGCGACGGGCGAAACGGGGGGGAAGGGCCATCGAAGCGCGCGGCTTACTGCGCGATGCCGGTCATCGGCTTGCCGCCGACACGGCCGATCACCGTCTCGCCCGCGACCGAACGCTGGCCCAGACAGACCTGCGGCGTGACGTCGTCGGGCAGATATACGTCGACGCGGCTGCCGAAGCGGATCAGGCCGACGCGCTGCCCTGCGGCAACCATGTCCCCGGGCTTCACGAATCCGACGATACGACGCGCGACCAGACCCGCGATCTGGGTAAAGCCGTATTTTCGGCCGTCGCGGCCTTCGACCACGAAATGCTGGCGTTCATTCTCGTCCGACGCCTTGTCCAGATCGGCGTTCAGGAACTTGCCCGAGATATAGACGACCTGGCGGATGACGCCCGCAACGGGCGTGCGGTTGATGTGAACGTCGAACACCGACATGAAGATCGACACCCGGACCAGCGGCGCCTCGCCCAGTTCGCCGACCAGCTCGCGCGGGATCGGAACGCGCTGGATCATCGTCACCAGGCCGTCGGCGGGCGCGACGATCAGGTCGTCGCCCTGCGGCGTAGTGCGGACGGGATCGCGGAAGAATGCCGCGATCCAGATGCACAGGCCGACGAACGGCCAGAACAGCACCTTGGTGATCAGCGTGGCGATGATGGTCAGGCCCGCCCCGATCAGCACATATTTGCGCCCTTCGGGATGGACGGCGGGAAAGCGCCACTTGACGGTGGTGGTCGCGACGGGGGGCTTTTCAAGCGAAGGCATCGGGCCTGTCTACCTGTCCACCGGCCATCGCACAATCTTTTCGGTTCGCCCCGGCCCTTTCCCCAACCATCGGGGGTGGTTGATCCGCCGCGCCCCCTCCCCTAGACGCGTCACCAAACCCGCCTAATCTGAAGGATGCGCATATGGCGAAGATCAAGGTAAACACCCCCGTCGTGGAGATCGACGGCGACGAAATGACCCGGATCATCTGGGAATGGATTCGCGAACGCCTGATCAAGCCGTATCTGGACATCGAACTGGCCTATTTCGACCTGTCGGTCCAGAACCGCGACGCGACCAGCGACCAGGTGACGATCGACAGCGCCCACGCCACCCAGAAGTACGGCGTCGCGATCAAGTGCGCGACGATCACCCCCGACGAGCAGCGCGTCGAGGAATTCGGCCTGAAGAAGATGTGGAAGTCGCCCAACGGCACGATCCGCAACATCCTGGGCGGCGTGGTCTTCCGCGAGCCGATCGTCATCAAGAACGTTCCCCGCCTGGTCCCCGGCTGGACGCACCCGATCGTCGTCGGCCGTCACGCCTTCGGCGACCAGTACAAGGCGACCGACTTCAAGGTCCCCGGCAAGGGCAAGCTGACCCTGAAGTGGGAAGGCGAGAATGGCGAGAAGATCGAGGAGGAGGTGTTCAACTTCCCCAGCGCCGGCGTCGCCATGGGCATGTACAATCTGGATGATTCGATCCGCGACTTCGCGCGCGCCTCGATGAACTATGGCCTGAACCGTGGCTGGCCGGTCTATCTGTCGACCAAGAACACCATCCTGAAGGCCTATGACGGCCGCTTCAAGGACATCTTCCAGGAAGTGTTCGACGCCGAATTCGCCGATCAGTTCAAGGCGGCGGGCATCGAGTATCAGCATCGCCTGATCGACGACATGGTGGCCTCGGCTCTCAAGTGGCATGGCGAATTCGTCTGGGCCTGCAAGAACTACGACGGCGACGTGCAGTCGGATACGGTGGCGCAGGGGTTCGGCTCGCTGGGCCTGATGACCTCGGTCCTGATGACCCCGGACGGCAAGACGATCGAGGCGGAAGCGGCGCATGGCACCGTGACCCGTCACTATCGCCAGCACCAGCAGGGCAAGGCGACCTCGACCAACCCAATCGCGTCGATCTTCGCCTGGACCGGCGGCCTCAAGTATCGCGGCAAGTTCGACAACACGCCGGACGTCGTTCGCTTTGCCGAGACGCTGGAAAAGGTCTGCATCCAGACCGTCGAGAACGGCCAGATGACCAAGGACCTCGCGATCCTGATCGGTCCGGACCAGCCCTGGATGACCACCGAGCAGTTCTTTGAGGCGATCCGCGTCAACCTCGAAACCGAAATGGCCAACTGGCAGTAATTTCTGCCACAAGGTTGTGAGAAGGGGCCTGGAGGCGTTGTCTCCGGGCCTTTTTTCTATTCCCCGACCTCCGTTCAGCCTGAGCGCAGTCGAAGGCCAAGGGCATACCTTTGCCAAAAGCACATTAGAGAGCTTGTCGCGTGGCCTTCGACTACGCTCAGGCTGAACGGCGGTTGGTGATTAAAGCCGCGCCTATCCCCCCAGCCGTTCGCGCTGAGCGAAGGCGCAGCGCGCGCCCCGCGCTCACCGCCCTTCCCGTTCCAGATACGCAATCACATCCGCTCGCCCGAGCGGGTCGGGCAGGCCGGGAAAGGTCATCTTCGTGCCCGGCGCGAAGCGTTGTGGCGAGGTCAGCCAGCGGTTCATCGTCGCCCGATCCCAGCGTCCCCCGACCCGCTCCAGTGCGGCGGTATAGCCATAGCGCGCGCTCCCGCCCGCGACCGGCCTGCCCATGATACCGTGCAGGTTCGGCCCCGCCCGGTCGAGTTCGCCCTTGCCGATCGTATGGCAAGCCAGGCACTGGCCAAAAGTTCGCGCGCCCGCATCGGCATCCGCGACGCGCATCAGGGCGTCGAGCGACGGGTTCGGCCCCGCCGCCTTCAACCGCTCGGCCCGGTCGCCATCCCCGCAGGCAGTCAGGGCCAGGCAAGGCAGGATGGCGAACAGGACGGTCAACGAAAGCGGCTTCATCCCGCCGCCCTACCGCCGCCGCCGCACCATACCCCATTGGACGAATCGCCCCATCGTCGTTTCGTGGGATTAACGACCTGACAAGCGCGGCAAAGCCGGGTTAGTCTGTCGTCATGGCACTTCGGTTAGACAATCAGGGCTTTTCCGACGCCCTCGTGATCCTCGGGGCGGCGGGGATCGTCATTCCGGCCTTTGCGCGCTTCCGGGTCAGCCCGGTCATCGGGTTCATCCTGGTCGGGCTGCTGGTCGGTCCGGCCGGGCTCGGCTCACTGGTGCCCCATGCGCCGTGGCTCTATTATCTGACCATCTCCAACCCGGAGTCGATCGAACCCTTTGCCGAGTTCGGTATCATATTATTGCTTTTTTCCATCGGGTTGGAGCTGTCTTTTCGCAGGCTTTGGGCGATGCGGAGGCTGGTGTTCGGCACCGGCGCGGCCGAGTTGATCGGCTCGGCAACGCTGATCGGGATCGCGCTCCATATGCTGGGCCAAGGCTGGGGGGGAGCGATCGGTCTGGGCCTCGCCCTCACCCTCTCCTCGACCGCGCTGGTGCTGCCGCTGGTCGGCACGACCAGCCCCGTGGGTCGCGGCGCGTTCGCGATGCTGCTCTTCGAGGATCTGGCGCTGGTCCCCATCATCTTCGCGCTGGGCGCCATGGCCCCGACCGCCAGCGACGAGGGCTGGGTCGGCATTGCGGGTGTCGCCTTGCGCGGCGGGTTGACCGTCGTCGCCATGTATCTGGGTGGCAAGCTGGTCCTGCCGCGCCTGTTCGCCCAGGCCGCGCGTACCAAGAGCCCGGAGTTATTCCTCGCCGCTTCGCTGCTGGTCGTCATCGTCGCCAGCGTGGCCACCACGGCGGCGGGCCTGTCGCCGATCGTGGGCGCGCTGCTGGCGGGCTTGCTGATCGCCGAGACCGAATATCATTCGGAGGTCGAGGTGATGACCGCGCCGTTCAAGGGCCTCGCGCTCGGCGTGTTCCTGATTACCGTCGGCATGAGCCTGGACCTGCGGTTGATCGCCAAGAACTGGGACATGCTGCTGCTCGCGGTGGTCGGCGTGGTCGCGGTGAAGGCCATCGTCACCTATCTGCTGCTGCGGGTCGCCCATGCCCGGCGCGGGGTGGCGGCGGAGACGGGGCTGCTGATGGGCAGCCCGTCCGAGACGACGCTGATCGTGCTGGGGACGGCGGCGCAGGCGCAGCTGATCCTGCCCTCGACCGCCAGCTTCTGGCAGACGGTGACGGCGATCGGCCTGACCATCACGCCGCTGCTCGCCAAGGCCGGCCGGGTCATGTCCCGCCGGATCGAGGCGCGCAGCGGCGACCTGCCCCCCGCGCCCGACGCCGATGGCGACACCGGGCGCACGGTCATCATCGGCTTTGGCCGCGTCGGCAAGATGATCGCCGACATGCTGACCGTCCACGGCCAGTCCTATGTCGCGGTCGAGGCGGATATCGATTCGGTCGGTGAGGCGCGGCGGGCGGGCTATCCCGTGCTGTTCGGCGACGTGGCGCGCGCGGAACTGGTCGACCGGCTGAACCTGCCCGCCGCGCGGGCGCTGATCCTGACGATGGACGATCCCGTGCTGACCGTGCGTCTGGCGCGGCGTATCCGAGAGGCCGCGCCCGACCTGCCGATCATCGCCCGCGCGCGCGACATGGCGCATGCGACCGAATTGTACCGCGCGGGTGTCAGCGAGGCGGTGCCGGAGACGCTGGAAAGCTCGCTGCAACTCTCCGAGGCGGTGCTGGTCGATCTGGGCGTCGCGATGGGGCCGGTGATCGCATCGATCCACGAGAAACGCGACGAGCTGCGGCAGGTCATACGCCGCGAGGCACAGCTTCAGCGCGAGCCGCGTATCCGGCGGCTGCGACGGCTGGGGGAACAGGGGTGATCTCTATTCCTCCCCAAGCTCGGCTTGGGGAGGGGGACCATCGCGAAGCGATGGTGGAGGGGCCTTGCCCCTCGCCCCTCCACCACGGCCTTCGGCCGCGGTCCCCCTCCCCATCTAACGATGGGGAGGACTTTTTGTCAGCCCAGGCGACCCAGCGCGGCATGCAGCCGTGCCGCTTCGGCCATCTTGTCGGCGTGGTCGGCCTTCGCCTTCTCGACCGCTTCGGGCTTGGCGCGCTCAACGAAGCTGGCATTGCTCAGCCGCCCGCCCAACGCGTCACGTTCCTTCTCGACCGCCGCGATCGCCTTGGTCAGGCGCTGGCGTTCGGCGTCGAGGTCGATCACGCCCTCCAGCGGCAGGACGAAGGTCGCCTCGTCCACCACCACCTGCGCCGCACCGCCCGAGGCTTCGCCCTCGGCCGCATCGACGCGCGCCAAACGTGCGAGCGCCGAGGCCTGTCGCGCCAGCCGCGCCGTGGTGCCGTCATTCGCATCGCGCACATGCATCGGCAGGCGCGCGCCCGGCGGCACGTTGAGTTCGGTGCGCGCGGCGCGGATTTCGCTGACCAGACGGATGAGCCAGTCGATCTCGCGCTCCGCTTCCGGGTCAAGCGCACGCGCATCGGCCATCGGCCAGTGCGCCACGATCAGGTCATGATCGCGCGCGCCCATGGCGTGCCACAGTTCCTCGGTGATGAAGGGCATGAACGGGTGGAGCAGGACCAGGATCTGGTCGAGCACCCAGCCCGCGACCGCGCGGGTTTCGTCGCCACCTGCTTCGCCGCCCTGGAGGACCGGCTTGATGAGTTCGAGATACCAGTCGCAGAAACGGCTCCAGACGAACTGGTAGATCGCGTTCGCCGCGCCGTCGAAACGGTAGTCTGCCAGCGCCAGGTCAACCGCCTGCACGGTCTTCACCGTCTCGGCGATGATCCACTTGTTGACCGCCAGCGTGGCATTCGGAGCCTCCAGCGTCGTCGAAGCGCCGATGCCATTGGCCTGGGCGAAGCGCGCCGCGTTCCACAGCTTGGTCGCGAAGTTGCGATAGCCCTCGACCCGGCGTTCATCCATCTTGATGTCGCGGCCCTGGCTCTCCATCGCCGCCATGAAGAAGCGCAGCGCATCGGCGCCATATTGGTCGATCAGGCCCAGCGGATCGACCGTATTGCCCTTCGACTTCGACATTTTCGAGCCATCGGCAGCACGAACAAGACCGTGGAGATACAGTGTCTTGAAGGGCACATCTTCCATGAAGTGCATGCCCTGCATCATCATCCGCGCATCCCAGAAGAACAGGATGTCGAAGCCGGAGATGAGCACGTCGTTCGGGTAACGCCCCGCCAGCGTCTTGTCGTCCTTGTCGGGCCAGCCCAGCGTCGCGAAGGGCCAGAGGGCGGAGGAGAACCACGTATCCAACACGTCGGGGTCGCGAGTCAGGTTGACGCCCTCGCCTGCCTCAGCCCGCGCTTCTTCCTCGGTTTCAGCGACGAACAGGCGGCCGTCCTCGGCGAACCACGCCGGGATTTGGTGGCCCCACCAGAGCTGACGGCTGACGCACCAGGGCTGGATGTTCTCCATCCAGTTGAAGAAGGTCTTCTCCCACGCCTGCGGCACGATCTTGATCTTGCCGGAGCGCACCGCCTGGATCGCGGGTTGGGCCAGCGTCTTGGCATCGACATACCATTGGTCGGTCAGCCAGGGCTCGATCACCACGCCGGAGCGGTCGCCGAACGGGGTCTGGATCGTGCGCGGCTCGGCGTCATGCTCTTCGCCGTCCTTGTCGATGTGCGGGATCAGGACGCCCTCGTCCTTCAGCCGCGCAACGACGGCCTTGCGCGCGTCGGCGGTCGACAGGCCGAGGAATGCATCCGGGATCAGGCCGTCCGACGTCTGGCAGATATGCGCCTTGCCATCGAGCATGTTGAGCATGTCGCGCGCCTCGATCCCGGCACGGCGGCCGACCTCGAAATCGTTGAAGTCGTGGCCGGGCGTGATCTTGACCGCGCCCGAACCCAGTTCGGGGTCGGCATGTTCGTCGGCGACGATCGGGATCAGGCGGCCGGTGATCGGCAGGCGCACCTGCTGGCCGATCAGTGCGGTGTAGCGCGCGTCGTCCGGGTGGACCGCGACCGCCATGTCGGCGAGCATCGTCTCCGGCCGCGTCGTCGCGACCTCGATAAAGCCCGATCCGTCGGCGAGCGGATAGCGCAGGCGCCAGAAGCTGCCCTTCACTTCGCGCGTCTCGACCTCCAGGTCGCTGATCGCAGTGCCGAGCCCGGCATCCCAGTTGACCAGCCGCTTGTCGCGGTAGAGCAGGCCCTGACGGTAAAGGTCGACAAAGACCTTCAGCACCGCCTTGCTGAAGCCCTCGTCCATGGTGAAGCGCTCATTGGCCCAGTCCATCGAGCAGCCCAGTCGGCGCAGCTGGCCGGTGATTTGGCCGCCGCTCTCCGCCTTCCAGGTCCAGACCTTTTCCAGGAACTGGTCACGGGTGAAGTCGGTGCGCTTTTCGCCGCGCGCATTCATCTGGCGCTCGACCACCATCTGGGTCGCGATGCCCGCATGGTCGGTGCCGACCACCCACAGCGCGTCCTTGCCCTTCAACCGGGCATGGCGGACCAAGATGTCCTGCAACGTGTTGTCGAGCGCATGGCCGATATGCAGGTTGCCGGTGACGTTGGGCGGCGGGTTGACGATCGTCCACGGCTCGGCATGGGGGCGGTCGGGGCGGAACAGGCCCTTTTCCTCCCAATGGCCATACCAGCGGGCTTCGATTGCGGCGGGGTCGAACGTCTTGGGCAGCTCAGTCATGACGCTGCCTTAATCACCCGCGCGGCGTGACGCCAGATGCTATCAGGTCCGGGCGCCCGGCCGGTCGAGCACCGCGCGAATCCGCTCGTTCAGGTCGGCGCGGCGATAGGGCTTGCGGATCAGCTCATAGGAGCGCGCGCCCTCATCGATCGCCTCGTCGGCAAAGCCGGTGGTCAGCAGTACCGACAAATGCGGATAGTCGCGCCGTACGACCTGGGCCAGCCCGACGCCGTTCATGCCACCGGGCATCAGGATATCGGTGAAAAGCAATGCGAAGTCGCTGTCCTGCGCCAGATGGTCGAGCGCTTCGCGGGCGCTGCGGGTCAGGACGACGTCATAGCCCAGATCCTCGAGCATCGACTTGCCGAGATCGCCGACATCCTGCTGGTCCTCGACCATCAACACGCGTTCGACCCCGCCGCTGCGAGCAGCCTGCACGGGAGCGGCGCGACGTTCGGTGACACCGGCGGCGCGGGGGAAATAAAGAGAGATCGCCGCGCCGTCCGCGTCCGTCTCGACCGTGGCCAGGCCACCCGACTGGCGCATGAAGCCATAGACCATGGCCAGCCCCAGGCCTGCGCCCTTGCCCATTTCCTTGGTGGTGAAGAAGGGGTCGAAAATCTTGTCCGCGATCTGCGTATCGATGCCCGGCCCGTCATCGGCGACACGCACCATGACATATTCGCCGGGTTCCAGATTGGCAGGCCCCTCGGGACTTTCGCCGGACTGGATCATGTTGCGGGTCGAGATGGTAATCTCGCCCTGCCCCGACCGTCGACCGATCGCCTCGCGCGAATTGGTGACGATATTGAGCAGCGCCATCTCGGCCTGAACCGGATCGATCCGGCAATTCCAGAGATTCTCCTCCAGCCGCTGGCGCATCACGATGCCGTCACCCGCCGTGCGGTTCAGGATCGGGCGGAAGTCCTCGATCAACTGATTGAAGTTGAGCAGCCGATCGCGCAATTCCTGCTTGCGGGCAAAGGCGAGCAATTGCTGGGTCAGCGTCGCGCCGCGCGCCGCAGCGGCCCCGATCGCCTCGACCGCGCGCCTACCGCTGCGATCATTCTGGTCGACCCGCGCCTCGAGGATATCGGCATAGCCGATGATGACCTGGAGCAAATTGTTGAAGTCGTGCGCGATGCCGCCGGTCAGCTTGCCGACCGCCTCCATCTTCTGTGCCTCGTGCAGCGCATCCTCGGCCTCGCGGCGGCGCGAGATGTCGAGCTGGCTGCTGAAGAAATAGACCAGCTCGCCCGCATCGTCATAGACCGGCGAGACGAACAGCGCGTTCCAGAAGGTCGAGCCGTTCTTGCGATAGTTGAGCAGTTCGACCGCGATCTCGTCGCGACGCGCGATCGCCGCGCGAACCTGGGCCACCACGTCGCGGTCGGTTTCCGGCCCCTGCAGGAAACGGCAATTGGTGCCGAGGATTTCTTCCTCGGAATAGCCGGTCATGAAGCTGAAGGCTTCGTTGCAAAAGACGATGGGATTGTCGGGCTGCCGGGGATCGGTGACGATCATCGGCATCCGCGTCGTCTTCACGGCGGCGAAGAAGATGTCCGACTGGCCCGAATGGGGCTGTGTCGCATCGGCGATCGGCGGGGACGACACGTGCGAACGCGTCGATTTCGACAGATCGGGCGTCTCGGGTGTCGGGTTCATGCCCAACGAACCCGGACGAATGCCGCCGGTTCCCCCCGAACGGAAAAGCCGGCGGGCAGGATCAACGGCCTTCGCGCGTGATCCGGGCGATTTCGCGCGCGACCATCGCCTCGACCATCTCGGGCAGATGGGTGTCGAGCCATTCGCGCAGCATCGGGCGCAGCATGTCGCGAACCAGCCCTTCGAGCGTGCCGTCGCTGGTGGGTTCGGGCTTGACCATCATACGGCTGAGCGCCTCCAGGGAACCACGGCTGGCCTCGGCCACGCGCGGGGAAACGATCGCCTCCTCGGCATCGTCCAGATCGGCCTGGACCGACGGGGCGGCGGGAGCGGGTGCGGCAACATAGGCCGACGGCTCGGGAGCCGGGGTCGGCGCGGGAACCGGTTCGGGCGCCACGGCGCGCATCGCCGATTCGGCGGCACGGGCGGCGGCGGCTTCGACCTTCATGCGCAGCGGCATGGGATCGCTGAGTTCCAGGACCTCGGGCGAATCATCCTCGACCGCAGGCGCGGGCACGGGGCGCGGCTGGCGACGCTGGCGGGCAGGCACTTCGCCCTCTTCGGCAATGATCCGTTTGATCGAGGAGAGGATCTCTTCCATCGACGGCTCGGCGCTGATCTCACCCATGACCGCAAACCCCATTCTTGCCCCCAAGGCCCCTGCCCGGCCTTATTGCCGGCTTGGTGCCTCCGCACCTGTGGTTAATGCGGGGCTTCTGTCAACAGGGGCGTTGACGTCGGGGTCGAGCGGACGGGTGATCGCCGCCGTCTGGGCTGGGGTTCCGGCGGTGGTGCCAGCGACCGGCGCAGGCTCGCCGTCGCCGCCCCAGTCGTTGATCTTGTTGCGGACGCGCGTGTAGTTGGCGACCGGATCATAGAGCGAACCGCCGTCCAGCCCCAGGTCGCGCGCCTCGGCATTGCCCATCGCCGCGATCAGCGCGAAGCCCGCGACATAGGCGTCGCGTCGCGCCGTCACCAGAGTGACCTGGCTGTTGAGCAATTCCTGCTCGGCGTTCAATATGTCGAGCACGGTACGGGTGCCGACGCTGTTCTCGGCCCGCACGCCCTCCAGCGACAGCGAGTTGGCACGCACCGCCGATTCGGCCGAGGCGATCACCTGTTGCGAGGATTGCCAGACGGCATAGGCGGAGCGGACCTGCGCCACGACCTGCCGCTCGGTGCCGGTGGCGTTCTCCAGTGCCTGGCCACGCAGCGCCTCGGCCTGGCGGACCTGAGCCGCGGGACGTCCGCCCTGGAATAGCGGCATCGACAGCTGCGCCCCGACCGTCGCGTTGATGCCCGAGCCCGGCACGCTGCCCGCCCCCGGCGGCACGTTGATCGAGCCGAGATAGTTGAAATAATTCCCACTCGACACCGCCGAGATCCGGGGCAGCCGGTTGGCGCGCGCGACATTGATGTCATAGCGGGTCGCATCCGCCGCGCGCCGTGCAGCGATCAACTGCGGATTCTGGTCGAGCGCGACCGCCACCGCCTGGTTGGGCGAAGCGGGAAGCGCGGGGAGCGCGGGCGGCTGTTCCAGACCGACCGGCGCGACGCCGACGATGTTGACGTAGTTTTCCCGGCTGGAGATCAGGTTCGCCTGCGCCGACTGAAGCTGCGCACGGGCCTGCGCCAGACGCGCCTCGGACTGGGCGACGTCGGTGCGGGTCAGGTCGCCGACCTGGAACCGGTCGCGCGAGGCGCGCAAATTGGTGTCCAGCACATTGACGTTGCGGGTGTTGAGGTTGACGATCGCCTCGTCCCGGATGACGTTCATGTACGCCGCCACGACATTGGTGAAGAGGTTCGCCTCCACCCCGCGCAGCTGGGCGCGCCCCGCATCGACCCGCGTCTCGGCGGCGCGCACCGCATTCTTGACGGCGCCGCCCTGATAGAGCGGTACGGACAACTGCAATGCGCCGGTCGCCACCCGCTCCGGATTCAGGAAGTTGTTGTTCGCGACGACGACATTGTCGGTAAACTGCGCCGTGGATTGCAGGGACGGCAGGCCATTGGACCGCGCGATCGGCACATTCTCATCGGTCGCGCGCTGGGCGGCACGCTGACCGGTGATCGTCGGATTGCTCTGATACGCCCGCACCATCGCCTCGCGCAACGTCTCCGCCGAAGCCGATCCGGCCAGCAACAGGGCCGAACCGATCAGAACGCCGGAGGTCAGGGAGGAAGTCAGGTGCAGGCGCATGGTCCCTCAGAATTGAAAGGCGCGAGGACGGGCAAAGCCCGGCAGGATGGTGCATTCGGCATCGGCAAAGGCGCGGACGCCGTGGCCGCCTTCGGTTCGACGACCGCTGGCCAGACGGGTGACGCCGTTCTCGACCAGGCCGGTGACGATCCGGCCGCCGATCTTGACCTGCTCGACCAGCGCGGTCGGCAGTTCCTCGACCGCGCCGTCGATGACCAGCACGTCATAGGGGGCCGCGGCGGCGTGACCGGCGTTCAGCGCGCCCTGCACGAACTCGACCTTGGCCTCACCCGCCAGCGCGGTGCGCGCGGCGGCGACCAGATCGGCATTTTCCTCGACCGCGATCACCCGGGTCACGATTTCGGCCAGCAGCGCGGCGGTATAGCCGGTGGCGGCACCGATCAGCAGCACACGGTCGCCCGCCTCCAGATAGGCCTCGGTCAGCAGACGGCCGGTCGCCATCGGCAGGTTGACCGCCCGCCCCTGGCCCAGGTCCAGCATCCCGTCGCGATACGCCACGGGCCGCAGCGCCTCGGGCACGAACGCCTCACGCGCGACACGCGCCATCGCGGCGACGACACGCTGGTCGCTGACCGCCGTGGTGCGCAGCTGGCTGGCCACCATCGCATGGCGCATCGCGTCGAAATTCGAGGAATCAAAGCTGGTTGTCATCATCGCCCTACCCTGTCGCACAGCCGTTTTAGTTGTGCAATACACTAAATTGGTTCCCGCCGCTTCTATCGCGTGGGGCGATTTCCGCCAAGCGCGGTTGCGCAAAAGTAACGGGGTCCATTCGAGTAATCTCATTGCCTGACCGTAGGAGGTGGGTATCCCCCCCAAGGCAAAGGATGCCCTACCCTTTTCTCTCGATCTGTTGGCGGCGCGGATATTCCACCACGCCCCTGAGGACGACACTTCAACGTATCGAATATTTCACGACTATCACTTCGTCGCGGATGAGCATTTAGAAAGTCATTTTGAAGCGCCAAACATCTCGCTAAATTAAATTGAGAATCCGGATCGATACGATCCGCAGATGCGAGGGCGCCGAAAATGAAAAATATTCCCGAAATAATTTCCAGAAACACCGGCATCCAATTTATTAGTTTTCGCCAAAGTGGAGTCGGCTGCTCAACGATCCGCATAATTTGATCATAGGCACCCTTAATATCTTCATGCCCTGCATTTGCCCTTTTAGCAATACCATATAAATTTCTAACAATTTTTATATCTACCGATACCGAAATCCTGATAGCAGCTGCGCTCAACACAGCCAGAGACATGCCTACAAGAAAAAGAGCGATAGGATCATATGGCTCTTTAAAACGCTCGCCGGCGTTCAAAACCCCCAGGACGCCACCGCCATTTACCGCAAGTAGCGCGGCGAGGGTCCATTTCGAAGCGTCATCGGATCGCTTCTCCTCGCGAGGAACCGCTTCGCCGTAAAACTCTAGGAATAAATCGACGAAAGCACGCTCAATTTTTTTCGACGTCTCTGAATCTTGGGTCATATGAGAGCCGTACAACGAGGTAAAAATCGGCGAAAGGCATGCTGCCTCTTCTTGCCAGCGGATCAAGATAGATCGCGTACAGTACGCGCTTTTTTCAAAACGACCGCGAACTCTCCTGTTGACGCCGCGCGAAAAACCGCACACATGCCCGCCTCCCACGCATCGAGGCGCGATGGCGGAGTGGTGACGCAGAGGACTGCAAATCCTTGCACCCGGGTTCGATTCCCGGTCGCGCCTCCAGATTTTCCTGACATTTCGGATCACTGGACCAGCCCTGCGGGGCGGGCCGTGCGGTGATTCGGCCGGCTCCCGGCGGATCAGCCCTTTCCCGGAAAAGCGGTGGACCATGGCCAGTCTCCATGCCTAAGTCGCGGACTTACGGACACGAAGGGGAATGGAATGCGGTTTCTGGCGATGACGGCGGCGGTGGCGCTGGCCTCCACGGCGATGCAGCCGGTCGCGGCGCAGACCGCTCCCGCACCTCAAGCCACGCAGGCGCCGGTCGAATATGACATCGCCTTCCCCCGCGCCCAGCATCACGAGGCGCAGGTCAGCGTCACCTATCGCGGGCTGGACCGCACGCCCGTCCGCTTCCAGATGGCCCGCTCCTCGCCCGGCCGCTATGCGCTGCACGAGTTCGCCAAGAACGTCTATTCGGTGTCGGCCGTCGACGGCGCGGGCAGGCCGCTGACCGTCGAGCGGACCGACCCTTACGGCTGGACCGTGGTCGGCCATGACGGCACGGTGACGGTGCGCTACACGCTGTTCGGCGACCGGGGCGACGGCACCTATGCGCAGATCGATCCGACCCATGCCCGGCTGAACATCCCCGCGACCTTCCTGTGGGCGGTGGGGCAGGACGCACGACCGATCCGCGTCCGATTCCACCCCCAAGCCGGGTGGAAGATCGCCACGCAGCTCGCGCCGACCAGCGACCCGACCGTCTTCACCGCCCGCGACCTGCAATATTTCATGGATAGCCCGGTCGAGCTGTCCGCCTGGGACGAGCGTCACTGGACGGTTGCGAACGGGGCGAAGACCTACACCATCCGCCTGACCGTCCATCATGACGGCAGCCCCGCCGATCTCGACCGTTTCGCCGCGATGGCGCAGAAGGTCGTGGCGCAGCAGATCGCCATCTTCGGCGAGACGCCCGCTTATGACTATGGCACCTACACCTTCCTGGCCGATTACATGCCGCAGATCAGCGGCGACGGCATGGAGCATCGCAATTCGACCGTCATCAGCCAGGCGCGCTCGCTGGCGGCGGGCAAATTCTCGCAGATCCAGACGCTTAGCCACGAATTCTTCCACAGCTGGAATGTCGAGCGCATCCGCCCGGCCGAGCTGGAGCCGTTCGACTTCACCCGCGCCAACGCCACGCCGTCGCTCTGGCTGGCCGAGGGCTTCACCCAATATTATGGCCCGCTGGCGGTGGTCCGTGCGGGTGAAATGCCGGTTCAGGATTATGTCGCTCAGTTGTCGGGCACGCTGAACGCGCTCATCAATTCCCCGGCACGCCGCTATGGCGGGCCGCAGGAAATGAGCCTGCGCGCGCCCTTCGTCGATGCGGCGCAGTCGATCGACCCGACCAACCCGAACATCTTCTTCTCCTATTATCCGTATGGCGCGGTCATCGCACTGGCGCTCGACATGGAGCTGCGCCAGCGCTTCCCGCATCTGTCGCTCGACGACTATATGCGCCAGCTGTGGCGGAGCTTCGGCAAGCCCGAGCGCAGCTATCGCCCCGACGATCTGCGCGTCGCGCTAGGACAGGTGACGGGCGATCAGGCCTTTGCCGACCGCTTCTTCGCGCGGAGCATCACCGCCAGCGGCCTGCCCGACTTCGCGTCGTTGCTGGCGCTGGCTGGACTGACCCTGCGTCAGAAGAACCCGAAGGCAGCCTGGGCGGGCGGCATGCCGGGTCCGCTCGACGGCGGCATGGGGCTGACCGCACCGACCATGCCGGGCACGCCGCTTTACGATGCCGGGCTCGACAAGGGCGACCGGATCGTCAGCGTCGATGGCCGTCCGCTCGCCGACCAGCAGGCGTGGACCGCGATCCTGTCGCGCCATGCGCCCGGCGACCGCCTTCCCATCGTCTATCGCCAACGCGGGGGCGAGCGCAGTACCATCCTGACGCTGGCGGAGGATCCGACGATCGAGGTGATGCCGAACGAAAAGATCGGCCAGCCGCTGACGCCCGAACAGACCCGTTTCCGCCAGTCCTGGCTGGGGCCACGCCCCGTCCCGACCACGGCTTCGCCCGTTCCGCCGTCGCAATGATTTCGTAAGACGGCGGGAACGTCATGATGCCCCGAAGGGTTCACCCATGTGAAGTTTTCGGGGGGCGCCGGGGGTCACGGCACTTGCGGAGGGAAGGACGCCATGCGAATGCGCGTCATGGAGCCAGGTTACGTGCACGATATTGAAATTCCCAGTCATCTGGCCGCCTATCTGGACCAGTCCCCCATCGCCCTGGCGCTGGCCGACGCGCGCGATGACAATCCCTTGATCTTCATCAATCACGGTTTTCGCGAATTGACCGGCTATACCAGCGAGGATGTGGTCGGGCGCAATTGCCGGATGCTCCAGCGCGATGCCGACAACAGCGAAGCGCGCGAGCGTATCCGCGAATTCCTTGCCAATGATCGCCAGGTCAACGTCCGCACCATGCTGATCAATTTCCGCAAGGACGGCTCGCCCTTCGTCAATCTGCTCTACATGTCGAAGCTGCGTCAGCTGGGCGGCGAGATGCCTTATATTTTCGCGTCGCAATTCGATGTCAGCCGCTCACAGCCCGAGCGGCTGGCCGCCTATGATGCGGAACTGGGCCGCACGCTGGGCAAGCTGACCCCGATCCTGGCGGAAAGCGGCATCGTGCTGGAGGGGTCGCTGACCGCCATCGCCAACACCGCCGCGACCATCGCGCAGGCCAAGCTAACCTTGTCGGACCTTGACCGGGCCGCCTTTCCGTGAGCGCGGACGCAGAGTCTCCGCAGACCGCCACCCATCAGGATAATGGAATCGTGCCCGTGCCCGTGGTCGGCATCGGTGCATCGGCGGGCGGGCTGGAGGCGCTTCGCGAGATGCTGACTCCGGCGCGCGCGCCGATGGGCATGGCGTTCGTCGTCGTCCAGCATCTCGACCCCAATCACGAGTCCATGCTGGCCCAGCTGCTCGACCGGCATACCAATCTGGAAGTGCGCCAGTGCGAGGGGCTGGAGCGGATCGAGGCGGACCGCGTCTATATCATACCGCCCGGCCGGGGCCTCGCCATTCGCGGCGGCGTGCTGGAACTGACCGACTTCATCCAGCCGCGCGGGCTGCGCCGCCCGATCGACGACTTCTTCCTGTCGCTGGCCAGCGACCAGCAGGCCAATGCCGCCTGCGTCATCCTGTCGGGCACCGGCGCGGACGGCACGACGGGCCTGCGCGCGATCAAGGAAAATGGCGGCGTCAGCGTCGTCCAGAAGCCCGAAACCGCGCGCTATGACGGGATGCCCCTGTCGGCGGTCGGCACCGGGCTGGTCGATTTCGTCAAGCCTCCCAGCGAAATCCTCGATTGCCTCCATGCCTTTTTCGCCCGCCGTTCGGGCGATCCGAAGGAGCAGGAGGCCGAGGTCGTCGCCGACCATATCGACGATCTGTGCCGGGTGCTGCGCAACGCGGTCGGCCACGACTTTTCGGGCTATAAGCGGACGACGCTGGTTCGCCGGGTCGAGCGGCGGATGCATGTGCTCGGCATCGGCACCGGCTCGGCCTATCTGGCGCGGGTGAAGAGCGATGCGGACGAGTGCGAGGCCCTGTTCCGCGACCTGCTGATCAACGTCACCCGCTTCTTCCGCGATGCCGAACTGTTCGAGACGCTGCGCACCAGGGCGGTCGAACCGCTGACGCGGGAGCGCGACCCCGACGAGGATATCCGCATCTGGATTCCGGGCTGCTCCAGCGGCGAGGAAGCGTATAGCATCGCCATGTTGTTCGCCGAGGCCGCGCGCGAAAGCGGGCAGCCGCTGGCGGTGCAGATCTTCGCGACCGACATCGACGAACAGATGCTCCAGATTGCGCGCGAGGGCAGCTATCCCGCCTCCGCCATGGCCGATATTCCGGCCCATCTCCGCGAACGCTATACCATGCCGCATGCCGAGCGGTTCAGCATCGCCGCGCCGATCCGCGACATGATCCGCTTTTCCAACCACAGCCTGGTCAAGGACCCGCCCTTTTCGCGGATCGACCTGGTGTCGTGCCGCAACCTGCTGATCTATTTCGATGATCGGTTGCAGCAATCGGTGCTGCCGCTGCTTCATTATGCGTTGCGCCCGGGCGGCTATCTGTTCCTGGGACCGTCGGAGAGCGTCGGCCGGTTCGACCATCTCTTCCCCGCGATCGACGGCCATGCCCGGCTGTTCGAACGGTCGCCCGGTTCCCCCTCCTACCCCATCGACCTGCCCGGCGGCATGAGCCGCAGCCCGCGTCGGCGCGGCGAGCGGGGCGAGCGTGACGGAGGGTCGTCCAGCGGCGACGAGAGCACGGCGATGCGCCGCATCGTCGACCGCTATTCCCCGCCCAGCATGGTGGTGGACCAGGACGGCGGCATCCTGGCCGCGTTCGGGCGGTTGAGCCGATACTTCAACTTCCCCGTGACCCGCGCGGGCGGATCGGGTGCGATCACGCTGGCCCGTCCCGGCCTGCGCGAGGTGATCGGCCCGATGCTTCGCCAAGCGCGTGACGCGCGCAAGCGGATCGCGGCGCGCGACGTGGCGGTGACGACAGAGTTTGGCGTCCAGAAAGTCGAGGTGATCTGCGACCCCCTGACCGACGGATCGCTGCTGTTCCTGTTCCGTGACTCAGCGCCGTTCAGTCCGGTCGAGGCGAGCGACCTCGCCGATCTGGAACCGGGTGACGACCATATCGAGGCGCTGGAGGACGAACTGCGCCTGACCCGCCACCGGCTGCGGTCCACGGTCGAGGAGCTGGAGACGGCGAATGAGGAGCTGAAAAGCTCCAACGAAGAAATGATGTCGATGAACGAGGAGCTTCAATCGACGAACGAGGAGCTGTCGACGGTCAATGACGAGCTGAAGACCAAGGTCGACCAGCTGACCGTCGCCAATTCCGACCTGCGCAACTTCTTCGAATCGACCGATCTCGCGGTGGTCGTGCTCGACCGCAACCTGCGCATCCGCAGCTATACCGAGGCGGCGAGGGCCATCTTCCCGCTGCAACCCAGCGACCGGGGGCGGCTGCTGGCCGATGTGTCCACCCGGCTGGCGACGACCGACTATCTCGACGGCGCGGCGCAGGTCGCGGGCGGCGGTGCGGCGATGCAGCAGCGGGTGACGACGCGCGACGGCGGGCGCACCCTGTCGCTGCGCATCCTGCCCTACCGCACCCAGGGCGACGGGATCGATGGCGCGACGCTGGTGCTGACCGACATCACCGACGCGCTGAGCCTGGAGCGCGAACTCGCCGCCGAGCGCGAGCGGCTGGACCTGGCGATCAAGGCGGGCGGCATCGGCGTGTGGGAATATCGCGGCGGCACCGGCGAGATCTTCCTGGACGAGACGGGCCGCCACCTGTTCGGCTTCTCGTCCCAGGATACGGCGGACCAGGTGTATCAGGTGTTCGACCGGATCATCCCCGAGGACCGACCGGGCGTCGAGCTGGCGCTGGCCGAGGCGATGGCCGGGCGCGGCGATTTCGAGATGACGTTCCGGCTGGACCTGAATGGCAAGGAACGCTGGATCAAGGGTTTCGGCCGGGTCGTGACCTCTTCGGCGCCGCACCGGATGGTCGGCGTGTCGATCGACGTGACCGCCGAATATGCCATTGCCGAGACGCGCGAGCTGATGCTGCGCGAGATGAACCACCGGGTGAAGAACCTGTTCGCGATCATCTCGGGCATCGTCTCGGCGGCATCACGTTCGCATGACGACGTGACCGAAATGGCCGACGATGTGCGCGAGCGGATCGCGACCCTGGGCCGCGCCCATTCGCTCGCCTCCCCGGCGGGCGAGCAGCAGGCGATCGAGCTGGCCGCGCTGGTCGAGGCGACGATCGCCCCCTATCGCGGACAGTCGACCATCACCATCGACGGCCCTCCACTGCTGGTCGATCGCCGCTGCCTGTCGCCGCTGGCGCTGATCCTGCACGAATGGGCCACCAACTCGGTCAAATACGGCGCGCTCGCGCAGCCTTCGGGCGAGTTGTCGGTCGGCTGGACGCTGGCGGACGGCAAGTTGCGGCTGAGCTGGTCCGAAACCGGCGGTCAGGTGCCCGACGACACCGGTGCCAAGGGCTTCGGCACGCTGCTCGTCCAGACTTCTTCACGCCAATTGGGGGCGGAGTTGGAGCGCAAAAGCCTCGACGGGCGTTTCCTCCTCAGCCTTACCTTGCCGGAGACGGTACTCTCGCATGACTAAAACCATTTTGCTGGTCGAGGACGAATTCTTCGTCGCGCTGGATCTTCAGTCCATCATCGAGGATGGCGGCTATCGCGTGGACGGCCCCTATGTCAGCGTCGAGGACGTGCTGGCGCATCTGGACGGCGACAAGCCCGAGCTGGCCTGCGCGATCCTGGACGTGCGCCTGCGCGACGGCGAAGTCTTCCCGGCAGCTGAGCGGCTGCACGAAGCGGGGGTGCCATTGATCTTCCATTCGGGCCATGCCGACGAACACGCGCTGCAATCGCGCTATCCGGGCGCGGCGGTGTGCGGCAAGCCGTGCTCGCCGTCCCTGCTCCGGCGGACGCTGTCGATGGCGGTATCGGGTCCGGCCGAAGGGGATCGGGCGGCGGGGTAAGTCGGGGAGGCGATCGCTCAGGCCGGTCTCTGCGAGACACCCATCAACCAAAAGCCCCCCGCCCCATCCGCCCGATCGCGCGCAGCAAGGCCGCCTCCGCGATCAGCACATCCACCTGCGCCCGCGCCACCGCCAGCTGCGCCGCGCGATAGCTCTGATCGGCCACCAATATGTCGATCGTCGAGCGCAGGCCGAAGCCATATTCGGCCCGCACGCCCTTCAACGCCAGACCGGCCGCCTTCAGCCCCTGCGCACTCGCCGTCAGCCGTCCTTGCGCGGCGGTGAGCGAGGCCCAGGCGGTGTCGGCTGCCCGCACCACGCCGCGCGCCACGGCATCCGCATCAAAGCGTTCCGCCCGCCGCACCGCCTCCGCCTGCCGCACGCGCGAGGCAACCAAGCCGCCGGTCAGCAATGGAATGCGCAAGGCCAGTCCGGCATTGGCGGCGCTGTCGAAGCCGTTCGCCTGCCCTCCCGCCCATTGTACGCCGCGCCCATAGCCACCGGCCAGATCGACCGCCGGGGCGCCATCGGCCCGCGCCTGGTCGATCCGTGCGGTGGCAGCTTCCACCCGGCGCTGCTGGGCCAGGAGCAGCGGGTTGCCGGCCTCCGCCGCCGCCCGTGCGTCGGCCAGGGTGCGCGGAAGGGCGGCCGGCGTCGCGATGGTCGCGTCCAGCACGCCCGCGTCGCGCCCCACGATCGCCCGGTACGCTGCCGCAGCGGTGGCCGCCGCCCCCTCGGCATCGACCAGGTTGGCGACGACGCTGGCCCGCTGCGCCTCCAGCTGTGCGACGTCGGTGCGCGTGGCCTGCCCCAGGCCGTATCGGGACCTGGCCTCCGCCACCTGGCTGTCGAGCCGCGCGATCCCGACCCGCGCGACCTCGACCGCCTGCTGGGTATAGAGCAGGTCGGCATAGGCGCCGACGACCCGCTCCAGCACATCGGCCTCGACATCACGCAAGCCTTGCCCGCCAGCCGCGACATCCCCCTTCGCCGCCCGCACCGCCGAGGACACCCGACCGCCGGTCCAGATCGGCAGGGTCGCATTGACACCGCCCAGCGCCGAGGTCGAGCCGGTGCGCACGCCCGTGCCATCGGAACCCAGACGGTCATACCCCGCATTGCCTGCCGCCCCCGCCGTCAGCCGCCCGGCGGCGCGTGCCTGGTTCGGCGTCTCGGCCAGCGCATCCTGCCGGGCACGCGCGGCGGCGAGTTCGGGATTGCCCTCCCACGCCGCCGCCATCGCCTCGCGCAGCGTCTCCGCCGAGGCGGGGGCGGCCGCGATCAGGGCCACCCCCATCAGCAGCCACGCCCGCCGCCTAGTCATGACGCAATGCCCAGGCAGGGGCCGCACGGCTGGCTTTGAGCGACTGGCCCAGCACGGTAAGCACCGCGATGGCCAGCGCCAGCGCCGTGGCGGCCGCGAAGTAGAACGGCGACAGCGCCACCCGGTCGTCAAACCCCGCCAGCCACGTCCGCATCGCGACATAGGCGAGCGGCCAGGCCACCAGATTGGCGATCAGCACCGGCCGCAGGAACTGCCCGACCAGCAAGCGGACGATATCGGTGGCCGAGGCACCCAGCGTCTTGCGGATACCGATCTCCTTCACCCGCCGCTGCGTATTGAAGGAGGCCAGGCCCCAGAGCCCGACGCAGCCGATGAGGACCGCGAGACCCGCACCGATCCCGAACAGGCGCGTGGTGCGGTCGTCGGCCTTGTAATATTCCTCCATATTCTGGCTGGCGGTCTTCGCCTCGAACGGAACCTGCGGCGCGATCTGGCGCCAGATGCCGCGGAGCGCTGTGATCGTCTCTCGAGGATCACCCTCGACGCGCAGAGTCGTGCGCGGGATCGTCGAGAAGCGCGAATGATAATAATACATGGTCGGATTGACGGGATCGCGCGGCGAGAAGAAGCGGGCATTCTCCACCACGCCGATGATCGTCCGGGGATTGTTCCGCCCGACCGTCTTGCCGATCGCCGCCTCCGGGCTGTCGAAGCCCAGTGCCTCGGCCCCCTTGCGGTTGATGACGACATTAGGGACTGTCCGCGTAGCATCGTCCGCGTTGCGCGCATCATCCACGCGATGTGCATCGTCAGGCAAGCGGCCAGCGAGCAGTTTTATACCGAAAGTCGGAAAGAAATTTGGCGACACAATGATCGCTTGAAGGCTGGCACCGGGTTCGGGCTTCCCCGGTACCGCGTAATTGTCGCTGTTAAAACTACTAGCCCCCGGCGAAGAGTCGGACGTCGTCACCGATCGCACCCCGGGCAGCAACGCGGCTCGCGTAAGAAATGCGGTCAGTTGCGGCTCCGTGACGGCGCTGTCGCTGGTCGAACTGACGGTCACCAGACCATCCCGTCGAAACCCGACATCCGTGTTCCGGACATGGCGTGTCTGTGCGATCAGCACCACGGTTCCGATCATGAAGGCGATGGCGAGGGCGAACTGGAACACCACCAGCATCTCGCGGACCCGCGCCCCCGCCCGGCCGCCGCCCGGCGAGCGGGACGAGGCCAGCACCGCCGCCGCCGGAAAGCGCGACAGCATCAGCGCCGGGTACAGGCCCGCCAGACCTCCAACGAACAACGCCAACACCGCCAGTCCGGGTAGCACCACCGCATAGTCGAGCGACAGCTTCAGTCCCCCGGCGGCATTGATCATCGGCAGGCCCAGTTCGGCGAGAATCAGGCCGCCCAGTGCAGCGAAGGCCGCGATCAATATGGCTTCACCCAGAAACTGGCGGATCAGAGCCGTGCGATTCGCACCCAGAACCTTCCGCATGGCGACTTCCCGCGCCCGCAAACCGCCACGCGCCGTTGCCAGGTTCACGTAATTGACGATGGCGATCAGCAGGGTCAGCAGGCCGACGATACCCAAGGTCACGACGGTCATCTTGCGCCCGGGGGACGTCTGCAGATGGATATCCGACAGCGGATTGATCCTGAGGCTGAGTAGTTTGGCGGACGGTCCCTGTTCCTTGGCCCGGCGATCGACAAAGGCTCGCATCTGCGCTTGCAGACGTGTGACGGCCTGCGGCGTGTCGAACCGGAGAATGGTCCAGACCCTCTCGCTGCCCCAGTGGTTCCACATGGGGTCGGGATGCGGCGTGGGCGTCTTGACCAGCATCGAATAGGGCAATTCCGTATCCGGCGGCAGATCACGGAAGACACCGGCAACGCGATAGCGCGCCGTCTTTCCGAGGATGGTCAGCGTCATCGCCTGTCCGACCGGATTTCCGTTGGGGAAATACCGCTTCGCGATGGTTTCGCTGATCAGGACATTGTCCGGCACTTGCAGAGCGCGCACGGCATCGCCGGCCACGATCGGCAAGCGTACGATATCGAGGAAATTCGGATCGGCATAACCCAGCGGTTCGGTGGTCGCCGTGTTACCCCGCACCACATTGGCATCCATGACCTGAACGCGCGTGCCCACCGTATCGGGAAAATCCTCGCGAAGCTGATCGATCAGCCCGCCCATCGTGCCGGTGGAATAGCCGTCGGCCGGACTGCCCGGCATGTTCCAATATTCCTCGGCCAGATACAGCTTGTCATGATCCGGCAGCCATTTCTCATACCCCGTCTCGAACCGGACATAGAGGCTGAGCACCAGAAAGACGGCGATCCCCACCGCCAGTCCGCCGATGTTGAGCGCGGCGTAGAGCTTGTGGCGCACAAGCGAGCGATAGAGCGACAGAAGCGCGAAGCGGTTCATGATGTGATGCCCCCCATGATCCCGGCCATCAACCACAGGTGACGCGGGCAAAGCCGCTCTTGTCCACGGTGCATTGCGGACGACCGCCAACCACGACGCGGGTCATGCCGCTGGCGTCGATCGCCGCCGGGCCGTTCGCTTGGGCTCGCACGCCGCCGGTGCCGCTGGCATCGACGGACAACATGCGCGTGGTCATCGCGGTAGTGTCGACATCGCCGGTGCCGCTGCTGTCGATCGACAGCGCGTCGACCGCGCCCGCCCCACGGATCGAACCCGTGCCGTTCGCGTCCAGCGCCAGCGTCGTCACGCGGATATCCTGCATCTGGGCATTGCCGGTCCCGGCCATGGCAACGCCCGCCTTCCGACCGCGCAGACCTTCCATCGTCAGGTTACCCGTGCCGGACATCTCGGCCTCGAACTCCGCCGCCTCGAACGGATGCAGTCGGATGGAACCCGTACCCTCCGATTCTACGCCGCGAAGGCGCGGGACGGTGATCTCGATCGTCGCGCCGGGGCGCTTGGCTCGGCTGTCGCACATGCGGTTCGGACGGGTGATGATCAACTTCTGCTGCCGAACCTCGGCGCGGATGACCTCCAGCGAGATGGGCTGACCGACCGCCCGGACCGAGAACGCGTTGCCGACAGTGACCACGGCATTGTCACAGCCCTCCAGCGAAATACGGTCGAAGCCCGACAGCGCGAAGCTGCGTACGGTCTGCGCCTGGGCCGGGCTTGCGGCGATCGGCAGGACGGAAAGGATCAGCGAAAGCGGCAGGGTCGTCTTCATGGCGTATCTCCGAAGAATGGGGATCAGATCGCGCGCATGGCGCTGGCGACGATGCGGCCGTCGAGCATGTCGATGCGGCGCTTGGCGAGGTCGGCATGGCTGGGCGAGTGCGTCACCATCACAATGGTCGCGCCCGCATCGTTCAGCCCGGTCAGGATGTTCATAACCTGCTCGCCATTGGCGGTGTCGAGGTTGCCGGTCGGCTCGTCGGCGAGGATCAGCTTGGGATCGCCCACGATCGCGCGGGCGATAGCGGCACGCTGCTGCTGGCCGCCCGACAGCTGGTGCGGGAAGTGGCGCGCCCGGTGGGCGATGCCGACCTTGTCCATCGCGGCGGCCACCCGACCGCGCCGATCCCCCACGTCGCTGCGATAGGCGAGGCCGAGTGCAACATTCTCCTCGATGGTCAGCTCGTCGATCAGGTTGAAGCTCTGGAACACGAAGCCCAGGGTCTCGGCGCGGAATTTGGCCAGCTGCTTCTCGTCCATCGCCGCCAGATCGCGGTCGCCGAACATGTAGCGTCCCCCGGTCGGGCGATCGACCGTGCCCAGCGTGTTGAGCAATGTCGACTTGCCGCAGCCTGACGGCCCCATGATGGCCAGGAACTCGCCCGCCGCGACATGCAGGTCGATATCGTGAAGCGCGGTCGTCTCCACCTCGTCGGAGACGTAGCGGCGCTGAATGGCTTCCAGTCGGATCATCGATCTTCCCCCTTATCGAATGTTCAGGATGTCGCCCTTCACGGACGCGGTGTTGCTGATGACGATGCGCTCGCCGGGATTGAGGCCGGAGAGGATTTCCACCCGTTCGGGATTGCGGCGGCCGATCTTTACGCTGCGGCGGCGGGCATGGGCGCCGTCGGGATCAAGGACGAAGGCCGAACTGCCCCCCGCCTCCAGCCAGCCGCCGACCGGCGCCACCACCGCCCGGCTCGCGGCGCCCAGCGTGATGCGGATATCGATCGTCTGCCCGCGATTGAGCCCGGCGGGCGCCTTGTCGAAGGTCAGTTCCACCTGAAACCGCCCGTCCTTCACAGCGGGCAATACCTTGGAGACGGTCAGCCTCGCCCCATCCGAGGTCGTCGCCGACTGGCCAAGCGCGACGCGGCCGAGATAATATTCGTCGACCTGCGCGACGAGCTTCCACGAGCCCTCGCTATCGACCTGTCCCGCCGGGTCGCCGGGCTTCAGCGTCTGGCCGGGCTGGATGGTGAAGTTGGTCAGCCGCCCGCCCGCGGGCGCACGGATGGTCAACGCCTCCAGTCCCGCGCGCACCGCCGCCAGATTGCCGGACAGCCGCGTCTGGGTGTCGTTCAGCCGTGCGGACTGGGTGGCGGTGATCCGCGCCTCGGTCGCGCGGCCCGATTTCAACTGGGCGAGCCGCTTTTCCTGATAGGCGGCCTCCTCCTCGAAGCTCTTCACCCCCGCATCCGACAGGAAGCCCTGATCGTGAAGCTGGCGGCGGATGCCCAGGTCGCGGCGCGCCTTGATGAGGTCATATTCGGCCTGCGCCACCTGCGCCGCCCGGTCGAGCGTATTGCGCTCGATCCCCAGCCCCTCGCTCGCCACGCCACCCAGCTGGCTGGCGATCTGCGCCTCGCGGGTCAGCACGTCGAGTTTGAGCTGCGGATTGGCCAGCGTGGCCAGCGGCTGCCCCTCGCCGACCATCTCGCCGTCCTGCGCCATCAGCTTTTCCACCTGCCCGCCCGACAGGACACCGACCAGCGTCGTGATGCGCGGCGTGACGGTGGCGCGGACGGGCAGATAATCGTCGAACGCGGCGCGCGTCACCTCGCCCGTCTCGATATTGGCGGCGGCAATGTCGGTCGACCCGGCGGCGGGCAGCAACCGCCAGACCAGCACCGCGCCGATCGCCAGCAACATGGCGATCACCACCGGACGGCGGCGCCACCAGGGCGCGGGCCTGCGCGCGATGACGCGGTCCATTCCCGCCCCCGGTGAAGTGCTTGCGTGTACGGGCTGTTCGGTCATCATGGATGGAGTGTCACCCAGGACGGGCGAAAAACCTAAACCCCTATGAATACGCCATTTTCACATGACCCTGCCGAATCCGACCGTTCGGCACCGGACGCACCGTCCGAAAATGGACGGTCCGACCCGCCGTCAAGCCCGCCGTCCACCGCCTTGGCGATCCTGGTCATCGACGACAATCCGCGCATCGCCGAATCGCTGGCCATCGCGATCGATCTGGCGGGGCACCAGCTGGACGTGGCGCAGGGGCCGGAAGATGGCTTTTCGCGGCTGGCGGCCCGGCGCTACGACGCGATTCTGCTCGACCTGAACTATGCCGCCGGGCGGACGGACGGGGCGGAGGGGCTGGCGATGCTGGACAGGCTGCTCGCCGATGATCCGGGCGCGTGCATCATCGTCATCACCGCGCATAGCGGCATCCGGCTGGCCGTCGCCGCGATGCAGGCGGGCGCACGCGACTTCGTGATGAAGCCGTGGCGCAATGCCGAGCTGATCGCCAAGATCGAACTGGCCGCGCGCCGCCGCGCCGCGCCGCGCGATCATGTCATAAACGAAGGCAAGGCCGAACCCGCCCGTCTGCTGGGCGACAGCCCCGTCATCGCACATGTCCGCGACCTGATCCGCCGTGTCGGCCCGACCATGGCAGGTGTCGTCGTGACCGGGCGATCGGGCGCAGGGCGCGGCCTGATCGCGGCAGCGCTTCATGCCGCCTCCCACGCAGCCGGGCGGCCGATGCCGCGGATCGATGTGCGCGATCCGCTGGCCTGGAATCGGCTGGACGGCGCCGAGGGGGGAACGAGCTGGCTGCTCCGCCATCCCGACCGGCTGGATGAGGTCACCCAGGCCCGGTTGCTCGACCGGCTGCGGCCCGAGGACCGCTATATCGCCATCGCCGACGATCCCCGTGCGATCATGCCCGCGCTCGCGCGGCGGATCGCGGCGGTGGAGATCGTCGCGCCCTCGCTGGCCGAACGACGGGAGGATGTGCCGCTGCTCGCCCGCCATTTCGCGCGGATCGCGGCCGAGCGGCACGGCCTGCCCCCGCCCCGCTTCACCCCCGCCGCCGAGGCGCTGCTGGCGACCGCGCACTGGCCCGACGAGGCGCGCGGCCTCGCCGCCGCGATCGAACGGGCGCTGCTGCTGGGCGAACAGGGCGTGATCGAGGCCGCGCTGCTCGCCCCCCCGGCCGCCCAGAACATGGCCCCGGCGACGTCCCGCGCGAACTTCGATCTGGACGAGAGCGAACGCGCGATGATCGAGGCGGCACTGGTCCAGCATCACCATAATGTCACCCAGGCCGCGCAGGCGCTGGGGCTCAGTCGTGGCGCGCTCTATCGCCGGATGGCACGTCATGGGCTTTGACCTGTCGCGGCGGCGCGCGGTGGCGGCGGGGCTGTCCGGGCTGGCGCTGACCATCCTCGGCGCGTCGATGCTGGTGGCGTGGCGGAGGGGGATGCTGGGGTCGATCCTGGGCGCGGGGCTGTGCATCGCCTGGCTGATCGGGGCGGGATGCTGGATGGCGGCGCGGGCGGGGCGCGGTGGTGGCGGTCATGACATGACGCGCCCCGCCCCGGACGGCCCGCCGCTGGACGCATTGTTCGACCAGATCCCGCTGCCCCTGCTGCGCGTCGATA